>Ga0180215_1005772_pt1 | contig 10451 bp, 9 predicted proteins | sample eDN3rd37CBELigBY_FD_128871 | JGI IMG/M metagenome (GOLD analysis project Ga0180215, IMG submission 128871) | Enriched backyard soil microbial communities from Emeryville, California, USA - eDNA 3rd pass 37_C BE-Lig BY (version 2) (version 2) | ecosystem: Environmental > Terrestrial > Soil >...
AAATACATAGTATCAAAAGGCGATACTCTTTGGGATATAGCAAGAGAACATAACGTCACAGCAGAGGCAATCAAAGAATGGAACAACTTAAGCTCTGATTTAATTCTGCCTGACAATGAATTAATCCTTTACCCGAATGCTAAAGCTGTTAACGCTGCAGTTGCTGAGGCTCCATCAACATCAGCTAAACCTGCAAAAACGGTTTCAGCTCCTGTGCAAAAGTCTGAACAGACTGTAGCAAAAGAAACACAGCCAGCTGAAAAAGCTGCACAGCCGGCGCCAGAAGCAAAGCCACAAGCAAAGTCAAATCCAGAACCAGAGCCTGCGAAACCTGCTGCGGAAGCTAAGCCTGCAACAGAGCCGGCCAAGGCTGAAGCGGAATCCAAGCCTGCTGCCGAAGCTGAAGCAGAAGCACCCGCTGAAACTGCAAATAATGAAACAGCTCAAAATGTGCTGAATATGGAAGCAACAGCCTACACAGCCGATTGTGAAGGCTGCTCAGGAATTACTGCTACAGGAATCAATTTAAAAGAGAATCCGGATCAAAAAGTAATCTCTGTGGATCCTAATGTGATACCACTGGGAACTAAAGTCCATGTTGAAGGTTATGGTAATGCTGAAGCAGGTGATACTGGCGGAGCCATTAAAGGCAACAAGATCGATATCTTCATGCCATCTCAGGAAGACGCAATCAATTTCGGCAGAAAAACAGTTAAAGTTACAATTCTAGATTAATACTAGAAAAGAAGGCACCTTTTTGGGTGCCTTCTTTTCTTTACTCTTTATCATTGCTTCCTCTTGCTTTTTCCTCCTGATTTACAAAGAAACTATGGACTGGTTTTGCCAGCTGTTTAAAGCTTTTTTCAAATCGTTCAGAAAGGTGAGAGGCCCGCTCGTAAACAACCGATTTAAGATTGTCTAATTGCCTGCTGATTTTTTCTGTGATTGCTTCCTGCCGGTTTAAGCGTTCCATTATCGACTTGCTGGCCTGTTCCTGTACACCAAGCTTCTTGTTTAATTCTTCTTTCATTTGCTCCTGTGTATTTAACTTTTTCTCAGCTTCCTCTGAAAATGCTGCAAACTGCTGCTCTAGACGTTCTATAACCTTATTATGATAAACTTCCTGTAAACCAAAGTTTTTATTTATTTCTTCTTTTATTTGCTCCTGTATTCCATAATTCTCAGCTTTTTCCTCCGAAAATGCAGAGAACTGCTGTTCTAAACGTTCCATTACTGTATTATGAAATACTTCCTGAACATCAAGCTTTTTGCTTAATTCTTCTTTCAGTTCTTCCTGAGCTTTAAAATTTGAAACAGCTTCCTCAGTAAAAGCGTCAAATTTATCAAACTTCCGGGAAAGTGCCTGAGTTGCCGCTTCCTGGAATGATACTTGTTCTAGTATCTTCTGATTTACCTGCTCTTCATTTTCAAGAGTTTCCATTATTGCTTTATTTAGTTCCTCCAGTGCAGCCAGCCTTTTATTCAAAGTATCATTTTCCTTTTCGCGCTGGTTCATCATTTCCATAAAACTTATTAAAAAAGCATCCTGCTTTTCAAGCTTAGCTGTCAAATGCTCAATATGATAATTTTGTTTTCCAGCTGCTTTTTTTACAAGTTTACTCAAGTCAGAAAAGGAATCATCGAGCTGATTTTTCATATTTTCATATGTTTCGGATATACGGGTATTAACAGTTTGCTGTTCTTTCAGTACTTCCTGGAGAAAGTTCAGCCGATAAGTACCCTGATTGGAAACAGTGTCAGAATGGCTTAGATAAAGCTTAGGGTTTCCATCCGCATTTGATTGTTTGGCCATAGGAACACTCCTCAGTTTTAACTTTTTATAATAGCCTATGCCAGCCCTTTTGAGAGGGTTGGGCACTATCCTATAAAACCTGAACAATTCAAATTTGATGCTGATAAGCATAGTGAGCATGAGGGTCCCGATTCCACGAAATTTCGCAAATCATACTAAAAAGTGTTGCAAAAAATTGAAAAAATAGGTAAATTATTAATTGTCAGTAAATTGGCAGGCGATGTCATGGATCTGAATACATAGGGAGTCAACCAAAACTACCTCTAAAACAAAAAGAAGGAGAGGACCATCACATGAAGAAATTATCTTTCTTGCTTTCAGCAGCTGCACTGACACTAATGCTTGGAGCATGCTCAAACGAAGAGGCTTCTAAAGGGGATGAAAAGGAAGAGGCCACAGCTGAGACGACTGAGGCCGCTGATGAAGGCAAAGAAGTGCGCTCGGCTCTTTTAAGCTATCAGGGAGAAGTGACAAAGGTAATTCGAAACACAGATGCAAACTTGACCGCTGAAGGTCAGGATCCAGCTGAAGCAGCTGCAGCTTTTGAAAAGGAAGCGAAAGCCGTGTCTGTACCAGAAGAATTAACAGACTACACTAAGGATATTGAGGCGGCGGTTGATAGCCTTTCTCAATACTATGCTAAAAAAGCTGAGCTGGTAAAAGCAGGATCCCAGGATATGTCGGAAGCAGAGCCATTTAAAGAGGAATATATCAATTCAATGACTAAAGTTTTTGAAGAAGTGGAACTATCTGCTCCAGCTTTTAACAGCGTTTTCCAATAAATGCCCAGCAAACAGCCCTATTCGATTTTGAATAGGGCTGTTTGTATATATTAAGGCACATCATGCCCCATTGAACTTTGAAAAATCTCAAACCACTGATCCCTGTTAAGTTTGTAAGACAATGAACCGGCTGCACGTTCAATTCTTTCAATCTTGCCGGACCCGACAATTGGCATGATTCGGGCAGGATGATTTAAGAGCCAAGCAAATAAAACTTCATCAATATCACTTGCCCCGATTTCCTCTGCGACTTTATGTAATGCCGCTTTAAGGCGTTCCGGTTTTTCTTCAGTACCGCTGAAAATTTTCCCGCCAGCCAAAGGGGACCAGGCCATCGGTGCGATTCTTTTTTCCATGCACAGATTTAATGTGCCATCCTCATAGTTCTCCAGATGATAGGCAGAAAGTTCAATTTGATTTGTAATCAGATCCATATCAAGATATGACTGAAGCATCGTAAACTGATGGCGTTTAAAATTGGATACCCCAAAATGCTTTACCTTACCAGCAGCCTTTAAAACTGAAAATGCCTCAGCAACTTCTTCCGGATCCATAAAAGGATCAGGACGATGAATGAGCAGGGTATCTATGTAATCTGTTCTCAGATTTTGCAAAGATTTCTCAACCGAAGCAATAATATGTTTTTTTCCTGTATTGTAATGATGGGATTTATGCTCAGGGCGATTTGGTGACTGGAGTACAATCCCGCATTTCGTTACAATCTCCATTTTTTTGCGGAGCTCCGGCTTTTTCTCAAGAGCCCTTCCAAACAGGCTTTCACATGTATAGCTGCCATATATATCGGCATGATCAAATGTCGTTATTCCCAGCTCCAAACACTTTTCTATTAAGGTGATTAATTCTTCATCTGATAATTTCCATTCAGCCAGTCTCCATAGACCATGTACGATTCTTGAAAACGACAGATCCTCTGCCATCTGCACTCTATCCAAAAGTATCATCTCCCAATTTTTTTCGCACTGTTATTATCTCTGAAAATGCAAAGAATACCAAGCTAAACGTTCTTCGGCATTGCAAAGGGTGCTGGATCATCATAAATTAGAGGCATAAAAATAAGAGGCAACTGTTTTGTCACCTCATTTTTATCCGCATATTTTCTGCAGCGGTTCAACCATTTGTTCATGCAGAATCATAATTTTTGATGGGTATGAACAATGCTCTTTATAAGCTGTTTGAAGTTCGTGATAAAAAGTGGTTAATTCCTCAACATTGGAAATCAATTCTTTATCAAAAACGCCTGACCGGCTGAGAAGGATATTCTCATATTTTTCAACAAGCTTTTTAGTTTTCTTTATCAATTTCCAAGCATCTTTCATACGAAAAGCATCATTTAAATGGGAATAGAATTCTATCAAGTCTTTTTGGAAAATATTCTTAAGTTCCTGGCTGAGCCTTTCAATAGGAGGAAGTTCAGCTTCCTGAAATATAAACTGCTGCAGCATAATGAAATCGGTCTTTACATTCTGTTCTTCAAATGACTGATATATCCGTAAAGTATTATAGGCGTCATACATGGGATGATGGGGTTCTCCAATAAAAGAAAGGTCATAGAAAGACAATGCTTTTTCCACTGAAGCTGCAGTCCGGGAAGCTCTTTTTGTGAAAATAGCCTGAAAATCGACATATCTTTTGGTAATCTTATCAATCGTAGCTTGGGGAAGATTATGCCTGAAAGCATCGGCTTTTAATCTTAAGATGTCACTGGTCGACCAGGAATAGAATCTTGCTTTTTTAACTCCGCCGACCCAAAAGAGAAAATCTTTAAACACCTCAGAAAAGTCATCTGCTGTTTTTAAATCAGAATCGGATATCCCCGTCAATTCTTTGCAGAATGGGCTAAGCGGCGAGTCCTGCTGCGGACGAATGAACCTGTCAAATCCAGTTACCTTACCTGTTTCAAGTTCAACTTTTACAGCACCAAGGCGAATGGCCTCCATATCTTCAAAAAGCATACCATTTTTGCTGCATAGCATTTCAAAATCAAAGAATATCAGCTGTTTTAGCTCGGCCATACGCCTTCCCCCCTTTATAATATCCAGCTATCCAACAAGATATTATAAAGAATGACGGGCAAAAAAGGAAGGAACAGAATTATCCATCAAGATATTTGGCAGGAATGAAACTTTTTTCCCAGTGCAATGGCAAATCGGTTTACGATTTCTTTTGAAACGTTTACACTTAAAGGGTACATAGTTTTCAGTCGCAAATATGATAGCGATTTCTCTAAAAATTATTGAACTTGAAAGGATGGATGAAGGATGGGTATTTCTTTATCGAAAGGGCAAAAAATTGATTTAACAAAAACTAACCCCGGGTTGTCTAAAGTAATAGTAGGACTCGGCTGGGATACGAATAAATATGATGGTGGCTTGGATTTCGACCTCGATGCCAGTGTGTTTTTATTAGATGCAAATGGCAAGTGTGCATCTGATAAAGATTTTATTTTCTACAACCAGCTTGAAGGCGGCGATGGCTCAGTCCTGCATACAGGTGATAACAGAACAGGTGAGGGCGATGGCGATGACGAGCAGGTTAAAGTTAACCTTAGTGCTGTTCCTGCCTCCATTGAGAAGATTTCTTTTGTCATTACGATCCATGATGGGGAAGGCCGCGGTCAAAACTTTGGTCAGGTCTCAAATGCATTTGTAAGAATCATTAATGAAGAAACAAATGAAGAATTAATCCGTTATGATTTAGGAGAAGATTTCTCCATTGAAACTGCCATTGTTGTAGGAGAATTATACCGTCATAATGGCGAATGGAAATTTTCTGCCGTGGGTTCAGGCTATCAGGGAGGACTTGCCCGTATTGCGACAGACTTCGGTTTGCAGGTAGGTTAACTTCCATTATTCCAGGCAGAGCAGCAGCTTTTCCCTGGCTTTCTCTTTAGGGTGTATTCCCCTCATATTGATGACCTGCCTAAAAAAAGGACCTGTGTTATGAAGGAGTGATTATCTTGGGTATACAATTATCAAAAGGTCAAAGAATTGATCTGACTAAAACAAATCCTGGCCTGACTAGAGCCATTATCGGGCTGGGCTGGGACACGAACAAATATAGCGGCGGTCATGATTTTGACCTTGACGCATCTGCATTTCTTGCAGATGAAACCAGTAAATGTGTAAATGACCATGATTTTATTTTCTATAATAATCTGCAGCATCCAAGCGGAGCAGTTATACATACAGGAGACAATCGTACAGGTGAAGGAGACGGAGACGATGAGCAGCTTGTTGTCGACTTTACCAAAATACCTTCACATGTTCATCGTATTGGCATAACTGTAACTATTCATGATGCAGAATTAAGGCAGCAAAATTTCGGCCAGGTTTCCAATGCATTCGTAAGATTAGTGGATGAATCCAATAATCAGGAGCTGCTGCGTTTTGATCTAGGAGAAGATTTTTCAATTGAAACAGCAGTCGTTTTCTGTGAATTATACCGCCACGGGAATGACTGGAAGTTCAATGCCATTGGCAGCGGCTTCTCAGGCGGCTTGGCAGCTCTTTGCCGCAACTATGGACTGCAGGTTTAATTTTCCTTCATGGCACCCAAATGGTTTGGGTGCCTATTTTGTTTGTCAAGTGAGAACCCTCAGCCAATGCTGATGGTTATTAATCCCATACTTAAAAAATTGCGAATGGGCAAAATAGGTGTGAGAAAAACCTTGAGAGGAAGGGATGCAGTATGTCACTTGAATGGTTTGACAGGGTAAGCGGTGAGTTGCAGGACCATCTTGAATCGATTTGCAGTAAATATGATCAGATTGGCCATATGTCGATTGACCGGGGTGCCAAGCATCCCAGAATGGAGTTTTTTATTGAAACCAGTGATAATGACAGAGAGTATTTTTGCACTCTATTCTTTGATCCGCATAATGAAGAATTCTATGTAGAAGACTTTGATTTTGAGCTGGGACATACTTCTAAAACCATGCTTTTTGATATTGAAGACATAATCGATACAGTCCACGAAAGCCTTCACGATTATATGAATGGCGAGGATGAAGATCATTTTGCATTTGAAGATGATGAAGAAATATATGTTTCAGAAGAGGAAGATTTCGACATTGACGACGAATATGACCTTGATGGCGAAGATGATATCTTTGAAGAAGTAGATGTAGAGTGGGAAACTCCTGAAGTAACTGCCTTTTTCAAGGAAGACGAAGTGGAGGTATCCTATCAGTTTGGAGTGGTCCAGGAAACCGGTGATGGAGTCCTTCGCAGGGTTAACCGCATTTGGACAGATGACGAAGAAATGATCAAAGATGAAGATCACTTTATCTTCAGCAAAGAAGAGGCAAGCACAATCATTGCCATGATCGCCAGCCACATGGATTCCCTGAGCGGGCATGAGGCTGATTATCAGTAATTATTCATACCGAAATGAACAAGTGGCTATCAAGAATTCTTGAAGCCACTTGTTTTTGTCATCAGCAGAAAAAGAAATAACTCGTTCACCCTTCAGCCAGCACCGAATCACTCCCCTAATAAAAATCTTTTAAAATTTTACAATTGACTGTATTTCTCTGTTGGTACTAATCAGGCTTGACTCCCCCATAAACTGATTAAAAGCAGGTGAAAAGAGGTGCATCATGGGGATTCATATCGTTCAGGCAGGCGATAGCCTTTGGGCCATTTCTCAAAAGTATAATGTTCCTACCCTGGATATAAGAACGGCTAATGGCCTTGAGAACGGACCTGGTATCATCCCTGGTTTAGCGCTGTACATTCCTGAAAGCGGACCAGTTATCAGGTCTTATCTGGTAAAGCCGGGAGATACATTATGGAGCATTTCCCAGCGTTTTCAAACTACAATTAATCTTATCCTGTCAGCAAACCCGGAAATAAGGCCGGAGGGTCTATATATCGGGCAGAAGTTAAATATTCCATCACCAAGCAGATTAGTCATGAAAACATTAGGGTTCATAGTCCCGTATTCTCCTGATACTTTTTTACCCGCTTTCAGGGAAACAGCAAAGTACTTAACCTACATCGCCATTTCTGCCTATTCTTTAACAAGGGAAGGTTACGCATATATTGAACTTGACGATTCAGCCATATTGGCAGAAAGCCGCCGGCTGGATGTCATTCCGCTGCTGATGATCAGAAATCTTGCACAAGGTGAATTTAATGCAGAACTGATTGGCGGGGTGCTTGAAAGTCCGGCAAATAGGAGGAACTTAATCTTAAGCCTGATGAATTTTGTCACTCAAAAAGGTTATGGAGGCATCAGCCTGGATTTTGAATTTATCCCGCCGCCAAGGCGCCAGGATTTCAATTCATTCATTAGAGAATTAAAAAATGCCTTAGGTCCAAAAGTGCTTCATGTCAATGTACATGCTAAGACAGAAGATCTCCCGGCAAACCGGATAATAGGGGCATATGATTATAAAGCAATTGGGGAGGGCGCCGATATTGTTGCAGTCATGACCATGGACTATGGTTATCCCACTGGTCCTCCTAATCCCGTCGCTCCACTATGGTGGGTTGAAGAAGTCATTCAATATTCGATCACCCAGATTGACCCGAAAAAACTGCAAATAGCTTTGCCGTTATATGGATATGACTGGAGAACTGCGGATAATCTAACCCGCTCATTTTCCATGCAAGCCATTCAGAATTTAGCATTAAGCAGAGGAGCAGTTATTCAATTCGATGCTTATGCAGCATCCCCATGGTTCCGATATTGGAACGGAGAAGAAGAACATGTGGTCTGGTTTGAAGATATCCGCAGCATTACTGAAAAATATAAATTAATTGACCAGTATAATCTTTTAGGGATGACATACTGGCAATTAAGCTTGCGATTTCCTCAGAACTGGGCATTTGCGGATAAAAATTTTACTATTCTATAGCCCTTTTTAAAGAAGCTCCTTCATTTCTTCTTCAAAATAAAACATTTTTGGTTTTTCTTTAATCGTATATGTGTATTTCTTCATTTTCGCCACATAACAGGTTTTGTTGATCGTAACTTTCTCTCCGGTGTCAATCAGAATAACAATATCATTATGCTCAAACTTATTTCTGCGCTTCACACTGATCCCTCTTTCTTTACACATATAAAGTGTTATTAACACATTATCTCATACTTTTGTGGAATTAACCCTATTGATGTTAATGGAATCATTCAGGTTCCATTATTTTTTTTTGCATATCGCCAAGTAAATGATATATTAGTCTAATTGAATACCATAGTGAACAAAGGAAGATACAAAATGACATCAACACTTGGCTTTATAAGAGAGTGGCAAAAAGCCATCCAGGCTGAGATCTTACATTTAAAAAAATATGGGAGTTCCCGCTACTTAATAATAAATGGACGGCAGCTTTCAAAATCAGATGCATATACCTATTTTTTTGATACACTTTCTGCCATTAAAATTCCAACTGGATCGTCCATAAAAATCGAATGGGGAAGAAAGAGAGTGGAAGGAAGAGTCCTATCTGCGGAAGGAAATAATGTCATAGTGGCATTAGAAGAGGATATTGGAATCGAGCTATCGGAAGCATATTTGCTTCATGATCCCTGGGAGCTATTGGATCAGCTTTTTCAGCGCTTAGAGGACATAAAAGACAGTAAAAGAAAAAGAAATAGGATAAAAAAATTGATGAATCCTTCCATGCCACCAAAGCACCCTGCCGATAAGGTAAAGACTGGTGCCCATGAATTGATTTTGCGTTCTAAGTACAATCCAGCCACTTATGTCTGGGGACCGCCAGGCACAGGAAAAACCTATACACTGGCACGTGTGGCCGCTAACAAATACTTTAAAGGACAAAGTGTTCTCATTCTGGCCCACTCAAATCAGGCAATAGATGTCCTAATGGCAGAAATTTCATCCTTTGCATCATGCAAACGAAAAATTCCTGATGGAGATCTGCTTCGTTACGGGTCACAAGTCGGTCCAGCACTATTCGATCATCATTCATTAACAGCCGAATATCTTTTAAATAAGCAGCATACAAATCTCTCGGAGCAAAAAGCTGCTCTATTTGAGGAACGCCGCCTGCTTAAACAGGATTTATCCCGATCCTTCAGCAAGAGAGATTCCGACCATCTTATTGAAATAGAAAAGAAGCTATCTGGAGTACTTGAAAAGATCAGGCAAAAAGAAATAGAGTTTGTAAAAAATGCTTCTATTATTGGAACAACACTGGCAAAAGCCGCAAGTGATCCGTCAATTTACGAGAAAAATTTTGATTTAGTCATCATCGATGAAGCCAGCATGGCTTATGTTCCACAGGCTGCCTTTGCAGCTTCACTTGGCAAAAGAGTCATCATTTGCGGGGATTTCAAACAGCTTCCTCCTATTGCTGCATCAAGACATAAATTGTCCGAAAAATGGCTAAGGGAGGATATCTTTCATCACTCTGGCGTGTCAGACGCAGTTAAGGATGGACACTTGCATCCGCACCTTTTTCTATTAAAAGAGCAGCGCCGTATGCACCCGGACATTTCAGCATTTTCGAATAAACATATCTATCATTCTCTTGTTGGTGACCATCCGGATGTTTTGGCTGCAAGAGCTGATATCGCTGCCTGCACGCCTTTTCCCGCCAAAGCCTCGATCCTGCTCAATACAGCCGGATCAGGTGAATATGGCATGAAAGATGGCAGTTCGAATTCAAGAATCAATTTATGGGATCTTTTGCTGGGATTTCAGTTAATACATGAAGCTTATACAGGAGGAAGCAGGTCCGTAGGTTATGTCACCCCGTATCGGGCACAGGCATTATTAATGGAACAGCTTCTGGGTGAGCTATACGAGCAGGAAAGGTCTGCAGCTGATATTATCGCTGCAACAGTTCACCGTTTTCAGGGAAGTGAAC
>Ga0180215_1005773_pt1 | contig 10449 bp, 9 predicted proteins | sample eDN3rd37CBELigBY_FD_128871 | JGI IMG/M metagenome (GOLD analysis project Ga0180215, IMG submission 128871) | Enriched backyard soil microbial communities from Emeryville, California, USA - eDNA 3rd pass 37_C BE-Lig BY (version 2) (version 2) | ecosystem: Environmental > Terrestrial > Soil >...
ATGCCGCCATAGCTGTGCGCGATCAGCACGACGTCGCGCAGATCCTCGAAATGCAGCACGCCCAGCACATCGGCGATATGCGTATCGAGATCGATGTCCGGCGACGCCAGATGCGCGCGCTCGCCAAGCCCGGTATAGCTCGGCGTGAACAGATCGTGTCCGGCCGCGCGAAACAGCGGACGCATTTTCTTCCAGGCCCAGGCTGACGACCAGGCGCCATGAGCAACGACCATTGTGGCCACCTGCCCCTCCCCGTTTGCCCGCCTATCGCGGCGCCACAGGCGGCGATTGTGATGAACGCGACCGGAAATGCAAACCGCGTCCGGTTGCCACACGCGAGAGCGCGCGCTAACCAAACAAAAACAATCGGGGAAACGTTCGGAATGTCTCTTTGCACGCGGCCGTCCTTGAGGGCCGATCATGCCGCCAGCCTGCCGGTCACGGCCGCGCGAGACGTGCGAGATCAGGCATGAGCGAGCGCTTGCGCGGCGTGGTGGTGGCCGGCGCGGGGCCGGTCGGCCTTGTCACCGCCTTGAAAATCGCGCGATCGGGCATCCCTGTCACCGTCCTCGATTGCGAGCCCGATGTGATCCGCCTGCCGCGCGCGATCGTCTATCACGCGCCGACCGTTGAAATGCTGGATCGCCTCGGGCTGCTGGACGAACTGAAGGTCGCCGGCATCCTCAAGCAGGATTACCAGTTCCGCACCGTCGACGGCGAGATACTGGCGGCGCCGCATATGTCGGTACTGACGCCGCAGGACACCGCATTCCCGTACAATCTGCACATGCCGCAGCATGAACTCGCCAATGCGATCCTGCGCAGTTTCCTGGCCATTCCCGGTACCGCGGTGCGCTGGAATACCCGCATCACCGGCGTTGCGCAGGACGGCGAGCGGATGACGCTAACCGTCGAGAGCGGAAGTGAGCCACAGGAGATCCGGTGCGACTGGCTGGTCGGCGCCGATGGCGGCAGCAGCAGCGTGCGCCGCGCCCTGGGTCTGTCATTCGATGGCTACACCCATCCCGAACGTCTGGTCTCCACCAATCTCGTCTACGATTTCGAAGCGCGCGGCTATGCGCGGGCGAATTTCATCATCGACCCGGTTTATTGGGCCGTGATCGTCAAGGTCGACCGCCACGGGCTGTGGCGCGTCACCTTCGGCGAGGATGCGGCCTTGCCCGAGGATGGGGTGCGCGAGCGTATCGCTCACCATTACCGCGCATTGCTGCCCGACAGCGATCCGTATGAGCTGAAGGCATTCGCGCCGTTCCGGGTTCATGAACGCTGCGCGCCGACATTCCGCATCGGCCGGGTGCTGCTTGCGGGCGATGCCGCGCATGTCTGCAATCCGTTCGGCGGACTTGGCCTGACCTCCGGCCTGCTGGATGCCGATCTTCTCGGCGACGCGCTGCCCGCGGTCATCAAGGGCGCCGCCGATGACGACCTGCTCGATCGTTATGCTCAGGAGCGGCGGCGCGTCTTTCTCGAAGTCACCGGTCCTGCGGCTGCGGAGAACATCCGGCGGATCAAGGAACGCGATCCGGACAAGAAGCGCGCCGACCTTGCGCGATTCGTCAAGCTGCGCGACGACCGGCAGTTCCAGCGCGAGGCGCTGACTTTCACCGCGAAGCTGGTGAGCCGGCCGATCGGCGTCCCGGGTAATCTTCTTACCTCTCCCTGAAAACGCAAAGGTCGACTCCTTCGCCTGCGAAGGCAGCCAGAGGCTGGGGGTCAAAAACTGGTTCGCCCGATGACAATAGAGCCCTCCCGGACCCTCGCCCCATCAGGGGAAGACGCGCGCTGCGTATGTTGCCTGCTGCATGCGACTATAGGATGAGGCCGCATCGCCCGGCATGCGCCCCGGCGATCTGTCCTCTTTGCCCGGACTTTATGCGGGATGCGGATTGAATTGTTGGACATCCAACTATAGCCTGCGCATCCAAGACCGGATTCCAAACTCGGCAAGAGACACAGGGAGGAATGAATGAACCAACGCCCGATGACACTCGCCGGCGCCGCGCTCGCGGCCGGCCTGTTGCTGGCGCAGCCCGCCGCCGCGCAGGAGCTGATCTACGGAAGCTGGACGCCGGCGCGCGAATACCAGAACGCCAAGGTCATGCCCGGCATCCTCAAATCGATCGAGGACAGGACCGGCGGCAAGGTGAAATGGAAGCTCGTCGCCGGCGGTCAGCTGGTTGACGGCAAGACCACCTTCACCGGCGTGAAGGATGGGCTGGTGCAGGCTGGCCTTGCGATCCCGCAATATGTGCCGAACACCGTGCCGGCGATGTTCATGCTCTATTCGACGATCGTGCTCGGCCACAATGACGTGGTCGCGGCAACCGGCGCGGTTCTGGAGACGATCTATTTCAACTGTCCGGACTGCCTTGACGAGGTCAAGAAGCTCAACGCGGTGACGCTCGGCGGCTGGACGTCGTCGGCCTATCTCCTCGCCTGCACGACGCCGGTGAAGTCGCTCGCCGACCTCAAGGGCAAGCGCGTGCGCGCCGCGGGCGGCAACGCGGAAATGCTCAAACTTGCCGGCGCGGTGCCGGTCGGCGCCACGCTGGTGGAAGCGGTCAGCCTGCTGCAGCGCGGCGGCCTCGATTGCCAGCACGGCATCGCCGACTGGCTGCGGACCTTCGGTTATGCCGACTTCGCGAAGTATGTCACGGACATGCCGCTTGGTCTGAGCGGTCCGGCGCTTGGCTTCTTCATGAACCGCGACACCTGGAACAAGCTCACGCCCGAGCAGAAGAAGATTCATCTCGACGAGGCGGTGAAGCTCAGCGCCGAAATGGCGATCGGCAACTTCCTGGTCGCCAACGAGGAAGGCCTCGCGAGTGTGATCAAGGACAAGGGCGTCCAGATGATCAAGCCCGATCCGGATTTCGAGAAGGTCGCCAGCGAATTCCAGAAAGTGCAAAAGGCCAAGACCGTCGAAACCGGCAAGAGCTTCGGCCTGAAGGATCCCGGTGCGATCATCGACGCCTATGAGAAGAACCTCGCAAAGTGGCGCAAGATCTCGCCGGAGGTCGGCCGCGACGTGAACAAGTTCGTCGAGGTGCTGAACCGCGAGATCTTCTCCAAGGTCGACGTCAACAAGCTCTAACGCGCTCCGTCATTGCCGGGCTTGGCCCAGCAATTCATCTTCTTGCAAGACGATGGACCCCCGAGGTGAAGCCCGGGGGTTGACGGGCCAGAACTTAACGCGCCACGCGGACCCGACGGTGATCGAACGCCTTCTCAAATGGCTCGAATGGCCGATCCAGCTTTTTCTGTGGGTCGGGCTTCTGGCCGGCTTCCTGATGATGCTGCATGTCTCGGCCGACGTGACCGGCCGTTACTTTTTCGGCCGCCCACTCGAAGGCACGACGGAAGTCGTCTCGGCCTATTACATGGTGATCGTGGCGTACCTGCCCTGGGCCTATCTCGCCCGCAACGACACCCACATCGCCGTCGACATTTTCACGCGCCTCTTGCCGGTGAACTTCGCCTACTGGCTCGACGTCGTCGTCAAAATCGTCGTGGTGCTCTATCTCGGCGTCTTTGCTTATCAGACCGGAGCGCAGGCGATCGGCCAGACCCGCATCCAGGAGGTTTGGCAGGCCGGCACCACCTACATTCCGGTCTGGCCGAGCCGCTGGCTGCCGCCGATCGCGGCGTCGCTGATGCTGATCTATCTCGTCGTCAAGATCATTGACGATGTCATTAAAGGCCCGCGCGAACGGCCCTCCCATCCGGTGGAGGAAGGCGCGTGACAACGCTGCAGGTTGCCGGCTCCAGCATCGTGATGATGCTGATCCTGATCGGGCTGCGCGTCCCGATCGGCGTTGCGATGGGCGGGGTTGCTTTCCTTGGTCTCTGGTATCTGCGCAATTTCAACGTGGCGCTGAGCGTCTTGCGCGATACCCCGTTCGTATTCGCGGCCAACTGGGATCTGTCGGCGATCCCGATGTTCCTTCTGATGGGCGCGATCGCGTCGAATTCCGGCATCGGCGCGGCGCTGTTCCGCGCGGCCTATGCCTGGTTCGGCAGCCTCCCCGGCGGGCTCGCGGTCGCCACCAACTGGGCCTGCGCGGGCTTTGGTGCGGCATCGGGCTCCAGCATCGCGGCGGCGGCGGTGATGGCCCGGCTTGCCGTGCCGGAAATGCTCAAGAACAAATACGACAAGGCGCTCGCGACCGGGGTCTGCGCGTCCGGCGGCACGCTCGACGCGTTGATTCCGCCCTCGATCCTGTTCGTGGTCTATGGCGTCTTCGCCGAAGTCTCGATTGCCAAGCTCCTGCTCGCGGGCGTTCTCCCCGGCCTGCTCACGGCCGGCGTCTACATGATCATGATCGTGGTACGCTGCTGGCTCAATCCGAAGCTTGGCCCGCCGGTGCGATTTGCGAGCGACGACGCGAAATGGGCGGAACGCTGGGCATCGCTGCGCGACATCTGGCCGATCCTCGTCCTGATCGCGGCGGTGATGGGCGGTCTGTATTGGGGCGTCGTGTCGCCGACCGAGTCTGGCGCGGTGGGCGCGCTGGTGGCGACCATGATCGGCGTTGCCCAGCGCCGATTGTCGCTGAAAGGTTTCATCGACAGTTTCAAGGACGCGGTCGGCACCACGGCGCAATTGTTCTTTATCGGCATCGGCGCGGTGATCTACACCAAGTTTCTCGCGCTCTCGGGTAGCGCAGCGCTGTTCACCGATCTGGTCGGCACCTGGGCGCTCGACCCGTTGCTGCTGGTGATCGCGATATCGGCGATCTATCTCGTGCTCGGCATGTTCCTCGACCCGCTCGGCATGATCCTCCTGACCATCCCGGTCTTCGTGCCGATGTTCGCCGCGCTCAACCTTGATCTCGTCTGGTTCGGCGTGCTGGTGGTGAAATATATCGGCATCGGCCTTCTGACGCCGCCGGTCGGGTTCAACATCTACGTGGTGGCCGGCGCGCTCAACAACCAGATCCCGCTGCAGACGATCTTCCGCGGCTGCTACTGGTTCCTGCTATGTGAGGCGGTGATCATGACGCTGCTCATCGCCTTTCCGCAGATTTCGCTCTGGCTGCCGAGCACGATGAACTGAGCCGCGCAATCCAATCCCGCCCGCAGACGCGATTGAGGGATTGTCCCAATGAGGGATTGTCCCAATGTCAGACAAGACCAAGCCCTCAGCCGATCCGGGCTGATGCGGCGCTCCCTCGCCCTGCAAGCGGGGGATACGGAGCCGGAACCGGATGCGCGCGCCCGCGTTGCAATCCGCGCGGAACCGTGACGCGGAATGAACACACCCCAACTCCTCTCGTTCATCATCCTTGCCGCCATGATGGCGCTGTTCGTGTGGGGGCGGCTGCGCTACGATATGGTGGCAGTGGTGGCGCTGCTCGCCGGTCTTGCCGCCGGTATCGTACCCACGGACAAGGCGTTTTCCGGTTTCTCCGACGACATCGTCATCATCGTCGCCAGCGCCCTGGTGGTGAGCGCCGCGGTGGCGCGCTCCGGTGTGATCGAAGCGGCGCTGCGTCCGGTCGCGCCCTGGCTCACCACCCCGACGATACAGATAGTTGTCCTGACCGCGGTGGTCGCGGCGATGTCCGGCTTCGTGAAGAATATCGGCGCGCTCGCAATGATGATGCCGGTCGCCTTCCAGCTCGCGCGCAAGACCGGCACGCCGCCTTCCGCTATGCTGATGCCGATGGCTTTCGGCTCGCTGCTCGGCGGCATCGTCACGCTGGTCGGCACCTCGCCGAACATCATCGTGTCGCGCGTGCGCGAGGAGGTCCTCGGCCAGCCTTTCAGCATGTTCGACTTCACCCCGGTCGGCATCCTGCTGGCGATCGGCGGCGTCGTCTTTCTCGGCTTCGGCTGGCGGGTGCTGCCTGAACGCAAGGGCGCGGCGACCATGGATGCCGCTTTCAACCTCGAAAGCTATACCACCGAGGCTGGCGTGCCGGAGGATAGCGACTTCGACGGCAAGACGGTCAAGGAGCTCGAGACGCTCGGCGACGGCGAAGTCGAGGTGCTGGCGATCCTCAGCCGCAATACGCGCAAGTCGCAGCCGAGCGGCAATACCAAGCTGCGCAGCGGCGACACGGTGATCCTTCGCGGCGAACCCGCGGCGCTGGAACGAACCGTCGGCGCGGCCAAGCTCACGCTTGCAGGCGACGCGGTCAGGAAGGAGAGCGACACCCCGACCGACGATGTCGGCGTCATGGAAGCGATCGTCACCGCCGATTCCGCCCTGGTCGGCACCACGGCCTCGCGCATGCGCCTCTACGATCGCTTTCAGACCGATCTGCTTGCGGTCAGCCGCGCCGGCCGGCGGATTTCGCGTCAGTTGCGTTCGGTGCGCCTGCAGGAGGGCGACGTCATCCTGCTGCGCGGCGATCTGAAGACCATGCCGGAGACGCTCGGCGCGCTGCGGGTGCTGCCGCTTGCCGAGCGCGGACTGTCGCTCGGCCGCGGACGGCGCGGTTTCATCCCGGTGATCATCCTCGCCGTCGCAATGCTGCTGGTCGCCTTGCATATCGTGCCGGTCGCGGTCGCCTTCTTCGCCGCGGCGGCTTTGATCGTGCTGGTGAAGTCGCTCAGCCTGCGCGAAGCCTATGACGCGATCGAATGGCCGATCCTCGTCATGCTGGCGGCCCTGATCCCGCTGTCGGACTCGCTGCGCACAACCGGCGCGACCGAAGTAATCGCCGGCTGGCTGTCGGCGGCAGCCGGCGCGCTGCCGCCGCACGGGACGCTGGCGCTGATCATGATCGCCGCGCTCGCGGTGACGCCGTTCCTCAACAACGCAGCGACCGTGCTGGTGATGGGGCCGATCGCGGCGAGTTTCGCGTCCAGTCTCGGGATGTCGCCCGATCCGTTCCTGATGGCTGTCGCGATCGGAGCGGCCTGCGATTTTCTCACGCCGATCGGGCACCAGTCGAACACGCTGGTCATGGGCGCGGGCGGCTATCGCTTCACCGATTACTGGAAACTCGGCCTGCCGCTGTCGATCTATGTTGTGGTGGCCGGGGTACCGCTGATCGCACTATTCTGGCCGCTGGCGGCGCCCTGACCGTTGAGGATTGCGCTGCGGGGAATCGTCAGCCGGCATTCCAGCCCCTCGGGCGGAAATTCGGCATCGACCCGCCCGCCGAGACTCTTCATGCAGCCCATCACCAGCCGCGTTCCGAAGCCACGCTGCTCGGGCGGCGAGGTATGCGGTCCGCCGCGCTCGATCCAGTCGATCGTGAGCTTTGCGTCATCGGCGCTCCACGCAATCTCGATCCGGCCTTCGGGACGCGACAGCGCGCCATGCTTGATCGCATTGGTGACGAGTTCGTGGAACACCAGCGACAGGTTGCGCGCCGCGTCCGCCGGCAGCTTGACATCGCCGCCGCGCAGGCTGGCGCGGAAATTTCCGAACGGCTCGAATTTCGCGCGGATCAGCGTGTGCAGGTCCGGCTGCAGATTGGTGGCATGGCTGATGATGTCATTGGTCGAGGACACCGCGCGAATGCGACCGGTGATGACCCGAGCGGTCTGCGGGTCATGCGCAAGCGTCTGCAACACGATCGATTCCACCACGGAAAAGGTGTTCTTGCTGCGATGTTCCAGCTCGCGCACCATCAGGTTCTTCTGCTTTTCCTGGATCTTGTAGCGCGACAGAAGCTGACGGCAGGCCTCCGCCACCACGATCATCAGCAGGCACGACAGCGCGAAGAATATGCTGTTGATCAGTTCGAGCGAGGTGACCGGCCCGGGCGCGCCGAACAGCGGGATCGCCGTGAGGATGGACAGCAGCGTCGCGAAAATTGCGGCCGCCACACCGGCAAGCAGCGCAACGACCAGGACCGCGGGAAAATGCGCAGCGAATGGCAACATGCCCGGATCGAGGAAACCGAGTGCATAACGAACGGCCGTTGCGAGCGCGACGCATGCGGCCGCAAACGCAAAGGCGCTCGCCGACAGCGGCGCAAAGGCGCGATCGGTGATCTTGCGCAGCCAGTCGCCCAGCATCTCCTGATAACTCCCTGCGCAAGCCTACCAGCCGCGGCAGGGGCGATGCATTAACGAAAAGTCGCAGACCGCGCGACTTTGCATCGAATGATACAAAAGGCCGCATCGGCCGGTTCAATGACACCGCAAGGATGCTAAGCCGGCGCGAGCTTCATCTGCGCGAGCGCGGCGCGGCCGAGCAACCCGTAGGGATTGGCCAGCGTTTCGGCGATCTCGAAATGATTGTAGCCTTCGCCCCGGATGATGTCCGCGGACTTGCCGGCCTTCTTCACCGCCTCAACAAAGTCGCGGCTCTGGCGCTGGAATTCCGGCGTCTCCAGCGAACCATAAGCGACCACCACGGGCGCATTGAGCTTGTCGAGGTGGCGCTGGGAAGACAGCGCGTGCTCCATCGCGTCGGTGAACTTGATGTATCCGGAACGCGCCGACAGCCGCACCGGCTTGAGATCGAACATGCCGGATACGATCAGGGCCCCCTTCACCACGTCTTTCGGCACGCCGAAATCCTTCTCCCAGTCGGTCACCATGACCACGCCGGCGAGATGACCGCCGGAGGAATGCCCGGACAGATAGATTCGATTGGGGTCGCCGCCGAAGCTTGCGGCATTCTTGTAGATCCAGGCGACGGCGCTGCGGCACTGCTCCGCCATCGGCATCAGATCGCCGTTCTTTTCCAGCACGTTGTTGAAATCGACCGCAATGTAATGCGCGCCGGCATTGACGAACATCTCGGCCGGAAAAGCGTAATATTGCGCCAGTTCCGCGCGCCATGCGCCGCCATGCAGGAACACCTGGATCGGCGCATTCGGCTTTGCGGTCGCATAAAGATCGAGCCCTTCGATCGGCGTCGCGCCATAACTGAGCCGCCTCGGGGCGCCAAGCTGCGCGCGCGTCAACTCGCTGTTGGTACGATAGCGGCTGACGATCTGACGGATATTCGGGGCGTATTTCGACTGGTCGTAGGCGTCGTCCAGCGCCTTCTGGTCGAGATCGAGCCACACCGGCGGGCCCTTCGGCGCATTCGCGGACGGGGCTTGAGTCTGGGCGATGGCTTGCGAGGCGGCGAGGACGCCTCCGGCGGTTACGGTCATGAACGTGCGGCGGTTGGGCAAACTGGATTGTTCGGCGCGATGCAACATGGCGATCTCCCGGCTTTCAGTCCAGCGGGATTATTGCGTCCCTCGCATGCGCTGCCCAGTCCCAGAAAGAGCGAGGTGCAATCTCCAGCTGCGCTGCACCATGAACGCCGCGGTAGGGTGCGCGCCCGCGAACGCGGCGAACGGCTCCCCTCACCCGCTCTTCGCAACCCGATGCCGAGGCGCCTGCGCGCTGTCGCTTCCGCGGTCGTGTTTGCGCCGGATCATCGGTGCAGCGCGATCACTGACACACAAAAAAGAATGCCCCGCAGCAGCCGGGCGGGGCATTCTGCCGGCACGATCAAGGCGCCTGCTATTTCGCGGGCTTGACCTCGATGCTCTTGGCTTGCGCCGGAGCCGGTTTGGGAACGGTGACCTTCAGGACGCCGTTTGCGATCGTCGCCGTGATTGCCCCCGCATCCACACCCGGCGGCAATTCGAGTGAGCGCCGGAAGGAGCCATAAGTGCGCTCGATCATCCGGTAATTCTGATCCTTTTCCTCCTTCTCGGCTTTCTTCTCGCCGCGGATGGTCAGAACGTTATCGGACAGATCGATCTTGACATCCTTTTCCTCAAGGCCCGGCAATTCCGCCGTGATCTGTATCTCCTTGTCGGTTTCGACCACGTCGGTCGCCGGTGTCAGCACCTGCGACATTGCCTCCGGCATCGACTCGAAGCTCGAAAACCCACGTCCGAAGTCTTCAAGCATGCGGTCGAGTTCGCGATGAATGCCCGCGAACGGATGGTAGGTGGTTGCGTTGCGGCCACGGCCAACCGGAACAAGAGACCTCAAACTCATGACGCTCTCCTCTTCACACTTTCGCCTACAGCCCTCTGCGCGCACTACGCGCTGACCTTTCAACGAAAGAACTCAATGCTGGTTCCGCATTCTCTCCTTTTCTTCCGGTGTTATGGTCGCGCCCGAAATCGGATCGACCCACACAAGATCGTCGTGCACGCCCTTCACGCCCGGCACATTCTCGACCAGCACCTTGAGCGCCGTGCGCTGCCGTTCGTCGAGCACGAAGCCGGACAGCGTGACCACGCCATCGCGCACGATCGCATCGACTGTTGCCACGGGCGCCCATTTTTTGCTGTTCAACTCGCGCAGAATCGTCTCGCGGATGCCGATGTCGTCACCCGCCGACTCGGTCACCGAATGTAGGTAGCTCGCCAGCGCTCGCAACAGATTGGCGCGCGTCACGATTCCGACCAGCGTCTTGTCGCGCAGGACCGGCACGCGCTTGATGTGGTTGCGCTCCATCAGCGTCACGACATCCTTGAGCGGCGTCGTCTCCTCCACGGTCTTGACGCC
>Ga0180215_1005775_pt1 | contig 10447 bp, 14 predicted proteins | sample eDN3rd37CBELigBY_FD_128871 | JGI IMG/M metagenome (GOLD analysis project Ga0180215, IMG submission 128871) | Enriched backyard soil microbial communities from Emeryville, California, USA - eDNA 3rd pass 37_C BE-Lig BY (version 2) (version 2) | ecosystem: Environmental > Terrestrial > Soil >...
CCGTACGGTGGCGGCCGCACGTTGACCGGCGGGAGGCCCCACCGTACGGTGGCGGCCTCTCGCCGCGAACGCCCAGGGGGCAGCATGAAGATCGGGATCTCGTTGGCCGCGCTCAACCCGCGCGTCTGGGTGGAGGCCACCGAGACCGCGGACCGCCTCGGCTACGAGTCGGTGTGGATGCCGGAGCACCTCGTCTTCCCGGTGTCCAGCAGCGGCAGCCCCGTGCACGGCCAGGAGCACCCGCCGGTGCCGGCCGACGTCCCTGTGTTCGACACCTTCGTGTACATGGGGATGCTGGCCGGGCGGACGCAGCAGATCCGCTTCGGCACGTACGTCTACAACATCGGGCTGCGGCACCCGTTCGTGACGGCGCGGGCGGTGGCCACGCTCGACATCGTCTCCGACGGCCGGGTGGAGCTCGGGATCGGGGCCAGCTGGCTGCGCCAGGAGTGGGACGCCGTGGGGCTCGACTTCGACAGCCGCGGGCGGCGCGTCGATGAGGCCATCGCCGTCTGCCGGCGCCTCTGGACCGAGCGCGAGATCGAGCACCACGGCGAGTTCTTCGACTTCGCACCGGTGATGTTCGAGCCGAAGCCGGTGCAGCAACCCATCCCGCTGGTGATCGGCGGTGACGGCGCCGCCGCGCTGCGGCGAGCCGCGCAGGTGGGCGACGGGTGGATCCCGATGAACCACTCGCTCGAGCAGATCCCCGCGTCGCTGGAGAAGATCCGGGCGATGCGGGAGGAGGCGGGCCGCGACCCGCACGTGGAGCTCACCCTGGCCCTCCCCGTCGAGAGCCGGTCGGACCTCGACCGGTACGCCGAGATCGGCGTCGACCGCGTGATCGTGCGACCGTGGAAGAGCAGCCGCGACGCGATCGAGGGCATGACGCGCTTCGCCGACGAGATCCTGCACGGTTGAGGAGGACCACCGTGGAGCTGTGGGAGCTGACCGCACGCGAGGCCGTCCGAGACCTCGTCGCCCGCTACAACGCCAACGGCGACAGCGGGCGCTTCGAGCAGATGATGGAGCTGTTCGCGCCCGACGCCGTGATGGAGGTCGACGGCCGGGTCTACGAGGGTCGGGACCAGATCCGGACGATCTTCACCGGGGCCAAGACGAACTTCGCCGCCCGGACCGGCTTCCGGTACCTGCGCCACTACACCGCCACCCAGCAGATCGACGTGGAAGGACCTGACCGGGTGCTGAGCCGGTGCTACTACGCGGTGATCATGGCGCACGGGCTGGACCACTGGGGCCGCTACATCGACGAGTGCGGCCGCATCAACGGGCGCTGGTACTTCACCCGGCGCAAGGTCACGGTCGACGGTCGCTACGACGACCCGACACCCGCGTAGGAGGGCCTCCCATGGACCTCGGTGTGGAACGCCGCCGCTACCTCGTGGTGGGCGGCACGGCCGGCATGGGGTTGGAGGCAGCACGGTGCCTCGCCCGGGAAGGGGCGCGGGTGGCCGTGGCCGGTCGGACGGCCGAGCGCGGCGCGAAGGCCGTCGCCGAGCTGGGCGAGCGCGCCACGGCGCTGACGGGCGACGTGAGCGAACCCGGGGGCGCCGACGGGCTGGTGGCCGACGCGGTGGCCGCGCTCGGTGGGCTGGACGGCATCGCCGTCACCACGGGCCTGTTCGGGCACATGCCGCTCGAGCAGGCCAGCGAGGCCGACTGGTCGCGGGCCTTCGACGACGTGCTGATGGGCACGGTGCGAGCCGTGCGGGCCGCGCTCCCCCACCTCGTCGTGTCGGGGGCGGGCACGGTCGTGACCACATCGGCCTACTCGATCCACGCCTACCACCCGGCGCGGCTCCCGTACATGGTGATGAAGACCGGCGTGGCCGCCTTCACCAAGACCATCGCCAAGGAGCACGGCCCACGAGGCGTGCGGGCCAACTGCGTGTGCCCGGGCGCGATCGAGACCGAGAGCCTGGCCCGCCTCCGCCACCAGCTGGCCGAGGCGCGCGGGGTGCCGCCCGAGGGCGTGCTCGAGCAGGTCATGGTTGAGGAGTGGCACATGGACGTAGCCCTCGGCCGGCCGGGCCGACCCGAGGAGGTGGGCGAGCTCATGGCCTTCCTGCTGTCGCCGCGCGCCGGCTACCTCACGGGCGCAGTGATCAACATCGACGGCGGCACGGACTTCTGAGTTGGATGGCTCGCCTCCGCCATCCCTGGCTCCGGCTCGCGTGCCGCGGCGCCACTCGCTCACCAGCCTCGCGGCCCCGGCGAGCGGCCGTCCTGGCCGCCCCGCACACGGCCCGGCGCTAGCCTGCGGCGCGGGGAACACCGGGGGACAGAAGGGGAGGACGTCGTGGACGCTGACCGCATCGCCGACCGGATCGCGATCCAGGAGCTGAAGGCGCGCTACTTCCGCTTCCTCGACACCAAGCAGTGGTCGGCGTGGCGCGACCTCTTCACCGACGACATGGTCTTCTACATCGAGGAGGCGCCCGTCCCCACCACCACGGAGCCGTCGACCACCAGCGGCGACGACTTCGTGGAGATGGTGTCGACCGTCCTGGCGCCGTCCGTGACGGTCCACCAGGGCCACATGCCGGAGATCACCTTCGTCGACGACCGCACCGCCAAGGGCGTGTGGGCCATGTTCGACTGGGTCGACAACAGCTCGGGCAGCGCCGACGCCACCAGCATGCAGGGGTTCGGCCACTACCACGAGACCTACCGCAAGGACGACGACGGCCGCTGGCAGATCGCCGAGCTGCGCCTCACCCGCCTGCGCGTCGACCACTCGACCCCGACCGGCGCCAAGCCCCCGGAGGTCTCCCCCTGGAAGCGACCGGTCGCGGCCGGGTGACGAGGCGGCCGGCCGAGGGACGTTGCCGGCCGGGCCGTTCCTTGCCGCGCCGGGCGGCCCGGCGCGAAGCTGGCCGCCGCGCCGCGTGACCCGACCGGGGAGCGCCGCGCCCCGACCTGGTGGGGGTGGCAGGTGAGCTGGCTGCTGGAGCAAGGCGAGGCCCGGGAGAGCGGGTGGGCCGGCATCGCCGCCCTGGCACCCCGGGCCGTCGGCGCGCTGAGCGAGGTCCAGGAGGAGGTCTGGGACCACGCGCCGCCGGTGCTGCTCGAGTTGGCCCGGCTCCGCATGGCGTCGCTGCTCGGCGCCACCTGGGCGCTGGAGGCGCGCAGCCCCCGCGCCGTCGAGGCCGGCCTCACCGAGGAGAAGGTGGCCGCCCTGTCGTCGTGGCCGACCTCGCCGCTCTTCGACGACACCGAGCGGGCCTGCCTCGACCTGACCGAGCAGTTCCTGATCGACGTCAACCAGATCACCGACGCCCAGGTGGACGCCGTGCGCGAGCGGATCGGCACGGCCGCCACCTACGCCTTCGTCAGCGCCCTGTGGGCCTTCGAGCAGCTCCAGCGCATGTCGCTGGTGCTGGGCGTGGCCCCCACACCCGACGCCGCCGGCCTCGCGCCACGGACCTGACCGGGAGGACCGATGCCCGCGCTCCGACTGCCCCTCGATGCCAGCCGCCGCACCGCGGTGGGATCGGTCGACGTCTCCGGCCTCACGCCGGAGCTCGACCGCAAGAAGGGCCGCATCATGAAGGAGGCCTACCGGCTCGGCCAGATCGACCCGGTCACGGGCGAGCTCGTTCGGATGCGCAACGCCCGCCTCCAGGACTGCCACGTCTGCCAGAACTTCCGCGACCCCGCGGCCCAGCAGGCCGGCGCCTCCGAGGCCGTGCTGGCCCTGGTCGACGACTACGAGGCCGCCGACCTCCCCGAGCGGCAGAAGGTGGCGCTGCGGCTGGTCGACGCGTACCTCACGCGGCCCGACGACATCGGCGACGAGCTGCGCGCCGACCTGCTGCGGCACTTCACGCCGGCCGAGGTGGTCGAGCTGCTCGTGCGCCTCGCCTCCACCACCGGGAACCGGGTGCTGCGCACGCTCGGCCTCGACGATGACGCTCTCCCCGGCCGCGACCAGCTGGCGCCCGGCCTGCGGGTGCCGTAGCGGCCGCGACCGGAACCGGGCTGGCGCGCGCATGGCCCGGCACCGCGACGACTTCACCGCGGAGGACTACGACGCGTTGAAGGCCGTCATCCTCGACCTCGCCGACGCCGCGCCCGGCCCCTTCGCCGCGGGCGACGCGCTGCGGGCCGTCGGGCGGGCCGGTCTGCTCGAGAGCATCGGCGACGTCGTCGCCATCCTCGACGACCTCGTCGACCTCGGTCACCTCGACCGGCTGCGGGTCGAGGGTGGGTGGCTGTTCCGCCGACCGTAGGGACAGCGCGGCCCTGGTACCCTCCCGCCGGGGCGACGACCAGGGGAGGTCGCAGGAATGGCTTCTGTGTGGAGCTACGAAGGCATGCGCGTCGTGGTGAGCGGCGGCGGCGGTGCAGGGATGGGGGCGGCCACGGTGCGAGGCCTGGTGGAGCTCGGGGCCGAGGTGCACGTGCTCGACCTGAAGGAGCCGCCTGTCGAGGTCGCCAGCTACCAGTCCACCGACCTGCGCGACCCCGCGGCCACCGCGGCTGCGGTCGAGAAGATCGGCGGGCGCATCGACGCCCTCTTCAACTGCGCCGGCCTTCCCGGCGGCAAGTTCCCCGACCTCGACGTGATGCTCGTGAACTTCGTCGGCATGCGCCACCTGGCCGAGCTCGTGGCCGAGCGCATGGAGCCGGGTGGCGCCATCGCCAGCATCTCCTCCACGGCCGCCCTCGGCTGGGAGCAGACCGTCGCGAAGTGGTTGCCGCTGGTGACCACGCAGGGCTTCGAGGCCGGCAAGGCGTGGTGCGAGGCGCACCCCGACGACATCGCAGGCGGCTACGGCCCGTCGAAGCAGGCGATGGTCATCTGGACGATGCACGCCGCCGTCGACTTCGCGGCCAAGGGCATCCGGGTGAACTGCATCAGCCCCGGTCCCACCGACACGCCGATGATGCCGGACTTCCCGCAGCAGGTGATCGCCAAGTACCCGATCCCGCTGGGCCGCCACTCCACGCCCGAGGAGCAGGCCTACCCGCTGATCTTCCTGAACAGCCGGGCGGCGTCGTTCATCACGGGCGAGAACCTCATCACCGACGGCGGGACGGTCGGCGCGGTGATGACCGGCCGCATCGACCTCGCGAAGGTGCTCGCCGAAGCGATGGGCTGAGCTTCGCCGCGGCTAGTGGCGCGCCGAGAGCTCGTCGGCGCGCCACACCACGGGGAACCCCGGGTGGTCGAGCACGTCGCCGCGCTGCAGGCCGCAGTTCTGCATCCAGGGGTGGAAGTAGGCCCCGCGGGGGCGCCAGCGGACGTCGTCGCCGGTGAAGCGGATGGTGAACGTCCGGCGCGGGCGGTCGGGCGCCGAGCCGTAGGCGGTGTGGAGGATCCGCGGGTGGAACACGACGGCGTCGCCCGGCTCGGCCTCGAACGTGAGGATGCGCACCCGGTCGGGGTCGACCTGCTCGTCGCGCAACGTCGCCGTGGCTACTTCGTCGGGGTCGCGGTGCGACCCGGCCGCCACGCGGAACGCGCCGGTGTCGTGGGTGACGGGCTCCAGGCTCAACCAGATGCTCGAGAGCTGCTCGCCGCGCAGCGGCCAGTAGGTGGCGTCGCGGTGCCACGACGCCGACCCGTCGGCGCCGGCCTCCCGGTAGAGCATGAGGTCCTCGTAGAGCCGCACCGTCTCCGAGCGCATCACCGCGCCGGCGACCGCACCGAGCGGCGACTCGAAGAGGAAGCGGCGGAAGGCCTCCTGGTCCCGCCACATGCCGTCGCTCTGCACGGTGCGCCCCGGCTGCACGCCCATCCGCTCGGCCGGGTCGTAGGCCCGCTGGAGGATGTCGGCCATGGCGTCGCGCAGTGAGCTGATCCACGCCTCGTCGAGCAGGCCCCGCACCAGCACCGCGCCGTCGGCCTGGAACCGGTCGATGAGCGTCGCATCCACCATCCGGCGATGCTACGGCGCGCTCCTTCGTCCGTGCCGGGACGGCGCGCTTGCAGGCGCCGCGGCACGGTGGGAACCTGAACACGTGTCCACATCCGGGGCCGCGGCCCCGGCACCCAGAGGGGGATGGGATGGCCGACGAGCAGCTGTTCTTCGTGCGTGACCGGCACCTCGACTTCCCGGTGTTCGACGCCGACAACCACATGTACGAGAACACCGACGCCTTCACGAAGTTCATGCCGGCTCGGTACCAGGGCCTCGTGAAGTACATCGACGAGGGCAACCGGACGCGGATCGCCATCAAGGACCGCATCGACCGCGCCATCCCGAATCCCACGTTCCAGCGGGTCGCCGTGCCCGGCGGCCAGCAGAACGACCCGTTGCAGCGGCGCTCGATGGCGGGGCTCGACGCGTTCTACGACGTCGAACCCCGTTTCAAGCTGATGCAGGAGTTCGGCATCGACCGGGCGATCATGTGGCCCACGCTCGGCAGCGTCATGGAGCAGGCCCTGCCGGAGGATCCGTACGCGCTGGCGGCCGCCATGCACGCGCTCAACCAGTGGATGCACGAGCACTGGACGTTCAACTACGAGCACGCCGTCTTCGCCACGCCGATGATCTCGCTGGCGAGCGTCGACCACGCCGTGCGTGAGCTCGAGTGGGTGGCCGAGCGCGGCGCCCGCGTCGTGTACCTCAGCACCGCGCCGGTGAGCGGCTTCGGCGGGCGGCGGTCGATCGCCCTGGAGGAGTTCGACCCGTTCTGGGAGGCCATGCAGGAGACCGGCATCGTGGCTGGCTTCCACCAGGTGGTGAACCGCCGGTACCCGGTCGACATCCTCGAGCTCGACGGCACCCCCGAGGCGGCGGGCTTCTTCGCGCCGCCGGGGTTCGGCCAGGGCACCCCCGGCGAGGCCGCGTTCCGAGCGCTGACCACGCCCCGCTGGCAGGTCAGCGACTTCCTGGCCTCGATGGTCGGCCACGGCTGCCTCACCCGGTTCCCGCGGCTGAAGGTGGCCATCGTCGAGTTCTTCACCGACTGGGTGCGCCCGCTGTTCCACCAGTTCCAGGTGGCCTACGACCGGTCGCCGCAGCTGTTCGACGAACCGCCGCTCGACGTGCTGCGCCGCAACGTCTTCATCCACCTGTTCCACGACCCGAACCCGCTCGAGCTGATCGACCTGGTCGGCGTGGAGAACGCCATGTGGGGGTCCGACTTCCCGCACCCCGAGGGCCTGCGCGACCCGCTGGCCTTCTCCGAGGACATCGCCAGCCTGCCGCTCGACGACCAGCGGCGCGTCATGGGCGGCAACCTGGCCCGCCTGCTCGGCGTCGAGTAGGGCACCGGCACACGAGCCCGCCCTCGAGGTCGTACTGTCTCGACAGCATCCGCACAGGGCGAGATCGCAGGCGCGCCGGGGTGGCCGCGCCGCGAGCGAGGAGGGACCCCCATGACGTTCGAGATCGATCTCGAGGGCCGTCGCGCCCTGGTGACCGGCGGCGGCCAAGGCGTCGGCCGCGCCATCAGCCTCGCCCTCTCGTCCGCCGGCGCCTCGGTGGCCGTGAACGACTACGTGGCCGAGCGGGCCGAGGCCGTGGCCAAGGAGATCACCGCCGCCGGCGGCGAGGCCGAGCCCGTGCCCTTCGACGTCACCGACTACGCCGCCGTCACGAGCGCGGTCGCGGCCGCCGGGCCGTTCGACATCCTCGTGAACAACGCCGGCAACGCCGGCACCGCCACGTTCTCGATGCGCTTCTTCCACGAGACCGAGCCCGACGAGTGGGACCGCTACTTCGGCGTGAACCTGCACGGCGTCCTCTACTGCAGCCGGGCGGTCGTGCCGGGGATGATCGAGCGCGGCCGCGGCGGTCGCATCATCACGATCGTGTCGGACGCCGGCCGCTGGGGCGAGCCGCGGCTGGTGGCGTACTCCGCCGCCAAGGCCGGCGCCGCCGGCTTCTCGCGCGCCCTGGCCCGAGAGCTCGGCCGCTACCAGATCACGGTCAACAACATCGCCCTCGGGTCCATCCGACCGGGCGCCGACGCCGACGATCCCGAGGTGCAGCGGTCGTTCCGCGGCTACATCCTGCGCCGGCCCGGCCAGCCGGAGGACCCCGCGGGGTTGGTCACGTTCCTCGCCAGCCAGCACGCCGCGTGGATCTCCGGCCAGACCTATCCCGTCAACGGCGGCTACACCGTCAACCAGTGAGGAGCCTCCTCCCGCGCCTTGCACCCTTCGGAGCCCGGGAGGAGACTGTCGCACCGTGCCCGACGTCGAGCTGGTGGTGACCGACCTCGACGGCACGTTCTGGCACACCGACGACCACGTGCACGACCGCGTGCTGGAGGCGGTGCGCCGCTTGCAGGGAGCCGGCGTCGCCGTGCTGGTGGCCACCGGGCGGCGACGGGGGTCGACCCGCGCGCCGCTCGCTCGGATCGGCCTGGCGCCCCCTGCGGTCATGCTCAACGGCGCACTCGGGGTCCACCTGTCGACCGGCGAGCAGTTCCACCGCGCGCCCTTCTCCCCCGACGAGGCCGCAGTGGTGCTCGACGCCTTCCGCGCCGGTGGCCTGGACCCGTGCGTCTACGTGGAGCACCCGTCGGTGGAGGTCTTCGTGAGCACCACGCCGGGCACCCACCCGCGCCACCTCCGCGAGCTCGGCGAGGCCGCGGTGCCGGCCGACCTCGACCAGGCGGTGGTCGAGCACCCCGTGCTGGCCTTCGGCGTCATCGGGGTGGCTCGGCCCGCGGCCGTGTCCGTGGCGCGGGCGGTGGAGGGGTTGTGCGAGATCCACCTCGACCGGGCACTGGACTTCCCGGGCGCCACGGCGGTCACCATCGCGCCCAGGGGGCAGTCGAAGTGGGACGGCGTGGTGGCCTACTGCCGCACGGCCGGCCTCGACCCGAGCCGGGTGCTGGTGCTGGGCGACGGGCCCAACGACATCGAGCTCCTCACCAACGCGGCCGTGCGCCTCGTCCCCGAGGACGGGCACGCGGAGGCGCTGGCCCTCGCCGATCGGGTGATCCCCTCCCCCAAGGCGGGCGGGTGGGCGGCGGTGCTCGACGTGCTGGAGGTCTGACCCGGGCCCGCTCATGCGGCGCTCACGCAGAACGCCAGCGCGTGGGTGGACGATGATCCCGCAAGGCACCATCGAGGAGGTCACCATGGCACTCACCATGTGGGCCGACGTGCACGGACGCCGGCTCGCCCAGGACGAGATGGCCGCACTGCGGCTCGTGGCTCGCCGAGCCTTCGAGGCGAACCACCACATCTTCGAGGACGAGGCCGAGGCGCTCGAGGCCCTCGGCGTGCACTCCCTCGTGGTGGCCTCGTTCGCCGACGCCGGCCGCTGAGCACCGCGCCGCTTGGTTGTCAGTAGTTGACGTCGACGGTCATCAATCGCTGTGCCGGGTGGCCAGTCGCGACCCGGCCGCCCGGCGCCACACTCCGCGGACACCGTGGTGTCGGGAGGAGCGATGGTCGCGGGGAGGCAGGAAGCAGCGCTGGACGTCGACGTGGTCGTGACGCAGCTGGAGCCCGACGGCATCCAGCTGGTGTCGCTGCAGGGCGGGCCGGGCAGCCGCTGGGGCGGTGAGGAGCTGGGGCGGGTCGACGCCGCCCTCGCCGCAGGGACGCCCACCATCATCGACGTGGCCGGGGTCCCGCTGGACGACACGGCCCGCGTGGCTCGGCTGGTCGCGACCCTGGCCGCCCGCCACCCTTCGGCGCCGTGGTGCGTGGTCGCTGGCCGGCTCCCGGCTCGGCGCCGGCTCCTGTCGCTGGGGGTGAGCCGCGGCGTCTGGGTGTTCACGACGGTCGCCGACGCCGTGCAGTCCTGGCGCATGTACGTGCAGGGCTACGGCGTGGGTTGGGCCCGGGCCGACGTCTCGGCCCTCGGCCGTCCGTCGCCGCGCCCGCAGGAGCACCGGGTCGCCTCGTAGGGGGCCGGCCCGCGTCGGCTCGTCACAGGTGCACGTGCACCGTGCCGTCGGCGCGCCGACGCGTGCGGGTGGCGTAGGGGCGCAGCGCCCCCAGTGCGGCGGCGTTGTCCGCGGTGGTCACGGCGACGAGCTCATCGACCCCCAGCCGCGCCGCCTCGACCCGCACCGCGCCGATGGCGGCTCGGCCGACACCGCGCCCACGCCAGCCGTTCGTCAACCAGATGCCCACCTCGTGCCGGCCGTCGGGATGCCGTTGCACGCGAACCACGCCCGCCACCTGGTCGTCGGCCAGCACCGCCCAGCACTGCTCGGCCGCGGGCCCGTCCAGGCCGCCGAGGCGGGCGAGGTGGTGCGCCCGGAACGCGTCGCGCCGCGCCTCGCTCCAGCCCGGCGGGCCGGGCACGGGCGGCATGACCTCCTCGGGCGGCGCGTCGGCGACGGCTGCGGCGAGCACCACGTCGACCAAGCTGGCGTCGTCGATGGGCTGCAGCCGGACGACGGGCGGACGGGTTGCGGGCACGTGCTGGACGCTACGCCGGCACGTACCCGCCGAGAACCCGCTCGAGCCGATGGCCCGGTCCGGGTACCGTCGCCGGCCGTGGAG
>Ga0180215_1005777_pt1 | contig 10444 bp, 7 predicted proteins | sample eDN3rd37CBELigBY_FD_128871 | JGI IMG/M metagenome (GOLD analysis project Ga0180215, IMG submission 128871) | Enriched backyard soil microbial communities from Emeryville, California, USA - eDNA 3rd pass 37_C BE-Lig BY (version 2) (version 2) | ecosystem: Environmental > Terrestrial > Soil >...
CGAGGAAGCCATCATGGCGATGCTGCTGGAAGTGCATTTCAGCAAGCAGGACTTGATGAATGCCTATATCAACGAGATCTATCTGGGCCAGGACGGCCAGCGTGCCATCCATGGCTTCGGTCTTGCCAGTCAGTTCTACTTCGGCAAACCGCTTGCCGAGCTGCAGCTGCACGAAGTGGCGCTGCTGGTCGCAATCGTTCGCGGCCCTTCTTATTACGACCCGCGTCGTCATCCCAAACGGGCTCGCGAGCGCCGGGACATGGTGTTGAAGCTGATGGCCGATCACGGCGTCATTGCGCCGGACATGGCGAAGAAAGCGGCGGCGCGTCCGCTCGGCATCGTCGGCTCCGGGTCGCAGGCGGGCAGTGGTTACTACCCTGCGTTCCTCGATCTGGTCCGGCGAACGTTGCGGCGTGATTATCGGGAAGAGGATCTCACCGAAGCGGGTCTGCGCATTTTCTCCACACTCGATCCGACCGTGCAGACGCAGGCGGAGAAGGTGCTGACGCAGGAACTGGATCGGCTCGACAAAACGCGCAAGACCAAATCGAAGTCGCCGTTGGAAGGCGTGGTCGTGGTAACGGCCCCGCAGAACGGCGAGGTCGTGGCGATGGTCGGTGGCCGGCAGGCGAACTTCGCCGGCTTCAATCGCGCGCTGGATGCCAAGCGCTCGATCGGCTCGCTGGTCAAACCGGTGATCTATCTGGCGGCCATCGAAACCGGACAATTCAACGCCGCCTCCGTCGTCGAAGACGGTCCGGTCTCGGTGAAGCTGGCGAACGGCCAGCTCTGGGAGCCGAAGAATATTTCCGAGCAGTACTACGGCCCCGTGCCGCTGGTCCGCGCGCTCGCGCAATCCATGAACCTTGCGACCGTGAATCTCGGCCTGCAGGTGGGTCTGCCGAAGGTGACTCGCGAGTTCGTGGCCCTCGGCCTGGAAAAGGAGCCGCCCCAGTTACCCTCGGTTCTGCTCGGCTCGCTCGACGTTTCTCCGCTCGAAGTGGCGCAGCTGTACAACGCGTTTGCAAACGGCGGCTTCAGCACGCCCCTGCGGGCAGTGCGTTCGGTGCTCGATACGGAAGGCAAGCCGCTGAAGTCGTTCGCACTCGAAGTAACACCCGTGGCCAGCCCCGACGCCGTCTATCAGGTGAATCGCATGATGGTGGAAGTGATCGAGCATGGCAGCGGCCGCAGCGCCCGTTCGGTGATCCCGCCGAACATCGTGGTGGCCGGCAAGTCGGGCACCTCTTCGGATTACCGGGACAGCTGGTTCGCCGGCTTCTCGGGCTCTCATCTGGCGGTGGTGTGGATCGGTCACGACGACAACTCGTCCACCGGGCTGACCGGCTCGGCGGGCTCGCTGCCGGTGTGGTCGCGCCTGATGGCGGGTCTGGGAACAACTTCCTGGAGCGCGCCGTTGCCGGAAAGCCTGGAAGAAACCTGGATAGAATTCCCGACCGGCCTGGGCGCCCGGCCGGACTGCGGCGACGAGCCTATCTCCATTGCCGTGCCGAAGGGGACGCAGCTGCCGATGCAGCCTTCATGTGAAACCAACGTGTTCGGTGAATTCGGCGAGCGCGCCCGGGAATGGTGGCGTGGGGTGACTCGGCAATGACGGCCTGAACAACTGCAATGGCCTGAATCCAGTCGTTCAGCCTGGGGCGAACACTTTTTCAGTCGATGACGGTCTAACAATCTCGTGATTATCTGGCAGCGGAAACTTCCCTCGCTCTTGGCTGTGCTCGTCGTTTCGGCGTGTGCAGTTCCTCCTCCTTACAGCCCGCCGGCGCCACCGGCTCCGGTACCTCCTTCGACGCAGGAACCGCCGGTTCAGACGAGCCCGGCTCCGCCGCCGGAGCAGCCCACCGAGCAAGCGCCGCCACCCGCACCGGTCGTTCGCGAGCCGGTGCTGAGCGCCGCTTCACGAGCGTTGGTCAGCCAGGCGCAGCTGCAACTGCAGTCGAAGAACTATCCGGTGGCCGCTTCTTCCATCGAGCGCGCGTTGCGCATCGAGCCGGACAACCCGCTGTTGTGGATCGAGCTGGGCAAGGTGAGGCAGGCGGAAGGCAATTACGTACAGGCGGAGAACATGGGCCGCAAGGCGGCGTCCATGAGCGTCAATGCACCGAAGGCGAACTCATCTGCGTGGACGCTGATCGCCGAATCGCTGCGTGCCAGAGGCAAGAATCCCGAAGCGCAGGAAGCGCTGCTGCGAGCGCAGGGCGTTCGCTGAAGCGTCGGTGTCAGCGACGCCAGAATGATGGCGTCGCGAGCACCAGCAGCGGGAAGATCTCCAGACGACCCAACAGCATCGCGATCACGCACAGCCATTTGCTCAGATCGGGGATGGCGGTGAAGTTCGAAGACACCTGTCCGAGGCCGACGCCATAGTTGGTCATGCAAGCGGCGATCGCGGAGAACGCCGTCACCTGGTCGACCCCGCTGATCATCATCAGCACCATGAGCACGCCGAACAGGATGATGTAAGCGGCGAAGAAGCCCCACACCGAATCGATGATGCGCCAGTCGACCGGCTTGCTACCGATGCGCACTGGAATCTCGGCGCTCGGATGGATCAGGCGCTGCACTTCGCGCTGGCCTTGCTTCCAGATCAGAATCCAGCGGATCACTTTCATGCCGCCCGAAGTCGAGCCGGCTGAACCGCTGATGAAAGTCATGAGCAGCAGAATGACCGGCAGCGCGCCGGGCCAGAACGAATAGTCGGTGGTGAAGAAACCCGTGCCGGTCTGCGTCGAGATCGCCTGGAACACGGCCGTGCGCACCGCCACGTCCGGTGCATAGACGTTGTTGAAGATGAGCATCGCCGTGGTCAGAAGCGCCAGCCCGACGACCAGCGCCAGGAACACGCGGAACTCGGGGTCGCGAAAGTAATCCTGCAGGCGCCGATAGCGCAGCACGAAGAAGTGCAACGTGAAGCTCACCGCTCCCAGGAACATGAAAAGGGATGCGACGATCTCGACGGCGACGTTGTCGAAGTAGCCGAGGCTCAAGTCATGTGTCGAGTGGCCGCCGGTCGATACCGTCGAGAAGCTGTGCGCGATCGCATCGAACGGCGTCATTCCCGCCATCCAATAGCAGGCTGCGCAAAGCACAGTCAGCGTTACATAGATTACCCAGAGCGCTTTGGCTGTCTCGGTGATGCGCGGTGTGAGCCGCACATCCTTCGCGGGACGTGGGCTCTCTGCTTTCAACAACTGCATGCCGCCGACGCCCAGCATGGGCAGCAGTGCGACGGCCAGAACGACGATGCCGATGCCGCCGAGCCATTGGATCTGCTGGCGAAAATAGAGAATGGAGATCGGCAGATCCTCCAGGCCGACCAGCACCGTCGCGCCGGTCGTCGTGAATCCGGACACGGCTTCGAACACCGCGTCCGTCAAAGTGAGATCGGGCCGGTCCGAAATCAGCAACGGCACGGCGCCCGCGAGACCCAGCACGATCCAGAACATCGAGACGATCAGGAAGCCGTCGCGCACTCGCAATTCACGATGCGCTTTGCGTGCCGGCCACCAGATGAGCACGCCGACCACCAGCATGCCCATGAACGAATCGAAGAACGGCTGCCAGTGCCCGTCGCCGTAGTACAGCGACACACCCACTGGCGGCAGCATGGTCAGACTGAACAGCATCAGCAACTGAGCCAGGATGCGCTGGACGGTGAGGAAGTTCATTCAAGCCCTACGCTTATCTTGCGTGTCGGCGCGGCACATCGAACAGACGCTCGACCGCCTCGACGTGGCGGCGGTCGGTCAGGAACAGGATCACGTGGTCGTCGCGCTGAATGACGGTGTCGTGGTGCGCGATCAAAACCTGATCGCCGCGCGCGATGGCGGCAATGGTGGTTCCCTCGGGCAATGGAATATTCTCGATTCGTTTGCCGATGACGCGGCCTTCACCCTGAACGCCGTGCACAATGACTTCCAGCGCCTCAGCCGCACCGCGCCTCAATGAGTGCACGCGGACTACGTCGCCACGGCGCACGTGCGCGAGCAGCGAACCGATCGTCACTTGTTGAGGTGACAGAGCGATGTCGATCGAACCGCTTTGCATGAGCTCGGCGTACGCGGGCCGGTTGATCAGAGCCATCACCTTGTGACAGCCCAGTCGTTTCGCCAGCATTGCCGAGAGAATGTTTGCTTCTTCGGCGTTGGTGACGGCGACGAATACGTCGGCGCTGTCGATGTTCTCTTCGAGCAGCAATTCCTCGTCGGCCGCGTCGCCACTGAGCACGATCGTGTTGCTCAGTTGTTCGGAAACGCGCCGGGCGCGTCGCGGGTCGCGTTCGATGAGTTTGACCTGGTGATTGTCTTCCAGGGTTTGCGCGAGCCGAAAGCCGATGTTGCCGCCGCCTGCGATGACGACCCGCCGCACGGGGTCTTCCAGCCGCTGCATCTCATTCATCACCAGGCGAATGTCTTCTCGAGCGGCGATGAAAAACACCTCGTCGCCATGCTCGATGACCGTATCGCCCTGGGGCTTGATGCTATGACCGCCGCGATAGATCGCCGCGACCCGTGCGTCGCGTCCTTCGATATGGGTCGGCAACTGCTTCAACTGCTGCCCGACCAGCGCACCGCCTTTCAAGGCTTCGACGCCAACCAGGCGGATGCGCCCGTCGGCGAAGTCCAGCACCTGCAGCGCACCGGGATACTTGATCAGGTGGACGACGTGCTCGGTCACCAATTGTTCGGGACTGATCGGCACATCGACGGCAAAGGCGCGGTCCTCGTTCGAGAACAGCTTGGAATGTTTGGTGAAATCCGAGGAACGGATGCGGGCGATGCGCGTCGCGTCCTTGTTGAACAGGCTCCAGGCAATCTGGCAGGCGACCATGTTCACTTCGTCGCTGTTGGTCAGCGCGATGAAGATGTCGGCATCCCGGGCGCCCGCGGCCTCCAGAACGCTCAGCTGAGTGCCGCTGCCGACCAGCGTGCGAATGTCGAGACGGTCCTGCAGATCGCGCAGGAGCTCGTCGTTCACGTCGACGACCGTGACTTCGTTCGCCGCTTCTCGAGCCAGATGGTAGGCGGCGGTGCGACCCACCTGTCCGGCGCCGAGGATGATTATTTTCATACCGGTTCCAGGTTCGCGTACGCCAGCATCAGCCACTTGGTGCCCTGGCGCTCGAAGTTCACCTGCACGCGCGCATGGCTGCCCTGACCCTCGAGATCGAGCACGGTTCCTTCGCCGAACTTGCCGTGGCGCACTCGCTGGCCAAGGCGCACCCCGCCAGTGTTGGCCGGCTCCTCATGCACTCGACCCATGCCACTGCGATGAGACTGGTAGACCGGATGCGAGATGTGAATGCGCGGCCGGATTTCCTCCAGCAGCTCGGACGGAATCTCTTTGATGAAACGCGACGGCGTGCCGTAGCTGTCCACACCATGCAAGCGGCGCTGCTCCGCATAAGTGAGATACAGCTGCTTCATCGCGCGCGTCGTGCCGACGTAGCAGAGACGGCGTTCTTCTTCGAGCCCGTCCACATCGCTGATCGAGCGTTGATGTGGGAACAGTCCGTCTTCCATGCCGCACAGGAATACCACCGGGAATTCCAGGCCTTTGGCCGAATGCAGCGTCATCATCTGCACGGCGTCTTCGCCGGCGCCGGCTTGCTCTTCGCCAGACTCCAGCACGGCATGCGAGAGGAAGTTGGCGAGCGGCGAGATATCGACATCGCCTTCGGGCTCGTAACCTCGCGCCGCGGAGACCAACTCGTTCAAGTTGTCGACGCGCGCTTCGCCGCGATCGCCTTTCTCTTGCTGGTAATGCGCGACCAGCCCGCTGGCGTGAATCACGTGATCCACCTGTTCGTGCAGTGGCAACGAGCGCGTCTGCTCCGCCAGCTGTTCGATCAACAGCATGAAGGCATGGATGGCCTGTCCGCCGCGTGCACCCATTTCCTTGATGCTCGCACCGGCCGCCTCCCACATCGATGTGGCGTTGGCGCGCGCGTAGTTGCGCACCATGTCGAGCGTCTTGTTACCGATGCCGCGGGTTGGCAGGTTCACGATGCGCTCGAACGAAGCGTCGTCGGTCCGGTTGTGCATCAACCGTAGATAACCCAGCGCGTCCTTGATTTCGGCGCGCTCGAAGAATCGCAGACCGCCGTAGACGCGATAGGGAGTTCGGTGAGTGAGCAACGCTTCTTCGAACGTTCGCGATTGCGCGTTGGAGCGGTACAGGATCGCGCATTCGCTGCGCAGACCGCCCTTCATCACATACTCGCGAATGCGGTTGACGACGAAGTCCGCCTCGTCGCGCTCGTTGAACGCGGCGTACAGTTTGACCGGATCGCCTTGCTCGCCGCTGGTCCACAAATTCTTGCCGAGACGACCGCCGTTGTTGGAGATCAGTGCATTGGCCGCAGCGAGGATGTTGCCGGTGGAGCGGTAGTTCTGCTCCAGCCGAAACATCTGGACGTTGGGATAGTCGCGACGATATTGGTGCAGGTTCTCCACACGGGCGCCGCGCCATCGATAGATCGACTGGTCGTCATCGCCGACCGCGAACGGCAATCCTCCGGGACCGGCGAGCAGTTTCAACCAGGAGTACTGAATCGTGTTCGTATCCTGGAACTCGTCGATCAGCACATGACGGAAGCGCTGGCGGTAGTGATCCAACAGCGCAGCGTTGTCGCGGAACAGCTCGTAAGCGCGCAACAGCAGTTCGGCAAAATCCACGACGCCGGCGCGATCGCACTGTTCTTGATACAAGCCATACAACTTGATGAACATGCGCCGGGTCGGATCGCCGTCATCCTTGATCTGCTTGGCGCGCAGCCCTTCGTCCTTGCGGGCGTTGATGAACCACATGATCTCTTTGGGGACCCAACGCTCCTCGTCGAGGTTCTGCGCCCTGAGCAGCCGCCGGATGGCGCGCAGCTGATCGTCCGAGTCCATGATCTGGAAGCTTTGCGGCAGATGGGTGTCGCGCCAATGGATGCGCAGCAGGCGATGCGCAATACCGTGGAAAGTGCCGATCCAAAGAGGCGCACTCGGCACGCCGAGCATGCTTTCGATGCGCGCACGCATCTCGCCGGCCGCCTTATTGGTAAAGGTCACCGCCAGGATGCTGTGTGGGGAGGAGCCTTCGACCTGCACCAACCAGGCGACGCGATGGGTGAGCACCCGCGTCTTACCGCTGCCGGCGCCTGCCAGGACCAGAGTCGGCGCCAGCGGGGCCGCGACCGCGGCGCGCTGAGCGTCGTTAAGTCCTTCAAGTAGATCAGAAACGTCCAGGATCAGTCCTCACGTGAGCCGAGCTTGCATCGGTATGAGCACACCCAGGCACTAAGGATGTGCCATAGCGCGTGGCAGGATGCCCGCGTCGCTGTATTGACAATCCGGCGCATTCTAGCAGGCCGGCCGATTCTATATGCTGTACGGCTATGGTCGGTCGCCGGGAGGCGTGCATGCGTGTTTGGCGCGGGATGTTACTTTCCCATTGCATGGTTTTGCTGACGTTGGCGGGGTGCTCGAAAGCACCGGAGTCTGCCGCGCCCGCTGCTGCGCCCGCCGCCAACACCGACGGATCCAGCCTGCCGGCCGCAGCTTCGGCCCCCTCGGAACCGACCGCGGAGTCGGGACTCGCAATCAAGCGGGGTGTCGTCACACTCGCCCCCGATCGCAGCGGTTTCCGTCCCTGCGGCGAGCAGAAGGAGTTGCTCATGATCGATCAGACCGATGGCGTGCTCAAGCGCGAGTTCGCCGGGGAAAAAGACGCGGACGGCGTCGATCAGGGGCTCAAGCTGTACATCGAGGCGTACGGTGAGCGTGCCAAAGATCAAGTCGCTCCGGAGGGTTTCGCGGGGACCTTCGTGCTGGAGGAGGCGTTGTACGCGGCGCCAGATGGGCAGACGCGCGGCTGCGATTCACCACCGCAGGATTACATCGTCGCTGCTCGCGGTAACGAGCCGTTCTGGAGCGTCCAGGTTACCGACGTAGCATTGCTCTGGCGTCAGCCCGAAGAGCCCAAGGAAATCTCCATCATCGAGCCTCAGACGCAGAATTCCGAAGGCGCGGTCAGTTACGTCGCCGCGGATACCGATCACAAGATCGAGTTGCTGATCGAAGCTCAGGCCTGCCGTGACGACATGTCCGGCGAGTACTTCGCTTACTCGGCTCGCGCGACATTGGATGGCAGGAAATACTCCGGCTGCGCGCGCATCGGCGCCAAGACGTTCTGAACTCTACCGTTCGCGCAGAGACAGGTGGTTGGTGGCGCCTGCGATTCGGGGGCGGTGACGACGATACAGCGAACGGAACACCAGGCCGATGGTGAGCGCCAGCAGCGGATCGGTGATCGAGGCATGTTCGCCGGGCAGCCAGATTTGCAGCAGCTCCACGACGGTGGCGATCGTCAGCATCACGCCGAAGGCGAACTGCGTGGACGCGCCCCACTCGCGCACCACCCACAGCAGGGCGCCATAAAGAAACAACTTACCGAACATCTGCACCCAATCGACTGCGCTCAGATCCCAGCCGGATTCCACCAGGGCCAGGAATGGCCAGAAATCGAACTGCGCGGCGTGCGGTGAGAAATCGAACGGGGCCAGCTCTTCGATCACCAGCAATGCGACGACGGCGAGCACCAGTGTGGCTCGCCGTGGCCGCGGCCGCAGCCGGTGCATGAGCACGACCATCGGCAGCAACAACAGCAGCGCCAGTAGTTCGGCGGGCACGAACGCCTGGCTCGCGACGATCAAGCGGCCGATCAGCACCGCGGCCATGAGCAACAACAATGTTTCCAAGCGTCGCGGCCGGCTCACCAGCGCGGCGACCGCCTGGTTCACGACCAGCCAGCAGGTGAGGAAGATCAGCACCGTGACGAAATCGAACGTGGGATTGAACAGCGGCCGCAGCGCCGCCTTCAGTTTGCCCAGATCGAGTTGCGGCACGAACGGCGCGAAGCGCCATGCGAGCCACAAGCCGATCAGCAGTGCTGCCCCCGGGTCGCGCGTTTGTTTCTCTGCGCGCGCCGGGATGTGCATGAGATGGCTGAGCGCGGTCCATCCCATGCCGCCGATGGCGCCGAGCAGGGTTCCGCCCGAGTTCAATGCAAGATCGGCGAGGCTGGGCACGCGCTTCGACACGTACACCTGCGCGACTTCGATCGCGAGCGACAACAGCGTGCCGAGCACTGTCGCTATGGTCACCGACAAGCCACGCCGGAGCTTCCCGGTCAGCCACAAATACAGACAGAAGCCGAGCGGCAGATACAGCAGTACGTTGGAAATACGATCGCCGCGGCCGGCGCGTGCCCACGACAACTGACTGAGCGCACCGAACAGGCCGTTCGGCGCATCGGTCTTGAGATTGAAGGGATAGAGCGAGCCGTACAGGATCAGCGCGACGACAGTAGCTGTCAGCCAGGGAATCGAACTTCGTGGTGTGCGCGCCGGAGCCACGATGTCGTCGTGTGCGCTACGTCAGCCGGATAATCACATAGTGATCGATCAACAACGCAGCGAACAGCAGCGCCAGGTAGGTGATCGAATAACCGAAGGTCTGCATGGGCAGGCGGGCGTCCTGACGCACTTTCAGCTGCAAGGCGCGGAATAGGAAGCGCGCGCCCAGGATCAGCGCCGCTGCGAGATAGATCAGGCCGCTCATGCCAGTGAGGTACGGCAGCAGGGTCACGATCACGAGCAGGATCGTGTAGAGCAGGATATGCAGCCGGGTGAAATCGTTGCTGTAGGCCACCGGCAGCATTGGAATGCCGGCCTTCGCGTATTCATCGCGACGGGCAATCGCCAGCGCCCAGAAGTGCGGCGGCGTCCAGGCGAAGATGATCAGGAACAACAGCAGCGAGTGCGGATCGATCGAGCCGGTGACGGCGGTCCATCCCAGCACCGGCGGAGCCGCGCCGGCCGCGCCACCGATGACGATGTTCTGCGGAGTCGCGTGCTTGAGCCACACGGTATAGATGACCGCATAGCCGATCACCGAGCAGAAGGTCAGTACGGCCGTCAGCGCATTCACACAGCCCGCCAACAGCACCATCGACACGACGGCCAGCACCAGAGCGTAAGCGAGCGCCTGGCGCTCGGTGACATGACCGGTCGGCAGCGGGCGGTTGCGGGTGCGAGCCATTTGCTCGTCGAAGCGGCGATCCAGCACATGATTGATCGCCGCGGCGGAGGAGGCCGCCAGGGCAATGCCGAGCGTGCCAAAAATCAGTGCATTGACCGGTGGCAGACCCGGTGCTGCCAGGAACATGCCGGCAATGGCCGTGAACATGATCAGCATCACTACGCGGGGCTTGCCCAGCTCGTAGTAATCGCGCCAGGAGGCGGCAGGCTGAATTGAGGAGGTTTCCACGGCGGACATAGGCGTGACGGCAGTGACCAACGGAGGATTCTACAGGCAACGGACCTGCGCTGCGCAGAATGCCCGAGCGCAACCCGCACATGACGAGCAGAAGC
>Ga0180215_1005778_pt1 | contig 10443 bp, 15 predicted proteins | sample eDN3rd37CBELigBY_FD_128871 | JGI IMG/M metagenome (GOLD analysis project Ga0180215, IMG submission 128871) | Enriched backyard soil microbial communities from Emeryville, California, USA - eDNA 3rd pass 37_C BE-Lig BY (version 2) (version 2) | ecosystem: Environmental > Terrestrial > Soil >...
ACGGCGCCCGAGGCCGCCAACACGTCGTTTAACGCCGTCTCCAAGCTCTTTGACCCCTCGTGCACGCGCGCTCAGTTCGACATCACAGACCCGCTGCCCACCTACACCTGCTACCTGGCGCAGCAGCCGTGCGTACAGGACCTGGTCAACGACTTCTATGCCAACTTTTCCATGCCGATCGACCCGCTCTACAACGACCCGGACTTTTGGATCATGCTTGACCGGCAGACCGGCGGCCACTGCTACTACGCCGACAACTTTGAGCCGGGCGGCTTCGAGACACTCCTGAGCGCCCTCCAAGCGGCGGCGTGGGCGTGCCTGTGCTTTGTGGTCTTCTCCATTGTCATGTTCATCTTCGCACTGCGCAATAACTGGCGCGCGCGCCAATTTGGCCCGTCCACCTTTGTCTTTGCGTTCGGCCTCTTCCTCGTTGAGGACATTCCGCAGCTCGCCATCCAGCTGGTTCTGTTTGGCCAACGCATTAAGCTGCAGTGCTTTGTGTGCGCTATCGAGGCCCAGTGCGGCGCGACGGGTCAGATCTGCGAGGCCGTCCCGGCCATCGATGGCAGCAGCTTCGAGACAGTCATCGGATGGGAGTCGGGCATCAACGCGATCTCCAACATCTTCCAGAACCCGGTCATCCTGCTGTACATGTCGCTGGCGGCCATCGCCCTCTCGACGGTGCGCATCACGTGGCGTTCCGCCAACTTCCGCAAGTGCACGCCATGGCTGGTCATCTACATCCTCTGCATACCGCTGGTGCTGGGCGTGTACTGGATCCCGCTGCTCTGGAGCTTGTACTTGGAGGTCCTGCCGGCGATCGGGCTCAAGACCAGCGTTCTGCGCGTCGCCGTATTCATTATCGTGATCGCGTGCATAGTCGCCAGCCCGGTGATTGCAGTGGTCATCGCCATCAATGTGCGCGAGAGCCTGATCAGCGCCGCCAAGCGCAACGCCGAGAAGGAGGCCATCGTCGAAGAGTATAACCGCCAGCGCAAGATTGAGGTAACGGCGGGGTAGAACTGCTGGGCAGATGGGTGAGGTACTAGCTGCTAACAACTGAATGGCTCGCCAAGCGGTGACCGCGTACAGCTGGAGAATCTCAATCTGCAACGCAAAGCCACGCGTCGGGCGACTTTGAGCGAGCGACGTAGGTCGCAACGCAGCAACCGCGACAGTCAAGCGCGGGACAGCTGGCTGTCCCAGGATACTGCCCCGGACATGCACCACTCGGTGTCCAACGAGACATCGCCCGTCGCCTCGCCCTAAGAGCTTCTGCAGATCTGTGTATGTTTTGTGTGTACGAATTGTGTATCGTTACGTTTGTAGCAACAAGTCACCTAAACACTATACAACGCGAAGCAGGCTTGCACACGCTCAGGCTTGTACACACATAAGCAGCTGGGGTCACGGGACATTGCTATTCAATTAGTCAAAGCCATCGCTGTCGGCGCGGTATCCCACCAGGGCGCGATCCACTTGAAACGCGGCCAGGATCTCGTCAATGGTGATGATCACCTCGGCCGACTGGGCCTGCGCTTGCTCTTGCAACTCGGTGGCAGCACGTTGCACCACCTTCTTCCACTTGGCCGCCAGCCCCTCCAACTTGTCCAGCTCCGCCTGTACCGCCCGAGCGAAGCTAAAGTAGTAGGCCCCAACGTGTCAACTATTGTGCTTGCATACATGCGAGCGTGGACTTTGAACCACCCACCGCCGTACCGGATCCGCACAGCGGGCGGCCAGCTTGAGCCGGCGGACGTCGTCCTCCAGTTGGTTGTGCCGGGCCAGGAGGGTCCGCTTGGTGGCGAGAAGGTGCGCCAACTCGGGCGACGGAGCCAAGGGACGGCGGAGCCCGCCGCGCATGGAGGGGCGGCTGGTCCGGGGCATCCCGTCGTTGTCCTCAGAGGTCGCTGGCGGCGCCTCGTTGTCACCGTCGACTGGGGTGACGGCCGCCACCTTGGCAGCGGTCGGCGGCGTGTACGGCCGGAAGCGTTTGCGGCCGGGGATGCCCTTCGCGGTGAACACGTATGGCAGCTGGATCGGCCCGTTGATAAAGTTCTCCACCCCTTCTTCGCCCAGGGCAGGCTCGTCGCCGCTGCTCTCCTTGGTGCCGTTGGCTGAGGACGTCGTGGCTGTGGCGTCCGCCTCCTCGGACGGGCTGGTGGCCTCCAGCACCACATGAGGGACCGCGCCTTCCTCTGTGGTGGCCATGGTCCTACAGGTGGCGCCACCGTTCGATGAGGCGCCGCAAATATGAACTTTGATTGATGGAAGATTCACTTCTCGTCCTCTTCTCCTCTCCTTCTCGTCGTCCTCGATTCCGTTCCCACCGATTGCCTGTGCGCGATCTCGTTACTGCTCGTGCCTCTTTTCTTCGTCCTGGACCTCAGCGCCCGGATCTGCCCTCTGGCATTGGCGCGCCGGCAGCTCTGCAGCTATAGAGCGAGCTTATCACACCTACTTGCCGGGTTCTCCTTCCTGTCCTCTTTTCTGATCCCGTCTCCACGCTCGCTCTCTTCGCGTCCTCGAGCCGCTTCGCCTTGTTGTGCCTCGTCCTCGTTCTTGTCCTCGTCCTCGTCTGCGCTTTTGGTGGCGCTTCAGTGGCGCCGTCTTTTGAATTTTGGCGCCCAAATGACGTCACTATTTCCACTATCAATTTGGTATCCAATACTAGTTCCTTTGTAGCAATGAGGTCTGTTTCGTGTTGGTCCTCGCCAAATCGATGACGTCATCGTTGGCCACGTAGTCTGCGGCGCAGTGGCAGGGAGGACACGGGGACGAGGACGAAGAGGACGAGGGCGGCGGCCGGAAGGTCTGGAGGAGGAGGGGGACGGGGGCGGGTTCAGGAGTGGGAGGAGGAAAAGGAAGTGACATTGCTGACGTAGATTGAGTGTGCCGGAAGAAAAGTCGGTTGGAGGCCTGGGGAATCACAACAGTTGTAGGCGGCGGTTGGGGGGCCGTCGGTTAGCGGTCAGCGTGAGGCTTTAGTGGCGGCGGACGAGGTTGCGTGACAAAGTTGCCCAGATTGGTCAGCTGCCTCCCGGCTTCAGTTTGCCGTGGCCATGACGGCGGGCGGCAGCGCGCCGCCGTCGCCGGCGCACACCCGCGCCAACAGCGTCGGCCCGCTGCCCAGCAACACCGGCGGCGGCGCCAGCAACAGCCCGCTGCTCAGCAGCGGCAGCAGCGGAAACCTTCTGGAAGGCCGCGGTCTGAGCGCTGACGGCAATGGCGGCGGTGCCGGCGCCGGCGGTCAGACTGCCGCGACGCTGTCCACACCCATGCGGCGGCCGCGGCGCCATGTCATAGGTCAAAAGATCACCGTGGGCGTCTGCGCCATGGCCAAGAAGGTGACGGTGGGCGCACAGTACAAACTGGCTGGCCGGTGAACTCGCCCTAACGTGTCGTGGCACCGCAGTTTCGGAGTGGTAGTCCAACGACAGGTGAACTCGCGGCCCATGTCTGAGATGCTCAAGCGAATCTCGGCCAACCCGCACTTTGAGGTGGTCGTCTTCCCCGAGGAGATCATCCTCAACGAGCCCGTGTCGCAGTGGCCGCTGTGCGACAGCCTCATCTGCTTCTACGCCACGGGCTTCCCGCTGGCCAAGGTGTGGAGATGCTGCACGCTCGGGTAGAGCCAGACTGCGGCATGCTGACTATCACATTGCTTTGGCTGAGTTCACGGCCTGACTCAGGCGGAGGAGTACGTTCGGCTGCGGGAGCCGTACCTCATCAACGACGTCTTCATGCAGCGGTCGCTGTTGGACCGCCGCGAGATGTACAAAATCTGCATGGCCCACGGCATCCCCGTGCCCAACTTTGCTGTCATCAGCCGGTGCGCGCCGGCGCGTTGGATCCGCCCGCCACCAGGCTCTCTAACAGCAGCAGCGCCGGTCGCACCTTTGTATGACCAAATAGGGACGTGGAGCTGCAACACTCCGTCATTGTCGAAGAGGACGCGATCCAAGTGAGGCGCCTCGAGCCAAAGCTGCGTCGCCTCTCATTTTACTGAAGCCATGCTGCAACGACATACTCGGGTGGTGGTCATGGTCAGATCAATGGCGTGCGGCTGGAGCGGCCGTTTGTGGAAAAGCCGGTGAGTGGCGAGGACCACAACATCATCATATACTTCCCGCGCGCGGCCGGCGGCGGCAGCCAGCACCTGTTCCGCAAGGTCGGCGACCGCTCGAGCGAGTTCCGTCCTGGTGCGGTCCTCACGTGAATCCTTATCTGCGCGACGCTAGCGGCCCCTCACATACCGACTCTCCTACATTTTCTGCTGCGCTGACTATGTAGAGTCGTCCATCACGCCGATCCGGACCGAGGGCTCATACATCTACGAAGAGTTCTTGGCGACGCAGGGTACCGACGTCAAAGTCTACACGGTTGGCCCGTCGTACTTCCATGCCGAGGCGCGCAAGTCGCCCGTCGTGGACGGCCGCGTGAACCGCAACCCGGACGGCAAGGAAGTGCGATACCCAATCGCCCTCACCGCCGAAGAAAAGGTCATCGCCATGAAGGTCTCGCTGGCGTTCAAGCAGACCGTATGCGGCTTTGACCTCCTGCGTGCCAACGGTAAGTCGTATGTTTGCGACGTCAACGGCTGGAGCTTTGTGAAGAACTCGGACAAGTATTATGACGACTGCTCGCAGATCCTGTGCGAGACGATGCTGCGCGTGCTCGCCCCCAAGTACACTCCTCCGGCTGCTGGCGCGATGCGGCGATGCCTGCCGCTAAAATGTCATCGTAACTATAGTCCTTTGCATGCGTCGCCAGGCGGCTAACCCGCAAGCTGATGTACTACGGGCCCGTGCTGGCGCAGGACATTGAGGAGGACGACGGCCCGTCCACCAGCAAGGCATGGCCGCGTGCAAGCTAGTTTTGCGGCGGTGCGAACACTCCAGCTGACGACTCGTGGCCAACTGCCGGTTGCTCTTGCCTCGCGCAATTTGCAGTCGTCGGCGATGCTTGAGGGGCCCGCCCCGGAAGAGCTGCGCTGCGTGATTGCGGTGATCCGCCACGGCGACCGCACGCCCAAGCAAAAGATGAAGATGAAGGTGACCAGCGAGCGTATCCTATCCTTCTTACAGGCGTCCGGCGCCAGCGCCCGCAAGGAGGTCAAGCTGAAAAGGCACGGTTGCGCTATGGTGGGCGGGGATTGCTATGCCTTACTAACATGCGTCGTGAAACTCCCGTCGCACCATTTCGCCTCCAGTGCGCTCCAGCTGCAGCGGCTCCTGGACACCACACGCAGCCTGTTGGCGCAGGTATGGCGAGACGATTACACAAATTGCAGTAGTTCTGCGTTCTTACCGCTACCAGCACCAGAGCCATTGCTTTTCATGCACCACAGACATCCAACGGTGACGACAGCGACAGCGAGGACGCCGTCGACAAGTTGCGCCAGATGAAGAGTGCGCTCCTCGCGTGCAGTCTGACCACAATTCGAACTAAGCAGTGAGCTTACCTGCAGAGTGCCTTATGGCCGTTTGGCACGCGATGACAGCGGTACTTGAGAAGGGCGGTCACTTTTCCGGCATAAACCGGAAGGTGCAGATCAAGCCCACGGCCTGGGCACCGAAGCAGGAGGCTGAGCCGATCGCCAGCCCGGACCGGCAGCCGTCGCCGCCGGCAGCGGCCGCCACCAGCGGTTCCAGCGGCAGCGATGTGACGCGCGCCGCCGCCGCCTCCGCGCCACCAGCCAGCACGCCCGGCCCGCTCCTGCGGCATGCTGTGACCAGCAATGCCATCGTGATCTCGACGCCGCAAGCCGCGCCGGCGGCGGCGGCAGCAGCGCCCCTAGACGAAGCCGTTGCGCCGCGCGAGGGCGACGAGGTAGTGACGGAGGCGCTGCTCGTGCTCAAATGGGGCGGCGAGCTGACCGAGGACGGCCGAGCGCAGGCCGAGCAGCTCGGCCACCAGTTCCGCGCCGCCTTTTACCCTGGTAAGCGGGCATACAGGGATAACATCGTCAACTGCACAGGGTAGCTGACAACATTCTTGGCGCGCGTAAGTTTTTGTGGTCGTTGCCGGGGCGGTAGGTCAAGATGGGCTGCTACGGCTACACTCGACGTACCGGCACGACTTGAAGATCTACGCATCGGACGAAGGGCGGGTGCAAATGACGGCGGCTGCGTTCACCAAGGTGGGGTGCCTTTGAGGGAGATGCTTTTATGCCTTAGTTTTTCTAACGGCAGGCCTTCGCCGCTCGCGCTTATGCCTTGTCGTATAAAGGGCTTTCTGGATTTGGAAGGCGAGCTACCCCCCATTCTCGTCAGCTTGGTCATCAAGGTTTGGCGCTTTCACATTTCACAAAGGCTTGCACAAAGCATGCGTGCGAATTAGCATGACTGACTAAAATAGCTAAAGCCAACGGGTTAAACAACATTAGGACAAAGTCTCGTACGACCTGCTGGACGACTCGTCATATGCCGACATGAACCTCAAGGCGGTGAAGGACCGGCTGCACGACTTGCTGTCGCGGGACCAGGTAGAACCGACTCCACGTCGGATTCGTCTTGCGCAATGATCGGCTAACCGTGCAGGGTGATGCCCATCCTGCCGAAGTTGGTGGCGCCTCGCAGGCCCTCACCCCGGAGCTGTTGCAAGAGTACGCGCCGACCGGCGCTAAGTCGCTCATCGACTCGCTGCAGATGATTGGCAACCCGCTGCAGGCGCTGCGGCAAGTCCAGCGCCACCTGTCCGCCCTGACCGAGGAGCTTCGGCAATTGGTCAGCAAGCGACGCGGCGAGTCCGACGAAGAGCTGCAGCTGTACCACGGTCCGCAACACGGCAAGCGGGCAGTAGAATGGCGACGCGCTGCTAACAAAGCTTGGTTCACCCTGCTAACCTGCGAGGCCTAGGCGAAACCCTGCTGCTGATGCTCCGGCGGTACGAGAAGCTCGACAAGGTACGGCACGGGAACTGAGTACATAAAAGCTCTGGCGAGCCCGCCCTAACCTGTCCAAGCTCATCTCCTGCCTTTAACGTGTCGTCTCGCAGGACTACTACAACGGCAAGAAGGACCGCTTCGACATCTCCAAGTTACCAGACATTTACGACTGCATCGTCTACGACGTGCTGCACAACCAGCGGCTGCTCAACCTGCGCAACCTGCGCGCTCTGTACGAGGCCACGAAGCCTCTGGCGGACTACGTCGTGCCGCAAGAGTACGGCATCACCGAGCGCGAGAAGCGCAAGATTGCCGTGCGCGTCTGCCGCAACCTGGTCTCCAAGATCCTCCGCGACATCGAGATGGCGACGGGTCGTGGCGGTAACGCCGACTTTGCCGAGCAGCTCTACCGGTATGCCGGCCAATCTGCGCTGGGAGAATACGTTGCGCGCTGAATTTTTCCTGGATCGCTTTGTTTTTCGCATGTGACGCTCCAGGCTGGACCCGCGGTTCGCCGACGCCGTCAAGATCCGCACGCCGGGCCGCAGCGTCCGCACGCGGCTCTATTTCACCTCCGAGTCGCACATCCACTCGCTGCTCAACCTGCTGCGGTTCGGGTGTCCCGACGTCCCCCCCATTATCACTGCCGCAGACGCCGTGAACGCGATCGTCGAGCTCAACTACCTGTCCACGATCGTCTTTCACGTGTACGAAAAGGTCGGCGCGGACGCCGCGGACCCATCGGGCCGGTTCCGCGTCACCCTGGCCCTGTCGCCCGGCGTGGACCAGGACCCGTTCGAGACGACGGACACGTCCGTGCTCGCGCCCGTGAACCTGATCAGCCTGAACGACAACCTGCCCCTGGGCCACCTGGAGCGCTTCCTGCAGTGCGCCCTCAGCTCCGGTACGTGTATCGAATGTGTGCGACGGAGCCTTGTGCGGAAGTGCTAATGCGGGATCGACCGTGGTCGCCCATTGACTTTACCGCGGTCGCAGAGGGCGCCCCGACGGTGACGCTGCCAGAGGGCGGCGCCACGCCGTTCAATCCGCTCTGGGAGCCGTCCACGCCCCTGACCGCCCGCGCAAATTGATTACGGAACCTGTACAGTTGTATTTCTTTTCTTGTACATGTACATGCAAGCATGCATGCAAAGTTCACCACAAGTTCATGGAGTTCATAGCGGTGGCGTACGAGTTCAATAACTCAATGGCGGCTTCCGTCATTGTCAATATAGTGGCGTGAGAAAGTCACCAAAACCAACCGAACTCCAGGTGGTGCGTTGGCCATTCGGACGGCATTGATGCCGTCCAGAACGGGTCCTGTACGGCCCGTGCGCGTCAGACGGGTGACGCAAGGTATTCGATTCACGGATTAGTGTTATTGTGTCCGTCATTGGACCACTGATTTGCCGGATTCACGGATTCCTAACTTGAGTTGTCCACTCCCGATTCACGCATCTTTCCCTTATGATCTGCTAATCGGACCAGGGACATTTCCGATTAACGGAAAAGAACGAAATGTCCGTCCGCAGGGACAGTGCGATCTCGGATTCGCGGGACCAAAGGATCCCTGTCAGAATCGCTGTCAGGATTTTGGCGCGAAATTTTTTCTAGGGCGCGAAAAGCAGCCGCGCACCCGACCGTAGTCGGCTATGGCGGCCACGGGCGCAGGGACGGGCGCCGGAACTGTGGCAGGCGCCGCTGGCGGCAGCATGGGCGGGGCAACAGCCGCCGGGGCCGTCGTCGCCGCGCGGTGGACGTCTGCTGAGGCCGTCACCGCACTCGCGTTTAGCGCGGCGGCCGCCGCGCCCGACCCGAATGGTGCCGACGGGCTGCTGGCTGTCGGCGGCGAGACGGGCGTCGTCGTGCTGCACGTGCGGCCGACGGCGTCCGACGACGCCGTCACCGCCGCAGATTTAGCAGGAACACGGTGTGTCACGCGATCCGGTAGCGCCCAAGCCCGACTTTCAAGGCTAATGGCTTCGAACGACAACCCATGCGCGAGCACCTATAGACGCCTGACCTGCGACGAAGTCGCGCGGTGGACGACGGGAGTTGCCGCCACCGCCCTGAGCTTTGCCGCCGACGCCCAGCTGACGCCCCTCGCGTTCCGGTACGAGAGGTGGACCGCGAAACCATTTCCTTGACATTGTACTTTTTAGATCTGCTAACGCTAGTATCCTGGCTGCCAGGGGCCTTGTACAGGCTGGCGGTGGCCCGGTGGGACCACGCGATCGCGGTCTACGCGGGTGCGGGCCAGCCAGACGAGGCAGTCAATGTGGCTGTCAATGTGTTTGCGCAGCCGGACGTGGTGCTCCGCGGGCACAGCGACTACGTGAACACGGTCGCGTTTTCGCTGGCCGCCGGCTGGGAGTCTGTCGTGGCTACCGGCTCCGGTCCGTGGGCCGGATCGCACGCCCAACGCCGGTGCTGGGCGTGCGCTCATGCTGATGGAGCTGATTGTGGTGGTGATTGTGCGGGCGGGCATGGGCAGACGACGGGACATGCCGGGTGTGGCGCGCCGAGCATGGCCAGGCATACGTCGACCCCGACGTTGTGTTCCGATTTGACCGGCCCGTGCACACAGTGGCGTGGCACGCCAAGGATGCGAGCAAGGTGCGCGCGCACACGCCCAAAGCGTTCGTCACTGGGATCATGCACTCATTGAGTGCAGTCAACTTTGTGGCCTTTGACCGTGCCCGTTGCCGGCCAGCTCATGGTCGCCGACGCCAGCGGCGCTGTCCGCCTGCTGGACATATCGACACGGCAGGCCGTGCTGACGCTGCACGCGGATGTGCCGATGGCGCGCGCCGCCGATTGGCATCCCCTGGACCCACTGCGGTACCGGCCACGCCGCAGTAGCTTTTGACGCTTTTTTTGCAGGCCCATTCTAATATCGCGCGTGCTGCGTGTTTGTTTGCATTGGCTGGCGTGGCCCCAGGTTCGCGTTGGTGGGAGGACCACGCTGGTACTTGTGGAATTTGCGCACCGGCGGCGCACATGCGGCCGGTGCGGACGAATCCGGCCAGGTCCACCAGGACGGCGCCCTGTCCATTCGGTACGCATGTGGTCTTGCAATGCGCTCATGGCCGTGCTTGAGGGCTAACTACGAGGGCGCGGCTTTTTGTGCAGCGTGGCGACGCAGGTGGGCACGGCACGATGGGAACATCTTTGCGACCGCAGGGCAGCAGGGCACCCTGCGCTTCCATCACCTGCGGTACCCGCAGGTGCCGCAAACCCACCACGTCGTCGGCACCATCAGCGACCTGGCTTGGCACCGGTCGCACAACCTGTGCGCGGTCGCCAGTGACCGGACCGTGTCGTTCTGGATCGTATCGTAATCATGTACAGCGAGATTACAGTCGAGAGTAGTTGATTCGCGCGCAGAGCTTTCCTCTCTTTGCCATGCAATAGTTACAGTGTCAAGTTTACCAATCCTCATCCTTTTCGTTCCAGCCGTCCGTCCAGCCCGGCGCGGCGGCGGCGGCGGCGGCGGCGGCGGCGGCGGCAGAGACTGCCGGGACCTGTGAGTCGGGCTGCTCGTCGTCAGAAGT
>Ga0180215_1005779_pt1 | contig 10440 bp, 9 predicted proteins | sample eDN3rd37CBELigBY_FD_128871 | JGI IMG/M metagenome (GOLD analysis project Ga0180215, IMG submission 128871) | Enriched backyard soil microbial communities from Emeryville, California, USA - eDNA 3rd pass 37_C BE-Lig BY (version 2) (version 2) | ecosystem: Environmental > Terrestrial > Soil >...
CCACCGAGACCGCCGCGACCTGGGCGATCATCGGATCCTTCTTGAGGCGCCCCGCCTCCCGCAGCTTCCGGACGGCGAGGACCAGGGCCACATAGGCGCCGGTGATCGACGCGGTGCGGGTGCCGCCGTCCGCCTGGATCACGTCGCAGTCGATGGCAATGGTCAGCGGCCCCAGCCTGTCGAGGTTGATGCTGGCCCGCAGGGCCCTGCCGATCAGCCGCTGGATCTCCAGGGTCCTCCCGCCCTGCTTGCCGCGGGCAGCCTCCCTGCCGCTGCGGGTGTGGGTCGAGCGGGGGAGCATGCCGTACTCGGCGGTGACCCAGCCGCTGCCCTTCCCCATCAGGTGGTGGGGGACCTTCTCCTCCACCGAGGCGGTGACGATCACGCGGGTGTCGCCGAAGGCCACCAGCGCGGAGCCCTCCGGGTGGCGGAGATAGTGGGGGATGATCTCGACGGGCCGCAGCTCGCGCGGGCCTCTTCCGTTCTTGCGCATGGGCAGATGGTTCCTTTCGGGCGCAACCTACCCAACTCGGCGGCGGGAGGAAACGAGAACGACCGCCAAGCGCGGGCGTGGGCCTCAGCCTCTATGGAGGATGGGCCGCGCGGTCACAGGCGCAGGCGCTCACCGCTCCCTGCCCGCAGCGTGGGCCTGGGGCAGGATCCGCTCGAAGACCTCGCGGTGAAAGGCGTCGACCCCGTCCGCCAGGGCCTCGGCGATCCGGAGCTGCTCCACCGGATCCCCGAGGCGCCGCGCCTCCTCTGGATGGGAGATGTAGCCGACCTCCACCAGCACCGCCGGCATCTCGGCGCCCCGCAGCACGGCGAAGGGCGCCTGCCGTACGCCGCGATCCCGAGAGGGCACGCCCTGCAGGAGGTGGGAGTGGAGGAGGTAGGCGAGGCGCGACGAGCCGGCGTGGGCCTCGTTCCTCGCGAGGTCCGCGAGGATCGCGTCCAGGGCACCGCCCGCTTCGAGGCCCCCGTCCTGCTCGTCGTCGCTGTTCTCCTTCTGCGCCAGGGCGGCTGCGTCGGCGTCGGAGGCCTCGGAGGAGAGGAAGTAGGTCTCCACCCCGTGGACCCGCTCGCGCCGCGCTCCCAGGGGGAGGGAGTTGAGGTGGACGCTCACGAAGAGATCCGCCCGCTGCTCGTTGGCCAGCTGGATCCGCTCGCGCAGCCCGAGGGAGAGATCCGCCTCGCGGGTCAGGACCACCGCATGGCCCCGCGCCTCGAGCTGGGTCCGGAGCGCGAGGGAGATCGCCAGGGCGGCGTCCTTCTCCTTGAGCTGGTTCGGACCGATGGCGCCGTCCTTGTCGCCGCCGTGTCCCGGGTCGATCACCACCAGGAGCGGGGGCCGGGGCAGCGCGGGGGCGGCACCAGGCTCGCCCCCGGCCCTCGCCTCGTCCGCTGCCGCTGCCGTCTCCACGGCCTTGGAGGACCTCGTGGCTACCTCCTTTTCGGTCGTCGCCCCTGCCGTCGCCGCCACCGCCGGAGCCTCTTTCTCTGCGTGAGAATCATACTCACCGAAGCGGGAGGGGGCCTGCAGCCCGGCGGACGCGGCGGTGCCACAAGCAGCCAGCGGCTGCACCGAGAGGAGGAGGATCGCGAGGGCGAAGAGGCGGTGCATGGGTGAGGCGATGCTACCACCAGCGACCCGGGCGACCAACGAGCTGCCCGCTCCGCCCGGTGGAGATCGCGGGTGCAACGGCCCCTGCGAGGCCCCGCAGCTCAACCCGCGGCGCGCAGGTAGCCCCGCTGGAAGAGCTCTGCGAGCTGCGTCGCCGTGTCGAGGTCGCTCCCAGGCGCGTGGTCGAGGATCGCGTCGAGCTCCGGGTAGGTGAGCGCGAGCTGGAGCAGGTCGAGCTGCTCGGGATCGAGTTCCCGCAGCGGCTGCTTCAACGGCAGCGAGAGCACGATGGGGACCCCGGGGGGCGGCAGGTCCGGCTCCAGCCTGGCCATCTCGTCCTGCTGGCGGCTGCCCTCCATCAGGATCCCCTCGGTGCTGCCCTGGATCTCCGTCGGGAAGGCGCGCGACTCGGGCGGGGCCAGCTCGAAGGTGCCGGAGGCCCAGCGGATCAGCCGGTACACGGACTTCAGCGGCCCGCGCTCCTCGTCGTCGCCGATCTGCGCGTAGGTGATCCGACCCTTGTCGAGGTAGATCTTCCCTTCCTGCCCCGCGTCGTTGACCAGCTCGAGGACGCCGCTCTTCCGCGACGCCTGGAAGAGCTGGAGCAGGTTGGGGATCGAGACCTCGTCGATCCGACCGTTCATCGCCCCGCCTTTCCTGGGCTTCGCCGCAGCCACCTGCTCGAGGCGCTCCCGGATCGCCTGGTCGTCCAGGGGGACGGTCCCTTCCTGCTGGGTGACCACCTTGAAGATCGAGGTGCCGATCAAGAAGCGATCCCCCTCCTTGAGCACGGTCTCGGTCACCTTCTCGCCGTTGACGAAGGTGCCGTTGGTGGAGCCGAGGTCGGTGATCACCAGGCCGGACTCGCCGTGGAGCAGGCGCGCGTGCTTTCGGCTCACCATCTCCTCGAGGAGGACGAGCTCCAGATCCGAGGAGCGCCCAATCAGGACTTCCTTACCAGGAGTGAGAGGAAACTCTCCCCCCTGGTACTTCCCGGAGATGAACTTGAGCGCGTAGGTCTTGCCGCCGGTGTCCAAGATGTCAGCCCTCGACTGGCCAGAATTCCCTGTTCGGTTTGGCGCAGCCTAACCCGGCCGGGGCGAGCCCCGCAACGCTTTGACCGTGAATTGCTCGCTGAGGCCGCACTCCGGATCGCGCGGGAGGCGTCCGCTGCCGCAGCGCTTCGTCAAGGAAGACCGGCGGAAAAGGCCCAGCCGTCCGCCTCGCGGATCAGGCCGAGGCGCTTCTGGCTCCCGTCCGCAGCCGCCTCGCCGACCACCGCGGTGCGGCCCTCCACCCGGATGAACCAGGCTGCGGCGTCGCGGGAGGCTGCCTGTCGCAGCTCTTCGAGGGTGGGGGGCGGGTTCCGATCGCTCGCCGCGGCCAGCGCGGTGATCGCCGCCAGATCCCCCGCTGCCAGGGCGTCCCGCCGCGCCCACAGCGCCTCCAGCACCCCCGCGAGTCTGGGCGCGAAGGGCTCCTCCACCTTGCAGCTCGTGGTGCAGCGCACGCGGATCCGCTCGTTGCCGACGTAGGAGACGACCACCTCGCCGGAGCGACCCTCGATCGCGAGTTGGCTGAAGGCCTCGAGGGCACCGCGCTCCTCCCGCCCCGCGTCCACCGCCAGCGCCTCGATGCGGCCGGTCGGGATCTGGAGCGTGCGCTCCCGGGCGAGGCTCAGGGCGGTCCCCTCCTCGGAGAGCCGCTCCAGGGCGCCGCGGACCCTGTCGGCAGGGCTGGCCAGGCTCGGGCAGCCGAAGAGGCCCAGCAGGAGGCCCACGCCGATCCAGCGAGCCGCGCGCCGCGCCCCGGCGCCGGGTCGCAGCGACCTCCCCGTCCTCCCGGCGCTGGCGACGGCTCCGCAGGCGCCGGATATCGACCGCCTCGTCCTCACGGCGCTGGCGACGGCTCCACCGGCGGGGGGGTTCGTCCGTCGCCCTCCGCGGGTGGCGCCGCCTCGACCTTGCGGGATCGCAGCGCGTCCCGGAGCTTGCGCGCCTCCTGCGCCTCCTTCCCGGTGGGCTGCCCTGCCAGGAAGCGGTCGAGGATCTCCGCCGCCCGCCCCGGCTCCCCTGCCTTCTCCAGCGAGGACGCCAGGGCCACGGTGGCGGCTGGGACGTGGGGACCGGAGGGGAAGCTCTTCAGCACGTACTCGTAGCGCCCGGCTGCCCCCAGCCACTTCTTGCGGCTGGCGTAGAACTCGGCTGCATAGAGTTCGTGGCGGACCAGGAGCTCCATCACCCGATCCAACGCCTCCCGGGCCTTCGGCGCGTGCTCGCTGTTGGGGAAGCGCGTGAGGAAGTCCGAGAGGCTCTGCCGCGCCGACCGCGCCTCGGTCTGATCCCGCTCGCTCGGCGACGGGAAGATGAAGAAGTCGGAGGGGATCCCCCGGTAGTGGGACTCGCCGATCCGAAAGCTCGCCCAGTCCAGGAGCTCGTGGGTGGGGTGGAAGCGGACGAAGCGCTGGTAGCCGTCGATCGCCTCCAGGAAGCGATTCCGCTGGAAGTCGGTGTCCGCGATCCGCAGCTCCGCGAGGGCTGCGTAGGCCGAGTAGGGGTACTTGGTCCGCACCTGCTCGAAGGCGGCGATCGCCTGCTCGTAGTTCTGATCCTCCAGGTGCTCGAGGCCCTGCTCGTAGCCCTCCTGCGCCCCCTCGCTGTAGGAGGTCTCCCCTGCCCTCGTGGTGGCGCAGGCGGTGATCAGGAGGGCTGCAGCCAATGTCCAGCCGAAGGAGAAGCTTCGAGAAAATGAAGACATGGCTGACCCCTACACCGCCCGGAGGATCCGGGTCAATCGCGCCAGGGCTCCTCCTGTTCCTCGCAGGCGGCGGCGATGGCCGACGCCGAGAAGCCGCGGCCAGCGAGCCAGCGGAGCAGGCGCTCGCGCTCCCGCCGCTCCAGCTCCCGGAAGGTCCGTCCCCGCAGCCTGCGCTCCAGGGCCTCCCGCGCGAGGCGGGGCTCGTCGGCGCCGAAGGTCTCGCCGATGCCGTCGGCGGCGAGGCCCGGGGCCACCCCGGCCTGGTAGAGCCGCGCCGCCACCGCCCTCGGACCGAAGCCGCGGGCAGCGAGGCCCCTGGTGCGGGAGGCGGCGAAGGCTGCGTCGTCCAGGTAGCGCAGCTCCTTCAGCCTCTCGATCACCCGCTCGATCACGTCGGGATCGGAGCCCGCCTTCTGCAGCCTCCTCCGAAGCTCCACCTCGCTGCGGGCCCTGCGGGCGATCTGGTCGTAGGCGAGCTGCAGCGCCGGCTCGTAGGCTGCACCGAGCGGCGCCTTCGCCCCTCTAGAACCTCTCGATCTGGAACTCATCGGAGGGCTCCGGCGCCGGGGCCGGCTCCGGCGGCGGGGAGACGGGCACCGCCTTCTTCAAGGGGGCGATCGCGCCGAGCCGCGCGGCGCCCGGCGGAGGCGGCCCACGGTCCCGGGCCTGGGGTGGGGGCTGCCTGGGTGGAGGCGGCTGGGGCTTGGCCTCGGGGGGCGCGGCCTTGGGCGCGTCCACCTCGCTGCCCTCGAAGGAATCCCAGGTCGAGTCCGAGGTCGACGCGATCCCCGAGATTCGGAGGGCGAAGTCGTCGGGGTTCGTGGCCTGGCGCAGCGCCTCGTCGTAGGAGATCAGCCCGGCCTTGAGCAGCCCCATCAGCGACTGGTCGAAGGTCTGCATCCCGTAGGTGAGGTGTCCCTGGGCGATGGCGTCCGCGATCTCCTTGGTGCGATCCTTGTCCTCGATCAGCTCGCGCACCCGCGAGGTGCAGATCAGGACCTCCACCGCCGCCACCCGCCCCTTCCCGTCCGCCCTGGGCACCAGCCGCTGGGAGATCACCGCCCGGAGCACCGAGGCGAGCTGCAGCCGCACCTGCTTCTGCTGGAAGGGAGGGAAGACCGAGATGATCCGGTTGATGGTCTCGGTGGCGTCCACGGTGTGGAGGGTGGACATCACCAGGTGGCCGGTCTCGGCGGCGGTGAGGGAGGTCTCGATGGTCTCCAGATCCCGCATCTCACCGACCAGGATCACGTCGGGATCTTGGCGGAGCGCGCTCTTCAGCGCCTGGCCGAAGGAGACGGTGTCGACCCCCACCTCCCGCTGGTTGATGATCGAGTTCTTGTCCCGGAGCAGGAACTCGATGGGATCCTCGATCGTCATGATGTGATCGGACTCCACCGAGTTGATGTGGTCGATCATCGCGGCGAGGGTGGTGGACTTGCCGGAGCCGGTGGTGCCGGTGACCAGGATCAGCCCGCGGCTCTCCAGGGCGATCTTCTCCAGGATCCTGGGGAGCATGAGCTGCTCGATCGACTGGATCCGGAAGGGGATCACCCGGAAGACCACGCCCACCGTCCCCCGCTGCTGGAAGACGTTGACGCGGAAGCGGCCCAGCCCCGGCACGCCGTAGGCGAGATCGCATTCGTTCGAGGCCTTGAAGCGCTCCCGCTGGTACTCGTTCATGATCCCGAAGGCGATCCGCGCGATCTCCTCGGGAGGAAAGCGCTTGGCGTCCTTCAGCGGCAGGAGGGTGCCGTCGACCCGAAAGATCGGAGGCAGCCCCGCCTTCAAGTGGATGTCGGACGCTCCCCCGCGCAGCGCCAGGCTCAGAATCTCGTTGAGTTCCATCTTCAGCGCGTCTCCAACCTGCGCGCAGCCAGCATCGACCCCTTCTGAGGCGGGGGCGGTGTCGGTGGGCCGGATATCCCTTCGGGAGATTTGGAAAGGGGAGCATAGCACCTGGACCGGATCACGCCAGGAAACGGGAGCCATCTCACCACCAGACCAGGCCCAGTACACCTTCCGAGAGCTGACCGCGTCCCATGACTCGGGGGTGGGAAGGAGGCCTACAACCGAAACAGGAGGCGATCCTCGTGAGCGGAGCCGTTGGGCGCTGGGGTTTCTCGGATCTCGTGAAGATTGTGAGAGTGCCCCTGCTCTCGTCGAGGGGCTTCGCTGCGTGGGTGCGCGGCGAGGCCCCCACTCCTCTGTCGAACCCTGGTCGAGCTCGGGTCGAGGTCGGCGCCCCGGGGAGCATCACGCAGGACGGAGGGCGGCTTCACTCACGGGCCACAAACGACTCGAGGCCGCCCCACGCTCCGGAGAAGGAGCGCGCGAGCAGCCTCGAGAAACAGCCGTGCTGGAGTTCGCTTAGCGCTTGGAGAACTGGAAGCGCTTGCGGGCACCCGGCTGGCCGTACTTCTTACGCTCGACGGCGCGGGCGTCGCGGGTCATGAAGCCCGCCTTCTTCAGCACCGGGCGGAAGCTGGGATCGAGCTTGGTGAGGGCGCGGGAGAGGCCGTGGCGGATCGCGCCGGCCTGGCCGGTGAGCCCGCCGCCGCGGACGTTCACGCTCATGTCGATCTTGCCCTGCTGCTCGACCACCTCGAGCGCCTGCATCAGCACCATCTTCGAGGTCTCACGACCGAAGTAGTTGTCGATGGGACGACCGTTGATGACGATGTTGCCCTCGCCGGGCCAAATCCACACGCGGGCGACGGCTTCCTTGCGTCGACCGGTCGCGTACTTCTTCTCGATGCTGGCCATTCTTCTTCCTTACGCCTGAATGTCGAGGGGCTGGGGCTGCTGCGCCTCGTGCGGATGGGCCGCGCCGGCGTAGACCTTCAGCTTGGTGAACATCTGCCTTCCGAGCGCGTTGCGGGGGAGCATGCGGCGCACGGCGTTCTTGACCAGATCCTCGGGGCGCCGCTCGCGGAGCTCCTTGGCGGTCGAGGTCCGCAGCGAGCCCGGCATCCCCTGGAGGCCGATCCGGTAGTACTTCTTGCGCGCTTCCTTGTTGCCGGTGAGCTTCACCTTCGCGGCGTTCACCACGATCACGAAGTCGCCGGTGTCCATCGAGGGCGTGTAGAGCGGGGTGTGCTTCCCCTTGAGGATCGAGGCGATCTGGCTCGACATCCGGCCCAGGACCTTTTCTTCTGCATCCACCACGAACCACTTGCGGCGGATCTCACCCTTCTGGGCGCTATGCGTACTCATCGAATTTCGCTCCAAGAAACGGCTGCTGGAGATCCGGGCAGCCCGGGCATGGGTCCGGGTGCCTGCAGGCTCCCCACCTCTCGAGGCCGAGAGGACGCAGGGAAAGCGGGCTTATAGGAGTAACGAAGGCGGGATGTCAAGCCTCCGAGCCACTGAATTGATCGACCCCGCAAGCGGGGCCGATCCATTCATGCCCCGCTGGCGCGGGGCGGGGCTCGCCTGCGTTTGCTCGCCTCCGGCTCGCCCTGCGCCACTGAATCGATCGACCCGGCACGAGGGGCCGATCCATTCATGCCCCGCTGGCGCGGGGCGGGGCTCGCCTGCGTTTGCTCGCCTCCGGCTTCGCTGATCATACCTCACGATCCCATCGACTCGAGCTTGGCGATCAGATCGTCGAAGAATGTCTCGCTTCGCTGGATCGATGCCTCGGTGGGCTGGGTGATGTCGATCGCCTCGTAGGCGTGGTCGGGCAGGTCCTCCAGGAAGCGCGACGGGGTCCGCGGCTGCTCCCGCCCCCGGCTCATCCGGGCAGCGCAGCGGGTCAGGTAGAGGCGCTCCTTGGCCCGGGTGATCCCCACGTAGGCGAGACGCCGCTCCTCCGCCAGGTCCTGCGGGGTCCCCTGGATCCCCTTGTGCGGGAGGAGGTCCTCCTCCAGGCCCACCAGGAAGACCACGGGAAACTCCAGGCCCTTCGCCGCGTGGAGGGTCATCAGGACCACCCGCTCGGTGGGGAGGGTGCGATCGTCGTCCTGCCTGTCGAGGGTGAGCTGCGCCAGGTACTGACCCAGGGTCCCCTTCTTCCCCTCCCGCTTCTCGAAGCGCTCCAGGGAGATCAGGGTCTCCTCCACCAGGCCGATCCGGTTCGCTGCGGCGACCCCCGAGGAGGCCTGGGCGGCGATCGCGCCGCGCAGGTCGATCTCCTCCATCAGCTCCCGGGCCAGGAGCGACGCCGCCTCCCCCTTCGCGAGCCGCGCCGTATATCGATCCACCAGCTCCACGAAGGCCCCCAGCCGCGGCGCCGCCGGGCCGATCTCGGGCCACGCCTCGCCGGCGGCAGCCTTCCGCAGCGCCTGCAGGAGGGGCATCCCCGTCACGGTGGCGCGGTGGCGCACCTTCTCCATGGTGGTGTCGCCGATCCCCCGGGGCGGGAAGTTCACGATCCGAAGGAGCGAGACCTCGTCGCCGTTGTTCACGAAGAGCCGCAGGTAGGCCAGGAGGTCCTTCACCTCGCGGCGATCGAAGAACTCCGTACCGCCCACCACCTCGTAGGCGATCCCCTCGGTGCGCAGCGCCTCCTCGTAGATCCGGGACTGGAGGTTGGTCCGGTAGAGGATCGCGTGGTCCCCGGGGCTGCGGCCCGAGGCGATGGAGGCTCGCAGCTCCGAGAGCACGTAGCGCGACTCCGCCTCGTCGTCGGGGCAGACCACCACCTTCACCTTCTCGCCGGGCCCGCGGTCGGTGAAGAGCGCCTTCGCCTTCCGGTCCTCGTTCTTGGCGATCACGCCGTTGGCGCAGTCGAGGATGCAGCCGAAGGAGCGGTAGTTCTGCTCCAGCCGCACCTCCTGGGCCCCGGGGAAGTGGCGGTGGAAGCGCAGGATGTTCGCCACCTCCGCGCCCCGCCAGCCGTAGATCGCCTGGTCGTCGTCGCCGACGGCGCAGACGTTCCCGCGGGGAAGGCCCAGGAGCTTCAGGAGCTCGAGCTGTGCCCGGTTGGTGTCCTGGTACTCGTCCACCAGGAGGTAGCGGTATTTGTCGTGGTAGTGGCGGCGCAGCGCCTCGTCCTCCCGGAGGAGCCGGATCGGGAGGCCGATCAGATCGTCGTAGTCCACCATCGCCATCGCGCGCAGCGCGTCCTCGTAGCGGGGGTAGACCTCCTCCGCGACCAGGTCGTACTCCTCGCCGTGCAGGGTCGGCGCTCCCTCCTTGCGGGTGGGCTGCCCGGGGGCGACGCCGTCCCCCTTCGCCAGCGAGATCAGCGACATCACCCTGCGGTGATCGAAGCTGCGATCGTCGATCTTCACCTCGCGCATGGCGCGCTTCACCAGCGCGGCCTGATCGCCGGCGTCGGCGATGGTGAACTGGCGCGGGTAGCCGATCCGCTCGTGCTCCACCCGCAGGAGCTGGAGGCCGAAGGCGTGGAAGGTGCCGAGGGTGAGCTCCTTCGCCCGGGTCTTGGAGACGAGCTGCCCCACCCGCTCCCGCATCTCGCTCGCGGCCTTGTTGGTGAAGGTCATCGCCAGGATCGAGCGGGCGGCGACCCCCTGCTGGATCATCCAGGCGATCCGATGGACGATCACCCGGGTCTTTCCGGAGCCTGCGCCAGCGAGGACCAGGAGCGGCCCCTCGGTGGCGAGGACGGCCTGGCGCTGGGGCGGATTGAGGGTCGAGAGGTCGAGCATGGGGCGGCGGATACTACAGCGTGTCGGCGGTTTCCATCGACACCGACGTTCTCCGACGAGGAGGCTTGATCCATGCCCCGTTGCCGTGGGGCGTGGCGCCGTGGTAGCGGGAGGTCCATGAGCGAAGCACAAGGCAGAGCGGTGGGGGAGGCGTTCCTCGACCACCCCGAGCACGAGCTCTACGATCCGGCGATGCCCGGCGAGCTGCAGGGCCTGGAGCGCATGCTCGGCGTACGCCTGCCCCCGTCGTTCCGCGGCTTCCTCCTGGTGGGCTCGGGGGGCGTCCTCGCCACCGGCGCGATCGTCCTCGGCACCAAGGATCCCGACCAGCTCGGCGCCACCCTCCACGCGGTGGCGAAGGATCTCTGGAGCGAGGGGCTGCCTCGGCACCTCCTGCCGATCGTGGACGGGGATCGCTTCTACTGCCTCGATCTCTCCCGGGTGGAC
>Ga0180215_1005783_pt1 | contig 10434 bp, 9 predicted proteins | sample eDN3rd37CBELigBY_FD_128871 | JGI IMG/M metagenome (GOLD analysis project Ga0180215, IMG submission 128871) | Enriched backyard soil microbial communities from Emeryville, California, USA - eDNA 3rd pass 37_C BE-Lig BY (version 2) (version 2) | ecosystem: Environmental > Terrestrial > Soil >...
GCCGGCCTCGTTGAGGATCGGGATCGAGATCGCGGACGCGCCCGAGTTGAACTCGCCGAGATAGACCGCGGTCTTGTCGTCCTGCGCGGCACGACGGGCGTTCGCCGAGGTGAGCTCCGGCGTCCAGCTGCCCGCCTGCGCGGATGCGTCGCTGAGCGACGTGTACTTGATCGTGAAGTCGCCGGCCTTGCCGCCCTTCTGCTCGAGAGCGAGCTTCATGCCGTTGACGAGCGCCGTCGCCTGGTTGCGCGACGCGCCCTCGAGCGGAAGGCTCGAGTAGATGTGAAGCTCCCCGCCGCCGGACTCGCCGCCACCGCCACCGCCGCCGTCATCGTCGTCGCCGCCGCATGCGGCGAGTCCGGTGCCGGCGGCCGCTATGACGCAGCCGAGCGTGAGAAGTCTGTGGAACCGCACGGTGTAGCCCCTCCCGAGGGTGGTACCTAGAAGCGCGCGTGATCCTACACCGCAGCTTCGTTTATGCGAGGGCGTGATATGTCAGGACCGACCGACGGTCGATCCGGGGTGGCCGGCCCGGCGAGCGCGGCGGCTCAGGTGCCCGGGTCGGCCTCGCGCACGAACGCGAGGCGCCCGTCGCGCACGCGCCAGATGCCGTAGCGCCGCAGCGTGCTGTCGCCGTGCTCGGTGACCGACCAGCGGCCGAGGGTCGTGGCGCGGTCCCTGAGCCCGGCGTACGCCTGGACGATCGCCGCGCGGTCGTTGCCCTTCGGCCCGGCGGCGCGCACCGCGGCCAGGACGGCGCGCATCGCCTCGTAGGCGAAGACGGCGCCGGGCACCGGGTCGCGCCCGTACGCGCGGCGGAACGCCTCGCCGAAGCGCCGGGCGGCCGGCGACAGGCGCTCCAGCGGGATCGCGGGGCTCGCGATGAGCAGCCGCCGCGCGGTCGCGGGGCCGATCGCGGACGCGAACGCCGTGTTGGCGAGGCCGGCCGAGGCGAACAGCGCGAGTTGCGGGCTCGCCTCGTGCAGCGCGTCGAGCACGCGCGCGCCCGCGTCCGCGCGCGTGCCGGCGTACAGCGCGGCGTCCGCCCCGCTCTCGGCGACCTCCCGGGCGGCGTCCGACTGGTCCTCCTCGCCGGGGTCGATCGCCTCCTCCTCCACCACCCGGATGCCGGCCTCCGCGGCCTGGCGGCTCACGAGGCTCGCGAGCCCGAGCGCCTCCAGCTCGCCGTCGTGCAGGACGGCCAGCCGCCCCACGCCCTCCTCGCGCATGGCCTCCAGGAGCGCGCGCGCCTGCACGTCGTCGGCCGGGGCGATACGGCCGAACGTCCGCACGCCCGACGGGTAGAAGCGCTCCGGCTCGCCGCGGCCCGCCGGCCGCGTGAGCCCGACGTAGCCGCTCTCGGGCGAGACCTGCAGCACGCCGGCCTCGTTGAGGAGCGGGAGCGACAGCGCGGTGGCGCCCGAGCCCGCCATGCCGATGTAGGCCATGACGTTGCGGTCGGAGATCGCGCGGCGCGCGTTGCCGACGACCGCGTCTGCGTCCCAGCGGCCGGTGTCGGGATCCGTGTCGTCGAAGGAGACGACGTTCACGGTGAACGGCCCGACCATCCCGTTCGCCTGCGCGAGCGCGAGCTTGACGGCGTCGGCGCCGTCCTGGGCGGCCCGGCCGTTCTCGCCCCGCAGCGGCCCGGCGGTGTAGACGGTGAGGACGAGGCTGCCGCTCGTCGTGTCGTCGTCGGGCTCGCCTCCGCAGCCGAGAAGGGCCGCTGTCGCGGCCAGGGCGACGAGGACGGTGCAGAGGACGGCGACGCGGCGTCGCACCGGGGCGCCGAGCGGGGCTAGCTGCCGGGGCGGGCCGTGCCCGCCGGTGCGTTCATCCTCAGGACCTCTGGTTGCCCGGCAGGTGCGGGATGATCATGCGGACGCCCGCGGCCAGCAGCACGATCAGCACGGTGAGCATGATGGCGTCGATCGACTTCACGCCGATCGACCACAGCACGATCCACAGCACGAAGCCGGCGGTTGCGGAGTAGATGAGGCCCATGCCTCAACCCTACCCGGCCCGTGCGACGGTGGGCTCGCCGAGGTCGAGGAGGTCCCAGCGGCGCTGCAGCTCGCCGGGCGCGGGGAACTCCGAGCGGTCCATCTCCAGGCCGGCGACGTAGCCGTCGAAGATCGCGTGGTCCAGCGCCCGCGGCGCGAGGCAGTCGCCGATGCGCAGGTGCTCCTCGCCCAGCTCGCGGTACAGCGCGTCCTCCGCGCGGCGCTGGGTGACCAGGACGACGGCGTCGACGTCGGCGACCGGATGGTCGGCGCCGGTGTAGAGGTTGTACGCCGCGATGCGCCCGCCGCTGACCGAGCGCACCCACGTGTTGAGGTGCACGGTGATCGGCTGGGCGAGCACCCGCGCGTAGATGATCGGGTGCTCGAGCGTCGGCACGGTGTCGGGGAAGAGCATCGGGCGCGTCGTGACGTGCTCGACCTCCCGGCCGCCGGCGAGCAGCAGCTCGGTGACCGCCGCCGCGTAGCGCCCGCCGTCGTCGTCGAGCACCGCGACGCGGCCGGCGGGCACCTCGGCGCCGGCGAGGACGTCCCAGCCCGTCAGGACGTGCGGCTCGCGCACGCCGTCGAGCTCCGGGACGCTCGCGTTGAACGTCGAGAAGCCGCGGCGGTCCGGCCGTGCGCCCGTCGCCAGCAGCACGCGGTCGGCGCCGAAGGCGCGCACCGCCGCGGCGTCCATCGCCGTGCCGAGGCGCACGTCGACGTGGCGGCGCTCGAGCTCGCGCTCGAGGTCGGAGACGAGCAGCCCGATGTCCTCGCGCCCGGGCGCGCGCAGCAGGAGGTTCACCTGCCCGCCGAGGCGCTCCTCGCGCTCGACGAGCGTGACCGTGTGCCCGCGCCGCGCGAGGGTCGCCGCGGCCTTCATCCCAGCGGGCCCGCCGCCCACGACGAGCCAGGTGCGCCGCTCGCGGGCGGGGCCGCGGTGGCGGCGGAAGACCGACTCGCGCCCCGCCTCGGGGTTGACGGTGCAGTGGATGGGCGTGGCCTTCATGAGGTTCGTGAAGCAGCCCTGGTTCGCCCGGATGCAGTGGCGGATCTCGTCCTCGCGGCCGCTGCGCACCTTCTCGACCCACTCGGGCTCGGCGAGCTGCTCGCGGGTGAGCGCGACGACGTCGGCCTGGCCGGACTCCAGGATCTGCGCCACCTGCTCGGGACGGCGGATGCCGCCGACGAGGAACACCGCCGCGCTGTCGCCGACCGAGGCCTTGAACGCTCCGCTGGCCTCGGCGAGCCAGCCGTCGGCGGGGCCGCCGAGCGCCGGGATCGAGAGGTGGAACGCGTGGTAGCCGGGGCCGCTGAGGTTGAAGAAGTCCACCCGCGCAGTGGCCCGCAGCTCGGCCGCGATGCCGATGACGTCCTCCGTCGTCAGCCCGCCGGGCAGGAAGTCGCCGAGGCTCATGCGGATGCCGACGGTGAAGTCGTCCCCCACCCGCTCGCGCACCGCGCGCAGGACACGCCCGGCGAAGCGCGCGCGGTCCGCGATGCTGCCGGGGCCGTGCTCGTCCTCGCGGTGGTTGTAGAAGGGCGAGAAGAACTGGTGCAGCAGGTAGCCGTGCGCGGCGAGGATCTCGACCCCGTCGTAGCCGCCCTCGCGGATGAGCTCCGCCGCGCGCGCCCACTGCTCGCAGACGTAGGCCATGTCGCGCTCCTCCATCGGGCGCGGGACCTTGCCGTGGGTCGGCGCGGGCACGTCGGAGGCGCTGATGAGCTCGTGCAGCTCGTCGATGCCGTCCGTCGGGCTGTTGACGCCGAAGTGGTTCGTCTGGGCGAAGATCTTCGCGCCGTGGGCGTGGACGGCGCTCGTGACCTTGCGGTCGGCCTCCGTGATGCCGGCGACATAGCCGGAGGCGAACGCGGGCGGGGCGAGCGTGGTCGGGTCGATGCCGCGGCCGCCCGCGATGAGCAGCCCGACGCCGCCCTTCACGCGCTCGAGGTAGTAGGCGAGGTCGCGCGGCGACTCGACGCCGTAGTCGGCGTAGCCCTTGGAGTGCGCCGTCTGCATGATCCGGTTCGGGAGCGTCGTCTGCCCCACCTGCAGCGGCTCGAACAACTTCGCGCGCGACACCTCATCCTCCTCAACCGTGTGGTTGATCGGGACACTAGACGAATGCGGCGGCCGGCGCGCCCTATCCCCGCAGCGCCCGCGCGAACGAGGCCACGACCTCGCCCACCGCGCCCGGCGAGTCCGGCGCCTCGGCGACCGCCCGCACGAGCCGGGAGCCGATGATGACGCCGTCCGCGCCCGCCTCGGCGGCCTCCACGGCCTGCTCGGGCGTGCTGATGCCGAAGCCGAGCGCCACGGGCACCGACGTGCACGCGTGCGCGCGGGCGAGGATCGGCGCGAACACGTCGCGGCCGGTCGTGCGCTCGCCCGTCGTGCCGGTGACCGACACCGTGTAGAGGAAGCCGCGGGCCAGCGCGCCGATCTGCGCGAGGCGCGCGTCCGGGCTCGTCGGGGCCGCGAGCGGCACGAGCGCAAGGCCCGCGGCGTCGCACGCCTCGAGCACCGGCGCGGCCTCCTCGATCGGCAGGTCGGGGACGATGAGCCCGCTCGCGCCGGCGTCCACCGCGCGGCGCGCGAAGACGTCAGGGCCCCGCGCCAGCACGAGGTTCGCGTAGCACATGAGGACGACCGGGACGCGCGGCGCGATCTGCTCGCACACGCCGAGCACGCCGCTCAGCGTCGCGCCCGCCCGCAGCGCCTCGGTGCCCGCCGCGTGGATGACCGGGCCGTCGGCCAGCGGGTCGGAGAACGGCACGCCGAGCTCGACGAGGTCCGCGCCGCCGTCGGCGTACGCGAAGCCGACCTCGCGCGAGCCCTCGAGCGTCGGGAAGCCGCCCATGAGGTACGGCATGAGCGCGGCGCGGCCGGGCGCGCCCGCGAACGCCTCGGCGATCCGGGCGCCCACCGTGGGCTCAGTTGCCGCCACGGGCCAGCACCTCCGCCAGGTCCTTGTCGCCGCGGCCCGACAGGCACACGAGGTCCATCGTCGAGCCGCCGCCGTCCCCGTGCATCGCGTAGTGCAGCGCGTGCGCGGTCTCGAGCGCCGGGATGATGCCCTCCAGGCGCGCGACCTCGCGGAACGCGGCGTCGGCCTGCTCGTCGGTCACCGCGACGTACGACGCGCGGCCGGAGTCGCGCAGCCAGGCGTGCTCCGGGCCGGTGCCGGGGTAGTCGAGGCCGGCGGAGACCGAGTGCGCCTCGGTGATCTGCCCGTCCTCGTCCTGCATGACCGCCGACAGCGCGCCGTGCAGCACGCCCGCGCGGCCGCCGACCGTGAGCGGCGCGCCGTGGCGGCCGGTCGCGATCCCCTCGCCCCCGGCCTCGACCCCGACGAGCCGCACGGACGGGTCGTCGACGAACCCGGCGAAGATGCCCATGGCGTTCGAGCCGCCGCCGACGCACGCGATGACGCGGTCCGGCAGCCGGCCGGTGCGCTCGAGCAGCCCCGCGCGCGACTCGTCGCCGATGACGCGCTGCAGGTCGCGCACGAGCGCCGGGTACGGCGCGGGGCCGACGACCGAGCCGATGATGTAGTGCGTCGTCGCGACGTTCGTGACCCAGTCGCGGATCGCCTCCGACGTCGCCTCCTTCAGCGTCCGGCTGCCGGCCTCGACGGGCACGACGGTCGCGCCGAGCAGGCGCATGCGCTCGACGTTCGGCGCCTGGCGGCGCGTGTCCTCGCTGCCCATGTAGACGACGCACTCGAGGTCCAGCAGCGCGGCGGCGGTGGCGCTCGCCACGCCGTGCTGGCCCGCGCCGGTCTCGGCGATGACGCGGTGCTTGCCCATCCGCTTGGCGAGCAGCGCCTGGCCGAGCGCGTTGTTGAGCTTGTGCGACCCCGTGTGCATGAGGTCCTCGCGCTTGAGCCACAGCTCGCGGCCGGCGACCTCGCTGAGGCGCTCGGCGAGATACAGCGGGGTCGGGCGCCCGCAGTAGTCGCGCAGGAGCGCGCCGAGCTCCGCCCGGTAGCCCGGGTCCTCGCGGACCTGCACCCACGTCGCCTCGAGCTCGGCCAGCGCCGGCATGAGGGTCTCGGGGACGTACTGGCCGCCGTAGGGCCCGTACCGGTGTGGGAGGGCGGCCTCCACCTTGCTCATGCCCTGACCTCCTCGGTGCTCGCGGCGCGCACCGCGTCGCCGAACGCGCGGACGCGGTCCGGATCCTTCACGCCGGGCACGCGCTCGGTGCCGCTGGCGACGTCGACGGCGAACGGCCGGACCCGGGCGATCGCCTCCCCCACGTTCTCCGGCCCGAGGCCCCCCGCGAGGATGAGCGGGGGCGCGGTCGGGGACGGCCGGCGGGCGCGGACGGTGTCCCAGGCGAACGTCTCGCCGCCGCCGCCGTCGAGGAGGTGGAAGTCGGCGTGGAACGCCTCGAGCGCCAGCACGTCGCCGCGGTTGCGCACGCGGACCGCCTTGACGACCTTCGCGCCGGTGCGGCGCGCGACCTCGGCGCAGTACGCGGGCCCCTCGTCGCCGTGCAGCTGCACCATCGTGAGGCCGAGCACGTCGGCGATCTCCACGACCTGGCCCAGGCGCTCGTTGACGAAGACGCCGGCGAGCTCGACGCGGCGGCGCAGCGCGCGGGTGATCCGCACGGCCTCCTCGAGCGCGCACGCGCGGGGCGAGTCGCGCCACAGGATCATCCCGATCGCCCACGCGCCCGCGTCGACGCAGAGCTCCGCGTCCTCGAGCGAGGTGATGCCGCAGTGCTTGATCCGGACGGAGGCCATGCCTCGACGCTACAGGGCGTCGTCGGGCCCCACGAGGGCGCGGACCGCTTCCTCCATGTCCGGAGCGCGCATGAGCGCCTCGCCCACGAGGACCGCGTCCACACCCACGCGCTCGAGGTCGTCGAGCTGCTCGCGGCTGTGGATGCCGGACTCCGACACGACGGTCTTGCCCGCCGGGATCTCCGACAGCAGCTCGTACGTGCGGTCCACGTCGACGGTGAAGTCGGTGAGGTCGCGGTTGTTGATGCCGATGACGTCGGCGTCGACCGCCTCCAGCGCGACCTCCAGCTCGTCCTGGTCGTGCACCTCGACGAGCACGTCGAGGTCCAGCGCGCGCGCCTCGTTGTAGAGGCTCGTCAGGTCGTCGCGCGGCAGCGCCGCCACGATGAGCAGCAGGGCGTCGGCGCCCGCCCAGGCGGTCTCGTAGACCTGGTAGAGGTCGACGATGAAGTCCTTGCGCAGCACGGGCAGGTGGCAGTGCTCGCGCGCCTCGCGCAGGTCGTCGAGCGAGCCCCCGAAGTGCGGCCCCTCCGTGAGGACCGACACCGCCGCGGCGCCGCCGCGCTCGTACGCGCGCACGACCTCGGCGACCGTCGCGCCCTCGCGGATCGTGCCCGCCGACGGCGAGCGCCGCTTGTGCTCGGCGATGAGCGACACGCCAGGGCGCGTGAGCGCCTCGGAGAACGGCCGGCCGTCGCGCCCGCTCTGCAGCGCGCGCTCGAGCTCCGTGAGCGGAACCGTCGCCTGGCGGCGCCTGACCTCGTCGCGGGTGGTGTCGACGATCCGCTCGAGGACGTTGCCGTTCATGCCCCCGCTCCGGCGGTGGGCGCCAGCTCCTGCGACACGGCGATCAGGCGCTCGAGCGTCTCGGCGGCGGACCCGTCCTCGATCGCCTGGCGCGCCGCCTGCACGCCGGACGCCAGGTCGGGCGCACCGCCGCCGACGTAGATCGCCGCGCCCGCGTTGAGGACGGCGAGGTCGGCGCGCGGGCCGGGCTCGCCCGCGAGGATCGACCTGGCGATCCGCGCGTTGACCTCGGGCACGCCGCCGGCCGTCGCCTGCGGATCGGGTGTGGTGGGAAGGCCCACGTCCTCTGGGCTGACCGTGTACGAGTCGATGTCGGTGCCGTTGACCTCGACGACCTGCGTGGGAGCGGCGATGCTCAGCTCATCCAGGCCGTCCGCCGAGGATACGACCAACGCCCGGTCGACGCCCAGCCGCGCGAGCGCCCCGGCGATCGTCGACAGGTACCGCGGATCGGACACGCCCACGAGCTGGCGCCGCGCGCCCGCGGGATTCGTGAGCGGGCCGAGGAAGTTGAAGATCGTCCGCACCGCGAGGGAGCGCCGGACGGGGATGACGTAGCGCGTCGCGCCGTGGTGCGCGGGGGCGAACATGAAGCCGAAGCCGACCTCGTCGAGGCAGCGCCCCACGAGCTCGGCCGGCAGGTCGATGCGCACGCCGAGCGCCTCCAGCACGTCGGCGGACCCCGACAGGCCCGTGGCGGAGCGGTTGCCGTGCTTGGCCACGGCGCACCCGGCGCCGGCCGCGATGAGCGCGGCGGTCGTGGAGACGTTGAACGACGGGCGCCCGCCGCCGGTGCCGGCGGTGTCGACGAGCGCCGTGTGGCGCGTCGTGACGGGGACCGCGTGCTCGCGCATCGCGCGCGCGAGGCCCTCGATCTCCTCCTCGGTCTCGCCCTTCGTGCGCAGGCCGATCAGCAGGCCCGCGATCTGCGGCTCCTCCGCGTCGCCGGCCATGATGACCGACAGGACCTGGCAGGCCTCGTCGGCGGTGAGGTCGCGCCCCGACGCCACCGCGTCGAGCGCTCGTGTCAGTACGTCGTCCTTCAAGCGGCCTCCCGCTCCAGGAAGTTGCGCAGCATCGTGGCGCCCTCGGGGGTGAGGACGGACTCGGGGTGGAACTGCACGCCATCGGCGGGCAGCTCGCGGTGGCGGATCGCCATGACCACGCCGCCGCCCTCCGCGCTCACCTCGAAGTCGTCCGGCAGCGCGTCGGGGTCGACGACGAGGGAGTGATAGCGGCCGACCGTCAGCTCGCGCGGCAGCGTCGCGAAGAGCGTGCGCCCGTCGTGGACGATCTCGGTCGTCTTGCCGTGCACCGGCTCGTGGCGGATCACCCGGCCGCCGAACGCCTGCGCGAGCGACTGGTGCCCGAGGCACACCCCGAGCGTCGGCACCCCCGCCTCCGGGAAGCGCCGCACGGCGTCGAGCGAGATGCCCGCCTCGTTCGGTGTGCACGGTCCGGGGCTCACGACGACCCGGTCCGGGCGGAGCGCGAGCAGCTCCTCGACCTCGGCGCGGTCGTTGCGCACGACCTCGAGCTCCGCCCCCAGCTCCCCCAGCATCTGCACCAGGTTGTAGGTGAACGAGTCGTAGTTGTCGATGACGAGGACCTTCACCGCCCTCACGGCCATTCGGGTTGCTCCTCGGCGAGGGCGATCGCGCGCAGCACGGCGCGCGACTTCGCGCGCGACTCCTCGTACTCGTAGGCGGGCTTGGCGTCCGCGACCGTGCCGCCGCCGGCCTGCACGTGCGCCACGCCGTCCTTCACCACGACCGTGCGGATGTGGATGCAGGTGTCGAGGTCGCCCGCGTAGGACAGCCAGCCGATCGCGCCGCCGTAGCCCCCGCGCTTGACCGGCTCGAGCTCGTCGATGATCTGCATCGCGCGGACCTTCGGCGCGCCCGACAGCGTGCCGGCCGGGAGGATCGAGCGCAGCGCGTCCATGGCGCTGACGTCTTCGCGCAGCGTGCCGGACACGTTGGAGACGATGTGCATGACGTGCGAGTAGGTCTCCACCGCCATGAACGTGTCGACGGAGACGCTGCCGTACTCGCACACACGGCCGAGGTCGTTGCGGCCGAGGTCGACGAGCATGACGTGCTCGGCGCGCTCCTTCGGGTCGGCCAGCAGCTCGTCGGCGATGCGCAGGTCGTCCTCCGGCGTGGCTCCGCGCGGGCGCGTGCCCGCGATCGGGCGCGTGGAGGCGCGGCGGCCGGTGACCGTCAGCAGCGGCTCGGGGCTGGCCCCGGCGACGTGGAAGTCGCCGAAGTCCAGGTAGTACATGTACGGGCTGGGGTTCACGGCGCGCAGCCCGCGGTAGACGCTGAACGGGTGGATCGACAGCGGCGAGGACCACCGCTGCGACGGGACCACCTGGAAGATGTCGCCCGCGTGCGCGTACTCGACGATCCGCGCGACCATCGCCTCGAAGTCCTCGCGCGGCATGTTCGGCTCGAAGCGCGCCCGCTGCTCCTCGACGAGCGGCCGCGCCCCGAAGTCCGGGACCGGGCCGGCGAGCAGGCGCCGCGCCTTCGCGATCGTCTCGACCGCGTCCGCGTAGGAGGCCTCCACGCCGTCCTCCGGATACGCGTTGACGAGGATCGTGACCGTGTGCAGCAGGTGGTCGAAGATCACGAGGATGTCGCTCAGCATGAGCGCCATGTCCGGCACGCCCAGGACGTCGGGGTTCGGGTCCCCGAGCGGCTCGACGGTCCGGACGAGGTCGTAGCCGAACACGCCGACCGCGCCGCCGGCGAACGGCGGGCCGTCGGCGAGCGGCGCCTGCCGGTACGCCCTGACCTCCGCGTCGGCGATCGCGTACGGGTCGCCCTCGTCGCCGAGCGACCAGCGGACGATCTTGCGCGGCCGCA
>Ga0180215_1005785_pt1 | contig 10431 bp, 9 predicted proteins | sample eDN3rd37CBELigBY_FD_128871 | JGI IMG/M metagenome (GOLD analysis project Ga0180215, IMG submission 128871) | Enriched backyard soil microbial communities from Emeryville, California, USA - eDNA 3rd pass 37_C BE-Lig BY (version 2) (version 2) | ecosystem: Environmental > Terrestrial > Soil >...
CGAACGTTTCAGTAGAGTGCCGGGTCAGCACCCCGGAGGTGGCTCATGGCCGGTCCCACAGCATCGACCACGACGACGCGGCAGGCGCCCAAGGCGAAGAAGCTGCCCGTCTACAAGTGGGTCGCCAAGACCCGCACCGGCGAGGAGAAGTCGGGGGAGATGGAGGCGGCCGACGTCGACGCGGTCAACGCGCGGCTGCGGCAGATGGGCCTCTCTCCCACGCAGGTGAAGAAGAAGCCCGCCGAGATCAACATCAAGATCCCGGGGGTCGGCGGTCCCAGCCAGAAGGATCTGGTCGTCTTCACCCGCCAGTTCTCGACGATGATCGATGCGGGTCTGCCCATCGTGCAGGCGCTGGACATCCTGGCGACGCAGATGGACAACCCGGAGTTCCGGACCGTCCTCAAGGGCGTCAAGGAGAAGGTGGAGACCGGCTCCACCTTCGCCGATGCGCTCTCCGGCTACCCCAAGGTCTTCGACCAGCTCTACGTGCAGCTCGTCCGCGCCGGCGAGCTCGGCGGTATCCTCGACACCATCCTCGCCCGCCTCGCCACCTACATCGAGAAGAACGAGAAGCTGAAGAGCAAGGTGAAGGGCGCGATGGTCTACCCGTCGGTCGTCCTCGTGGTGGCGCTGGGCTGCGTCGCCATCCTGCTCCTCTACGTCACCCCGGTCTTCGAGAAGATGTTCAAGGACTTCGGCGGCACGATGCCGGGTCCGACGCAGCTCGTGATCGACATGTCCCATGCGCTGCAGGACGCGATCCTGTACGTGGTGGCGGCGGTCGCGGCCCTCGTGTTCGCCTACTCCCGCTTCGTCAAGACGGCGAAGGGGCGCGAGGCGGTCGATCGCTTCCTCCTCAAGGTGATGGTGATCGGGCCGCTGCTGCGGAAGTTCGCGGTGGCGCGCTTCACCCGCACCCTGGGCACGATGCTCTCGTCGGGCGTGCCGATCCTCGACGCGCTCGACGTCACCGCCAAGACCGCGGGCAACGTGGTGGTGGAGAAGGCGGTCTACTTCACCCGCGAGCGGATCTCCGAAGGCAAGACCATCGCCCAGCCGCTGGCGGAGACCAGGGTCTTCCCGCCGATGGTGGTGCAGATGATCGGCGTCGGCGAGGCCACCGGCGCGATGGACGCGATGCTCAACAAGATCGCCGACTTCTACGACGAGGAGGTCGACGCCGCGGTGGCCGCGCTCACCTCGCTCATCGAGCCGATCCTGATGGTCTTCCTCGGCGGCGTGGTCGGCTTCTTCATGATCGCCATGTACCTGCCGATCTTCACCATGGCCGAGAACATCAGGTAGTCGGCGCGAGGCCGCCCGTGGCAGAAGCGAACGCCGTGCTGCAGGCGGCGCCGGAGGGCGCCGCCGCCGGCGGCGACTCCCAGCCGGAGAACGAGCTCCACAAGCGACTGCTCTGGCTCGCGGCGTTCCGCGTGGCGATGGTGACGGTGCTGGTGGGCACCACCGCGGTGCTCACCTTCAAGGGCGGCGAGCCGCTGGGCGGGCGGAGCACCATCTCGCTCTCCAGCCTGGCGATCGGCACCAACCTGCTGCAGATCGGCGTCGTCCTGCTGCTGCGGCTCAAGCGCTGGCTCCAGCCGCTGGCGCTGGTGCAGATCCTCGGCGACGTGGCCTTCGCCGCGGCGCTCGTCTACCTCACCGGCGGCGCCGAATCGATCTTCACCTTCCTCTACCTGCTCGCCGTGGTGAACGGCGGCATCCTCCTCGCGCGGCGGGGCGCCTGGTTCGCTGCGACCAGCGCCTTCGGCGCCCACATCGGCCTGGTGCTGGTGATGCAGCTCGGCTGGCTGGCGCCACCGGAGGGGATGGCGGTGTCGCGCCTGGGCTGGGTCGAGCTCTACCAGGTGATCTTCACCTACGGCGCCGCCTTCGGCCTCACCGCGGTGATCGCCTCCTGGGTCGCCGACCAGCTCGAGCGCGCGGGTGTCCGCGCCGACGCGGCGGAGGAGAGCCTCAGCAAGCTGGGCGTCCTCCACGACGCCATCGTCCGCTCCATCTCCTCCGGGATCCTCACCACCGACGAGCGCGGCTGCATCACCTTCGTCAACCGCGCCGGCGAGGAGATCCTCGGCAAGGCCCGCGACGAGCTGCAGGGGATGCACCTCGAACGGATCTTCCCGGCGCTGGAGCCGGGCGCGGCGGGGATGCGGCGGCTCGGGGCGAGCTGGGAGCACCCCGACGGCAAGCCGCGGATCCTCGGCTTCACCCTGAGCCCGCTGCTCGACGGGGCGGGGTCCATCCTCGGCGCCTCGGTGGTCTTCCAGGACCTCACCTCCTTCCGCGAGCTGGAGGCCCGCGCCGCCCGCTCGGAGCGCCTCGCCACCGTGGGCGAGCTCTCCGCCGGCCTCGCCCACGAGCTGCGCAACCCGCTCGCCTCCATGACCGGATCGATCGAGCTGCTGGCGGCGAGCAGCGCCAGGGACGAGCAGGAGCAGCGCCTGCTCGACATCGTGCTGCGCGAGGCGGATCGCCTGAACGGCCTGGTCACCGACTTCCTCGCCTTCGCCCGGCCGGCGGCGCCGCAGACCGCCCCGGTGGCGCTCCCCTCGCTCCTCGGCGAGGTGATGCACGTCTTCTCCGCCGACCCGCGGCTCGGCGGCGTGCGGCTGGAGAGCGAGATCGCCGACGCCACCGCCCTGATCGACGAGGCACAGATCCGCCAGGTGCTCTGGAACCTGCTCCTCAACGCGGCGCAGGCCTCCACGGAGGGCGGCACCATCACCCTGCGCTGCGGCCCGGGGCGCGTGGACCACACCGTCTTCCTCTCCGTCGAGGATCGGGGCAGCGGCATCGATCCCGAGACGCTGTCGCGGATCTTCGACCCCTTCTTCACCACCAAGGCGCAGGGCACCGGGCTCGGTCTCGCCACCGTGCACCGCATCGTCGACGCGCACGGCGGCCAGATCGAGGTGGAGAGCAGGCCGGGGGCGGGCACCCGCTTCACCCTGATCCTGCCCGCGCCCACGGAGGAGAGCTGACATGGCCGCCCGGATCCTGGTGGTCGACGACGAGCGCTCGATGCGCGAGATGCTCGAGATCCTGCTGCGCAAGGCGGGTCACGCCGTCGTCCTCGAGGAGGACGTGCCCGCCGCCTGCGCGCGGATCGCCGAGGAGGAGTTCGACCTGGTGATCACCGATCTCCGGATCGGCCGTCACTCCGGCCTCGAGATCCTCGAGCGCACCCGGGCGGCGTGGCCCCACACCGAGGTGGTGGTCATCACCGCCTTCGCCTCCACCGAGAACGCGGTGCAGGCGATGAAGCTCGGCGCCTACGACTACGTGATCAAGCCTTTCAAGGTGGACGAGATGCTGGTCGTGGTCGAGAAGGCGCTGGAGAAGCGCGCCCTCGTCCGCGAGAACGTCTCGCTCAGGAAGCAGCTCGGCGAGCGGACCCGCAGCGGCGGGATGATCGGCAGGAGCCCGCCGATGCGCGAGCTCTTCACCCTGATCGAGCGGGTGGCGCCTTCGCGCACCACCGTCCTCGTCTCCGGCGAGAGCGGCGTCGGCAAGGAGCTGGTCGCCCGCGCCATCCACGAGCGCAGCCCGCGGGCGGCGGGCCCCTTCGTCGCGGTCAACTGCGGCGCCATCCCCGAGGGGCTGATCGAGAGCGAGCTCTTCGGCCACGAGAAGGGCGCCTTCACCGGCGCCACCCACGCCAAGCCGGGCCTCTTCGAGATGGCGAGCGGCGGGACCCTCTTCCTCGACGAGGTGGGCGAGCTCCCCCTGCAGGTGCAGGTCAAGCTGCTGCGCGCCCTCCAGCAGCGCACCATCCGCGCGGTGGGCGGGGTCAAGGACGTGGAGGTGGACGTGCGCATCGTCGCCGCCACCAACCGCGACCTCGCCGCGGAGGTCCAGGCGGGCCGCTTCCGCGAGGACCTCTTCTACCGGCTCAACGTCATCGGGCTGAAGGTACCGCCGCTCCGCGAGCGGCGCGAGGACGTGCTCCTCCTCGCCGAGCATTTCCTCCAGCGCTTCGGCGCGGAGCAGGGGCGCAAGCTCGAGCTCTCCCGCGAGGCGCAGGCGGCGCTCTTCGACTACGACTTCCCCGGCAACGTGCGCGAGCTCGAGAACCTGATGGAGCGGGCCGCCACCCTCTCCGAGAGCCCGCTCATCGACCCGGAGGTCTTCCCCGCCCACGTGCGGGGCAGGAGCGCCTCCGCCGCCTCGGTCGCCGCGCCCATGGCGGGCGACGGCATCCCGCCCGACTTCGATTTGCAGGCGTGGCTCGACGCGTGCGAGCGGCAGATGCTCGAGAAGGCCCTCGTCCAGACCGGCGGCAACAAGACCGAGGCGGCGCGCCTCCTCGGCATCACCTTCCGCAGCATGCGCTACCGGCTGGAGAAGCTGCAGATGGACGGGAGCGAGGGCGCGCCGGCGGAGGCGCGGGAGGGCTGAACGGGCAGGGCGCGCCGCTCTGCATCCGCTGCGGTGTTCTACGCAAAGATTGCGGAGCTCGCCCCCGGAACCGGCTTCCCGCCCGGCTGCCTGCTTCTTTCGGGCATGGCGCGGTTCTTGCGATTGTGGGCCGCATGCGACACCTCCCGTCCGCCCTCCTGCTGATCGTGGCTGCCCTCCTCGCGGGCGGCTGCGCGTCGGAGGAGGAGCGGCTCGCGCGCGCGGACGAGGCGGCGGCGCACGCGGTCCTCGCCGCCCGCACCGGCGCACTGGAGGAGGCGCTGGCGGGCTTCGAGCGGGCGCTCGCACTGGACGGCGGAAACCTCCGGGCGCTCTACAACGCCGGGCTCGCCGCCCTCGAGCTGGACCGGCCCGCCGAGGCCCGTTCGTACCTCGAGCGCTTCGTCGCGCTGCGCCCCGACGATGCCCTCGGCCGGCTCCATCTGGCGCGGGCGCAGGCGCGCACCGGGGATCGCGACGCCGCGCTGGCGGGTATCCTGCGCGCGGTCGAGGCGGGGCTCGACGATCCCGGACCGCTCGCGGACGCCGATTTCAGCTCGCTGGCGGGCGATCTTCGTTACGTGCAGGCCCTCTCGCTCGTCTCCCTGCGGGCGGGGGTTCGCCCCCTGGACGATCGCGGCAGGCTGCTGGTGGGCGGCGCCCCGGTCCGCGCCCTGGAGCTTCCCGGGGTCCGGACCGCTGCCGCCTGCGAGCCCACCACCGACCTTCCCGAGTAGAACCCATGCATCCAAGGAAGACAGCCCGGCGCAGCGGCAGCGGTTTCACCCTCCTCGAGTTGATGCTCGTGCTGGTCATCGGCGGCATCCTGCTCGGCACCGCCACGTGGGCGATGGGGGCGCTGCTCGGCGGTAACCGGGTCAACGCCGCGGCGCGCAACCTCCTGCTCCACGTCCGGCAGGCGGCTGCGATCGCCGCCCGCACCAACGGTCCGATCGACATCGTCTTCACCTCGTCCGGTTCCGGTTGCACGCCGCGGTACGATCTGGTCGCCACGGACGGGACCAACTACCTCTCGGTCTGCATCGCCGAGGAGTACCCCGGGGTGCGGCTCGGCGGTGGCCCTGCCGGGGACCTCTCCTGCCCGGGGGAAGCGACGTCGCTGCCCAATTGCTCGCTCTGCAGCTCCACGAAGACGGTGCGCGTCTTCCCCTCCGGCGAGACCCTCGCCTCGACCGCCGGCGCCACCGGGGACTCGGTCGTCTTCTCCCTGGCCAGCGGCGCCTCGCCCGCGCGCACCCTCGCCGTGGGCATCTACGACACCAGCGGCAAGGCCCGGGTCTTCCGGCCCAACGCGGCGAACAGCGCCTGGGAGTGCCCATGAAGCGCGGTTTCACCCTGATCGAAGTGATGATCGCCATGGGCGTGCTGCTGATCGGCATCCTGGCGATGGCGCCCGTGCTGTCGATGTCGATCGAGCGCGGCACCCATGCCCGCAAGCTCTCCACGGCGCAGCACCTCGCCGAGGAGATCCTCGAGCGGCTCCGCCTCGAGATCCGCTACGACGCCAACCCGCCCGCCTCCACCTTCAGCGCGGCGGATGCGTGGAAGTACGACGTGCTGCCCCACGCCACCAACGCCGGGGCAGCCGGCGCGGACTGCCAGCCGGCGGGTCTCGACGACGGCTTCGCGTACGACTACGGCCCGTACCTCTTCTCCCGCGCCGACCAGACCTACCGCGTCTGCTACAGCCTCACGCCGGTCGACACCAACCAGCCGCGCCACGCCAACCTGCCCCCCACCTCCGCCGAGGTGCGGGTGCGGGTGCTGTGGAGGGGCCTCTCCGGCTGGTCGTCCTGGTCGATCAGCGACCTCCTCGTGGGCGGAGTCTGACATGCGCAACGAACGAGGCTTCACGCTCCTCGAGTTGATGATCGCCGGCTCCGCCTCGGTGGTGGTGGTGCTCACCGCCTTCGTGGCGCTCTCCACCCTCCAGCGCAACGCGGCGCGGCAGTCGGAGGCCGATCAGGTGGTCTCCGAGGGACGACTCGCCCTCGAGGTGATCGCCCGCGACATCCGCGGCGCGGGCGACGCGCTCGATCTGCTGCCCTCCTTCTGCGTCGCGGACGCCGACCGCCACGACGATGCCTCCTTCTCGTGCCCCGCGGTGCTCGAGCCCCATCCGTGGCGGGTGGTCCTCGCGCGCAACGCCTGGAACGCCGCGGGTGGCGGGCGCAGCCGCGCGGAGGTGGGGGACGATCCCCCGCCGCTCGTGCGCGCCTTCACCGACGAGCCGGAGAACGTGGTGGCCTACCGGTTCGTGCAGACCCGGGAGATCCCGGCGCTCGCCGATGGGACGGGAGCGACGCGGCACGCCTACCTCGGGCGGATCGAGCGGGTGGTCAATCCCTACGGCTTTCCCGTGGGCAGCGGCGCCAAGCCGGTGGTCACCGTGCTCCTCGAGAACGTCCTCCTCGACGACCGGATGCGAACCAACCCCGCGGTCGAGACCGACGTCGATCACCGCTACGATCACAGCCTCTTCATGTACCAGGTGCTGACCACCACCGGCGAGTTCCAGGGCGCGATCGCCGCGCGGACCACGTCCACGGGCGGCCCCTTCCTCACGCCGCCGCTCCGCTTCTTTCCCATCGGAGATCCCGGAGACTTCCGCGACGAGTCGCCGTGGGCGCAGGACTTCGACGCGGAGGTGGTGGGACTCGAGGCGGACGCTACGACGTACGCCGGCCTGCTGGCCACGGGCTCCGCCGGCATGAAGGCCAGCGAGAAGGCCTCCGACTTGCGCCTCCTCCTCGACCGCAACCGGATCCGCGCCATCCGCGTCGCGTTCAAGGTGGTCGGGCCGGAGCGCGCCGACATCACCGACGGCGTCGATCTCGACCCGGATCGCCCGGGAACCGCGCCGGTCTACGCCTTCGAGACCACCGCGGAGATCAAGCCGCTCGCCCACGAGCTCGAACCATGAAGAGGACCAACATGCGGAGAGAACGGGGTTTCAGCCTGCTGATGGTGCTGCTGGTGCTCATCGCCCTCTCGGTGGTGGGTGTCGCCACGCTCACCCTGAGCCAGACCGAGTCCTCCGTCGCCGGGGCGAGGAGCTACCGCCGGCAGGCGCTTGCCGCGGCGGAGGCGGGCTTCAACCACTTCATCGGCACCTCCCCGGCGAACCTCGCCGCCAACACCTACTACCTGGGCCACGTCGGCACCGGGCCGACCGCCTTCGTTCCGCTGCTCGCGACGGTGAACGACGAGGGAAAGACCGTGCAGGCGCAGTACCGGGTCCGGACCACCGACGCCGGGCCGAGCGCGGGCAGCTTCCTCGTCGTCTCCGAAGGCGAGGTGACGATCGATGGCCACGTGGTCGGCAGGGCGATGGTGAGCGGGATCGTCTTCAGCGCCAGCGCGTCGGGCGCGAGCGCCGTCGCCCAGGGGCAGAAGTCGCTCGGCGCCTGGGGTACCAGCTCCAACCTGCCCGCCCGCACCGACATCAGTCTCGTGAATCTGCCCGGAGGGGGCGAATGAACGGCACGACCTCGAACCGCAAGCTCTGGCTCGCTGCTGCCTGCGTGGCGCTTGCCGCGCCCACCGCGGCCGCCGCGGACTATCTGGACGCAGCCTTCCGCGCGGATTGCCTCGCGGAGACGGACGTCTACTATTCCGCCGCGGATCCGGTCATTGGCACGGTGCCGCAGGTCAAGAGCGAGATCGGACGCATCGCCAGCAACTTCCTCGTCTATACCGGGTTCAAGTGGTCCGGGTCGGGGGAGGATTTCCGCGGCCACGTCTACGGGATCCGCCTCTTCTACGAGCAGACGGAGAACGGGAACGACTGGAAGTTCACCAGGACCGGTGTTCCCGAGCTCCTCGAGACGTGCGGCGAGGAGGACAGCGCCTGCCTCTTCGATGCGGGGGCGGTGCTGCAGGAGCGCACCGAGGCACGCAGGATCCTCGTCGGCAAGCCGGCGGCGGACGTGCCCGCGCCGTCGAACGGCGCCTATACCGTTCCGATGGACGGCGCGGTGGAGGTCGACGCCTCCGGCGGGGTGTCTGCCCTGCGCGCGGTCTGGCAGCGGTACACGGCGCTGGGTCCGATCCGCGAGGCGATGCCCGAGTGGAACGGCTCGAGGTGGAATTGCGGCCACCTCCCCGCGGCGGTCCCGGCCACGCTCTGCCCCACCTCCACCGGCTGCAACAAGCTGTCGGGTGCGCTCAAGGATCTCTGCCTGGTGCTCGTCGGGCAGAAGGAGGACGCGCCCAATCTCGGCAATCCGAGCGACGACCAGCTCGCCGCCCTCGGCAGGTGGCTCCACGGCGAAGATCGCCCGTGGAAGCTGGGAGACATCTACCACGCCTCCGCCACGGTGGTGGAGCCGCCGGGATTCGACTACCGCGACCGCTTCTACCCCGAGTTCCGCGCCAGGCTCGCCAAGCGGCCGCCGATGATCTTCGTCGGCGCCAACGACGGGATGATCCACGCCTTCTATGCCGCCCCCGACCTCCACTGGGAGGACGAGGAGGGGGTGAACGGCCCGCGCTGGCAGCCCGGCGAGGAGGCGTGGGCCTACATGCCGATGAGCCAGCTCGCCAACGGCCTCGTCGCCGTGGAGAGCGGGAAGACGCGCTTCTTCTCCCAGGACCTCTCGTGCCGGTACACCGACGTGCAGGTGGACATCCGCTTCCGCACCGAGTGCACGGAGCAGGATCAGAAGGACGACCCGAACTGCGGATGGAGGACCGTCCTCGTCTGCGGGCAGGGGTGGGGCGGCTCGTGGTACGTGGCTCTCGACGTCACCGACGTCGAGAACCCCAAGCCGATGTGGGAGTTCACCCACTTCCCCGACGCCAACGGACAGAAGGCGCTCGGCCGCACCTGGTCGCTCCCCGCCATCTCCCTGGTGCCGATGCACAGCGCGGAGACCAACCGGATGGAGCCGTTCTGGCTGGCCACCTTCGGCAGCGGCTACAACAACACGATGAAGGACTGCGTCACCTACAAGTCGAGCAACCAGTCCTGCGGGAGCAGCACCTTCAAGAAGAGCTACCGGGCGCTCAACCTTCCCTTCGACGGCGACTTTCCCGAGCACGGGCAGGGAACGTTCGAGGACCGGGGGGCGATCTATTCGCTCGACGTGGCGAGCGGGAAGATCGTCCGCTCCTTCGCGGGACCGGCGCCAGGCAACAAGCGTGGCTCCCCCTTCCTCGCCGATGGCACGGTGCTGGACTTCAACGACGACGGCTTCGTCGATGCCGCCTACATGGCGCAGTACAACGGCATGCACCGGATGAACTTCGACAAGTACCCGACCGGCATGTCGATGTGCCAGCTCTCCACGTCCGACAATGCCCTCACCGCCCACCCCACCGCGTTCGCCTACAAGGCGCAGCCGAACGCGTCCACCTTCCCGGTGGTGCTGGTGAGCGGCGCCGGCATCGACTCGGGCCGCGATCCCGACCAGCAGAAGAACCAGGGCAACATCTGGAGCGTCGACTCGCAGCTCTACGAGGAGAAGCCCGGCTCCACCTGCCCGGCGGGCGGCTACTACTGCGACCTCGCGCCCAACTGGAACAAGCTCAACGACGGCTCGCGGAAGGCGCGCCTCCTCGGCGCACCGCTCTTCTCCCGACAGGCGAGCGGCGACGACTGGATCCTCTACACCATCTGGACCGCGCCCCATTTCAACAAGATCTGCGACACGGGCGAGAAGGCCACGGGCAATGCCCACCTCCTCTGCATGGACGTCACCCTCGTTCCCTCGGAGAGCGATCCGTCCAGGCAGGTCCCGCGGTGCGAGCCGTGCGAGGGCTTCAAATTCGGCGAGAACACGATGATCTACGAGAACGAGGTGATGCCCCCGGTCTCGCCTGTCAGCGCCGACGGAAAGGTCTACGTGGCGGATCCCAACAAGGGCCTCTTCGTGCAGGACGTGGTGGGTTCGCAGGGCGGTCCCACGCCCAACAGCCGGCCGCCCACTGCCTCCATCCCCACGCGGATGGTCTCCTGGCGCGAGGTGTTCTGAGGGCGCAAGGGCG
>Ga0180215_1005786_pt1 | contig 10430 bp, 8 predicted proteins | sample eDN3rd37CBELigBY_FD_128871 | JGI IMG/M metagenome (GOLD analysis project Ga0180215, IMG submission 128871) | Enriched backyard soil microbial communities from Emeryville, California, USA - eDNA 3rd pass 37_C BE-Lig BY (version 2) (version 2) | ecosystem: Environmental > Terrestrial > Soil >...
CTTAGTCGAACCTCCTCTTTCCTTTGAACCGATGTATTACAGAGCTTTGACAGCTCAATATGAACTTGACGTTCATTACTTGTTGACCTCTCATGACAGCCACCGGGCCATCACGATCATCGGTCGGAATTTGACATTGTAAGATGTACCGACCCTCACAGGCCAGCCATGTCTTACAGTCAGGACATTCATTCGTTCGTTCTGCAGTTTTCAAAGAACACATGCTGTTTCGTTCGTCGCTGTCCGCATCTCACGCGCTTCTGCAGCTCTCGCTGCTTCATCGTCGTCAGTCGCTCAAGGCAACTTAATCACTATAACACAGCTTCTTACCTGAATGCAACTGGTAATTATCGGATTCACTTCGCAATACATTGCATCCGTTGCTTCGGTCTGTTCCACCGACTAAGCCACCCTTTTCGCCTCTGTTAGCCACTGACCCCAGATCACGACCTGGATGTGCAACTTGGTTTGCTTCAGACCTGTTTCGGTCCTGCTCCTTTATTGCATCCGTTTATATCAGTAAATCATCGCATTCCCGACCGCCTTATCAGCGGCGGAAAACTAATATACCATGTATTCACCGTCTAACACAACCGGTGGATAATGGTAACCGGCTTCGTCTATATGCAAGTAATATCGAGTAACCACATCATACCTATCGATATGTCCGCATACGGTTGACCACCGTCATGTGACGCCGACCACCGCGCGTTGGGAGCTTCACGCGGTGCAGATCCACGAAAATACGGGATCCGATCAGCGCGCCTATACTATTGCGCACACCCGATCAAGATCCCGTAGCACAGTTGAGCTTAGCCCTCTGTCCGGTGTAAAGTCAATGACGTTATAAGTTGTAATGTTTTTCTTCTCTATAGAATCACTAGGGCGGAACTCTGAATCCACAGATCGATGGGTCCGTCTTGCCCTATTATCTGATTAACACCGTTAACTATCTCGCATTTCCTTTACGATGAGCCGCCCTCTTTCCCGCGCCAAAACGATGCACATGAGTCGCATCCTTCCATACAGCAGTGGCGTTTCGAGTGTCAAACACGAGCGGTGCGTGCTTTATGATACGTTCCACAGGGATCCCAGTATGATCAGTCAAGATGATGACGCAGTCCGTCTCCTCAAGCATCTCATCCGTAAGCTCAACCGACTTGAGTGTTTCCCGCTCCACCCTGATCTCATCTATATATGGATCATAATACTCGACTTGCGCACCTTTGCTCCGAAGGATCGGGATTAACTCGAGCGCAGGCGACTCCCGCACGTCATTCACATCTTTCTTATAAGCAACGCCGTATAATAAGATATGAGGCCGCCTTCTTGCCGACGGAGCACGATCACCATGCGTCCTTACCGCCTCATCCTCCTCTACATCCTGATTCGACCGATTCTCCACATCCCCCGCAACCTCACCATTCGTCCTTCCCGCCTCATCCTCTTCTACGTCCTGAATCGACCGATTCTCCACATCCCCCGCAACCTCACCGTGCGTCCTTCCCGCCTCATCCTCTTCTACGTCCTGATTCGACCGACCTGCTTCATCCCCCGCAAACTCACCATTCGTCCTTCCCGACTCATCCTCCCCTACATCCTCACTCAACGGACTCTCCACATCCTCCGCAAACTCACCGCGTGCCGCACCACTTACGCCTCTACCAGCAGCCCCGCGCGACCGTTCCGCATCGGCAACTAGCTGTAGTACACGTTCCGCCACCACTTGCGGGATCGATCGATTCATGCTCTCCGACAGCTCGATGAACTTACTATCTGTGCCATAAGCCCGTGACTTCCACTGCAGATACAGCGGATCTACCGGGATGCAGTGTCCGCCGATGCCCGGCCCCGGATAGTACGCCGTAAACCCGAACGGTTTCGTCGCAGCCGCATCGATCACTTCCCAGACGTCGATGTTCATCTGATCACAGATCAGTGCAAGCTCGTTGGCGAACGTGATGTTCACGAGTCGCTGGCTATTCTCCACGATCTTCGCCATCTCTGCGATCTCTGTCGACGTGACACGTACGACTCGCTGGAACACCTGGCCATATAGCTCCTCCACCGCATCTCCGCATCTCTTAGTCAGTCCGCTGACCAGCTTCGGGATCTGTTCTACTGTGTACTTCTTGTTGCCAGGGTCGATGCGTTCTGGCGAATAGCCCAGGCCAAAATCTTTTCCCGCTCGAAGGCCACTCGTCTTCTCGAGGATCGGCTTTAACACCTCTCGCGTCGTTCCCGGATACGTCGAGCTTTCTAGGATAACCGTCTGTCCTTGCTGCAGCTGCTCACCGACTGCTTTGGCCGCATCCTGTAGGAAGCTCAGATCCGGTGTATGATAAGGCGTTAACGGTGTCGGTACACAGACGATCACAGCCTTCGCCTCGCCAGCTTTCTCGAACGCTGTTCCTGGGTGGAACCGTCCTCCATCCATAACTTTCTGTATGTCTTCATCAGATAGATCTGGAAGATAACTTCTTCTCGCTTCAAGCGAGCGAATCTTTCTCTCATCGACATCGATTCCGTACACTTCAAACCCTTTGTTCACGAACAACAGGGCGAGTGGCAGCCCGACATATCCTAGACCGATCACCGCAACTTTCGAAGGCTGCGATCCAAGGTCAGGCGACCTTTCTTCGATCATCACTTACTACCTCCTCAAGGAAAAATACATATGCAAGCTAAGGTAGTGTATTAGCAAAAAGGTCTGCCTGACCCGCCACCTGTCCATCCATCTGAAGAATGGGGATTGTTACTATACGCCCCTTCAAGCATGTTCCATCGCCAGCCGGTACACATCCAAGATCTGATCGATGACCACATCGCTATCATGAACACGACGCACATACTCGCGTCCCGCTATCCCGCTTGATTGTCTCACTTCGGGACTGTCCAGCAGCTGCTTCAGAACATCATAGATCGTGTCCGGGTTCGCATTATGGATCGGTGCTGTATCCGCCATCGCCGCTAGATCATCACGAATATAAGCGATTACTGGCTTGCCATATGCCATCCCTTCGACACTGAAAAGCCCGTAGGAGCCACACAAGATCTGATCGATGATGATGTCCGCTTGCCGATATATTTCGATGGCTTCTAGATGAGGTAAGTTATCTACACGTACATAGTTGAAGCTCCGTTCCTGCTGTAGCAGCTCCACTGCTCGTTCGATATACTTCGTCCCTTTGAATTTCTGATTCGTTGGCGCGTGTACCACAGTCGGTCGGCTCACATCCAGCTGAGGATAGGCAGGCTCTAATAAACTTAAGTTGACCGCGATCGGGATGACGTGTACACGTTCATAATAGTCGGAGACATACGGATAGACTTCATAATCTTGCACGATCGCGTCGGTCACATAGCGACTTAATGCCGTCAGTTCACGATGGACCTGATCCGCATCTGGACACTCTCCCGTGAACACGTACCGGTTATTCGCTGTGGCAGCCTCATGTGTCCGCACATCACTTCCCCAATGCTGCATCACGACCGGCTTACCTATCGACCGTAGTAGCTCGATATCTCGGTATCCCTGGTAGATCGATAGCCCATAGTGATAGTGAAACAGATCGAAGAACTTGCTCGCCTCCTCGAACATGCCGCTCATCTCGAACCGATCCGCATCCATCAAGTAATCTTTATACCCCAGATACGTCGTGAAAAAATTATATCCGCTCGCAAAAGCACCTCTCCTTCTAAGCGCCCCACACAGCACACCGATCTGCCCCGCGATCTCGATAGGCGCATGCAGTACCTTCATTCTCTAACGCCCTCTGCTTGACGAACGATCGGCCTAGCTGGATTGCCGACGACCGTCACGCGGTCTGCTACATCCTTCGTCACGACAGACCCAGCCCCGATGATCGCCTCTTCCCCGATCACGATGCCCGGAAGCAATGTCGCGTTATTCCCTATCCTCGCTCTTCTTCGGATGATCGGACCTTGATGCTTGTAATTACCGCGACCCATATACTTATCATTCGAAGTCGAGCAGCACGGCCCGATGAAGACCTCATCCTCGATGACCATATCACTCGTCACATAGGAAGCGGTCTGGATCGTAACACGGTTACCGATCGTCGTCTTCGGCTCGACTGTCACACTTCTGCCGACGATACTACTCTCCCCGATCGAGACACGTTCGCGGATGCTCGCAAGATCACCGATGAGCACATCATCTGCGATCGTTACCCCTCGATAGATGACGACGTGACTACCGATCTTCACATGGTCGCCGATCATGAGTGGCGGCAAGTCTTGTGGCGGCTTCTGCGCCATCTTACGATTAACCGATGGCTTCTTGCCGAGCACGACGAGATCACCGATTTGCACGCCTTGACCGATTACCGTACCACTTCGGATTACAGCATAGTGACCGATCGTGACATCATCGCCGATGACCACATCGGGCTCGATGACGACCCCCTCGCCGATCCTCACATTTTTCCCCATGCTTCGCTCCCCGTTCTCGCCGTTTCCACCAGCCGCACCTTTATATCCATTACTCATCACACGTCCTCCCTTTCTAACACTTCCCGGTAGATCTTTACTAACATGCCCGCGACATCAACAGCGTTATGGTATTGCTCCACGTAGGCTCTGCCCCTCCGTCCAAGCTCACTACGCAGCTCGCCATCTAGCACTAGCTTCCTCAACACTTCATACAGCGTATCCGGATTAGCTGAGACGATCGGTAGTCCAGTCGGATAGCGGTCCACTAGGTCTGGACGGATATAGCAGACGACCGGCTTGCCCATCGCCATGCCCTCGATACTGAGATTGCCATAAGCTCCACACAACACTTGATCGATCAGGATATCTGCCCGCTGGTAACATCGCACTGCCTCCGCATGACTCATCCCTTCCACGAGCTGATAGCGGATCGGTAGCTCCTCCTGTAGCTTCTCGATCGCAAGATTGATATAGTCCGTCCCCTTAAAATCCCGTTGTGTCGGTGCATGCACGATCCATACTTCATCCTTCGAAGGAGCCTCCAGACTGTCTAGTGGCCCAATTCGACTCATATCGAACAATCTTGGCAGGACATACACCTTCTTACCCTCAGCTGCATAATAATCCTCCACGTAAGGTAATAGCTCATGATCCTGCACGATCGCCGCCGATACATGGCGGGCATAGTATCGCAGATTACGATCGATCATCTCATCCGGTAAGGAACAGTCAGCATTCACATACGGATTCTCATACCCGTGCCATTTTCTCGAGCGCGTGCGGAAACGCACATCATTGCCTCGGTGGTGCATGATGATCGGCTTCCCCGCATCACGGATTAGCTTGATGTCACGGGAATCACTGAGGAATGTATACCCGTTATGGAAGTGAAACAGATCATAATAGTCGATCATATCCTCTAGTAGCTTCGCTAACTCATAGGAATCTGTCTCGATGACGTCTTGATAGTTGAGATAATTTGAGAAATAATTATATCCCACCGCATGAATACCTTGTTGTCCCAACAGTCTGCAGATCGTCCCGACCTGCCCCGCTATCTCTAGCGGAGCATGAACGACCTTTAGCCCTTCAAGCATCAGCCACCCCCTCCTTCCTTGACCACTTGCTCATAAATCTCAAGAAGCTTCGGGATTACGCTCCCCACATCGTGAACGCGTTCCACATAAGCACGACTCGCTATACCGATCTCCTGCAGCTTCTCTGGCTGCTGCAACAGCTCCTGCAGCACATCGCGGATCGTATCCGGATTCGCAACGACGATCGGGAGATCCTCCGGCAGCTGGCTCCTCACATCATCTCGCACGAAAGCAACGACCGGCTTGCCCATCGCCATCGCTTCTACACTGAGCATGCCATACGTTCCACATAAGATCTGATCGATGATGATATCCGCATCCAGATATTTTCTCATCGCCTCGTCGTGACTCGTTTTCTCGATCGTCTGATACGAGAACGAGACCTTCCCTCGAAGATCCTCGATTGCTTGCTCGACATATTCGGAGCCTTTGAACGCACGATTCGTTGGGGCGTGGATGATGATCGGTTGCGTGATATCAGTACGAGGATAAGCATACGGTATATCACTAACCTTACAAGCGAGTGGAAGGACATGTACATGTTCATAATAGTCGCTCACATGCGGATATAGCTCATAGTCCTGCACGATTGCGTGTTGAATATAGGTGGAGAGCATCTTCAGACGGTTGACGATGTTGTCATCAGACATATAGCTAGGAGGTACGGGATACGGATTCAAGCGACTTGACCGTTCCGCCGATCGGACATCGTTCCCCCAGTGATGCATGATCATCTTCTTACCTGCGTTATGCAGAAGTGGGATATCCGCGTTATCGACGAGGAAGCTGTTCCCGTTATGAAAGTGTAGGAGGTCTGAATTTCTAACGACAGGATCCACGATCTTCTTCAATTCATAGGCTTCCGTCTTGTTAACATTCACATTGCGATAATTCAGATACGTATGAAACCAGTTATAGCCGACCGCTAAGTGGCCCGCCTGCCGCAGACCATCGACGAGCACACCCATCTGGCCAGCGATTTCAGTTGGAGCATGAACGATGCGCACTTTTTCATAGCGCCTCCTTTTGCTGTGATCCAAGAAGCGATAAGATCGTTTCTGTATTAAGTAATATGCGAACGCAAGAAAGCTTGACTGTATGAGCAACATATTTGGTCATCTAGCCTTGGCGCATTCACCCGTCACGGCACATAAGATATAACGTCGGTACAACTCCCGCTTTATCAACCTGTGTTTCAAACACCTATGTCTATGGATATTTTTCCTAAAGGAGTGAGAGCATCAGCTATGTTTCGAATATCTGAAGAGGGGTATCTAGCACCGGATGCGTATGATGTACGGAACCATCTGTGTGTCATCCCATGCGGAGGATTGGCGGAGAACAGCAGGCTACACTGGACCACAGATCAACTGCGTTATTACACCTCGTATATCTTAGAGGATCGACCCATCGATCGCATGTTCGGAGGGTTCATCTTCAACGGCATACAGATGCGTGAAGGCTCCTTCATCCATCCGTTGTTCGTCGGATTCGGCAAGCCTTCCCGCAAGCGAGATTGGCTGCTCTGGATCGATACGTTATTCGCACCCGATGCGAACCTGAACGCGCTCTATGATGTAGCAGGCGACCATAAGCTGGACGTATGGGTATCGATTCCGTATCCGCATATGTCCCAATCGGAGTTCGGGGAAGTGCGAGACGATGATCTTGATTTCCACAAGGAAGTCGACCGTGTCAGAGCTGTTAGATGGTGGTTAGACCGGTTCCTGAAGCGTTGGCGAGATGAGACACGGCTGCATGATAAGCTGAATTTTAGAGGCTTCGTCTGGCAGCGGGAAGCGATCGATGCGAATGATGAGAGTCTCATTCGTAAGGTGAATTCACTCGTACACAAGCGTAATAGCCTTAGCATGTGGCTGCCGAATTACGGCTCGAAGGGCGTGCTCGATTGGCAGGATTACGGATTCGATATGGCGATACTGAATAGCAATTATTATGGCAATACTTCCTACGACTACACATGGATCAACAACACTTGCGCCTTCGCTAAGCACTATCACACCGGTATCCAGATTAACTTCGGGCAGGGGCTGATCTATAACGATACGCATCATCTAGACTATCTCAATCTTGGTCTGCCTGATAAGAATAACTATATGAAGAATTCACTACTCGTCTATCAGTTTCCGAATCAGGCGGTAGATATCATCCATCGCGACAAATTCATCGATTACGTCAGACTGTATATGTTCATCAAAGGACTATACGAACGCTTCGACTACCCCGGCATCCCTTATTAGAACCATCGCACATACTCACCTAATAAAGGTGAGGGTATCAGCTCGCTGATCACCCTCACCTTTTCTTTATTCTTGCGAGACGTAAACCGACATGCGAAGATGACACCGCTATTCAAGCTGTCGATAGATCTCCTCTAGCTGATCGACGACAACTTCCCTCGCATGATATCGTTCCACATATGAACGGCCGCGCTCAGCGATCTCCTCGCGCAGCTCCACGTTCACAAGCAGCTCCTCGAGCTTCTCCTCGATATTATCCGGGTTCGCATTCATCACAGGTAGCTCAGGAGGAAAGGACGGCACCAGATCGTCACGGATATAGGTGACGACTGGCTTGGACAGCGCCATCGCTTCTACGCATAAGAGGCCATATGAGCCGCATAAGAGCTGATCGAGTATGATATCCGCTTCTCGATATAGACGTAGCGCTTCCTCATGATTCGTCTTCTCGATGCGACGATATTCGAACTTATACCTCGCCTGCAGTGCAGACACCGCTTGCTCGATCCTCTTCGTTCCCTTGAATTCCGGATTCGTCGGAGCATGTACGACGAGCAGCTGTTCCTTCTGATTCCCTGTGAGATGCTCCGGTGATTCTGGCGGGAGCTTCGTTAGATCGATGGCGATCGGTATGACATGCACCTTCTTATAGTAAGGCCTCACATAAGCCGCCACTTCCTCATCTTGGACGATCGCTTCCGTCACATATCGGGAGATCATGCGAAGGCGCTCATCGATCTCCTCATTCGGCGGCGAATCGCCGGTATACACGTACGGGTTGTGCAAGCGAGCTTTATCGTGGAATCGAACGTCATTACCCCAGTGATGCATGATCAGCTTCTTGTTCTTCTCCCGTAGCAACGGGAGATCACCGTAGTCTTCCAGCAAGCTTCTCGCATAGTGAAAGTGGAAGAGATCGAACTCATCGATCAACTGCTTATGCATCGCTGCGATCTCATCTTCATTCGTATTCACGAGATGCTCCTCGTACCCAAGATAGGAGTGAAACACATTATACGCCCTTGCAGCATGCCCGCGTCTCTTCAATTCACCGCATAAAATACCCATCTGTCCGGCGATCTCAATCTTGCCATGGAAGATGTTCAACCTGATCAGCCCTCCTCATGCAGCCACTCGTACGTTCGACGCAACCCATCCTCTAGTGTAACAGCCGCATGCCAACCAAGCGTCTGCCGGATATGCGTGGCATCTAGGCAACGCCTATGGACGACATCGATCGGACGTTTCTCCACATATACGACAGGATAGTCAGCGCGTCCACTGAGCGCGCCGATCATCGCAGCGAGCTTATTCACCGATGTCTCCCTTCCAGTCCCTACATTAAACACTCGGCCGATCGCATCAGGATGCTTCGCCGCTGATACGATCGCGTTGAGCGCATCCTCGATGAATGTAAAATCCCGCGTCTGCTCACCATCGCCATGAATCGGTATCGGACGATGTTCATCAACGGCTTCTAAGAACTTAGACACGACCCCACAATATGGATTCGTCGTCACTTGTCCGGGGCCGTATACATTCGATAGCCGTAACACACTGACCGGCAAACCGCGCATGCGGTTAAACACTTGACAGTAGTGCTCCATCGATAGCTTGCTCGCCGAATAGGGGAGTGCCGTATGATAGTATGATTCCGGTGTCGGCAGCACCGGAGCGTTGCCATACACCGAGGCAGTCGAAGTATAGACGAAGCGCTTCAGCTTGTCGCACCGCTCATGCACTTTCTTCAATAATGTATATCCACCATACAGATTGACATGAAAATCATCGTCCATATCATGTGCTGACATCAGGATGTTGCGGCAAGCGAGATGGAATACTGTATCGACAGTTGGTAACACATCGTCTAAGAGTGACTCATCGATATAAGATTGCTCGATCAGGCGCAAGTTGTCCGCTGGCGGTAGCGCAGATCTCTTGCCGGTAGACAGATCGTCGATCACCGTGACATGCTCCGAGATCGGCAACAGCCGACGCACGAGCTGGGAGCCGACAAACCCGGCTCCGCCAGTGACCAGAACTCGATCGAACAGTGGTGTCATAACCCATCCTCCCAATCCGTCATAAAGTTTGTTGAGAACGAACCAAGCGGCAGTTGCACTTCCTTCTTCGTCCGTACTGACTCATACATCGCACATATGATCTCCAGCGCCTTACTACCCTCTCGCGCATCGACTCGCAGGAGATGACTGCTATCTGCATCGACGTGCTCGATGTCACCGCCCTCGCTCGGGTCGGCGTCCTCCCGCGATCTGCCTCTACACAAGGAGCTCACGAAACACTCATACATCGCTAGATGCTCATCAGCCTGCATCCCCGCTTCGTCAGGGGGCTGTGAGCCGTCCTCACAGTACCAGCGCCGAATCTCATTCAGCTTGATGCCCCCGATACTGATCGTCCCCTTATCTCCGAACAGCGTAATCTCATTATCCAGATTATTCGGCTGCGAGATCGTGTTCGCTTCGATAACACCGATCGCACCATCATGGAATCGCACCACACAAGCTGCTACATCCTCCGTCTGCTTCGGCAGCTCTGTTCTTGCCATCTGTCCGTATACCGAGGCAGCATCGCCTAAGAACCACTGCAGGAGATC
>Ga0180215_1005787_pt1 | contig 10427 bp, 11 predicted proteins | sample eDN3rd37CBELigBY_FD_128871 | JGI IMG/M metagenome (GOLD analysis project Ga0180215, IMG submission 128871) | Enriched backyard soil microbial communities from Emeryville, California, USA - eDNA 3rd pass 37_C BE-Lig BY (version 2) (version 2) | ecosystem: Environmental > Terrestrial > Soil >...
GCTGGTATTCGCCTTCCTGGCCGGCGTGCCCACCGAGACCATCAACCAGACGGCCGCGGTCTACTTGGGCGCGCGCTTCCTCTACAACTTTGTCTACATGCTCAATGAGACCGCCCCGCTGGCGAGCCTGCGCTCGCTCACGTGGACGGTTGGCTTTGGGGCCTGCATGCGCCTGTACATGGCCGCCGCACGGCTGGCGCTGGGCTGGTAAAACGCGCGCGCGAGCTAAAGGCTCAATTATGTTTATTGCGAGGATCTCGCCTGTCAAACGTTCAAAATAGTTATCTGTGTCTACTGCGCGTGGTTCATGACATAAAACGGCATACGTACATTATGCATACATGCGTGTCTATGATCCGGCCAGCAACGTTCGTATACGCCTCGTGCATATCGCGGCGGGATCGTGCTCCCTCCATTCTATGAAGCAGTGCTACCACTGCCGCGGATTAGGTTGCCGCCGTAGTCGTACGCAAACTCCGGCTGGTTGCCGCCCATGCAGCAGGCGTAGACGAGCACACCCACGAAGAGGACCGCCATCGCGAGGCCCATGAGCCCGACCAGCGTGTAGAGCTGCACGTTGTTGAGCCGCGGGTCTGCGCCGGGCACGGTGGGCGCATTCAGCTGCACAATCATGGCCGCCCAGAGCAGCGCGAGGCCGACCAGGAGGAAGAACACGGCGAGCGCCCACTGGGCCGCCTCCTCGCACTTGCGGGCGACCTCGACGCCCATGTAGTTTTTCATGTGCACGTAAGAGCGCAGCATGAGCGCCAAGGCGATCGCGAACGTGAAGCTGCCGAGTGCCGCGACGAGCAGCGCCCCGGCAATGCCGTCCAGGTTCTCCGTCGTGAAGTTGCTGAAGAGCGTAGCGGCCCCAAAGAACGTCGCGACCTGGTAGATCATGTTGGCGTAGTCGAGGTACGCCTGGCGGCGCGCCTCGCTCCAAGGGACCTCCTTCTGCATGGTTGCGCTTGTGCCCGACAGCAATCGAGCGCGGTCGTCCGGTGGAAGGTCCCCAATCTCCAAGTTGGTGTCGCAGTACGCATTACGTTGTAGCGCTAAACTAGATCTACCGGGCTCTATTCCTAGGATGCGCGGTGGAGCCGACCATGTCACACTACTTGCCCTGTTCTCGAGGTTTCAACCGGCGTAAACACCGGCAGCTCGGGCGGGCGAATGGAATTTGAGACATCGGGGTGATTGTGGGGCACTTGGCAACTACCAACCGCAGTACCAACCAGCAAATGAGTGCCAATCACACCTGCTTTTGGAGTGCACACAGACGCTCTGAAGCAAGAGCTACCGACGCCGACGTGAAGCCTTCACAAGGGACACGATCGAAGCCTTCACAAGGGACACGATCAAGCTGCGACTTCTGCTCTACGATCGTCGTCGTAGCTGTTTGTCATTTGATCTATGCTACACCATGGCGTCTATTGACCAAGCGGAGCGCGAGCGCCGCAGCGAGCTCGTGCGGCACGTCCAAGTGTCGCAGTGGGGCGTCCCGGACGCCGGTGAGCGAGATCTAGTGTGCAACTTTCTTCGACGGTTTGCTGCCGACGAGTTCCCGTTTGCGGCGGCCGCGGAGTGGGAGTTCGTGCCTGGCCGCACGGACCTCGGTAAGGGCGACCTCGCCTTCACCGATGCAGCCGGCGTGCGCTACCGCCGGCCGCATCTGCCGTGCAACGTGCTCATAGTGGAGGTGAAGCTGCTGAGACGCGGCACGGGCCGCACGACGCGCGTGCGCAATCGCCAGCATCGAGTGCACGGCCAGGACCAAGTGTGGCGATCCATGCGCTCGTGGAAGACCTGCCATCCCAATGACCACGTCGTGGGCGCCCTTATCACTAACGACACCGGCGCCACCTTCGCAGCTTACGGGGCGGATGGCACGCCGGAGTACACGCTGCGCAATCCGCTGGCCAGTGGCCTGCGGGAGGATGAGCCAGCCTGGCTGGTATCGGGCCTGTCCGCTGTAATCGCATCTTCTAGGCTGGGCGAGGCAGCGCGACAGGGATCGAGCTCCGGCATATGGATGGCGGCCGGCAAAATGACGATCCCCTTGCTACCAGCGCTGCAGCCGCCGGCCGGTGACGCGGTTTGCGTCTGGCAGTCGTAATAGCTGCATGGGGCAATGGAAGTGTGTTAAGCCTTTGCCGATTCTTGATATGTATCCGACCAATAAACCACGTCTGCCTAGGTTCTTACTACGAGCGGTAGTCGAAATCAAGTGATACATTTACAATCAGAGGTCATGGGCCGGGCCAGGCTAACCATGTTACAAGTGCATGGATGAATCATGCATAAGTCGGCGCTTGTTGATGGTCTGCAGAGGCACCTTGCGAGGAAGATGCTGTACATGGTTGAATAAGGCATGCTGTACGATGTCACAGTGCTTGCAAATACAACAGCAACGGTATACGATGATCGATCGAGTACGCTAGAAGAGGTTTGATCGATGGTGCCTTAACTAGAGACTCAGGCCGAGTGTACGATTATATTCAATGGTGATGGCCGCAGCGATATCGATACGCGCATGAAGATGTACTGAGCTATACAAGACATGCATTTTTTATCATAACTACTTGTACATATAGACCTAGGGCCCTATATGCCGATGACTGTAAGGTTGAACATATGCCGCAGCCGGCCAAGTTTACCAACTAATGAGTGGCGAGATACCAGCTTGGCAAAATGACTACAGGGGCGCCCTTGAGGCAAACCGCGTCATCCCCGCATGACCGTGCACATTATACTCGTGTTGGATATGTTTGCTTACCGGCTGTATGTGAGGGTTTCTATGCCAGCCGAGTTCCTTAGGGTAAGTTGGCGACATGTAGAACGTTGTATGTTAAAACACGAAAGCGTATCTGACTTTCGATGCAGAGATGCCGTTTGCGGGGCATGACCTTATCGGACTTTGATCACATCGAAACTGCGCTCGACACCCGCGTGGCCGGCTCAACGAACGCGGCAGGTGCGTGGCGCCTCCTCCCTCTCCTCCCCACCACCTACTGAGAAGAGGCCCTGGAGCAGCGCGGCAGAGAGGTTTACGCAGTGCGGCAGTAGTGTCATTGGTCGCTGCTGGAATCTGTGCTGTCCGGACAAACCGCGGCCGGGCAGGGATCGTTGCACACTTCAGGCAGCTGTTTGTGCGCAGGACGCTGGCGTAGGACGCTTGCGTAGTTGTGAGGAAGGACGGAGCCGGCGTCACGGAGCCGGCATCAGTCGCATGTCCTGTCCCTGGGTCAGACAGCCGTAATGCTGTAGGCGGGTTAAGCCGGTGTGGCCGCGGCCACGCTCGGCTGTGCCACTCGTCTCCCGCCACCGTAACTGAGGCTAGCGTCCGCCGCGTCTTAATTCCCGGTTGCAGCGCGCTTATAACAGACAGCGCCATGGACGTCGACCAGGCAAGCGCCGACGCGGATGCGCGCCGGCACCAGCTGCTCTACATTTGCGGCGGTACGCTGCCCACGCTTGCCGTGTATATATACCGCGCCTGGCCACCGCCTTACGCGTGCCCTTGCTACAGAGCGGCCTTCTTCCTCCTGCAGGCTGCGGGCTGGAGAACGAGATCAAGCCAAAGGAGCCCATTCGGTGCCATAACTGCGGGTACCGCATTATGTACAAGAAGCGCACCCGACGCAGTACGTTGGCTGGGCACTGCCGGCCCGTACGCGCACAGAGTAGGTGCTAACGCTTTTGACGTTCGCTCGCGCCATGGTTTTCTCCTCACCAGTGGTGCAAGTCGAGGCCCGTTAATGCCCCTGTGCGTCTTCTGGCCGCATGTACAGCTCGCTGATGTTTCTATAGATCCTTCGCGCGGCCGAGAATATAAAACCAGAAGCGCTCTATTATGCAACAAAATTACAACGTATCATGCAACGCATGGAATGCAACCAACAAATCAACAAACGAAGGGCAGTACGGTGCAGTTTACTTGCCGTACGCGGGCCGCAGGCGCGCGAGCATGTCTCGGACCATGGCGTCCAAGTCGAACTTTGGCTGCCAGTGCCAGTCGCGGCGCGCGGCGCTGTCGTCCAGCGACTGCGGCCACGAGTCCGCGATGGCCTGCCGGAAATCCGGCGCGTACGCGACGTCGAGCGGCAGGTGCTTGCGGATCGCCTCAGCGAGCTCGGCGGGCGTGAAGCTGATTGCAGCCATGTTGTACGTAGTCTGCGTGAGCTGGGCACGCGGTGTCTCGAGGAACTGGACGGTGCCCTCAAGACAGTCCGGGTAGTACATCATCGGCAGGCGCGTGTCCTCCTTGAGGAAGCACGTGTAGTGGCCGCTCTTGAGCGCTTGGTGGAAGATGTCGATGGCATAGTCTGTCGTGCCGCCGCCCGGCGGCGTTTCCGCAGAGATGATGCCGGGGTATCGCACCGACCGAAAGTCCACATTGTAGCGGCGCGCGTAGTACTAATCATCCATGCAAGCGCGAAGGTAGAAGGAGGTACTGGTACGTATCAGCTCCGCGCGGCGGCACGGCTGACAGCATCACATTTGCGCAGTACCTCGCCCAGGAGCTCGACATGGACCTTTGTGATGCCGTAGATCGTGCTGGGCCGCATGATGGTCAGGTCCGGCGTATTCACGCGCGGCGTCGTGGGCCCGAACGCGCCGATGGTCGACGGGCAAAACACCGCCAGGTTGTGTGTCTTAGCTGGTGAAAGGAAACAACGGAACGGAGATGGACGGACGCATGTGAGGGACCGGTCCGTGATGCTAGCCTTGCTAAGCTCACCGAGCGTACCCAGCTCGAGCACGTTTTGGAAGCCGCGCATGTTTAGCTCGAGAGCCAGCGACGGGTTGCGCTCACCGACGGCTGAGAGCAACGCGGAAAAGTGTACGACGGAGGTAATGCCGTGCTCCACGATGGCGCGCTCCAGGTGGTCCGGCTTGAGGACATCCGCGTACACAAACGGACCCGTCCCGAGCTCGCCAGGCACCGGCTTGCGCACGTCCGACGCGACCACATTCTCATTGCCATAGCGCGACCTGAGCGACAGAATAGTCAAAGACGATGCTTGCAGTTTGAGTGAGTGAGGTCCATGGCGGGTGCGACTGCAATCTGAGCCAGGTCGTGCGCTCGTACCGGAGCAGTCGGGTCAGGCCCGTCCCGAGCTGGCCCAGGGCGCCTGCAGCACGGCCGGCAGGCGCACATGTTGAATCGGTGTGAGCAGGGTAGATATACGAAGGACATAGCGCAGAAGTTGTCTTACCGGTGATGAGCACCCGTGGCTTGGAGGTGGCGGCAGTCGCAAAACCGCGGCGGCCAGCCACCGCAAGCAGGCCCGTGGCCGCGCGCAAGCCAGTTCGAGCGGTCGCCATGGTACCGACGCTTGCACGGGGGGCCCGCTCTGCGCACAGCCCGGTTGTAGTAGATCCGAGGATGATGCCGACTGCAGAGGGGAGGGTTCGCCGAAGATCTCCTGGAGTATGACGGCTGTTAGCTAGCGGCATTACTGTCGTTCAGACCGATCTATATGCTTTTGAGCTCCCTCTCCCTTCGCTTTCGCCGGCCGCTGGTCCTGCTTCTGCCTAGAGGACTCTGGCCGAGTTTTTAGTGTCCTCGTCCGGAAACTTCCTCTAAAAACACTCACAGCCATATGATTACTGAACACCCAATTCGCTTATCCGACTCTTACATGTCTTCAGCTTAGACCCCTGCGTTCCGGCCCGCCCGTCCTTGCCGGCCCGACCCCCGTTCCTCCCCTTCTCTTCCGGCCTTCGCCTTCCGGCCAACTCGCACCTCCGCTGGCTGGGGCGCCTCGCCACGTGGCCTCCAATGACGTCATTGTCACCCGGTTCCTCCGTTTGCGTCGCTATGGCGCGCGTGCGGTGTCACCCACTTCTGCCACAGAGTCCACCCCAACAGCGATGACGTCATTGTCACCCGATTCTGCCGGTTTGGCGTCTATGGAGGCTGTGTGGCGTCACCCGACTCCACCCTCAGTTCTGCCGGTCCTATGGCGGCGATGGGGGAGGAGGATCCCTACGAGATCCCTAGGAAGGCGGGGCGCCGTAGCCGCCTGGGACGGCGTTAAAGACCTTTTAAGAGGCACGCGGGAGGACGTGGGGTTCGCAGATCTAAGGCGAAGAAGGGCTTCAGTTGCGCATACCGCCAATTGCGACGTCTACCTCGTCTAGATGGTCCGTCGCTATTTCTCAATTCCTAAGAGGACGCGAGACCCCAGCCACCTTGGACGGCCTCGAACGGCCTTGAAAGGCTTTGGAGAGCAGCGGAAGGTCACGCAGGAGGTATGTTATAGGCGGAGACAGCACTTCAGGTGGGTATGCCGACAGTTGTGTGGCCTCCGACGTGCCTGGGATTGCGTGTGGACGGGGTGGGGGAGGCACGAGGACGACGTGGCGGCAGTAGAGTAAAGGCGGCAACGGATACGCCTATGCTGGCTCTCCTGTCATTGCTCACGACCTAGAATGGGAGACCTGTTCGAGGTACGCCAGTGGCCCGGCCACGGCCGCGCGGTGGTGGCCGCCCAGGCCATCCCGGCGGGCACGGTCGTGTGGTCCGAAACGCCGTGGCTCGTGTGGCAGGGCCACATGGACTCCGTCGCATCGTATGCCGACTGCGTGCGCGCGTACGCTGCGCTGCAGCCCGCCGCCGAGCGCGAGAAGCTCCGCGCGCACTTTGCCAAACCGGCCGTCGACACCGTCACGGCGCATGTCGTCGCAGACCTTGCCAAGCAATTACAGCTCGAGGTGGCGCCGCAGCTGCCCGTCGAGGAGGTGGCCGAGCTACTGGGCCTCGCCTCGATCAACAATCACAGCTTTTCGGACGGCACCGCGCTCTTCCGTACTGCCGCGCTCCTGTCGCACGCCTGCACACCCAACGTCCGCTACAGCTCCGCCGACGGCATGTTGGTCTACACCGCCCTCCGCGACATTGAGGCTGGCGTACGCCCAGCATATTCAGACCTAGGACGGCAACTATAGCTAACACCCCGTAACGCTATCTTTTGACTCCTATCTTCTCGCAGGAGTTGATCACATACTGCTATTTGCCATTGGAGTGGCTGCTGCGGCCTATTCGCGATCGGACGATGCGCCTCCTGCTCGAGTACGACTTTCTGTGCGACTGCGGGCGCTGCACGGGTCCCGACTGGGCGCGCGGCTTTCCGTGCACGGCGTGCGCCGCGGGCGCGTCGTCGTCGTCGGCCGCCGCCGCGGAGGAGGTGGCGCCGGCGCGCGCGCGGCATACGTTTCCGACCGAGGGCGCGTGGCGGACCGCACTCACGGCGGCGCCACGTGCGTCGCTCGACTCGGTGCAGCTTGACGGGCCCGCCGCGTGGCGGTGCGTCACCTGCGGCAGCACCGCGCCGCCGTCGGCCGAGGTACTGGCGCGCGAGGCACATTGGCGCGCACGCTGGAACGTGCTGGACGGCCCGCTCGACCAAGCGACGCCGCGCGCTACTGAGCCCGCGGGCCCCCTGCCGTTCGACCGCGCCGAGTTCCGCGCCGAGATCGACCGCGTTCAGGCTGACCTCGGCACGGCGCACTACCTGACGGCGACGTGGCACCGCCTCTTTGCCGAGGGCCTCGTGCTCAGCTCGCCCGTGGCCGCGTGGGCCGAGATAGGCTTAGCAGCCGCATTCTGTCGCGATGTTCTCGGCGACTTGCCGCTGAGCCGCGCGCTGCGCGGGCCATACCTGGTGCGGCTCAGCGACAGTCTCCTTGGCCGCGACGGCGGCGTGCCAAGTGCAGTGACCCTGCCGGATGTGCACGCCGCGTGGCAGTACTGGGGCGCCTCGCTTGCCGGCGCGCAGCGCACCGCAGTCGTCGCGCTCCTGCAGCGCCTCGCGCGGGGGCAGGGCTGCGCGCATTGCCACGTGCGGCCGCCAGACTCTGCGCGCGGCAAGCCTGTGCTGCTTACGTGCGCCAACTGCCACGCCGTCGCCTACTGCAACCGCGACTGCCAGAAGCAGCACTGGCGCCTGCACAAGCCAGCGTGCGTGCCGCGCCCCCCCAACGCCGCTACGAACTGAGGGTGAACTGTTGTTGCAAAAATGTACAATATATTACAATGTAGGAGAGACATTAGGCCGCCCAGGCGCGGATGCGGTCCTGCAGGTCCGGCTGCGTCTTGATAACATCCTGCCGCAAGCCGTTGAACAGGCACGGCGGGCACGCCACGTGCATGCGCGGAAGGTAGTAGTCCGCGAGCAGGATCTGCGCAGGGACAGTGAGAGGAACAGTAAAAGCGCAGGTTGGAGTCAGGAAGGAAAAAAAGGAACGACAGCCCTCCTCCGCTTTGGCGCACCGATGCGGTGAGGCCCATGGGCGTGGGCCACGCCTCGAGCCGGCGGCGCAGCTCCGGCAGCAGCTGGTCGTAGTACTCGCGTCGCGAGTAATTGTGTGCGCACGTAAATGCCACCACATCCTACAAAGGCTCGATCGGACGCCAGCGGGCGCACGTGTTTTAGAAGCGGCAGAATACCTTTCCAACAGCTCGTCCTGAGCATGCCCATACGCGGTCGTTCGGATCCATGGAGAGCCCACCGATGATGTGATTGCGGGCTTGCAGCGCGGCCGTCGGCAACGTCAAGCACTGGCGTGCCAGCAGGTCCTTGTCCAAGTTGACCTGACGAATCCAGCTTGTTCATGGGGAAGCCACCTTGGAATTAGCCCAAGGGCAGTACGGAATTAAACACATTCGGCTTGTACGTACCTTGATCTCGGACCAGAGCCGAGACTCGGGGATCCGCGCGTCGCGTGCTGTAGAGCGCGCCAAACCGCCGGAACAGACACAAAACGTCATAATCACAAACTGCGTTGCGGCCGTGGCATATCCCCAAATACGCACCGGCCTGGTCGAGGGCAGCGACGTGTGCGAGTCGCCGCTCCGTGATGGCCACCAGCAGCGTGGGTGACATCTTCGCCACGACGGCGACCGCGGAGTCGAGCATGACCTGTGCCGTTGCATGCGGCTCCGCGGTGGTCGCCGGCGGCGCGACGGCCATCAGCGCGCCGAGCGGCATCGCCAGTGGGTTCAGGTGCTTCCAGACGAACGCCTCCAGCGGCGGCAACGGCAAACGGTGCGCTTGCCAGTGGGCTAGAATCTAATGCGCCACCACGCTGTGAGGATGGCTTGTCGACGTTAGGCCGCAGGTCTATCGTAGCGCGCCGCGACAGCAAGCCGTACCGCCGTCGCCAGGATGAGACCGCCGACGGGCGACAGCGCCGTGTCAAGGCGGGGACCGTACGCGTCGAGCACCGCCGTGATGAGTGCCAGGTACGTTTCTGGCTCACCAACCTTGTGCTGTGCGAGCGCGCGCAGCCGGCACTCGACCGCCTGCGGCCAGTCCTGGAGAACGTCGTGCACCTGCAGAGAACGATCGTAATACAACATTGCGGGCACCTCTGAGCTCCATGCACGAATCTTGCGCTTCTGGCACCCGGGCAAGCGCGTACATCGGCGGCGGCATTCCAGTGGTTGAGGTCGTGGCACACATGCAGGAGCGCAGAGGCACGGTAGGCGCCCGTGTGCTTCGCGAGCTGTTGCTTGAGAACAGTCGCCATCTCGAGCGGCGTGTCTGAAACGATTCACGTGCCATAACTGCATGACGCTGTGGCGGTGTAAGGACAAACCTCCCCGCTCGTACTTAAGGCGGCTGCACGGACCAGGCAAAGGTGGAACGCTGGGCACCTCGGCGACAGCCCCCACGCTCGGGCGGCGGCGCGGGCTCGTCGTCTTGGCTGGGGCGTGGTCGCTCTCAGCCGCGACGGTGTCGAGCGTGTGTGCGCGGTGAGAACGGGTGGCTGGCGCCTCGCCGTCGGCCGCGCCGCGCACTGGCTCTGCCGCCGCCGCCCGCGCCGGCCGCTGGGGCAGCGACAAGTGGATGATCGCCATGAGGTATGTCTCCATCAGGTCGTGCGCGTGCACCGCCGCCGCGGCGGGCACCGGGCTGGCGGCCCGCGGCTTGGCGCGCGCGCCATTGACGGCCGCGTTGGTCATCCCCCCCTTGGGCTGCGCTGTGCGCAAGAGCCGCGTATGCTGAGACGGGTCGAAGAACCTGTCGGCCAATAGTCGGCGCCCACAGACGCGATGGGCGTTAACTCCAGCGAGCCAGCCAGCGCCAGGCCCCAGGACGAAACGTACTGCGCAATCCGCCGGAGGCGCGCGTCGTCGAGGTCGCCCATGGTGCGCTGCAGGGTGGGCAGCGCGGCGACCGCCTCGGCGGCCGACGTGAGGAGCACGTCCGCCTGGTCCGCCGGGGGTAGGCTCCGCAGGAAAATGCCGTCGCCGCACTGCGCCACCTGCTCCGCATAGCCTGTGGCGTGGCTCTCAGCGTACGTGCGTACGGAGTGAAGAATGTCAGCGCACTGTACGGCACCGATGGCGCACGGCGCCCGACGAAATTGCCGACCGTGGCGCAGCAAAAAGTCAATGTGGGTGCGCGCCAAGTACA
>Ga0180215_1005788_pt1 | contig 10426 bp, 7 predicted proteins | sample eDN3rd37CBELigBY_FD_128871 | JGI IMG/M metagenome (GOLD analysis project Ga0180215, IMG submission 128871) | Enriched backyard soil microbial communities from Emeryville, California, USA - eDNA 3rd pass 37_C BE-Lig BY (version 2) (version 2) | ecosystem: Environmental > Terrestrial > Soil >...
CTTGATATATATCAACAAACCCTTTCTTTAAAAGGTGAGAATGAGCAGGTCTACTCTATTCGTTTTTCGCAAATTAAGGAAATTTGTTAACGCTTACTTATCTGTCTACAATACAAAGTAAAAAGTGACTCAAAAGGGAGAAAACCGTTGAGTCACTTAATTTAAAGCTAAAAATCCAATAAGTTATTGTCACTTAACCAGGAGTGGACACAATCAATAAATTTTTTTGTGGCAGGTGACATATTGGGTTTTGTGGCAATACCGATAATACGGAAAAAATCTTTTTCCAAATTAAGAATACGAACGTTATCGGGAACATGTGATAACGTCATTTTAGGCCTTATGCTGATACCTAAATTTTCTTGTACCATAGACTTGATTGCTTGGTCATCGGATACCCTGAATTTTACATTTGGTTTCATATTGTTTTCTCTAAAAATCTGTTGGATCTCGTTGTCCCAGCCTTCTTTGGGCAAAATCATGGGTTCGGCTTGTATTTCTCTAAAGGATATTTGTTCTTGTGAATGAAGTGGGTGCTGATCCGATAATATACAAAGCATTTTATCTTTTTTTAAAGGTGTAAATTCAAGAGATTTTGGAGTAGGTAAGGTTAAAAAGCCACAGTCAATGACTCCTTGTAAAATCCACTCCTCTAATATTGAATAATCACCTTCATATAATTTTAAGGTTATTCCTGGATAATCATTTTCAAACCGTTTAATAATATGAGGCAGCCATTGTGATGCAACACTCGTAAATGTACCAATATTCACGATACCAATATCTAAACCATTTATGGCGGCCACTTCCTGATTCATTCTTTCATTTATGAGGAGGATTTCACGAATAAATGTAATGATACGTTCACCATTACTCGTTAGCTGAATGCCTGACCGCCCCCGAGTTAGTAAAGAAAAGCCAAATTCGTTTTCTAGACTGGTAATAGCATGGCTGATACCCGATTGTGTTAATTTTAATATTTCCCCTGCTTTTGTTAGACTTCCCGATTCAACAACCGTAAAGAAAATTTCATATCTACTAAGTGTCATTGTCCTTATTCCTCATCCATTAATTATTCTCATGTATTATATTATAAACATTCATTTTACTCATGTATATGGTTGATATATACTTAGATTAATCTCAAAGTTAAAAAGATTTAGAAAATTATCTAAAATAACGACATTTTTCTAAAATAATAAAGATCGACATATATTATTTTTTTACTGTTAAATAAAGCGGTTACATCTTATTTAATTATGTGTACAAACAATGAATCAAATCACATCAAGAGAAACGGGGGAGTTGCGGTGAAATTTGAAGTAAAATTAACGGTGGAAGAAATTATGCAGAATAAGCAATTTAAACATGCACAAGTTTTAGCAGGGAAAACAGGTCTTAATCGACATGTCCGATGGGTTCATATTCTAGAATTAACATCAATAGATAATCTATTAAATGGAAATGAACTGATCCTTTCTACAGGAATTGGGTGGGAAGGGAATAAAGAAACTTTTAGATCTATCGTTCAACAGTCTATTGATTCCAATGCAGCTGGACTATGTATTGAATTGGGACGGTATATATCTGAGATTCCTCAAGAAGTTATAGAACTAGCTGAAACCCACAATTTCCCAATCGTTGTTTTTCCTAAAAAAGTACGATTCATTGACATCACACAGGAAATACATAGTCTTTTGATTAAAAAAAATTATCAAATCCTTTCTGATTTAGAGGAATATTCAACTAGTCTAAACCAATTGCTGCTTTCCTCTAATTCACAGCAAAGAATCCTGCAGCTTTTACATGATCATATAAAAATGACCGTATTTTATATCTCTAACCAAGGTAAAGTGCAAGTCATATCTAAGAAATCACCAGCAGAACAAGAGAAACTATTCCGACTTTTGAATGATAATAGCAGGTCAGAACATATGAACATTGCTCATCAGTCTGTACAAGCGATGGATCATACACTTGCAGATTTATTCATCATATCAGAGTCTGAAACTATTACGGAATATGAATCTTTAATATTAGATCGTAGTGCAACTGCATTAGCGCAAAGTCTTTTACGTGAGCTATATGTAGAAGAGCAAAGAAAGGCCAAAGAAGCAGAGTGGGTAGGACGTTGGCTTGAAGGCGAATACAGCAATGAACAAATCAGTCGCCATCTTTTAGAAATTGAACCGACTCTAAAGCCAAATGGATGTACGGTTTTGCTCTGTAAAGTTGATAATCTAGATGAAGTCATTCCGGAACTTAATTATTTATTAGTATACCTCCGATCCATTTTTGAACAACGCGGTATCTTCCTATTATCTCATCTACAAAAAAATCAAATGGTTTTTATTCTCATTAATAAATGGAAAACAAATGATATGAAGAAAAGGGTATCAGATGGAATTGAATGCCTTAGGAAGTCGGAATTTATAAAAAGAACAAAAGATTCCAACATCTACTTAGGTGTTGGGAAAATCGTCAGTCAATTAGATTTCATTAAAAATAGCTATGGTACAGCAAATGAAACTCTGAAATTCCGAGAAAAGATGTCAAATAAACTTAGCAGTTATTTCTATGAGGATCTATATATATTCCGATTAGTATTAACAGCAAACGAAAAGGGAGTCTTAAGTGATTTTATATCAGATTATTTAGGTCCAATATTATGGTATGATGAAAAGAAAAATGGTGAGTTACTTAAAACATTAAAAATTTATTTGCAATGTAAAGGTGGTAAAAAAGAAACGGCAGAACAACTTCATATTGTTCGTCAAACCCTTTATCATCGACTTGATAAAATCTATGAACTCATTGGTGATGATTTCATGGAACCCTATAAACGTCAAGCTATCGAAGTAGCGATTTCTGCCTATGAGTATATTTCCGAAACTGTTCCAGATATAACATATCAGATGAAATCATCATAAATTTTCATGAAACCCTCATTTGGGTTTCTTTTTTTTGCTCAATGTAAATTGATTCATGGAAAACAAACCCTTATTGCAGAAAATATTCAATTGATATGTTACACATTGTCTAATGAATGTCGTTTGGCTGCTTACTATAATTAACTCAAGAAATGAAACAATTGGAGGTTTTATCATGGAAGTAATTAAAGAGGTCCAAACGTTAAAGAACTTTATTGGAGGACAATGGATAGAATCCGCATCTGAAAAAATTGAAGAGGTTCCCAATCCAGCAACAGGTGAGGTTATAGCACGTATTCCGATATCTACTCGAGAAGATTTAGATCATGCTGTTTCAGTAGCACACGAAGCTTTTAAAATGTGGCGTAAAGTAGCCGTACCTCGCCGGGCACGTATTCTATTCCGTTATCAACAGTTGTTAGTAGAGAACTGGGAAGAGTTAGCTAAGCTAGTAACCTTAGAAAATGGAAAAAGTTATGCGGAAGCGTACGGTGAAGTTCAACGCGGGATCGAGTGTGTTGAATTTGCTGCAGGTATCCCAACGTTAATGATGGGAGAGCAGCTCCCTGATATTGCCACTGGAGTTGAATCAGGTATGTATCGTTATCCAATTGGGGTAGTCGGGGGAATCTCACCGTTTAACTTTCCGATGATGGTTCCATGCTGGATGTACCCACTTGCGATTGCATGTGGAAATACCTTTGTTCTAAAACCTTCTGAAAGAACGCCATTGTTAGCGAATCGTTTAGCGGAATTGTTTAAAGAAGCAGGTCTGCCGGATGGAGTCTTCAACATTGTACATGGTGCACATGACGTGGTAAATGGCATTTTAGAAAATGAAGATGTAAAGGCTGTGTCTTTCGTAGGATCTCAACCTGTAGCTGAGTATATCTACAAAACAGCGGCAGCAAACGGCAAACGTGTACAAGCTCTTGCAGGAGCGAAAAATCATTCAATCGTTATGCCGGATGCTGATTTAGATAACGCAGTTACGAATATTATTGGAGCGGCATTTGGATCTGCAGGCGAACGCTGCATGGCTGCCTCAGTTGTTGTTACAGTAGGTGATGTTGCTGACGAGTTAGTAAGTCGTCTGAAAAAAGCGGCGGATGAAATTACAATTGGAAACGGTATGGATGAAGGGGTATTCCTTGGGCCGGTTATTCGCCAGTCACATAAAGAACGTACCCTTCAGTACATTGAAATTGGTGAAAACGAAGGAGCTTCTCTCATTCGGGATGGAAGAAAGGATGCAGCAGCAAGTGAAGACGGGTACTTTGTTGGACCGACTCTCTTTGATAACGTACAAACAGAAATGAAAATTTGGCAGGATGAAATCTTTGCTCCTGTGTTATCCATTGTTCGAGTAGATACATTAGAGGATGCAATTGAACTTACGAACAAGTCCGAATTTGCTAATGGTGCATGCTTATATACAGATAGTGCAAATGCCGTTCGTACATTCCGTGAGGATATTGATGCGGGTATGCTTGGTGTTAATCTTGGAGTTCCTGCGCCAATGGCCTTCTTCCCATTCTCAGGTTATAAGAAATCCTTCTACGGTGACCTTCATGCAAATGGAAAAGATGGCGTAGAATTCTATACTCGTAAGAAAATGCTTACAGCTCGTTATTAAAAAAAGGACTAAAAAATTAATCTGGATGATAGGAGTTGATTATGTTGAATACAACAACCGTACAGGATTTACAGAAAACGGATGAAAAATATTTATGGCATGCGATGAGAGGGGCAAATCCTAATCCAAGTAATTTAATTGCCGCTAAAGCAGAAGGGGCATGGGTAACAGATATTGAGGGAAATCGATATTTAGATGGTATGTCTGGTCTTTGGTGTGTAAATGTTGGGTATGGACGAAAAGAGCTTGCTCAAGCGGCCTATGAACAACTAATGGAAATGCCTTATTTTCCTTTGTCACAAAGTCATGTTCCAGCAATTAAATTAGCTGAAAAAATAAATGAATGGCTTGGTGATGATTACGTCATTTTCTTCTCTAACAGCGGTTCGGAAGCGAATGAAACAGCATTTAAAATTGCACGTCAATATCACCAGCAAAAAGGGAATCATAATCGGATTAAGTTTATTTCTCGCTATCGTGCATACCACGGGAATTCAATGGGCGCACTTGCTGCTACTGGTCAAGCACAGCGTAAATATAAGTATGAGCCATTAGGTCAAGGATTCCTGCATGTAGCGCCACCAGATACGTACCGTAATCCAGATGATGTTCATACACTGCAAAGTGCGGAAGAAATTGATCGTGTCATGACATGGGAATTAAGCCAAACTGTGGCTGGTGTCATCATGGAGCCTATTATTACAGGTGGAGGAATTTTAATGCCTCCTGATGGGTATATGGCAAAGGTAAAAGAAATCTGTGAAAAGCATGGGGCACTCCTAATTTGTGATGAGGTTATCTGTGGATTTGGCCGTACAGGAAAACCATTTGGATTTATGAACTATGATGTAAAGCCTGATATTATTACGATGGCTAAGGGTCTTACAAGCGGTTACCTTCCGCTTTCAGCAACAGCGGTTAAAAGAGAGATTTATGAAGCATATGTTGGTACTGATGATTATGATCGTCTTCGCCATGTCAATACTTTTGGAGGAAGCCCTGCTTCATGTGCCTTAGCATTAAAGAATTTGGAAATTTTAGAAAATGAAAACCTAATTGAACGTTCTAAAGAATTAGGTGAAAGACTTTTACTAGAACTAGAAGAGATCAAAGCACATCCAAACGTAGGAGATGTTCGTGGAAAAGGTCTTCTATTAGGGATTGAACTAGTAGAAGATAAGCAAACAAAAGAGCCAATTAAGATTGAAAAAATAAACAAAGTAATGGCAATTTGTAAAGAAAAAGGCCTCATCGTTGGTAAAAATGGAGATACGGTAGCTGGATACAATAATATTTTACAACTTTCGCCTCCATTAAACATTACAGAAGAAGACTTTACGTTTATTGTGAATACGTTAAAGGAAAGTATTTATCAATTGTAATACCTATCCATGATTAGTTGATTATATAAGAAAGATAATTTTGTAATAAAGAGTACTTTCGATTCCATGAAGGGACGCCCCTATCCACCCAGGGGCGTCCTTATTATTTTCGAGTTGGATACTTAAACAGACTTGGCCAATGCATTTAACACAAACAAACAATCTATAGAAGTATACCAACTATAATAGATACAAAATTTAATAACGTGAAACATTGGAGGTCGTGATGAGAAAACTACCTGTAAACACATTATGGTTTGTTTGTTCTATTATGTTAAATGCTTTAGGAAATAGTTTTATGATCATAGCAAACCTAGGAAGCGCCCCTTGGGCAGCTGCAGGGGAAAATCTGGCGTCAATATTACCGTTTTCCATTGGCGTCTGCATTATTTTTTTGAATTTCTGTTCGTTTATGCTTAGTTACATTATGAAAATAAAATTTACCTTCTCGATGATTATCAAAAGTATGGTTCTTACCTTTGTTTTTGGAATGCTAATTGATCTGTTTGTGTACTTTCATCACATGATGTATGTACCGGAGAATATATGGATTCGTTGTTTATATATATTAATTGGGCTCAACCTTATGGCAATAGCTATAAGTATTTATTTTCAATCAAGCACAGTGTATTTGCCGTCTGATTATTTGTTGAAGGCATTTGGGAAGCTAATGAACAATTATACATTAGGAAATATTGTTTGTACGTTAATTCCGTTATCCATCAGCATCCCTATAATGATCGTTCAACAGCATATAATGGGTCTAGGTATAGGCACGATGTTGTACTTGTTTGGAATTGGAATTTTTATTGATCAATATAATCGCTGGATTGTGATTCATAAAGAAGTTCCAAAACAAAATACATACTTAGTAAAATAAAGAATGTGCAGGCTAACTGGGTAGTATTTGAGGGGAAGAGTTTCAATGGGAATCAATCAAATAATCGTTTATATCATGGTGTTTTTTCTCTGTTTAGGTGCCGTCGACAAATGTATAGGCAACCGAATGGGCTTAGGTCAAAAATTTAGTGAAGGCTTTATGGCCATGGGGATGTTAACGATGTCTATGGTTGGTATTGTATCCATAGCTCCTGTGCTATCTGGTATTTTAATCCCTTTAATTGCCCCCATCTATGCTTTAATGGGTGCTGATCCGTCTTCGTTTGCTAATACAATATTAGCCTTGGATATGGGTGGATATGCACTAGCGAAAGAAATGGCGTTAACTCCTGAAGCAGAGTTATTTTCATGGGTATTTTTAGGAACGATGATGGGGCCCACGATTGTCTTTACCATTCCAGTTGCTTTAGGGATGATTGAAAAAGAAGATTATCCCTACTTTGCGAAGGGGATTTTATTAGGTATCATTACGGTGCCCTTCGGTTGTCTTGTTGGTGGAATCGTGGCGAATATAAGCTTGAACATCATTATAGCCAACCTCATTCCGACTATTATCTTTTCAATCGTGATTGCGATAGGACTATGGAAAGCAGCAGACAAAATGATGAAAGGATTTCATTACTTTGGTAAGTGTATTGAAATTCTAGCGATATTAAGTCTTACAGCTATTATTATTGAAACATTAACAGGTTTAATCATTATCCCACATATGACGCCTATTTCGGAAGGAATTCAAACAGTTGGGATGATTGCCATTGTACTTGCTGGAGCTTTTCCAATGGTAGCGTTTGTAACTAAAATATTTAACAAGCATTTGGGGAAAGCAGGTAATCTGCTGGGAATAAATCATACGTCCGCAGCTGGTTTAGTTGCTACACTTGCCCATAATATTCCTATGCTTACTTTGCTAAAGAACATGGATCCAAGAGGAAAGGTCATAAATATTGCATTTGCCGTTAGTAGTGCTTTTGTTTTTGGAAGCCACCTAGGCTTTGTGGCAGGGGTTAATAAGGAAATGGTGTTTGCGATGATCGTTGGAAAGCTGGCGGGAGGATTGGCAGCTGTATTCTTAGCGATGATTGCCACGCGTAAGTCAACCAGTTAATAATGATATTAGACTAAATGCTGTTTAAATAGGGTGGCCACATTCGTGGTTGCCCTATTTCAATAATGTTTTTTGAAAATAAGTCTATTTGCCCTAATTATATTTGAACGTATTGTCTATGGAATAAATAGATCATTAGATTCTATTTTTATATTGTGAAATAACATAAAATAAATTATATTAGTATAGCAGAATATTTAGAAATATTAAAATTATGATAGATGTTAGGCATAGATCCACGGGATTTCTATGTAATACACCTTATTCATCCTAGTGTGTGCAGCAAATGATAGAAGTCCAAAAAATGAAATTGGAAATGGAGTATGTTATGCAGGCAATAATAAATGGGTTCAACGGAATTGTATGGTGTAAAGCTCTTGTTATTCTTTTTCTTGCAGCAGGATTGTTTTTTTCTATTGCTACTCGGTTTCCACAGCTAAGGCATCTTAAGGATATAAGAAGTTTAATTTTTGAGAAAGGTGATTCTAAATCCGAAGTATCTGCATTTCAAGGATTAACGATGACGCTTGCCAGCAGAGTCGGAATAGGGAATATCGCAGGCGTTGCAGCGGCCATTGCATACGGGGGACCAGGAGCTCTTTTTTGGATGTGGGTCATGGCATTTTTAGGAGCGGCCACTTCATTTGTTGAAACAACGCTTGCGCAGGTATACAAGGAGAAAGATGAAGGAGAGTTACGTGGAGGTCCACCATTTTACATCGAAAAAGGGTTAAAGTTAAAATGGCTGGCAGTACTCTATGCTGCGGTTACCGTGCTGGCACAAGGAGTACTATTACCTCCCTTACAGGCAAACACAGTTGCAGCTGGAATTGAAAATGCATTCGGGATTCCACCTTCCATAACAGGTGGAATATTGGTCATTGTTTTAGCGGCTATTATTTTTGGTGGAGTGACACGCATTGCTAGATTTGCAGAGATAGTGGTTCCCTTTATGGCAATCGGATATATAGTAGTTTGTTTCCTTGTTTTGGGGGCAAATATTTCTGAAATTCCTCAAATGTTTAAACTTATCATTGAAAGCGCTTTAGGTGTAAATGCAACATTTGGAGCAATAATAGGGTCTGCAATCACTTGGGGGATTCAAAGAGGCCTTTATTCAAATGCAGCTGGTGTAGGAAGTGAAATTTTCGGCGCAGCAGCAGTAGAAGTGTCCCACCCGGCAAAACAAGGATTAGTTCAGTCCTTTGCCGTTTATGTTGATACCTTACTTATTTGTTCAGCTACTGGTTTTATGATTCTTATTACAGGAATGTACGATGTTATTCCAAATGGAACAACACCCCTAGTAACGAATCTTGGGGATGTAGAACCAGGTGCAGTTTATACACAAAGAGCCATTGAGTCTGTATTACCAGGCTTTGGTTCTCCATTTATTGCTATAGCTGTTTTATTCTTTGCCTTTACGACTATGGTTGCCTATTATTATAGTGCAGAAACCTGTCTTGCTTATATTCTAGGGGTAAAGAAGAAAATCTGGATGAGAAATGTATTAGGGTTACTCGTATTAGGTGCTGTTTACTACGGGAGTGTTAACACTGCCGAAATTGGGTGGGGATTAGGCGACTTAGGAATAGGGAGTATGGGTTGGATGAATATCATCGTTATTTTATTTCTATCAAAGAAAGTGTTTATAATATTAAAGGATTATGAGATTCAGAAGAAAGAGGGAAAAAATCCATTATTTGATCCTGCTGAATTAGGTATTACAGATGCTGATTATTGGGAAAAGGAATACAAAAACAAAGAACACTCTAAATGTATTAAAAGTTAAATACTAAAAAAAAGCAGGGTGGCCATTTACATGGCCACCCTGCTTTTTTAGGTTAAGGGAGTAGTCTACACCTATACAATCCAACTAAACTGCATCTGTCTTACCTATATTCTTATTTTCGCAGTGACAGAAGGTAAGTTTTGTTTAAATGAATCTTTTACAGAGTGTCTAAAGCAAATATTAATATATTCTATATAATTTATTTTATATTCTGAATCTTTAAATAATATTAATGAAAGGGAAGTGATATTTTTATGTTAGAATTGGTCAATTTACTGAATAGTTATGTTTGGAGTAATGCTCTAGTATTCTTATTCTTAGCTGTCGGACTATTTTTTACTGTCCGCACCAGATTTGTACAAGTCAGACGTTTTAAAGACATGGTTAAATTATTATTTGAAAAGAACAATGACAATGCAGGTATTTCTTCCTTCCAAGCATTAGCAATGTCTTTAGGTAGTCGTATCGGAACGGGTAATATCGTTGGGGTGGCTGCTGCAATTAGTTTAGGAGGACCAGGAGCAGTCTTTTGGATGTGGATCACAGGATTTTTTGGAAGTGCAACTTCTTTTATCGAGATCACACTAACCCAAATCTATAAAAGTAAATTAGAGGGTGAGTATCGTGGTGGTACACCGTTCTATATTTACAAAGGATTAAATTTAAAGTGGTTCTCTGTTA
>Ga0180215_1005789_pt1 | contig 10426 bp, 9 predicted proteins | sample eDN3rd37CBELigBY_FD_128871 | JGI IMG/M metagenome (GOLD analysis project Ga0180215, IMG submission 128871) | Enriched backyard soil microbial communities from Emeryville, California, USA - eDNA 3rd pass 37_C BE-Lig BY (version 2) (version 2) | ecosystem: Environmental > Terrestrial > Soil >...
AAGACGAAGTGCCGGGCGCCGACATGGGCCGGCATCTCGCCCGCCACGACCTCAATGTCGACGTCAAGCGCATCGTGGCCGCGGGCAATGTCCAGGAGACGCTGCTCTCCTATGCCGCCGACAGTTCGGCCGACATGATGGTGATGGGCGGCTATGGCCACTCGCGCCTGCGTGAGTTCATCCTCGGCGGCGTGACGCGCGGCATGCGCTCGTCGATGACCGTGCCCTGCTTCATCTCGCATTAGCTCTCAACGAACAACGCAAGCGAGGTGCCGCACCTCTCCCCGGTGGGGAGAGGTCGGATCGCATAGCGATCCGGGTGAGGGGGGTCAGATGGCAATAATTGAGATCGGTTCCCCCTCACCCTGTCCCTCTCCCCAGCGGGGAGAGGGGACCCAAACGCATACTCTTCGGCGACCTGGGTCGCACCTTACCGACGTTCAGTCCGCAACCGGCCACGCGGCCTGGACCACGAGGCCGCGGGCGCGGGCGTCGACGATGCCAGCGGCGCGCAGTGCGGAAAGCGCGAAGCTCTGCACGACGGCGCGGCCGGTGGCGCTGTCCGCTTCAACCGGAATGGCTAACGGCCCGATCAGGGATTCGACGAGCCCGCCGACAATCGCGCGCGCCAGCAGCGCCGGATCGGCGTCGCCGAGGCGGCCGTCCGCCGCCGCTTTCTCAATCTGTCCCGCGAATGCATCGACCAGCGCCTGGCGGAACTCCCGCTGCGCGGGCGCGAGTTCGGCATCGGCGGGTTCGCCAACGACGGCCCAGATCAGACGGCGCTGGCGCAGGGCGCGCGCCGCGAACGTGACCAGCGCCGCGGCGAGGGCCGAGAGCGCGCCGGGCGATGCCGCGGCGGCGTCCTGCATCGCGCCGAGTTCGCACGCGCTGACATCGGCAACGAGCGCGGCGACCAGGTCACCCTTGGAATCGAAATAGCGGTAGACGGTTCCGGCGGCCACGCCGGCCCGCTTTGCGACCGGCGCGACCTGCACCGCATCAAGCCCTTCGCCCGCGGCGATCTCACGCGCGGCCGCGACCAGTGCGGCATGGCGCGCACGCAGGCGCTCTTCCACCTTCTCGGTGCGGCGGTAGGCCATGATTCGCTCCCGCAAGAAGCGAACCATGGTTCAGGCCATTGCGGCAAGCCGCTCTGACCGCAGCCGTCCTTCGAAGCGATGGGGTTATTTCTTTTCCTGCGCCGCCAACGCTCTCTCTCGGATCGTGCTCATGGTGGCGGCCGGGGTGATCGCTTCCGGGTCGACCTTGACGTGGATGATGGCCGGCTTGCCCAGCCTTTGCGCTTCCGCGAAGGCGGCCGGAAAATCCGCCGTGCGCTCGACCACCGCCCCGTAGCCGCCGAAGGCGTGGGCATAGGCCGCGAAGTCAGGGTTCTTGAGCCCCGTCGCCGACACACGGCCGGGATATTCGCGCTCCTGGTGCATGCGGATGGTGCCGAACATGCTGTTGTCGATGACGACGCAGATGATCGGCAGGTCGTACTGCACGGCGGTCGCGAACTCCTGCCCGTTCATCAGGAAGTCGCCGTCGCCGGAGAAGCAGACCACCGGCCGGTCGGGGTGCAGCCGCTTCGCCGCCACCGCGGCCGGGACGCCATAGCCCATCGAGCCGGAATTCGGCGCAAGCTGCGTGCCGAAACGGCGGATGCGGTAGAAACGGTGCACCCAGGTCGCGAAGTTGCCGGCGCCGTTGGTGATGATCGCCTCCGGCGGCAGCATCTCGCGCAGCATCACCATCACCTCGCCGAAATTGACGCCGCCCGGCTGCGGCGTCGCCTTCTCTGTCCAGGCGAGATAGCTCGCATGCAGCGCCTCGGTCTCGCCGCGCCACGGCAGTTCGGCCGGCGGCTGCAGCCCTTCGAGCGCGGCGGCGAAGGCGGTTGGCGAGGCGTGGATCGCAAGGTTCGGCCGGTAGACGCGGCCGAGCTCCTCCGAACCCGGATGCACGTGCACGAAGGTCGTCTGCGGGACCGGGATGTCGAACAGCTTGTAACCCTGCGACGGGATCTCGCTGAGCCGTCCGCCCACCACCATCACGAGGTCGGAGCCCTTGACGTAGTCGAGCAGTTTCGGGTTCGGCCCGATGCCGAAGTCGCCGGCGTAGCAGTCGTGCAGCGCGTCGAAGCGGTCGGCGCGGCGGAACGTGGTCGCGACCGGCATCGCGAAGCGTTCGGCGAAGCGCATCACCGCCGCCGACGCCTTCTCCGACCAGCGGCTGCCGCCGAGCAGCATCACCGGCTTCTTCGCCGCCCAGATCAGCTTCTGCAGCCGCGCCATCTCGTTGAGGCCGGGATAGGTCTCGACCGGCTCCGACGGCAGCGGATCGGCGACCGACACGCGCTCGGTCAGCATGTCTTCGGGCAGCGCGATCACCACCGGGCCCGGCCGCCCGTTCATCGCCGTGTAAAAGGCCCGCGAGACGATTTCGGGGATCCGCTCGGGATCGTCGATCTCGGTCGCCCACTTGGCCATGGTGCCGAACACCGCGCGGTAGTCGAGTTCCTGGAACGCCTCGCGCTCGCGCATGTGGCGGCCGACCTGGCCGACGAACAGGATCATCGGCGAGGAGTCCTGCTTCGCGATGTGGACACCGTGCGAAGCATTGGTGGCACCGGGACCGCGCGTCACGAAGGCGATGCCCGGACGGCCGGTGAGCTTGCCCACCGCCTCGGCCATGATCGCCGCGCCGGCTTCCTGGCGGCAGACGGTCACTGCGATCTCGCGCTCGTAGAAGGCGTCCAGCACGGCGAGATAGCTCTCGCCGGGAATGCAGAACGCATGGCGCACGCCATTGGCGATCAACTGGTCGATCAGCACTTCGGCGCCCGAGCGGGTGTTGTCCTTGCCGCGCATTTCCTGTCTCCGGCCACAATCTCAATTGGGTCGATCGACCCCTACACAATGAACGGCCACCGGGCAAACCGGCGGCCGGCCTGATTGCACGCCGCTCAGCGCCTGATAGGCGCGAAGCTCGCCGGGACCATGAGCGAGGTCTGCTGGTGGACGACGTATTGCGCCTCCCCCATCCTCCGCACGAATTCCTGCCATTCCGGATCGGCCATCATCGCGGCGCGCTTTTGCTCGCGTTCGCCGGCGCTCTCATAGGCCCACAGGTGGGTGAAGGTGTTGAGTTCGCCGGTCTCCGCGACGAGGTAGGCGAGGGGCTGGCCGAGATGGCGGGTCTGCGCGGCAAGGCCGTGCTTCTCGTACAGCGCGAGTTGCGGGGCAACGCCGCCGGCGCGGCAGCGATAGGTGCGGACATCGACGATCATTCAGGTCTCCTCCTGGTTTGGGACCCGCATGTTGTTTGCCGATGGAGAGAAGGGTCAAGCGCTTCGGCTGGCGTGTCCGGCATGCGTCACGGGGGACTTACGGATTCATCGCCGCATGGTTGGCGCGCTGCCGAGCCGGCTTGATCGCTCGGCTGAGATTGGCGGCGGTATTGACCAGCGAGACGTGCGAGAACGCCTGCGGGAAGTTGCCGATCAGCCGCTTGCTGCGCGGATCATATTCTTCGCTCAACAGGCCGACATCGTTGCGCAGGCCGAGCAGGCGCTCGAACATCGCCTCGGCCTCTTCAATGCGGCCCTGGAGCATGTAAGCGTCGACGAGCCAGAAGCTGCAGGCGAGGAAGGCGCCTTCGCCCGGCGGCAGCCCGTCGTCGGTTTGGTTGGTATCGTACCGCAGCACGAAGCCATCGACCATCAGCCGGCGCTCGATCGCTTCCACCGTCGCGCGGATGCGCGGATCGTTGGCCGGCAGGAAGCCGACCGCCGGCAGCAGCAGCAGGCTGGCGTCGAGCTGGTTCGAGCCGTAGGCCTGCACGAAGCTTCCGAGTTCGGGATTGAAGCCGTTGGCGCAGACATCGGCATGGATCTGCGCCCGCAGCCGGGCCCAGCGATCGACATCGCCCGGCAGGCCGAATTCATGCGCGCTCTTGACCATGCGGTCGAAGGCGACCCAGGCCATGACCTTGGAATAGGTGAAGTGCTGCCGGCGGCCGCGCACTTCCCAAATGCCTTCGTCTGGCGCGCGCCAGAGCGTTTCGAGGTGGTCGAGCAGCGCGCGCTGCAATTGCCAGCCGAACGGACTTGGCGGCAGGCCGCCGCGGCGGGCCTGATGCAGCGCGTCCATCATTTCGCCGTAGACGTCGAGCTGGAGCTGGCTGTAGGCGGCATTGCCGATCCGCACCGGCCGCGAATTCTCGTATCCGGGCAGCCAGGGCACTTCCCACTCGTTGAGACGGTGCTCGCCGCCGATGCCGTACATGATCTGCATCTGCTCCGGGCTGCCGGCGGCCGCCCGCACCAGCCAGTCACGCCAGGCGGCGGCCTCGTCGTAATAGCCGGAGTCCATCAGCGACAGCAGCGTGAGCGTCGCGTCCCGCAGCCAGCAGAAGCGGTAATCCCAGTTGCGCGAGCCGCCGAGATGTTCCGGCAGCGACGTCGTCGGCGCCGCGACGATGCCGCCGGTCGGCGCGTAGGTGAGGGCCTTGAGCGTGATGAGCGAGCGCGTAAGGGCGTCGCTCCACGGCCCCTCGGCATTGCATTTGTCGGCCCAATTGCGCCAGTGCCGCTCGGTGCGGTCGAGCGCCCAGCGTGCGTCGACCGGCTTCGGCGGATCGTGGTGCGACGGGCCGTAGCTGAGCACGAACGGGACCGGCAGCCCCTCGCGGACGGTGAACTCCGAGATCGTCTTGAAGCCCTCGCCATGCGTTTCCGCGGGCGTATCGAGGACCAGCATGTCGGGGCCGGAAACGGCGCTGAGGCCCTTGCCGGAAAGCCGGCTCACCCAGGGCACCGTCTTGCCGTACCCGAAGCGGATGATGAGTTCGCTGCGGAACCGTACCGTGCCGCGCTCGCCGACGACGAAGCGCACGAGGTTCGAATTGCCGTCGCGCAGCGGCATGAAGTCGATCACCCGCGCCGCGCCTTCTTCGGTCTCGAAGCGGGTTTCGAGGATCAGCGTGTTGTGGCGATAGGCCCGGGTCGGGCGCGCGTGCGGCGCGCAAGGCGCCATCAGCCAGCGGCCATGCGATGGATCGCCGAGCAGCGCCGCGAAGCAGGCGTCCGAATCAAAGCGCGGCCAGCATAGCCAGTCGATGGAGCCGTCGCGGCCGACCAGCGCGGCACTCTCGCAGTCGCCGATGAGGGCGTAGTCTTCGATTGGCAGCGGCATCAGCCCTCCAGCGAATCCGCGGACGGTGATCCAGTCATCCGCTCGATTCCGCGCAGGCGGGAGTCAAAAAGGCCATGTTTGTCATCGCTCCCGCCTGGATCCCCGCTTTCACGGGGACGGGCGGTAAGCACTTGGCCGAAGTTCCGGCCTTGATGGAATCAAGGCCGGAACTTCAATTTCGCAGTGACGCGTTTTCGTCACGCGAACCGGTATCCACCTCGCTCGAAACGCTTTCGGGCAGATTAGAAATCCGCTCCGGACTTTACGGCATCCGGACCGGATAGACCGGCTGCTCGCCCGCGAGAACGCGCGCGACATCGCCAGCCGCCTTGGACTGCAACTCCTCGAGCGCATCCACGGAATAGAACGCCGTATGCGGCGTCAGGATCACGTTGTCGCGGCCGGCGAGCGGCAGGTCCGCCGGCGGCGGCTCGACCTCGAGCACGTCCAGCGCGGCGCCGCCGACCTGGCCGGAATCCAGCGCGGCGGCCAGCGCCTGCTGGTCGATCAGCGGCCCGCGCGCGGTGTTGATGATCATCACGCCTTTCTTGGCCTTCGCGAAGGCCTCGGCATTGAGCAGACCACGGGTCTCGGGCAGCAGCGGGGCATGCACCGAGATGAAGTCGGAACGCGCGAGCAGTTCGTCGAACGAGACGCTCTCGACATTGAGCGCCTTGAGATGCTCCGGCGAGACGTAGGGATCATAGGTGATGACCTTGAGCCCGAATGCCTGCGCCTTCGGCACCATCGCGCGCGGAATGTTGCCGAGCCCGACCAGGCCGAGCACGCGGCCTTCGAGCCGGTAGATCGGAACCACCGCCGGCATCTCCCAGCGGCCGGCCTGCACCAGCTTGTTGGAAAGCGGGATCTTGCGCGCGAGCGAGAGCAGCAGCGCCATCGCGTGGTCGGAGACTTCCGCGAGGCAGTAGTCCGGCACGTAGGTGACGGTGATGCCCATTTCCTTCGCGGTCGGCAGGTCGATGTTGTCGACGCCGAGGCCGGTGCGTCCGATCACCTTGCAGCGCGTGAGCTGGCGCAGGAAATCCGGCGTCAGCTTGGCGTAGCAGACGATGATGCCGTCGGCGTCGCGCGCGACTTCGAGGATGTCCTCGAGCGACGAGCTCTTCGACATGCGCACTTCGGCGTTGACGCGTTCGAGCGCCTTCTTGGCCGGATCGAGGGTGGGGAACGGGCTGTCGGCAACGGCTACGATCGGGCGGGACATTCGGATCTTCCTTTCGACGATCTCTCAGACTGTCATCCCGGCCGGGCGCTGTATGGGCGAGAGCCGGGATCCATACGCCGCAGCAGGGGTTATGGATTCCGGCTCGCCGCTGAAGCGGCGCCCGGGAATGACGGCTTATTGAAGCACCTGCTTATTGAAGCACCTGCGGGTTGACACAGTTCGGCAAGGGCTTGCCTGCAAGCAGCGCTTCGATATTGTCGATCACGACATTGGCCATCTGATCGCGCACTTCCAGCACCGCGCTGCCGAGATGCGGCGTCATAACGACGTTCGGCATCGTAAGCAATTCGGGTTCGATGTAGGGCTCGCGCTCGAACACGTCGAGGCCGGCGCCGGCAATCTGTCCGCTCTGCAACGCCTTCACCAGCGCCTTCTCGTCGATCACGGGCCCGCGCGAGGTGTTGATGATGTAGGCGGTTCGCTTCATCAGGCCGAATTCGCGCTCGCCGATCAGGTGATGGGTTTCGGGCGTCATGTTGGGGTGCAGCGACACGAAGTCCGACTCTTTGAGCAGTTCGTCGAGCGACACATAGGTCGCGTTGAGTTCCTGCTCCTGCTCCGGCGTCATGCGCTGGCGGCTCTGGTAAAGCACCTTCATGTCGAAGCCGCGCGCGCGCCGCCCCACGGCCCGCGCGATCCGGCCGCGGCCGCCGACGAGGCCGAGCGTCTTGCTCCACACGAAGCCGCCGGCAAGATGGTTCGACTGCGCGCCCGGAAAGCCCCCGGCGCGCAGCATGTTGTCCCCCTCGACCACGCGGCGCGCGACCGACATCATCAGCGCCCAGCAGATGTCGGCCGTGGTCTCCACCGCCATCGCCGGCACTACCGTAACGGGAAGTTTCCGGCGTGTGGCCTCCTCGACATCGATGCGGTCCGGCGTGATCGACATCGAGGTGATCGCGCGCAGGTTCGGGTTCGCGTCCATCACTTCCTTGTCGACGATGTCGTGCAGCAGCGCGAGCAGGATATCGCAGCGGCGCACGCCCTCGATCATGCGTTCCTTGCTGATGATCTTGCTGGAATCCTCCACCATCTCGACCTCGGCAATCGCCTTGAGGCGGGCGAGCGCGGTGGGTCCGATCGGCTGGGTCACGAACACTTTCGGGCGCATCATCGCATCCATAATACGGTGCCCGCGATCCCGTCGGCGGCGCGCAGCGCGCCGTCCGGAATCCGGGCGGTTGAACCAATAACGCCGAGCACCATAGGGATGCCTCGCTCTTGCGCAAGCGAGGCACGGTGCGAACCGCATCGCGGGTGGGGCCGCCAACGCCAGGGTTGCTGGCTGCGGTCACGAAAATGTAGCTGCGCGGAGCGTTCAATTGAAATAATATGTTCCGCGTGTGCGCATAAGGAATTTTGATGTCGGGCATCACGCTGAGACAGATTCGGGCTGTCATCGCCGTCTGCGAGGAAGGGTCGTTCACCCGCGCGGCCGAGCGCGAGGCGGCGACCCAATCCGGCATTTCCCAGCACATCGCCGCGCTTGAGCGGACGCTCGGTGTGAAACTGTTCGAGCGCTCCAATGCCGGCGTACGGCCGACGCCGGCCGGCATGCGCTACTATCGCCGCTGCATCGAGGCCGTCGGCACACTGAAGGCCGGCTCCGAGGAGATGCGGGCGCTCGCGAGCCGCGTCACCGGAAACCTGCGGATCGGCCTGATGCCGACCTTCACCCGCGCCGCCCTCGCCCCGACGCTGAAGCGCTACGTGCAGGAGTTCCCGGACGTCACGATCAAGATCGTCGAGGGCTACTCCAACGTGCTCACCGACCGCGTGCTCGCGGAGGATCTCGACTTCGCCGTGGTGCCGACCTTCGAAGGGCGCGTCGGCCTGCGCTCGCGGCTGCTCGCGCGCGACCGCGAGATGCTGATCTCCGGCCCGGCACGCGGCCTGGTGCCGATGCAGCCGGTTCGCCTGCGCGAGATCACGCCGCTGAAGATGGTCGCGCCGGGGGGCCCCAACATCCGGCGCCGCAACCTCGACACCTATTTCCAGACCAACGGCGTGCCGGTGGCGGAGCTGATCGAGATGGACGCGATGATCGGCACGCTCGAATTCGTCGCCGCGACCGACTGGGTGACGGTGCTGCCGAGCGTGATCTGCGTCAACGACATCGAGCGGGGCGACCTCGTGGTCAATCCGATCGACGATCCGCCGCTCTATGCCGAGTTCGTGGTTATCGAGCCCGCGCGGCATACGCTGAGCGTGCAGGCGCAACTGTTCCTCGAACGGCTGGAAGAGGAAGTGAAGCTGATCCAGGGCCGGCTCGCCAACGCCACCCCGACACTGCAGCCGGCGGGGTAAAGCGTCCCTCAAGTTGTCCGGAAGACGGGCAACACCGTGTGCTTGCGGCCCGCGACTGAACAGCCCAAAGTCTTGCGCCCACCGGGAGTGCAAGACCGCCCATGACATTATCATCCAACCAGACGGCGCGCGTGCTCGGCATGCTGCGCACCATGCACACGATCCGCGCCTTCGAGGAGGCCGCCGCGCAGGCCTGGCGCGACGGCCATGTGCGCGGCTCCGTCCACCAATATGTCGGGCAGGAGGCGATCGCCGTCGGCATCAGCGCCAACCTGCGCCCGACCGACTATGTCAGCAGCAATCACCGCGGCCACGGCCACGCCATCGCCAAGGGCGCCGACCCGGTCGCGATGATGAAGGAACTGTTTGGCCGCGCCGACGGCACTTGCGGCGGCAAGGGCGGCTCGATGCATGTCGCCGACTTCTCGGTTGGGATGCTAGGCGCCAACGGCGTGGTGGCAGACGGCGCGACCATCGCGGTCGGCGCGGGTCACGCGATCAAGGTGATGGGCGAGGACCGCGTCGCGGTCCCCTATTTCGGCGACGGCGCGATCAACCGGGGCCCGCTGATGGAAGCCTTCAACTGGGCCAAGGTCTACCGGCTGCCGGTGCTGTTCGTTTGCGAGAACAACGCCTATGCGGCGACCACGCGCACCGCCGACGTCACCGCCGGCGAGGGTTTCGTCGCGCGCGCGAAGAGCTTCGGCATCGAGGGCGAGGCGGTCGACGGCAATGACGTGCTCGCGGTCGATGCCGCGGCCGAGCGCCTCATCGCACGTCTGCGCCGCGGCGACGGCCCGGCCTATCTCCACGCCACCACCTACCGCCATCACGGCCACTATGCGCACGACAAGGGCGCGTATCGCGATCCGGCGGAGGTCGCGCGCTGGCGCGAGAGCGATCCGATCGCGCGCTGCGCGGCGTGGCTGGTCTCGCAAGGTGTCGCACGGGCCGACATCGAGGCGGCAGCGAGCGAGGCGCAGGCGCTGATCGCGCGCGCGGTCGCGGAAGCGAACGCCGCGCCGTGGCCGGCGGTAGCGACGATGTATGCCGAGGTTCAGGATCTCGACATGGGAGTTGTGGGGACGCCGCGATGACGACCGAAATGACCTACGGCGAAGCCGCGCTCCTCGCACTGCGGCAGGAGATGGCCCGCGACGCCCGCGTCTGGGCGCTGGGCGAGGATCTTGGGCCCGAAGGCGGGCTGGCGGGCCAGTATCGCGGGCTTCAGGCCGAGTTCGGCCCCGACCGCATCGTCGATACGCCGATCTCGGAATCGATGATCATGGCGGCCGGCGTCGGCGCGGCGGTCGCCGGCACGCGGCCGGTGGTCGAACTGCGCTTCGCCGACTTTGCGATGTGCGCGGCCGACGAGATCGTCAACCAGGCCGCCAAGATCCGCTACATGTTCAACGGGCAGGCGCGCGTGCCGCTGGTCGCGCGTACCGCGATGGGCCTGCGCGGCGGCATCGCCGCCCAGCACTCACAGTCGCTCGAAGCCTGGTGGGTGCACATCCCCGGCCTCGTGGTGATCGCGCCGGCGACGCCGGCCGACAATCACGCGCTGCTCAAGGCCGCGATCCGCTGCGACGATCCGGTGATCTATCTCGAGCACAAGGGCCTTTGGGGCGTGAAGGGTCCGGTCAACGCGGACGCCGCACCGGTCGAGATC
>Ga0180215_1005792_pt1 | contig 10423 bp, 6 predicted proteins | sample eDN3rd37CBELigBY_FD_128871 | JGI IMG/M metagenome (GOLD analysis project Ga0180215, IMG submission 128871) | Enriched backyard soil microbial communities from Emeryville, California, USA - eDNA 3rd pass 37_C BE-Lig BY (version 2) (version 2) | ecosystem: Environmental > Terrestrial > Soil >...
AGGTCGTAGACGTCCTCCAGCACCTGGTCGGAGGTGACCACGTGCTCGATGCCGGGGATGTCGGGGAAGAACGGCGCGGCGCCGGTGGCGATCAGGACCCGCTTCGTTTGGACCAGCTCGCCGCCGGCTTCGACCACGAAGCCGTCGCCCTGGCGGCAGGCGACCTTGGCCCGGCTCTTGACCACCGTCACGCCGGCACCGTCCAGCATGCCGCGATAGATCGCCTCGAGCCGGGCGATCTCGCGGTTGCGCGCCTCGAGGAAGCCGCGGAAGTCGTGCCGCACCTCGCCGAACGACCAGCCCATGTCCCGGGCCACCGCCAGCTCGTGCGGCACGCCGGCACCGTAATGCATGAGCTTCTTCGGCACGCAGCCGCGGATCACGCAGGTGCCGCCCAGGCGCGAATCCTCGGCGAGCGCCACCTTGGCGCCATGGGAGGCGGCGCGGCGGGCGCAGGCGACGCCGCCCGACCCACCGCCGATCACGAACAGGTCGAGCTGGCTCACGCCTCTTGGCCTCGCTTGGTCGACGGGACGGTTACGGGGCGACGCCGATGCCACCCAGGCTGACGTACTTCAGCTCCAGATAATCATCGACGCCGTACTTGCTGCCCTCGCGGCCGAGCCCGGACTGCTTCACGCCGCCGAACGGCGACACCTCGTTGGCGATCACGCCGTCATTGACGCCCAGCAGGCCGACCTCCAGCGCCTCGGCGACGCGGAACACCCGGCCGAGGTCGCGGGCATAGAAGTAGCCGGCCAGGCCGTAGTCGCTGTCGTTGGCCAGCGCGATCACCTCCTCCTCCGTCTCGAAGCGGAACAGGGGGGCCACCGGGCCGAAGGTCTCCTCGCGGGCGATCTGCATGTCCATGTTGCAGGCCGAGAGCACGGTCGGCTGGAAGAACAGCCCGCCCAGCTGATGGCGCTCACCGCCGGTCAGCACCGAGGCACCCTTGGCGACCGCGTCCTTGACGTGCTCGGCCGCCTTGTCGACCGCGGCCGGCTCGATCAGCGGGCCCATCTGGGTGCCGGCCTCCATGCCGTTGCCGACCTTGAGCGCGCCCGCGGCTTCCGCGAACTTCTTGGCGAACTCGTCATAGACGCCGGCCTGGACATAGATCCGGTTGGTGCAGACGCAGGTCTGGCCGGAATTGCGGAACTTGCAGGCGATGGCACCCTGGACGGCGGCATCGATGTCGGCGTCGTCGAACACGATGAACGGCGCGTGGCCGCCCAGCTCCATGCTGACCTTCTTCACCGTGTCGGCGCACTGCTTGAGCAGGATCTTGCCGACCTCGGTGGAGCCGGTGAAGGAGATCTTGCGGACCTTCTTGTTCTCGGTGAGCTCGCCGGCGATCTTGCGGGCCGAACCGGTCACGATGTTGAACACGCCCGGCGGGAAGCCGGCGCGCTCGGCCAGCTCGGCCAGCGCCAGGGCGGAATAGGGCGTGTAGGTCGCGGGCTTGATCACCACGGTGCAGCCGACCGCCAGGCCCGGCGCCGACTTGCGGGTGATCATCGCGTTGGGGAAGTTCCAGGGCGTGATCATGCCGCACACGCCGACCGGCTGCTTCATCACCAGGATCCGGCGCGACGCCACCGTCTGCGGGACGATGTCGCCGTAGATGCGCTTGGCCTCCTCGGCGAACCACTCGATGAACGAGGCGCCGTAGACGACCTCGCCGCGGCTCTCGGTGAGCGACTTGCCCTGCTCGCGAGTCATGATGATCGCGAGGTCTTCCTGGTTCTCGATCAAGAGGTCGAACCACTTGCGCAGGATCGCGGCGCGTTCCTTGCCGGTCTTCTGCTTCCAGGACTTGAAGGCCTCGTCGGCCGCCTCGATGGCGCGCCGGGTCTCGGCCTCGCCCATGTCGGGGATGGAGCCCAGCCGCTCGCCGGTGGCCGGGTCGGTCACGTCGATCGTCTTGCCGCTGTCGGCGCCCACCCACTTGCCGCCGATATAGGCCTGCTCCTTGAAGAGCGAGGGGTCCTTCAGCAGGTTGCGGATGTCTTTGAGGGCAGTAGCCATCTCGTCTCGAACTCCCCTTGGCCGGAGCCGGGCGACATGGGCCCGGGCTGCCCCGGCGACGACCGACCTGGCCGGATGCGCCTGCATCCGGCCCACGTGAGGCGGCGGCCTCCATACAGGATGGGGGCTTGCGCGGTAAAGGCGCAGCCCGCCCGGCGGTCAGGGCGAGACCGCCCGCATCTCCATCACGACGGGGCGGCTCATTCTGGCCGCCCGCCGCTTGCTCAGTAATTCTTCTGGATCTGGTCGTAGACGAAGCCCGACGCGGCACCCGCGGCGGCACCGATCCCGACCTGGCTCAGCCAGTTGCCGCCGAACAGGCCGACCACGCCACCCGCGGCCGCCCCGGTGGCGGCACCGACCGCCGTGCTGCGCCCGGTCTGGCGGTCCACCGCGCAGCCGGCCACGCCGAGGCTCGCGATCAGCAGCGCCACGCCGCCCAGCCGCTTCATCCTGCTCATGTCCCGTTGGTCTCCCATCATTGCTTGCACGGCCAGATCGACGCGGCAGCCCGCCAGAACCCGTCCACCGCACTCTCGCTGCCGGTCTGCGGGTTGGTCTCGCCCCAGGCGACGATCGCGCGGCGGATGTCGTCCAGGCTCGGCACCGGATCGGCACATGCCCAGGGCTGGATGGCACCGGCACGCAGCAAGGTGGCGTAGAGGCTGCCGTTGCCGACCAGCCAGCCGCGGCAGAACTGGGCCGCATCCTCGGAATCGGCGCCGCAGACCGCGACGAGATCGGAGAACGTCCGCATCTTGAAGGCATCGGGCGCCACCGGTGCGGCGAGCGCCCCGCCCGCAGCCGTGGCCAAGATTCCCGCAAGCGCTGCTGTCCGCCAGCCCCGCATCGTCCACCTCCGTCTCGGCCGGACACCAGGCCGCGTCCGCGGCCGTCTCGACGGAACATATAGGGCCGGCGCCGCTTCGAACCAACGCCGCGGCGGCGCCGGCTGGCTGATGCCGCGGTTCAGGCGCCCCGGTTCAGGTCCCGATGCCGCGCGCCACGAAGGTCGACATGCGCCGGCCGAACGCGGCCGGATCGGGCAGGGGCTCGCCCTCGACGATCCGGGCCTGGTCGAGCAGCAGGTGGGCGAGTTCCCCGAAGTCCGGGGTGTCGTCCTTGGCGAGTGTGGCCAAGCGGCGGACCAGGTCGTGACGCGGGTTCACTTCCAGGATCCGCTTGGCCAGCACGTCCAGCTGGTTGTGGCTCTTGAGGAACCGCTCCAGGCGCATGTCCATCGCCTGGTCGCCTGCCACCAGGCAGACGGCACTCTGGCGCAGCCGCTTGCTTTCCCGCACGTCCGCGACCTGGTCGCCCAGCGCCAGCTTGAGCTTGGCGATCAGCCGGCCGAGATCGCCTTCCTCGGTGGCCGGCTCCTCGGGCTTCTCCGCCTCGGCCGCGTCCTTCTCGATCGCGGACAGGTCCACGTCGCCCTTGGCCAGCGACCGGATCGGCTTGCCGGCATGCTCGGTCACCTGCTCCAGCCAGAACGGATCGACCTGGTCGTCCAGCAGCAGCACCTCCACGCCCTTGGCGCGCGCCTCCTCGAGCTGCGGACTGTTGCGCAGGGCGGCGTGGCTCTCACCGGAGATCACGTAGATCGCCTCCTGGCCGGGCTTCATCCGGCCGACATAGTCGGCGAGCGACGTCCAGCCATCCGTGGAGTGGGTCGAGCGGAAGCGCGCCAGCTCCATGATCCGCTCGCGGTTCTCGCTGTCCTCGTACAGCCCCTCCTTCAGCACCGGGCCGAAGTCGGTCCAGAAGGCCAGGTACTTGTCCTTCGCCTCCTGCTCCTCCGCCTGGGCCTTGTTCTTCAGCTCGTCCAGGATCCGCTTGACGATCGCCTTGCGCATCTTCGGCACGACGCTGCCCTGCTGCAGGGTCTCGCGGCTGACGTTCAGCGGCAGGTCCTGGCTGTCGATGATGCCCGACACGAAGCGCAGGTAGCGCGGCAGCAGGTTCTCCAGGCTGCTCGTGATGAACACCCGCTTGACGTAGAGCTTCACCCCATGGGCGCGGCGCGGGTCGTAGAGGTCGAAGGGCCGGGCCGTCGGCACGAACAGCAGGGCCGTGTATTCGAGCAGCCCCTCGGCGTTGAAGTGGACCCGGGCGAACGGCTCGTCGAAGGCGTGGGCGACGTGGTGGTAGAATTCCTTGTACTGCTCGTCCGTGATCTCGGACTTGGGCCGGGTCCAGAGCGCCGAGCCCTCGTTGATCTGCTCAGGGGCGGAGGGCTCGTCGCCTTCCTGGTCGGCCTTGATCAGCCGCAGCCGGATCGGCAGGGCGATATGGTCGGAATGGGTGCGCACGATCCGGCGCAGCGTCCACTCGTCCAGGAACTCCTTGGCGTCGTCCTTGAGGTGCAGGGTGATCGCCGTGCCGCGCTTGAACGAATCGGTCGGCAGTTCCTCGATGGCGAAGCCGCTGCGGCCGTCCGAGGCCCAGCTCCAGGCGGTGCTCTCGCCGGCCCGGCGCGAGATCACCACCGCCTTGTCCGCCACCATGAACACCGAATAGAAGCCCACGCCGAACCGGCCGATCAGGTCGACGTCCTTCCTGGCATCGCCGGTCAGCAGCTCGGCGAAGCGCGCCGTGCCCGAGCGGGCGATGGTGCCCAGATTCTCCGCCAGCTCCTCGCGGGTCATGCCGATGCCGTTGTCGGCGATCGTCAGGAGGCCGTTCTTGGCATCGGCCAGGATGGTGATCTCGAGGTCCGGGTCGGTGCCCAGCAGCTCCGGCCGGCTCAGGCTCTCGTAGCGCAGCTTGTCGCACGCGTCGGACGCGTTGGAGATCAGCTCCCGCAGGAAGATCTCGCGATCCTTGTAGAGGGAGTTGATCACGAGATCGAGGACACGGCCGACATCGGCCTCGAACGGCTGCATCGTCTCGCTCATCGCCTTGTTGTTTCAGTCGGTTAGGGTGGGCCTGCGTGCCGAGCCATCTGGGAATTCGCCAGGGCGTCTGCAAGACGCAAGCGGCCGCACCTGCACAGGCGAACATGCGCTCGTGGCCTTTTACCGGTGGTTGCCGGGGCGAAGCTAGCCGTTGAAGCCTAGGCTGATTGAGATGTGGCCGCCCTGGCTCCGGGTGGCGGCGTGATCGGGGAAGACGCCGATCGAGAGGCGCTGCAGCCCGGCGGTCGCGGGGGCTTCCTCGTTCTCCGCCGAGATGACCGAGCGGAGCGTCGGGATGGTCAGGGCGACGCCGTCATAGCGGATCTCGATGTCCAGGCCGTCCTTCCGGTGGGTGGCGACGACGGCGAGGGGCTTGTGCAGGTAGTGGCCTTCCTTCAGCAGCCGGAAGGCCTGTTCGACGCCGGTGAGCGTGCGGGCGATCAGTGCGGGGCCAAGCTGCCACTCGGTCGCGTTCGCGTTCAGCGTGCGGGCAAGGTCGGCCAGGGCCTTGTCGGATTCGCGCCAGTTGATCGTCTCCGACTGCGGCGTGGCGATCCGGAAGACCAGGGTGAGCGCGCAGGCCGCCGCCAGGCTGAGGGCGAGCCCGCTCTCGGCCACCAGATGCAGGTAGGCGGGCAGCCGGTCGAAGAAGCCGGGGCTCAGCTGCCGGGTGAGCGGCAGGAGCAGCCCGAGCCCGACCACGAACACCGCCCGCGTATCGAGCGTCCGCGAGGTGATCAGCTGCAGGCCACTGCCGATCATGATCGAGGCGGTGAACACCAGCAGGGCACCGGCCACCGCCGTGGGCAGGTCGAGGATGGCACCGGCCACCTTCGGCGTGAAGGCGAGCACCACCAGCACGGCGGCGCAGGCATAGGCGATGACCCGGCTGGTCACGCCGGTCGCGATCGAAATGCCGACCAGGCTCGGGCCGATGTTCATGCCGGGCGTGCCCAGCGCGCCGCCCACCGCGCAGCCCAGCCCGTCCGCCAGCACGCCCTTGCGGATGTTCGGGAAGTCCGGCGCCTTCCAGGCTGGATCGTTGGCGCGCTGGCAGGTGGTGACGACCCCGACCACCCGCAGCGCACCGGCCAGGCCGGCGGCCACAAAGGCCGGTATCAGCGCCGGCTCAAACGCGAACCGGATATGGTCGATGCCGGGCAGGGCGGCCCAGGAGGCCGTCGCGATCCCGCCCATGCCGCCCGGCCCGGGCAGGCCCAGCAAGGTCGCCGTGACCACGCCGGCGACCAGCCCGCCCAGGGAGGAGACGAGGCGCCAGACCCCCCGGCCCCAGATGGTCAGCCCGATGCAGACGGCGAGCGTCGCCGCCGCCACGGTCACGTGGCCGGCGGAATAGACCGATCCGGAAGAGCTGATGCCCAGCGAATGCTCCATCCCGACCAGGCCCAGCTGCAGGCCGACCACGGTGATCGCCAGCCCGCTGATGGTCGGCTGGATGATGATCCGGAGCCGCTGCAGGACGAACGACAGGGCCACCTCGACCAAGCCCGCGAAGATCGTCATGCCGAACACGGCCGGCAGCCCGCCCACCGCCGCCGCCTGGATCGAGGGGCCGAGATAGATGGCCGAATAGACGGGTGGGGCCAGGAAGCCCGAGCCGACCGGGCCCGAGCGCAGCGCCTGCAGGACGGTGGCGATCGCGGCCGCGATCATGCCGAGGCTGATGGCGCTGCGGGTCACCTCCTCGTCCGCCTGGGCCGCCCGGAAGACGATCACGATCAGGATCAGGTAGATCGCCAGCATCACCGCGTACTGCACGCCCAGCAGCACGACCTGCAGCGGTGGCGGGACGGCGTCGACGTCGTAGCTGAGCGGGACGAAGGTCGATGCGGCGGGGGCAGACGTCGCCATCGGGCAGGTCCCTGCTCAGGTCAGCGGCGGGATGGCCGGTCGGCGCGTGAGCGATTTCCGTGCCAGGCCCGGAACTGCCGCCCAGCTTCAGCCGGATCGCTTCGACCGGCTCCCTGGGCAGGCAGACGGCCCCGGACTGTTGCGCCACCTGGAAATCCGCATCTCGCGCTGTACAGGATGCACATCCTGGCAGGCGTAGATCATCGGGAGCGCATGGGCAAGTTTACGGCCCATCGGCCAGGGCCGGCACCAGCCGCAGGCAGGCGACCGGCTCGCTGAAGCCGCGCAGGGGCAGGGCCGCCAGCTCGCGGGTGATCGGCTGGACCAGCTCGCCGATCGCCCGATCCTCGGCCAGGGATGCGGAGATCACCACCTCGCCCGGGCCGGCCACACCCTGGAGGCGGGCGGCCAGGTTGGCGGTGGAGCCGAAATAGTCGAGCCGGTCGTTCAGCGTGACCGCGATCGACGGGCCGGCATGGATGCCGATCTTGAGGAGGAGCGGCGGGTCGGCCTGGTCGGCGGCATGCTCGTCCGACTGGATGGCGCCCGACTGGATGGCAATGGCGGCTCGCACTGCGTCCAGCGGATCGGCGAACGCCGCCATGACCGCATCGCCGATCGTCTTGATCACGGCACCGTCATGCTCCCCGACGATGCGCTGCAGCCGCGCGAAATGCTCGCGCACCCGCCGGAACGCCGCCGCCTCGCCGATCCGCTGGTACAGCGCGGTGGAGCCGGCCAGGTCGCTGAACAGGATCGCCACGCGCGCGATCCCGACCTCGTCCCCTGGGCGCAGCACCTGGTCGGAGAACAGGTCGCGGAAGGCCTGGATCGCGGCGACCCGGTCGGCGGTGAGCGCGTCCCGGATCCAGTCGCGCTGCTCCAGCACCGCCGTGCGCGGCAGGGCCGTCCGGTTGGCCAGGGTGAGCCGGCCCGGGGCATCCGGCAGGCCCAGCGTCACGGCGGCGTCGCCGAGATCGATCAGCGGCAGGGCGCCGCCATCGTGCTCGAACAGCACTTCCGGGCCCGGCTCCAGGGTGCGGGCCCGGTAGCTGCCGGGCGGCACCTCGATCTCGACCGTCCGGCGCTCGCCGGGTGCGAGGGTCAGGTGGACCAGGATGTGCGGGGTGCTCATCGGGCCCAGCAGGCAGAATTCGCCCTGGACGAGCGGGCGCAGGCCGGCGGCCGGGCGGAAGGTGACCTCGACATTGCGGCTGAAGTCGCGGTCGTAGCGGATGGCACAGGTATCGCAGTGCACCGTCGTGGGGAGCTGGTCGAGCGAGCCCACCCGCTGCTTGGCACCCCGGCAGCGCGGGCAGAGCAGGTCCCAGGACAGGTCGAGCAGGCCACGCCGCGCCGCGTCCAGGCAGGCGGTGACCGTGGCCCGCGGGTCGAAGCCGTGGGCCTTGGCCAGCGCCAGCGGCCGGATTCGGCGCACGTCGTTCTCGCCGCCGCTGCGCAGCAGGCGCACCAGCTCCGCCAGGATCTCCGGCGGGTGCCCGGCCTGGCGGAGCTCCTGGTGCAGGCGCTCGATCTGGCCCTGCGCCCGCTCGTCCAGCCGCGGCGGCGGCGGGTCGAACGGGTCCAGCGCCTGCTCCGCCACGAACTGTTCGGCCCGGCGCGCCAGCCGCAGGAAGGCCTGGCCGAACTTGGACAGCAGGCCGGTCGCCAGCAGCACCCTGCCGGCCACGCCGCGCGGCTCGGCCAGGAGATGGTAGGCGGCCGTGCAGCCATCGTCGGTGTCGCTCAGCGTCAGGGTGACGCACAGCCGCGCCACCGGGCCGGTCTCGACCAGCCGGTCGTGCTCGTACCAGCGCTCCTTCACCCAGTTGCCGGGCAGGTCCAGCCATTCGAGCTGCCAGGAGCCGAGCCTGGCCCTGCCGCGGAACTGCCGCTCGCCCTCAGGCGTGGTGGCGGCCACGATCGGATGGGCCGGCAGGCCCAGCGCCTCGTTGAACCGGGCCGTGTCGGCCAGCGCCTCCCATACCTTCGCGCGCGGGCCGGCGAACCGGTGATGGACTCGATGCTCGGTTGCCATGGCCGTGTCACCCCCGCGTGCACATGTGAGGGCCGGATGCGGAAGCGGGAGAAGCCACCTCTTGCAATCGGCCGCCGGGAACGGAATCTTCTCTGTCATGAGCTCGATGCGCACTACCGACTCGCGCATCTTGGCGGTCCTCGGACCGACCAACACCGGAAAGACGCACTTCGCGATCGAGCGTCTTCTGGCGCACCATTCCGGCATGATTGGCCTGCCCCTGCGGCTGCTCGCCCGCGAGATCTACGACCGGATCGTCAAGGAACGCGGCCCAGATGCCGTGCAGCTGGTCACCGGCGAGGAGAAGATCGGCAGCGACAAGGCGCCCTACGTGGTCGCCACGGTCGAGGCGATGCCGATGGACCGCCCGGTCGCCTGCCTCGCCGTCGACGAGATCCAGCTGTGCGCCGACTGGGAGCGCGGCCACGTCTTCACCGACCGGCTCCTGAACGCCCGCGGCCTGCACGAGACGATCTTCCTGGGCTCGGACACGATCAAGCCGCTGATCCGCCAGCTCGTCCCCGAGGCGGTGCTGATCGCCCGGCCGCGCATGTCCACCCTGACCTATGTCGGCGAGAGCAAGCTGCACCGGCTGCCGCGCCGCTCCGCGATCGTCGCGTTCACCGCGGCCGACGTCTATGCCCTGGGCGAGGTGATCCGGCGCCAGCGTGGCGGGGCCGCGATCGTGATGGGCTCGCTCAGCCCCCGCACCCGCAACGCCCAGGTCGCCATGTACCAGGCGGGCGAGGTCGACTACCTGGTCGCGACCGATGCGATCGGCATGGGCCTGAACATGGACCTGACCCATGTGGCCTTCGCCGCCCTGCACAAGTTCGACGGTCGGGAGCGGCGCAAGCTGACGGCCACGGAGGTGGCGCAGATCGCCGGGCGGGCCGGCCGGCATATGGCCAACGGCACGTTCGGCACCACCAACGGGGTGGGCGAGCTCGACGAGCGGATCGTGGAGGCGGTGGAGACCCATAGCTTCCCGCCGCTGAAGCATCTGCGCTGGCGCAACTCGGCACTGGACTTCCGCACCCTGCAGGGCCTGCTGCGCTCGCTGGACGCCGGGCCCGACCGTGCCGCGCGCGATGCGCTGTGGAAGGTGCGCGATGCGCTGGACGACCGCTCCTTGCACATGCTGGCCGCGCGCGACGAGATCCGCCAGATCGCCGACCGCCCGGAGCGGGTGCGGCTCCTGTGGAGCGTCTGCCAGACTCCGGACTTCTCCAAGACCCTGGCCGAGAGCCACCTGCATCTGCTCAGCACGATCTACCGCCACCTGACCAGCCCCGGCGGGGTGATCCCGGCCGACTGGGTGGCGCGGACCATCGACCATATCGACCGGATGGACGGCGATATCGACACGCTGATGGGCCGGCTCGCCCATATCCGGACCTGGACCTATCTCTCGCACCGCCAGGACTGGTTCCAGGACGCGGCCCACTGGCAGGAACGGGCCCGGGCCGTGGAGGACCGGCTGTCGGACGCCCTGCACGAGCGGCTGATGCAGCGCTTCGTCGACAAGCGCACCACCGCCCTGCTGCGCTCCCTGCGCGAGCATGACGACCTGCCGGCGACGGTGGAG
>Ga0180215_1005794_pt1 | contig 10423 bp, 6 predicted proteins | sample eDN3rd37CBELigBY_FD_128871 | JGI IMG/M metagenome (GOLD analysis project Ga0180215, IMG submission 128871) | Enriched backyard soil microbial communities from Emeryville, California, USA - eDNA 3rd pass 37_C BE-Lig BY (version 2) (version 2) | ecosystem: Environmental > Terrestrial > Soil >...
GGATCATCATGTCGCACGCCACTTTCTCCTCCGCGCTCGTGGAACACCACCGCCGCACGAAGAGCGCGGAGGCCGACTCGTCCGCGCCCCGCGTTTCCGTGCTCATGCCGGTCCACAACGGAGAGAAATACCTTGAGGAGGCGGTGGAGAGCATCCTCGCGCAGACGTTCGGCGATTTCGAGTTCCTCATCATCAACGATGGGTCGACCGACCGCACCCGGGAGATTCTCGATCGATTCGCCGCCCAGGACGCCCGGATCCGCGTCGTCCACCGGGAAAATCGGGGCATCACCCCGACGCTCAACGAGTTGCTGAGGCTCGCGCGGGCCGATGTGGTTGCCCGCATGGACGCCGACGACATCGCCGCGCCGGAACGATTCGCCAAACAGGTTCGTTTCCTCGACGAGAACCCGGATTGCCTGATGGTCGGTAGCAGCGTCATCCTGATCGACCCCGACGGTTGCGATCTGAGCACGCGGATCGTCCCGCTGACTCACGAGGAAATCCATCGAGGCTATCTGAACGGCGAGAGTCGGCTCTTACTCCATCCCGCGATCATGTTTCGCCGCGACCCGGTCCTCAAGCTTGGTGGGTATAACGAACGTTTCGCCGTCACGCAGGACATCGACCTCTATCTCCGGCTCGCGGAGGTGGGACGGTTGGCCAATCTCCCGGAACCCTTGCTCAGATGGCGCGAGCACCTCGGCAAGATTGGCGCGCGCAAGGCGCAACTTCAGGGGGAAACCTTCCGCCAAATCGTAATGGAAGCCCACGCGAGGCGCGGGTCGACGCCCCCCGCGTTGGCTCCGGCGGCTCAGTTTAAACCCATCAGTCTGGCCGAGAAGCATCGCGTCTGGGGCTGGTGGGCGCTCGGCTCCGGGCGCGTCGCCACCGCGCGCAAGCACGCCCTCGCCTCGCTCCGCCTCCGGCCGTTTTCAGGGGCGTCCTGGAAGCTGCTCGCCTGCGCGATCTGCGGGCGATGAGCCGCGGACGCGAAACTTGGCCGGCGGGTTGAGGCCGCGGAGGCCATCGCGCCGCTTTGAAAACCGCGTCTCCCCCGCCCGCTCCACGCCTTGCTCACCCAGGGCCGTGGGCATAGGATGGTGGGAAGGGCAACGATCGCGCGGCCGTCGGTCGCGCGCGGATTTTCATGAGGTCTTCTTGATGCCGCGGCTTCCAATCTCCGGCGCGTCCGCTCTGCGTCGCGCAACGATCCAAACCCTGATCCTCGGACTTCTGGTCTCGTTCCCGGCCGCCGGGTGGGCGCGGGCCGACTCGTCGCAACCCGCTCAAAAAGACAGCAACCCCAGGGCCAAGCCCAAAGACGCAACCCTCACCACCGCGATCGAGCCGGCCCAGGCCAAGCCGGGCGACACGGTCCAGTTCCAGGTTCGCGCGAAGCTCTCGCCCGGCTGGCACATCTTCACCCAGGCCGAAAAGCAGCGCGACGAAGGGCCGCGCCACACGATCTTTGACCTGTTCGACACGGGCGGACTGGAGGTTGACGGCGAATGGACCGCCTCCAAGACGCCCGAGTCGAAGCCCGAGCCGGCCTTCGACAACGAGGTGTTCGAGTACTTCGAAGACGAGGTCGTCTGGAGCATCCCCCTGAAGATTCCGGCCGACGCCGCGCCGGGCGAAATCGCGGTTCGCTGCCAGGCCAGCTACCAAATCTGCGACCCGAAAAGTTGTAGCTTCCCCGGGCGCTGGACGCTGCCCGACGCCACCCTGACGATCGTCGCGGGAGAAGGCGAGGGAGCCAAGGCCGAAGCGAGTCCCGCTCCGGAAGCCGAGGCCACCGCCCTCGCGACGGCGAAGACGCCCGCCAAGAAGGACAGCCCCGAGCGGCTCCGGCCCAAGGGGGCCTCGCTCTCCGCCGCGGTTGAGCCGACCGACGTCAAGCCGGGCCAGACCGTGAAATACAAGGTGACGGTGAAGCTCGATCCCGGTCTTCACATTTACGACGTTCAACCATCGTCGGAGCCGGGCGAGGGGCCGTTTCCCACGTCGTTTGACCTCTTCGACATCGGCCCGCTGAAGCCCGTGTCGGGCTGGACCGCCTCGCGCGAGCCCATCGTCAAGCCCGAGCCGGCCTTCGGTCCCGGCGTGATCACCTCGTACTTCGAGGACGTGGCGACCTGGACCATCGAGCTGCAGGTTCCGCCCGACGCCCAGCCCGGCGAGCGCGTGCTCCGAGCCCAGGCGGCCTACCAGATCTGCGACGAGAACTCGTGCTTCCCCCCCACCTACCAGACGCTTCCCGACGTGGCGCTGACGGTCCTCGAGGGAACCGGCGCGGTCGCGAGCGAGCCGGAGCCGGCCGCCCCGGTGGCGGAGACGCCCGCCGACGGCCAGATCAAGGATAAATTGGCCGAGTTGGGCGCCCCGGCCGCGACAACCACCACCGCGCCCGCCTCCGCTCCCCCCGCCGCCGAAGACTCCAACGCCGAGGTCGAGGCCGCCGCGCCGATGAGCGAGATCGCCCGGACGGCCAACCAGGGGCTCATTCCGTTTCTGATCGCCTCGGCCCTCGGCGGTCTGCTCGCCCTGGCGATGCCATGCGTCTGGCCGATGATTCCGATCACGGTCAACTTCTTCGTCAAGCAGGGCGAGAACGGCTCGGGCAAGACGACCGGGCTGGCCGTCACCTATTGCCTGGCGATCATCGGCATCTTCACGGCCGTCGGCGTGCTCTTCTCGTTCTTCTTCTCGGCCGCGTTTCTCCAGACCCTGGCCAACAACCCCTGGCTGAACCTGACGGTCGCCGCGCTCTTTTTGGCGTTCGGCCTAAGCCTGCTGGGCCTCTTCGAGATTCGGCTGCCGAGCTTCCTGCTCAACGCCTCGGCGCGAGGCGAGAGCCGCGGGGGTCTGGTCGGCGTGATCTTCATGGCGCTGACGCTGACGATCACGTCGTTCACCTGCACCTTTCCCGTCGTGGGTGGATTGCTCGTCATGGCGGCCGGGGGCGACTTCTTCTACCCGATCGTGGGCCTGGCCACCTTCGCCGCCGTCGTGGCGTTCCCGTTCTTCCTCTTGGCCCTCGCGCCCGGGCTGCTCTCCAGCATGCCGCGCAGCGGCGACTGGATGAACGCGGTGAAGGTCGTCGGCGGCCTGGTTGAAATCGGCGCGGCCCTGAAGTTCCTCAACACCGCCGAGCTCGCCTACGTCACCCCGGAAAACGCCTGGTTCAACGCCGAGGTCGTCGTGGCCTCGTGGGTCATCCTCTCGGCCGTCTCCGGGCTTTATTTGCTGGGACTCTTCCGAGTCGCCGACGACCACGCCGAGGCCAAGGTCGGCGCCGGCCGGATCGTCTTCGGCTGTCTGTTTCTGGGCCTGGCCCTCTACATGACTCCCGCCCTATTCGGCCGGCCCCCTCAGGGCCTGGTCTGGGACCGCCTGATCGTGGGCATTCTGCCCCCCGACTCCTACAAACTGTACCCCAGCGCCCCGGTCCGCGGCCTGGACGAAGGCGCCGAAGCGCTCGCCGAGACCCAGGCGACCTCCACCGACCCGATCCAGGCCGAGCGCGAGGAGAAGAAGCTCCACGGCGTGCTCTGGGGGATGAGCCTCGACCAGGCGAAGGAAGAGGCCGCCGCGTCGGATCGGCCGATCCTGATCGACTTCACCGGCGTCAACTGCGCCAATTGCCGCTTGATGGAGCGGCGCGTCCTGCCGCGGCCCGACATCACCAAGCTGCTCAAGGAGTTCGTCACCGTCCAGCTCTACACCGACTTCGTGCCGATCGGCTCGATCACCGCCGATCAGCGCGAGGAGCTGGCGCGGCGGAACCAGGATGTCCAGTTCGACATGACCGCCGAGCAGACGAACCCGTTCTATGTGATCCTCGCCCCCGACGGCAAGGTCATCGCCTCGATCGGCGGTTACAACGAGCCAACGGTGTTTCAAAACTTCCTCACCCAGGCATTGGAAAAGGCGCATGGGGGCGCCGATCTGGCCCAGGTTCAGTCGGGACGGTAATTCGCCTCCCGCGTGGTCTTCGGGAGGGCGCCGCCCTCCCGGAGAAGCCGCTCGCCGCGCTCATTCCGAAATCCGACGCCCCTCACCCGGCCCTTCGGGCCGCCACCCTCTCCCAGGGTGAGATTGAATAAACGCGCCGCGGCGCAACAGAGCCGAGGATGCCCCGAGGAAGCAAATCGGCCGGTCAACGCCGACGTTCCTTCATCAGCCCAGCCTCGCGCCCTGCCGGATCGGGTCCAAACCCGCCACGTCAAAGCATGGTTTGGTAGAGAGGCTCCAGGCCCCTCGCCTGGCGGGCTCGCTCAACCTCGATGGGGTCGTTGACGGGATTCTGGGGAACCTGGCCGGCGATGACGGCCAGAATATCCTGGGCCACCATGGTCGCCATGTTGCGCAGTCCCTCTTCCGTCTGCGCGGCGCTGTGGGGAGTGAGCATCACGTCGGGGCGGCCGATCAGGGGATGGTTTGGCGGGGGCGGTTCCTGGTCGTAGACGTCGGCGCCGTATCCCCAGAGAAGCCCGCTGTCGAGCGCGTCGGCCACGGCGTCCTCGTCGACCACGGGGCCTCGACATGTGTTGATGAGGACGCAGCCGCGCTGGACCTTCGCCAGCGCCTGTCGGTTGATCATCTTTCGAGTGCTGGCGTCCAGGGGCAGATGCAGGCTGACGTAGTCGGAGGCCTGGAGCAACTCTTCGAAGCCGACGCGCTGGGCGCCCGCCCGAAGTTCGACCTCCTCGGGGGCCGGAACGATGTCGTGGTAAAGGACCTTCATGCCGAACCCGAGATGGGCGGTCTGGCCCACCCGTCGGCCGATCCGGCCGAAGCCGACGATCCCCAGGGTCTTGCCGGCGATCTCGCGCCCGCGCATGCTGGTCCGGGCGTGGTAGTCGCCGGCCGCCAGCGCGCTCATCAGCTTGGGGAAATGCTTGGATAGGCCGATCATCATCGCGAAGACGTGCTCGCAGACGCTCTGCGTGTTGGCTCCCGGCGTGTAGACGACCTGCACGCCCCGCTCCGTCGCCGCGGGGACGTCGATGTGATCAAAGCCGACGCCGTGCCGGCCGACCACTTTCAGCCGCTTCGCCCAGTCCAGCGTCCGCCCGTCAATCTTGCCCGCGGTGCGGATGATGAGGCCATCGGCGTCCGGAATCGCCTTCTCGATCGCCTCCAGGTCGGTCGCCTGAACCATGCGCGTCTCGGCGGCCTCGTTCAGAAGCCGCATGCCCGATTCCGCCATGGTTGACAACATCAGAACAATCGGCTTCGAAGACATGGGCTTCACCAGGCGGGTTTCAGGGCCGTTTTTTTGGATGTCCGGACGGAGGCGCAACACGGTGGACGCTGGATTATAATCAGGAGCGGTCCGAAAACCGATGCGGAGGTTCCACGAACTCCCCTCGACGCCGCGCCGCGGTTCCGTCTCAGGCAATCCGGCGGCGGCCGCGGCGCGCTGATCTTTTTTAGCAGGCGAGGCGGGTTGCCTCACTTCCCTGATCGAGTTGAAGCTCTTGCGGTCCATCGCCTTGAACCTCTGGACGCGACGGCCGATCGAGCTGGCGATGCTCGTCGCCCTTGTGGTTCGCCTCGCGGTCATGGCGCCCGCGGGCGGTCGATTCGACGACCCGGACAATTATCTCCCCCTGGCGCGCTCCATCGCCCGAGGCGAGGGTCTGGCGCGCAAGGGGAAGCCGACCGCCTACCGCCCTCCCCTCTATCCGATCGTCCTGGCCCCCGTCCTCGGACTCTCGGGCGACCACTGGAAGGCATCCGTCGCCTTGCTCCATCTCGCTTTGGGGGCGGGGACGGCGGGCCTCGCCGCGCTCGCCGCCACGCGCTTGGGACTAACCCAAAAGCGGGCCCTGGCCGCGGGCCTCATCGTCGCGATTGATCCGGTCTTGGCGTGGCAGGCGCGCTCCGTCATGACGGAAACGCTGGCGGCCTTTCTGATCGCCGGCGCCCTCGCCACGCTGGCGGGTTCGCGCCGGGGGAGTTCCCTGGCGGGCGGCGGCTTGCTCGGCCTGGCGGCTCTCTGCCGGCCCAGCCTGCTGCCCGGGGCGGGGTTGGTCGCCCTCGCGGGCGTGGTCGTCGGGCCGGGAGGCCGCCGCGAGCGAATTCAGCGCGGCGCGACGATCGCGCTGGCCGTCGCGATCACGCTCGCCCCCTGGGCGGCTCGGAATTACCGGATCTTCGGGGAGCCGGTCTGGACCACGACGCACGGAGGCTACACCCTGGCCCTGGCCAACAACGAAGTTTATTACCGCGACGTGCTGGACGGGCCCCCCGGCGTGGTCTGGACGGGTCGCGATCAATGGCTCTGGTGGGATTCGGTCCGTCGGAGCACGGCGGGGCTGAGCGAACCGGAGGCCGATCGGCGGCTCCGCGACTCGGTCGTGACGTTGGCGAAGGCCGAGCCCCGCCGGTTCGCGCGGGCCTGCCTGGCCCGGTTGGAAAGCTTCTGGGGCGTCGCGCCGGCGGCCATCGTCTATGGAAGGGCCGTCCAACTGGCGACGTTCGCGTGGACCGCCCCGCTCTGGGCGGCCCTGGTGGTTGGCTTGGCGCGGCCTCGCGCTTGGCGCTGGTCGATGGTGTCGGCGGTGGCCGTGATCGTGGGCCTGACCGCCGTTCACGCCTTTTACTGGACCGACATGCGTATGAGGGCGCCGATCGTCCCCGCCATCGCGCTGATCGCCGCGTCGGCTGGTTGGAGCCCCGGGCGCGACGACAAGTCCGTCCGCTAAACGGCTTCGGTGACGGGCTCCGCCAACGGGGCCGATTCCGATTCGGGCGCCGCTGGGGCCGGCGTTGGTTCCGGCTGGTGGATGAAGACCACCCAGCGCGACATCGAGAAGCTGATCGCCGTCGCCGCGACGATCCCCACGACCGCCGCCGCCAGTCGGTGCTGGGAAAAGAACACGAAGCGGCCGGGAAGATAGAGCCGGAGGAACAGACTCACGACGATCCCCAGCGCGTTTCCCAGCGCGTAGGTGAGATATTGGCGAAGGATCGACCCGGCGCGCAAGTCGTTGAAGGTTAGGCGTCGGTTGAGCAGAAAATTCCAGGTCATGGCCGCCCAGATCGAGAGGGCCCCGGCCACGGCCAGCGACAAGGTTCCGTCGTGCTCCGCCGAGGCGGGCGTCCCAAAGCCAAGCTTGACGAACAAGGATTGAAGCAGCGCGTACAGCGAGAGGTCGAGAACCATGCCCGACGCGCCCACCAGGCAGAACTGGACCAGGCGCGAGAGCGTGCCGAAACGATGGTCCAACACCCGCTTGATCTGTTTGACGTCGTCGAGCCGGATCGGATCAAGGCGTCTCTGGTCGTCCTTGGCCGTGGTCACCGGCTCGTCGAGCAGGCGGCCCGAGCACCACGTCAAGACGTCCAAAAGGATGCGCGAGCCCGACACCGACGACGTCTCGGCGATGATCGAGCGCACGGCCGACCGGCGGATCGCGGCGAGACCGGAGAGGCCGTCGGACGTCCCCAAAGCCAGCTTCCCAAGGATCGACAGCGTTCGACTTCTCACGCTCCACGGGGTTAGGCGCCGGCGCCGGACGCGCGGAACGCCGACGACGACGGCGGCGGAGCTGTTTCGAAGCGAATCGAGGACCTGAAGAAGGGCCTCCGGCGCGTAGGCGCGCGAGGGATCCAAAACCATCAGAATGTCGCCCGTCGCCGCGGCCAAGCCGACGCGCAGCAGGCTGACGTCGTTGGTCTCCTCGCCGCCGGCGCGGATCACCGGATGGAGGCCGGCGAGGGCCTCGTCGTCGATTTCGCCAGCCAAAACGATCTCGACCCGCTCGATCCCCTCTTGCTCAAGCAGGACGCGCTGATACGTCGCCAAATCGCCGTCTCGAAACGTCCGTCCGTTCGCCAGGGGAGCGATTAGGCTGATGCTGCTCATGCGGTCCACGACCTTATGAGAAATCTTCGGCGGGATGGCGAAGCGATCATCCGCATATCATGAAGAATACGAACCAGGATCGCGTTCTTGCAAGCTTTGATGCGAGGCTCAGGCTGGCGGGGCGGGCTCGTCCGCGGAGAGAGCGCGCTCGATCCAGCCGCCGCCGAGCACGAGATCGTCTTGATAGACGGTGACCGCCTGCCCCGGCGCGACGGCGGTCTGCGGGGTCTCGAAGAGCACCCGAGCGCCGCCGTCGGGTAGGGGAGTCACGGTCGCGGGAACGGCCCGGTGCTGGGCCCTTATTTGCGCCAGACAGGGAGCGGGACCATCGGGGACGGGCCCCTGCCAGTTGAACCGGGCGGCCTCAAGCCCGGTCCTGGTCAGCGCCTCGCGCTTGCCGACCGTGACCCGCCGCGACGTCGGCTCGATTTGGACAACGTAGCGGGGCGAGCCCACCGCGATCCCCAAACCGCGCCGCTGGCCGATAGTGAAGCCCTCGATCCCCTCGTGCTCGCGGAGGACACGGCCCTCCTCGTCGACCAACTCGCCCGAAGTCTCGCGATCGGGGCGATGCTCGTGGACGAAGCGGAGGTAGTCGTCATCGGGAACGAAGCAAATTTCCTGGCTCTCGGCCTTGTTGTGGACCGGGAGCTCCTGATCCCGCGCGATGGCGCGAACCTCGGCCTTGGCGAGCTCGCCGATCGGGAAGAGAACGTGGTCGAGGACCTCGGCCGAGAGTCCGAAGAGGACGTAGGACTGGTCCTTGTCTCGATCGCGCCCCCGGGCGACCCGGCGCGTGCCGTCGGGCGCCTGGGCGATCCGGGCGTAATGGCCGGTCGCCACGAAGTCGGCGCCGACTTGCCGCCCGTAATCCCAGAGCCGGCCGAACTTCAGCCAGATGTTGCACATCACGCAGGGATTGGGGGTTCGCCCTTCGAAATACTCGTCGGCGAAGTAGTCCTTGATCCGCTTGAAATCCCCCTCAAAGTTGAGGACGTAGAAGGGGATCTCCAGTCGATCGGCGACGCGCTGGGCGTCCATCGCGTCGGAGATGCTGCAACAGGTCTTGGCGCGGCGCTCCCCCGTGTCGGTCCCCGTCCTCATGAAGAGGCCGATCACATCGTATCCGCGATCTTTGAGCAGATGGGCGGCGACGGAGCTGTCCACCCCGCCGCTCATGGCTAAAACCACGCGCTTGGGCATCGTCACGGCGCTATCCGGTGGGAGAAGGTTCCGCGGTTCATGACTCGGGCGTCGTCGCCGACGCCGGCGGGGCTCGTCCCTCATGGGAGGGACGCCCCCGCTTGGGCATTATACGCGGAAGTCCAATGCCGCGGCCGACTCGCGAGGGCCGCGGCTTGGGCTCACTTGGCCTCGGCGTTGGCGTTGGCGGCGGCGGCGGCTTCGGCCTTGGCCTTCTTGGAGGCCGCCTTGGCGGCCCGGCGCTCGGCCTTGGCGGCCTTGGCCTCGGCGGCGGCGGCGCCGGTGTTGAAGCGCTCCTTGAGGCGGACGGCCTTGCCCGTGCGCTCGCGGAGGTAATACAGCTTGGCTCGGCGGACCTTGCCCGAGCGCTTGACGACCACGTCGGCGATCCGCGGCGAATGGACCGGGAACTTGCGCTCCACCCCTTCGCCCTGAACGATCCGGCGGACGACGAACGTCTCGCGGGTGCCGGCGCCGGCGCGGGCGATCACCACGCCGTTGTAAATCTGGATGCGCTCCTTGTCGCCATCAAGGATGCGGACGTGGACGTCGACCGTGTCGCCGATCTCGAACTTGGGCGGCTTCTCCTTCAAGCTGCTCTGTTCGACGGCGGTGAGAAACCGATTTTGCATGGCTGTCACCTTTCCAACGGCCCCTGCCGCGGGGCCGCGCATTTCATCATCTCAAATTGAATGAAACCGAAGATTCGACGTTGAGCGTCCGGCGGTCCTACGGGATCGGCTCGCGGCGGTGTTCGCGGCGCCAGCGGGCGATGGCCGCGTGGTCGCCTCCGAGCAAAACCTCCGGCACGGCGAGCCCCCGGAACTCGCGGGGCCGCGTGTACTGCGGATACTCCAGACCGCCGTCGGGACCGAAGGATTCGTCCACCGCGCTTTCCGAGTCTCCCAGAACTCCCGGAATCAGCCGGGCGACCGCGTCGATGACGACCATCGCGGCCACCTCGCCTCCCGACAACACGAAGTCGCCAACGGAGAGCAGCTCGGGCTGGAGAATCTCGATGATCCGCTCGTCAAACCCCTCGTAACGACCGCAAACCAGGGTCAGCCGGCTTTCTCGGGCGAGCTCCGCGGCCCGGTCTTGATCGAACCTTCGCCCCTGGGGCGAGAGCACGATCAGCCGTCCCGGCGGCTCAACCTTCGCTCGCACGGCCTCGACCGCGGCGACGACGGGGGGGCTCATCAGGACCATTCCCGGCCCCCCTCCGAACGGTCGGTCGTCCACCTGCTTGTGCCGGCCCTCGGCCCAGTCGCGGATGTCCCAGCGCTCGATCTGGACAATCCCCTTGGCGAGCGCCCGGCCAACGATGCTCCCGCTCAGGAA
>Ga0180215_1005795_pt1 | contig 10419 bp, 8 predicted proteins | sample eDN3rd37CBELigBY_FD_128871 | JGI IMG/M metagenome (GOLD analysis project Ga0180215, IMG submission 128871) | Enriched backyard soil microbial communities from Emeryville, California, USA - eDNA 3rd pass 37_C BE-Lig BY (version 2) (version 2) | ecosystem: Environmental > Terrestrial > Soil >...
CCCAATCGCACCCTGGTCCTGGAAGCCTACGCCTACTTTGAATCGCCGACAACGTACTACCAGGCGCAACCTGGCGAACTCTGTCTCGACATGGTCGATACCACACTGGACCAGGCAGTGCTCCCCAGCACCTGTTTCGATCCGGCCATCGCCGCTGGAACCGCCCTCGTCCGCACCATTGCCGGGTTGCAACCTGGTCACACCTACAAGGTCCGGGTGGTCACCAATTCCACCGGTTACCCGGTTTGTCTCACCGGTGTTTCCCGGTTCACCACCATCGTCAGTGTGGTGGTGAATGACCCCTCCTGCTCCGTGACCACCAGATCACTCGCCGCCGAAGCGGAAGCACAACCCATCGAAGCCAATGGCAGGAATGATTCTTTCGGTACCGGTCTGGACTCGAGCACCGATTCCGGCATCGATACGAGTTCAGATACCGCCGCTGATACCGCTTCGGATACCTCGACAGACTCCGCGACAGATTCCTCGACCGACTCAGCCACAGACTCTGGCGCCGACACCGCGACGGACACAGCAACCGACACCTCGTCCGATACGGCGACAGATTCTTCCACGGATTCCGGCACTGACATCGCAACTGACTCGGCGAGTGACACCGCCACGGATACGTCAACCGACACATCGAGTGATTCCGCTACAGATGCCGGCACCGATACTGCTGCTGACTCCTCTACCGACTCCGCGGCAGACACTTCAACCGATACGGCGACAGACTCGGCATCCGATTCCGGCTCGGACACAGCGACAGACACCTCATCTGATACGGCGACAGATTCTTCCACGGATTCCAGTATCGATTCCGGCACAGATACATCGACGGACTCAGCAAGTGACACCGCCACGGATACGGCATCCGATTCCGGTGCGGACACAGCAACTGACACCGCCACGGATACCGCTTCGGATACTGCAACTGATTCCAGCACTGACACAGCGGCAGACACCGCTACTGACAGTGGCACAGACACTTCTGCCGACACTGGAAGCGACTCCGCCGCAGATACGGCAACCGATACTGCCACAGACACTTCAACCGACTCCAGCACCGACACGGCAACCGATTCGGCCACTGATGCCGCGACGGATTCCTCAATTGATTCCAGCACCGATGCCGCGACTGACACTTCGACCGGCTCCGGTACTGATACAGCGACAGATACCTCCACCGACTCCGGTGCCGATACATCGACTGACACTTCGACCGATTCCGGTACCGATACATCTGCCGATACGGCGTCCGACACTTCCACTGATATGGGGACCGATGGCAGCCTTCCCCAGCCAACCACCACTGCACCCACTCCCACCTCCGAATCCGGAACACCGATCGTGACCCGGACCACCACCATCCAGGTACCGGCCGGAACTGCCTTTTCCGGCAATCTCGCCGATTTCTTTTCGGGCGGTGTTCCACCGTTCACGTACACACTCGTTTCCGGCCCCTCCATGGGCGTCCTGACGCTTGGAGAGGATGGCACCTTCACCTACGTTGCCAATCCCGGGGCTTCGGGCAGTGATCAATTCGTGTGGATGGTCTCGGACAGTACTGGCGCCATTGTTGCAACAGTCACAGCATCCGGTACGGTGATCATCAATCTCCAGCCGGTTTCCAGCCCGCCGCCACCGCAAGATGATTCATCCTTAACCTCGCCAGGGCAAACCGGAAATTCGCCGGGGAACGACCCGGAATCGTCCAGCACTGCACCGGACACCACCTTCACGCAGCGGGTATCCAACGGCACTACCAGTTCGGTCAACCAGTTGCCCAGCACCGGATTCATGACTGAATCAAGCCCGCCTTTTCACCTGCCAGGATTGCTGCCGGCTCTTGCCCTGCTGTGCCTGCTGGCCGGAATCGGAGGCGCACTGTACACCCACTGGAATGCCCATCGCGCCAATCACACCGGGAAGTGATCCGGGCACAAAAAAACTACCGGTGGTCCCGAATCGAGACCGCCGGCAGCTGGGGTGGGGAGGAGAGATGGAGAAACGTTGTTGGGTTGCATTGCCCTTTCAGGCCCTGCAATTCTTCGCTTTTCCACTTACAAGATTAGCGACCATACCTGAATCCTCCCTGATTCATTACTGAAGAATTCCTGAATCGTTATGTTGACCAGATTGGACGTTCACGGGATGCAAATCACCGCAGTTATGCGCTATCCCGGAATCGTATCCGGATGATCGAGCACCCAACCAGCTACCCGCAGCAGTCGCCGCCGTTCATCATCACGAAGATCCGCGACCGGATCGGGCATGAATCCGCACGTTGTCGCCTGGTAAAGCGCCACCGACGCAATTGCAGGACCCAGCGCCCGGTGTTCCAGATCAGTCAGCTTCACCCCGGCCGCCAGTTCGTACGTTTCCAGCAGACGCGGTACTTGACCCCATGCGAAATCGCCCGGGGATTCGCCAGCACCAAGTGTCAGCAACATCCGCGCAATGGCGTAACCTGCTTCGTGAATCCGGGAACGCTTTGCCATGAACCCGAAATCGAGGCAGACCGTTCTGCCATCCGCGATTCTTGCGATGTTGCGGAGTTTGACATCGCCATGAATGAGTCGCACCGGTAATTGACTCGCCGGAATCCATTGTCTTCGCAACTTCCTGACCAACTCGCGAACGTGGCGAGCGATCGCCGCGGCTTCCGGATCGTGCTTCACCGCTGCTTCCAGGATCGGCAGCCAGCGCATCAATGTCGCTGGGGGACCATAGACCGCGAAATATGGACGAGGCACCCGCACATCAACTCGGTCCAGCGCACGGTGCAATCCACCCATCGCCTGGAAAAGCCAGAAATAGGAATCCATCGTCGCAACAGGCATCTCATGGGGAACACATTCCTCCACTTCGGCCCATCGCCCGCCGCATCGGAACATGGTGGAACCACCCCACGCCACCGGTTGCGGAACGATCAATCCCTGCCCGGCGAGTTGCCGCCGCACCTCCTGCTGGGCGTGGAGCCGTTGTTTCGTCATGAATGGCTGATGCACGCGCAGCACCAGTCCCGCCGGTTCCAGCAACACATTCAGGCTGTACGCCCCACCGAGATCGCTGATTGTGCTGCCCGGAGCGATTCTAGCCGCCAAATACTTCACGGCAGGATTGCCCGGTTCCGGCCGATCGGGATCGTCCGGATCCTCGCGCCAGGCCAGCTTGAAGGGGGTGATTCGGTCAGGCATTATTCGCCAGCGGGAACTGCTGCCGCCTTTTCGATGGCATCACGGATCAACTGGTAATCTCCTTCGCCGATCAGGTGCACATTTCCCTGGAACGCCAGTGTCCAGTTCGCTGCCGGCCACTTCCTGGCGTATTCCATTTGCCGGGCCAGGGGTTCGGCATCCACCACGTCGTCAACCGGCAACCAGAGATCCTTGCTCACCTTGACCCGGAACGGATATTCCTCATCCGCCTTCTTCTTGTTGCCACTCACCCAGATCGGATTGTCCCGTTCCTCGTAATAGTCCGATTCCACCGTCAGGATACCGATGAACGATTTCAAACCGGTGGCATAGCAGATGAACTTGTCACCAGCGTGCATCTGCTCCGCCTTTTTGCGGTGGCGTGATTTCAATCCCTGCACGGTGAAACCAAGATCGGCCGTGCGTTGCCAGTTATCCGGAGAACTGACAATAATCCAGAACTTCGACGTATCAGTCACAGATCATTCCTTGCATGTAGATCCAATGCGCTCACCGGCGTGATCGCGGGCGCGGCCAGCGACGTAACCGGCGACGTTTCCGCCGCTGGGTCTCGGCTTCGGCATCCGGTTCACGCACACTGTCGTTTCCCAGCAGTGAAATCACCCGATCCCCCAGCGCCAGGGGCTGGGTCATCACATCGGCGTAATCTTCCGCTGATTGCACCGGTCCGACATCGTGCCCCTCCCGTTCTTCCAGGGCATGCCGGTGCCGCATCACCCACAGGTAGATATCGGCCTCGGTCAGGCGCGGAAACTGGTCGAGCACACCGCGTTCCCGGACGACTTCAGTGATTGGCTGGTAAATCCACGTGTACCAGTCATTCACCGCTTCTTCGACCGTCGCTTCCCGGTGCCAGATTTGCGACAACCACCAGCGATGCCCCTGGATATGCTCCCAAATCTCATCGTACCGGCCCAGGGCTGTCGGGCGGATGTCGTGGTCTGGCTGCAACCGGTCCAGATTGGTCCGCCGCAAGAATTCGGCGTATTCCGCCTGGAACAACAGTTCTGCCGGGGACATCCGGGAAGAAAGCGGCACCCGCACCGTGCCCTCGATCACCTCGGCATCGATGAATTCCACGCCGCGTTCCCGCGCAACCGATACACGATGGTTGCCATCCTTCACGAAATAGATATCCCCGACCTTGTACAACTGGATCGGAGGCAGGCGCACATCCTGGTAAAACGCCCGGTCCACATTCTTCCAGCGACCAGCCGTATTCTTCTTGCGCGGCAGGAATTCGCGATTGAAATCCTCGAACCGGTCCATGCTGCCAACGATCTGGCTGACGGGAACCGTTTGCAATCCGCGATAGAACTCCCCTTCCGGCGAAAGCCGCCGCCGCAATTCATGAAATGGAATCAGGTTGTTTTCACGACGGCTGACCGCCGCAATCAGATCATTGACAAACGCTTTCTGGCGAGCCCGTTCGAAATCGTTGCGAATTTGATCATCGATCACGGTTTCTGCTCCATTTCCGGCAAGGTCTCAGGACCACCAGGAGAAACGGATGGCGCCCCCGCACATTTGAAGGCAAGTGTCAGCCGCTGGTAGGGATACACGTTGATCACTTCAGTTTCGAGATACGGCGTCCGGAATGGTTGGGACCGGTCGTACAGGTGAATGTGCCCGTGCAACTGGTAGGCGGGATAAAACCGGCGCAGGAACCGGCGCATGGCAGAGAATCCACGATGCGCCTTGTCCTCCCGGTCATTCACGTCGCGCGGTGGGGCATGCGTCACCAGCACATCGAGAAAGCGACCATACCGGAGCTTGTTCCAGTACAGCCGGGGCAGCATTTTCAGCATCATCCAGTGCATTTGCCATTCAGTATATTGCACTGGTTCGTGTTCGGAATAGCGTGGGGAACCCGGCAGCCCGGCCAGCAACAATCCGCTGCCCGGATCGCGCAATACCCTGCCACCAAGATCCACACATCCCTGCGGATGCACCGGTTCACCGCGTTCACCATGGCGGGTCAATTCCTCGGCATGATTGCCGAGCACATAATAGACCGGCCGGTTGACCGCATCGACCAGGAATTCGAGATAACTTGCCGGAACGTCCCCGCAGCCGATGATCAGGTCGACATCACCCATCCGTTCGCGAATGGATGGCGTGTAGATGCGCTGATCCACCTCGTCGGAGACTGCCAGCACTTCCACGTTCATCAAATCGCTTTCAGCCGGACATGAACAGACAACCGTGTGCGTGGGTACAGCCCCAACACCTCAATGATACCCCACCGGAATTCCGCCAGTGCCGAGGTGATCACGGGCCTGCGTGGCGCCTGGAGATTGCGGTTGTGGCAATAATGGGCGCTGCTGTTACACGACCCCTTCGAGGTGCGCGACATCATTCCAGGTGACAATCGAATGGGTACCATCCGCGGCGAATTCCAGTTCGCTCACCGAACAGTTCCGGAATCCGCCCCGCTCCGTGGGCCACACATCCAGCGGATCCTCATGCAGGCGCGCCGCAATCCACGCCAGCGGGCCACCATGCGACACCAGTGTCACCACATCGTCCGATCCGAGATGCCGTGGCACCAGTTCATCCCAGGCAGCGAAAACACGATCCGCCATATCCTGTCCGGATTCCCCACCAGCCCACTGCTCGAAGGGTGAACGCGTGGCCGTCTGGATTGCGGCGGCCTGCTCCGGGAATTGTTCGGCCCATTCCGTCCAAAGCAATCCCGAAGCGGTACCTGGATCGATTTCCGCGAATCCGGCCAGGGGCACCGGTTCAAGCCTGATCGCCTCGCCGATTATGGAGGCCGTTTCGAACGCGCGTGACAGCGGACTGGCGTACAGGTGAGTGATGTCCGACCGGCTCGCCAGGAAGGCGCCCGCTGCCGTAGCCTGCCGGCGTCCCAGATCGGTCAATGGATCATCCTTGCCCTGAATCCGCTGTTCGACGTTTCCCACTGATTGCCCATGCCGCACCAGAATCAACCGCATTGTTTGCTCCCCGGATCCACCTTGCATCTTGCCAGATGCAAGCCTACCGCGAATTGCCCCCCGTATGGTGATATTCACCATACCGCAGGAAAGGACAACGGAGGTTTGATTCCGTTGTCCTTTCCCAACTTTGCCCCTGCACCACGGTTCCGGTGGGCTGACCGGAACCTACAGTCCGAGACGACGCCAGCGTGCCTGCGACGAACGGTTGGCATGTTCACCGCGCCGGACCGCTACGGCCGAAATGGCAAGGATGGTGCCAAAGATCAGTAGCACCCAAAGCGTCAACCCGGCCGTGCTGGTTGGCAGCAACAAGCCAGTACCGCTCCCGGCAGTTTGCGGCAGATCCGAGATACCGCCGGCAACCCTTGTCGGTTCCGGTGTCAGCGCCGCAGTCGGTTCCAGTCCGGTACCTGTGGGTGGAGCCACTTCCGGAATCACCGCGCCAACGGTGGCATCATTGAAGGTACCGCAGACAAACCACGTATCGTAATCTGCCTCGGAGGCGTGCACATTGATCGCATATCCACCGGTCAGCAATTCCTCGAACGGGATATCGACAATGGTTTCACTGTATCCCGTCGCATCGACCGGTTCGAGATCGAGCGTGTAATCATTGGAAAGATCATCGCAACTGGTCCCGCGATGCAGGTGCGCCAGGTGCCCCCCGGTGACGAGATCGCCGGTCAGCAGGATCTGGATATCGGTCTGTCCGGCATCGATCGCGGTGATCGAGGCCGTACCGGTCACCCCGAGATCGTCCAGCGATTGCAATGGCAACGATGCCGTATTTTCCGGGGCCATCTGGGCACCGCCCGTACCATCCCCCTGGATGGTGCCGGTACCGCCAACCCCTTCCGGCTCAGTCGTCGGTTCGGCATCCGGTTCTTCGGTGGCTTCGGCCGTGGGTGATGGCACCGCTTCCGTTGCTGTCGCTTCCGGTGTCACCCCATTGGTGCCATCCGACGGCGTGGAAACAATGGTTGGCGTTCCCTGGATCGGCGCGCACACCACCAGGGTTCCCAGTTCATTCACCGACATGTGCAAATCAATGGAATACTCACCGGCCAGCAATTCATCCAGGGATGCATCAACAATCGAGGTACTGCGCCCGTTGATCACGTTTTCCAGCGGGAATGCCGGGTATGGATCGAGTTTGCTGCAATCCCCGGCGTGGATATGGGCAGGATGATTCGGCCCGGCATCATCCACCCGGATCGAGACAATCGTCTGGTCGCCATCGCCGTAGAGTGTGGCGATACCGCTGACACCGGAATCATTGAGTTCGGAAAAGGTGACGGAGAGTTCCGGTGCACCTGGTGGCGGTGTGACCTCGGCCTGTGCAGCCACCGGGGCCGGCATTGCAAGGGGCACCAACCCGCAGATGAGACAGATCGCAGCCAGCAAAACCAGGTGGTGCACACCGGTGCGGGCAGGATTGGCAGCGGGACGAGGCTTCATCGAACATCTCTCCAGAAATCGTCTGCATGGCGGCAACTTCCGGGAAGGGCTCGAAACACCCAGCGCGGGAAGCTGGTGACAGATGGTGCGCCTTGCGGGACGCCGGACGAACACATTGCCATCCCCAATGACAGCTCTGTCCGTCCACTCTGTACGACACGTTCCAGCCTACAGAGTCGGGAGAAATGCGACAAGAGTACGTTCAGTGCCAGTTTGGCACAGCAAAGCGAGGGTGAATCCGGAATCGCCGGAATATTTGCATCTTCAGGACCGCATCAACATTCAGGACGCAAAGGTAATATGAAATCCAGATAGTCCATGCGTGCATACCGGTCGCGAAGGGTTGCGGATGAGGCGCTCCAGCGCCGTATATCCGCCCGCTGACCCCACGGATCCTGCACGTGTCGAGGGAACCACCGGTGCCCAGGATTGTGGTCACCTGTTCTTTGACACCACCAGGCATTGCCGGCGACGATGGTGCCCCATGAAAACGTGTGGAAGTCGCGTCAAGATGCGCCACTGGTGCGCGCGGCAATGCGACCAGGAAGGGAATGCACCACGTCCCGCACGGACAGCGAAGACACCTGCCCGAAACGTCCAGAAACACATAGACTGGTCAACAGATCAATCGAACGACACGCCCGCATCGCGCAGCGCCAGGCGCAATTCGCCGGGGTTCAACCCGTCCGCCGGGCGACCAATCCGCGCCTCGATATCCGCCTTGGTATCCAGGCCCCGTGCCTTGGCCCACCGCCAGAATGCGGTCCACGACACATCTTCCACCTGTACTTCATCCTCATCGCCGTGCGATTCCCGCACCTGTCGCTGGGGGAATGGGGTGGGTACCGTAAAGCGAACTTCTGGTTGCTGTGGCCGGGCGGGTGGTGCGGGATCGGCAGGCACCACCTCCTCCGGTGTCTCGACCGGCCGGATCGAGCGTGGTGGGGTTCCTGCCGGTTGGGTTCGCGCCGCCCGGCGCAATGCGCCAACGACCGGGGGCAGGGGTTCATCCGGTTCATCCGCGGGAACTGGTTGGGTGGCAGGTTGCGACCGCGCCGGTTCAGGTTGCGATTGCTGCGCTTGCGGTGCCGGAGCCGGTTCCGCCGATCCCCGGGGCAAGACCAGGCCAAGCACATCGAGGGCACGGCCAATCGCCCGGGTTTCAGCCAGTTCCACAGCCGCAGCCGCACTGGCATGATCGCTCACCTGTTCGGCGGCAATGCCGGAACTGCTGGCGCCGTCCGGGATCTCCACCTTCGCCCGCACCACGGCAGCCTGATCGTCGAAGTGCTCCAGTTTGGTGGAAATGCGCACGTCACGAGCCAGGTGCCGCAGCCAGAGAACGCGCAGCATCGTCGCCCGGGGAGTATCGTCCGCCTGCTGCTCGCGCAATGCGCGCAATTCGGCAGTGACATCGAGTTTCCAGGCAGGGAGGATGATCGGCGACTGATCGTTGGAGGACCGTTCTGGCATTCGAGGAAAACTCCCGCGGGTGAAACCGGCTTCTCCTACGAGTATAACGGTTTGCGTTCTCCGGGAACCGCCAGACACGACGATCCGGTCCTGCGGAAGACAACCCCCCGCAGAACCGGATCATGCACGTGGTGTCCGGCAGCTACATTGCGAAAAGGATCACTCGCCGAGGATCACGCGTTCGCCGGTATCGGCGGATTTTTGGGCCGCAAGGGCCACATCCAGCGCCACCAGCGATTCCGCCGGGAGTCCCTTTTCCGGTTTCCGGTTTTCCCGTACACATTCGATGAAATAGGCGCATTCGTTGTCGAACGCATCGGTCTGCGGCAATTCGATCACCTGGGGATCGCCTTCCGCCGGGAACAGTTTGAGTTCGTTCGATGGTTCGCCAATTTCAAACGACCGTCCACCTGCCCGGAAGTGGTACTCGATGGCCCCGTTTTCGCAGAGGACATCGAGCATCGTGGTGAATGGGTAACTCTCCGGCATCATCATGCCGCCGTCGATTACGGCCGATCCACTCTCGTACTCCACCAGCACCTGCGACTGGTCGTAGGCGCCGGTACGTGGACTGAGGACGCCACGTGCCGAGACGGCTTTCGGGGTACCGAACAACCAGTTCACCACATCGTAATCGTGAATCATCTGATCGAGAATGGCTCCGCCGGTGGTGCTCGGCTGCCGCGCCCGGTCCGACCAGGCGGGGAAGGGTTGGCGCCGGGCAGCAAGCGCAGCAATGGGCTTGCCAAGTTGCCCGCTTTCGATGATCCGCTGGATTTCGACGTATTCCGGCCAGAACCGCAGCACGTGCGCAATCATCAGAATCCGGTCGGTCTCCTCCCCCAGTTTCACGAGGGCGGCACCATCTTCATGATTCAGGGCAATCGGTTTTTCCAGCAGGACATGCTTGCCGGCTGCCAATGCCTTTGCCGTGATGTCCCGGTGATATGGTGATGGCAGGCAGATATCGACGGCAGTGATCGAATCGTCAGCCAGGATGGTGTCGAGATCGCTGACCCAAGTGGAATTGACCTGTTCTGCCAGTCCCACTGCGCGCTTTTCACTCTGCGCGTAAATGGCCGCGATCTCCACATCCGGCAGCCTGGCGTAGGCATTCGCATGGGTGCTCCCCATGAATCCGGCGCCAAGCACGGCGATGCGAACAGTACTCATGAACCCAACTCCTGTTCCGGCAGGTACGTGCGCAGGAAGGCAAGCGACGATGCCAGGGCCTCACGAACGGCATCGAGCGATGGCCACGGTTCGCCCTGGAATTCCAGCTCAATCGAGCACGGTCCGGTGAA
>Ga0180215_1005796_pt1 | contig 10417 bp, 7 predicted proteins | sample eDN3rd37CBELigBY_FD_128871 | JGI IMG/M metagenome (GOLD analysis project Ga0180215, IMG submission 128871) | Enriched backyard soil microbial communities from Emeryville, California, USA - eDNA 3rd pass 37_C BE-Lig BY (version 2) (version 2) | ecosystem: Environmental > Terrestrial > Soil >...
ATGGAAGGTCGGATGGCTGCTATTACTTCTTCTCTAGGAACCTCTTGATCAAAACCTAGTATATCTTTAATAACAATTGTTGGGTTCGTTAGCATTTGACGTTTTGTTTGTTCAGCAACAGGGAAGTCTAGAAGGTAATGGTCGCTCAATGCTTCAGTAATTTCATCGCCAGCAACAGGAACCATACCATATGCAACTATAGTTCCTTCATCGGTAATAGCAATATCCGAAGTACCTGCACCTATATCTACAAGTGCAACATTTAATCTTCGCATGCTTGATGGAATGAGAACATTAATCGCTGCAATAGGTTCTAATGTCATTGCTTCCATTTCTAAATCTGCTCTTTTTAAGGCTGCTATTAATGATTCGACAACTACACGGGGTAAAAATGTTGCAATAACTTCAACTGTTGCAACATCACCTTGTTGGTCGACAAGACTTCCAATTTCTTCGTGATCAAGTTTATAGTAAAGAACAGAATAGCCAACACAATAGTAATGGTTTAACTGATTTCCTTCACCGTGTTGTAATAGTTTAGCTTGTGCTTGCTGAACCGCTTGTAACTCTAATCTATTGATATCTTCTTCTGTGAATATAGGTCGATTTTTAATATCTACAGTTATACTAGCCTTTTCAGTTTTTAGTGCACGTCCAGCAGCTGCAACACTTACTTTCGTAAGTGGTCCATGTTTATGTTCTAATTCATCTTTAATAATTTTTATTAGTTCGGCTACATAGAGCACATTATGTATTTGTCCATCCACCATTGCACGTTCTTTATGTTCTTTCACGAGGATATCTGCAATGTGAAAGTGGTCATTTTGTTCTTCTAAGATAATACCAACAACCGATCGTGTACCAATATCTAGTGCGAATAGTTTTGAAGACATTGCAACCGCTTCCTTTTCTATTAAATCATAAGTCACTTTAGCGAGTTGAAGCGCTAAATTAAATGCGTGACAATTTACTATTGTTTGATTATAATAATGTTATTATCTTAAAATGTATCATACATTTCATACTTCTGAAAGAGTTGGGTACATAGGAGAGGAGAAAAGAAAATGAACGAGCACAATTTAGAAGCACTTCGTAAACAGATAGACGGACTAAATCTAGAAATTTTACGTTTAATTAATGAACGTGCTGAGGTTGTTAACGAAATCGGTAAAATTAAAGAAAAACAAGGTGTTAACCGTTACGATCCTTTACGCGAACGTCATATGTTAGATTTGCTTAAAGAGCATAATAAAGGTCCGCTAAATCAAATGACGGTTGATTATATATTTAAACAAATCTTTAAAACTGCTTTAAAACAATTAGAAGCAGATAAGAAGAAAGAACTGCTTGTTTCACGTAAGAAAAAATCAGATGATACTGTCATTGAAATTAACAACGAAACAATTGGTGCAGGTGGCCCAACATTTATCTTTGGTCCATGTTCAGTTGAATCATATGAACAAACTGCTAAAGTAGCTGAGTCGATTCAAGCTAAAGGTCTTAAGTTCATTCGCGGTGGTGCTTACAAACCACGTACTTCTCCATACGACTTCCAAGGACTAGGATTGGAAGGCTTAAAAATCCTAAAACGAGTATCTGAAGAATACGGTTTAGCAGTAGTAACAGAAATCGTAACACCTGCTCATATTGAAGAAGCATTAAATTATGTAGATGTAATTCAAATTGGTGCGCGTAATATGCAAAACTTTGAATTACTAAAAGCTGTAGGAGAAACAAATAAACCAGTTCTATTAAAACGTGGTTTAGCTGCAACTATTGATGAATTTATCCATGCAGCGGAATACATTATGTCTAAAGGAAACGAAAACATCATGTTATGTGAGCGCGGAATTCGTACCTATGAAAAAGCTACACGTAATACTTTAGATATATCTGCAGTACCAATTTTAAAACAAGAAACACATTTACCGGTATTTGTTGATGTGACACATTCAACAGGTCGTAAGGATTTATTGTTACCATGTGCAAAAGCTGCAATTGCAATTGGAGCAGATGGAGTAATGGCAGAGGTTCACCCTGATCCTTCCGTGGCATTGTCAGACTCACAACAACAAATGGATATACCTGAATTTAACCAATTCTATTCTGAAATACAAAAATTCATGAAAGAATACGAATTTAAAGCATAAAAGAAATCCGACCAGATTTTCTGGTCGGATTTTCTCTATATATAATTATTCTTTGTGTGAGAAATTTAACATTTTTGTCATAAAATAATTAAGGAATTATGTTAGAATAGATACCATATAATTACATTTGGTATATTTATAATTGAAAGTAAAAAGACTTATAGCGTATGATGATACAAACAGTAATTACAAAAGGAGGCGGACCCTTTGACTGTAACAATTTATGATGTAGCACGTGAAGCAAATGTATCGATGGCGACCGTATCACGTGTAGTAAATGGAAATCAAAATGTTAAACCTTCTACAAGGAAAAAAGTATTAGAGGTAATTGAGCGATTAGAATATCGACCAAATGCAGTAGCACGAGGGTTAGCAAGCAAGAAAACAACCACAGTAGGTGTTATCATTCCCGATATATCAAATAACATTTACGCAGAGGCTGCACGTGGTATAGAAGATATTGCAACGATGTACCGTTACAACATTATTTTGGCTAACTCAGACCAAAACGAAGAAAAAGAGTTAACCCTTCTTGATACAATGTTAGGAAAGCAAGTAGATGGAATCGTTATGATGAGTGATGCAGTAACAGATAAACTCTATCAGTCAATGAAACATTCACCTGTACCTATTGTATTAGCAGGGTCTGTAGACGAAACGAATAAATTTCCCTCAGTAAACATCGATTATTTCCAAGCATCATATGAGGCCATCCAAATGCTAATCAATAATGGCCATAAAAGAATTGCATTCTTATCTGGACCACTAGCTTATACAATTAATTCAAAATATAAATTGGAAGCATATAAGAAAGCATTACAAGATGCAAACATTGAAATTGATGAGCAATTAATTATTTCAGAAGAAAGCTCTTATGATAGTGGAATCGAAGCGTGGGAATCATTGAGTACTTTAGATAATCCGCCGACTGCATTCTTTGCTGGCAGTGATGAATTAGCAATTGGTATTATTCACGGTGCACAAGATCAAGGGAAAAAAGTACCTGATGATATTGAAGTCATTAGTTTTGAAAACTCGAAACTTGCCAGAATGGTACGTCCTCGTCTAACAAGTGTCGTTTTCCCACTTTACGATATTGGTGCAGTTGCAATGCGATTATTAACGAAGATTATGAACAAAGAAAATGTGGAAGATAAAGTGGTTATTTTGCCACATCGTATAGAATCACGTCAATCGGTTAAAATGTAAGATTTCAAGAGGTTAAGTTTATTTAATAAAAATAAAGGATGTCCCTTGTAGGAATAAATGTATTCCAAACAAATGGACATCCTTTTTCTTTATTAATTTTTCTTCATTTCCCCATGTATAAAGTGTAAAGCCTTTTGTAGCATTTGTGCGTTTTTTTCTTCAATTTCTGCCTTTCGTGGGATTGGTTCGTATAATGGGTTTGGATCTTCCCAATTTGGAATTAAAGGTACGGGAGATTCGTTTTGCCATTGTTCAAGCCAATCTTTAGGTAAAGGTCCTGTTGGCGAAGGGAAGTCATTCATCTCTGTCCAAATATAGGACCATGCTCTTGGTACAACTCGCCAAATATCATAGCCGCCACCACCGACTGCAATCCATCTTCCATCACAATATTCATGTGCTAATTTGTGGGCGAGTTTAGGGATTTCTCGGTAAATGTTCATCGTTCCATATAAATGGGTTAACGGGTCGAAATAATGTGCATCGGCTCCATTTTGAGTAAAAACGACATCCGGTTTGAAAAATTCAAAAACTTCTCTTATAGCCTGTTCATAAACCATTAAGAAACTTTCATCTTCAGTAAATGCATCGATGGGAAAGTTAAAGGTAGTTCCATACCCTTGTCCGCTTCCACGTTCCGTTACATTACCAGTGCCGGGAAATAAATATCTTCCTGTCTCGTGAATAGATAAGGTACAAACATTGGGATCATCGTAAAATGACCATTGAACCCCATCACCATGATGAGCATCCGTATCAATATATAGTACGCGGACATTATATTTCTTTCGTAAATAGTGAATAGCTACACTACTATCATTATAAATACAAAAACCTGATGCTCGCCCATGGAAGCCATGATGTAAACCTCCACCTAAATTAACTGCATGTTTACTTTTTCCTTGCATTACAGCGTCAACAGCTTGTAAGGTTCCCCCAACGAGCATGCTGCTTGCTTCATGCATATTGTGAAAAATAGGTGTATCCTCAGTGCCAATTCCATAGTTGACTGTTTGTTCAGGAGTAAGAAGCCCTTTTCCTGCTTGCTTGACGATTTCGATATACTTTTTATCATGTGCTAATGCAATTTCTTCATCTGTTGCCATTCGTGCAGGAATAATATCTTCATCGTTTAAAGCGTTTATTTTTTTTAATAAATCCATCGTTAATATTAATCGTTTATGATTAAATGGATGGGATTCTGAAAATTTATATCCGAGTTGTTCAGGTGAATAAACAAATAAAGCATTTTTCATTGCGTTATTCCTGGAAGATTTGGCCAAAGAACGTCAAACTTTTCTTTTTTCAAATCTTTAATGATGGAAAGTGGATTTAATATTTGCACTCGGATTGTAACGATTTTATAATTTTCATTTTTGGAATCTGGAAATAATAGTACGCTTAAAACGTTCGCTTTGTGCTTCTTGAAGACGAATAAAATATCAGAAAGTATACCCGGTCGATCCTCTACACGAATATCAATTTTTGATGAAGGTTTATTCGCACCGGTTAATTCAATGTATGTATAAAGTAAATCTGAAGCTGTAACTAGACCAACCAATTGTCCACCGGTAACAATAGGTAAACAACTAATTTTCATTTCATAAAAGGTAAGAGCAATTTCTTCAACGAAATCTAATGGATGAGCAGTGATTAAGTCTTTAATCATAATATCTTCAATGAGTTTTTCAGAAACAAAAGATTTAGTATCTTCAAGAGCATTCCAAGAAACATTATTCTTTAGGGTGTTTGATGTTACAAGACCAACTAATTTTTGATTTTTATCAACTATAGGAATATGACGAATTTGTTGGTCTTTCATTAATTGCAGTGCTTCTTTTACAGTATTACTTGGTAAAAGAGTAATTAGAGTGGTTTTCATAATTTCTTCGACGATCAAAATACATCCCCCCTTGTTTAGTACATATAGCGATTTTTAAAACGTAATCGGTCAAATCGTTCAAGAGTATCTTCATCTACTCGTTTTCCAATTCGAGCCATTAAACAGTTGGCAGGATGGGAAGTAATTTCAGGGTCATCTGTTGCAAATGGCTCAAAACCTACTGAGCTCATTAATCTCTCCATCATTTTTCTATATTCCCATACATTTAACCCTGAACCTTTTAAATCCCAGTGCCAATAATATTCGGTTGTAATGACTAAGTAGTCTTCCATTTCATCTCCCATAAAGGAAACTTCTAGAAGTTTTTTTCCTACACCACCGCTTCGATAGGACGGGGTTACCTCAATCCCCCCTAACTCAATCATATTATCAATCTTGTCCTCAGCCCATCTTTCTAATGGATCAGGATATAGATAGGTAGCATAGCCTAAAACCATTTTTTCTTTTCGAATAATCACAATCCGACCTTCTTCTAATTGAGCAATTTCAACTAGAGCCTTTTTTTGTTGGGCTGGCGGTCTAAATGAAGTTAAATTTTCATGAAGTGTGTATTGACTAAGCTTTTCTGGAGAAACAGGACCTTCTATTACGACTAGCCCATGCCTCGTTTCCATTTCGACACAATAATAGTTTTTTATATGTTGCATAAGACTCGAACACCACCTGAGCATGATACTAACATTATATTATAAATGATGTTAAAAAAAGCTCGAAAATACGAAAAAATGTTGAATTTTTGAAATATTGAAAATATTTAACGCATAATAATTCGTTATCATGTAAAATAATCTTATTCATTTTCAACTTTAATACTTTAAAGTACTAATTAAAAGAAATATGAAGACGTGTTTTAATTTTAAAGTTTAGGGGGTAATTTTTATGGGGATGAAAATTACAGATCGATTGAAGGCTTCATCACTTCAATCACATCATTTAAAAAATTATGATGAAACTGTCGCTACTTTCAATTGGAAACAATCTGAACAAGCATTTAGTTGGTATGTTACGGGGAAGCTTAATGCTGCATATGAAGCAATTGATCGCCATGCTGAAGGTGCAAAAAAGGAAAAAATTGCACTAATTTTTGACGATGGTAAACGAAAAGAGTCTTATACTTTTCATGACATGAAAATCATGTCAAATAAAGCGGCAAATGTGTTTAAGCAAAACACGACATTAGAAAAAGGAGACCGTTTGTTTGTATTTATGCCACGTACTCCGGAACTGTATTTTACCATTCTAGGTGCAATCAAAATGGGGGTGATTGTAGGACCATTATTTGAGGCATTTATGGAAGGTGCCATTTATGATCGGTTATTGGACAGTGGTGCAAAAGTACTGGTGACGACTCCTACACTTCTAAAGCGTGTACCCATAGAAAAACTTCCGTTGCTCCAAACGATTTTTGTTATTGGGGAAAATGTTAAAGAATCCGATGAAATAATCGATTTCAACAAGAAGCTCAAAAATGTTTCCCAGGACTTTAACATTGAATGGGTTGATCGAGAAGATGGACTGTTATTACATTACACGTCTGGTTCTACTGGAGCGCCAAAAGGGGTACTACATGTTCATAATGCGATGATACAACAATATCAATCAGCAAAATGGGTACTAGATTTACAAGAAGAGGATATCTATTGGTGTACTGCAGATCCAGGCTGGGTAACTGGAACAGCCTATGGTATATTTGGCCCTTGGTTAAATGGTGTAACCAATGTAATCATTGGTGGCCGATTTAGTCCTAAAAGTTGGTATCAGGCTATTGAACAATATAAAATAACTGTTTGGTATAGTGCACCTACTGCTTACCGAATGTTAATGGGTGCTGGAGTAGGGGTACAAGAGCAGTATGATCTTTCATCTCTTCGTCACGTATTATCGGTTGGGGAACCGTTAAATCCTGAAGTGATCCGTTGGGGAATGGAAACGCTGGGACAAAGAATACATGATACATGGTGGATGACGGAGACGGGAGCACATATTATATGTAATTATCCAACAATGGATATCAAACCTGGTTCTATGGGAAAACCTATTCCAGGTGTTTATGCAACAATTGTTGATGATGAAGGAAATGAAGTACCACCATATACGATGGGGAATCTAGCTGTCCGTAAAGGGTGGCCATCTATGATGAGAGCGATTTGGGATAATCCAAGTCGTTACGTATCGTACTTTTTAAAAGACGAATGGTATGTTACTGGTGATTCTGCATACAAAGATGAAGACGGCTATTTTTGGTTCCAAGGTCGTATTGATGATGTGATCATGACATCGGGAGAACGTATTGGACCTTTTGAGGTCGAAAGTAAATTACTTGAACATCCAAATGTTGTGGAAGCAGGCGTAATTGGTAAGCCGGATCCAGTGCGCGGTGAAATTATTAAAGCGTTTATTGTGTTGCGTGAAGGTGTTGTACCATCTGAGGAATTAGAGGAGGATATTCGCAATTTTGTTAAAACTGGTTTAGCAGCCCACTCTGCACCGCGTGAAATTGAATTTAAGGAAAAGTTACCTAAAACTCGGAGTGGGAAAATAATGCGGCGAGTATTAAAAGCTTGGGAATTAGAACTTCCAACAGGCGATCTTTCTACAATGGAAGATTAGTAGTTAATCATTAAGAGTTTCTCTGTCATTCTTTCAATAATCTAATAAATATACAAATTAATTATAAAGCGACTCATTTGAAGTTGTTCGAAACTTCTTGAGTTCGCTTTTTTTGTGAAAATAAATAAATGATTTTTCAAATAAAGGATTACTGTTACTTTTCTCGTTTTGTAAAGTAAATAACTCGAGTGGTAAAACAATTGAGAAAAATCAATCAATATATAAAAATACAGTTGACTTAATAAATATACAGTCCTATACTAACAATATCTTATGTAAGGAGTGAACGTTATGAAGGTTGGAATAATTGGCGCAACTGGATATGGTGGATTGGAATTGATTCGATTGTTACATAACCATCCAGAAGTGGAGAAGATTGAATTATTTACATCATCAGATGAGGGGACGATCTTTTCATCACGGTTTGGCCATCTATTCACCATTCACGATGATTCATTGAAAAAAATAGATCAAGACGCGTTAGCCAAATTTGATGTAGTTTTTACAAGTACTCCCTCAGGTGTAACTAGTAAGCTATTACCACCACTAGTAGGTACTGGCCCAAAATTAATTGATTTGTCAGGAGATTATCGATTAAAACAACCTGAGTTGTATGAGCAGTGGTACAAAAAAGAACCGGCACCTTTTGAATTATTACAGCAAAGTGTTTACGGACTTACTGAATGGAATGAAGAGCATATAAAAAATGCTAATTTAATAGCAAACCCAGGTTGTTACCCAACTGCTGTTTTGTTGTCAATTCTTCCATTCATTAAGGAAAAACTTATAGATTCTAATCATTTAATTATAGATGCTAAAAGTGGTGTTTCAGGAGCAGGAAATAAACCATCTCAAACGACACATTTTAGTGAAACGAATGAAAACCTATCAATCTATAAAATAAATGAGCATCAGCATATTCCAGAAATTGAGCAAGCAATACAATTGTTTACTGATATAAATACAACAATCTCATTTAATACTCACCTCGTTCCGATGACTAGAGGAATTTTATCAACTACATATACACCAGCATTCACCGGTGTAACCAACAAACAACTTGTTGAGTGTTTAGTAGAAACGTATAAAGATAATCAGTTTGTAAGAGTCGTTGATGGAGCATCTTCTTTAGGAACTAACCGAGTAAAAGGTTCGAATTACTGTGATATCTCAGTAAAACTAGATGAACGGACAAATCGTGTAACAATTGTTAGTGTGATTGACAATTTAGTTAAAGGTGCAGCTGGTCAGGCAATTCAAAATATGAATGTACAATTTGGCTTACCTCAATCACATGGTATAGATGTAGTGCCATTATTTATTTAGGGGGAAAAAACATGTCAACGTTAGGTTATGAACTTAAAAGACTTTCAAGTAAAAATATTGTTTCACCTAAGGGGTTTAAAGCTGCTGGAATTCATTGTGGAATAAAACATAAAAAGAAGGATTTAGCACTCTTAGTAAGTGAGGTTCCTGCCAGCGTTGCTGGTGTTTTTACTACAAATGCAATTCAAGCTGCACCATTAGGTGTTACGAAAGAAGTTGTTTACAATAGTAAAAAAATGCAAGCCATTATCGTCAACTCTGGAAATGCCAATGCATGTACTGGTAAACAAGGGATTGCAGATGCATATGAAATGCAACAACTTGCAGCAGATAAATTAGGTATTAACCCTCAATTTGTTGGTGTTGCTTCAACAGGCGTTATTGGTGAAGTAATGAAAATGGATCCAGTACGTAGCGGAGTCGTGCAAATTGAAATTGGTGATTCGTTAGAGCATGCAATTGATTTTTCACAAGCTATTATGACCACTGATACAGTTATGAAGAATACTGCATACAGCACAGTTATTGATGGTAAAGAAGTGCTTATTGCTGGGACAGCAAAAGGGTCAGGTATGATTGAGCCCAATATGGCTACAATGTTAGGATTTATTACTACCGATGCAAATATTGAATCCGACGAATTGCAAAAAGCATTATCAGAAATTACTGATATAACTTTCAATGCAATTACAGTAGATGGGGACACATCCACGAACGATTCGGTGATTGTGATGGCAAATGGATTAGCTGGGAATGAGCCATTATCACCAAATCATCCTGATTGGCCAAGTTTTTACAGTGCACTAAAAGCAGTGAGTGAAGATTTAGCAAAATCAATTGCTCGAGATGGTGAAGGGGCAACGAAATTAATTGAAGTAGAAGTTGAAGGCGCAATTTCTGATGTGGAAGCGCGTAAAATTGCTAAAACAGTCGTTGGATCACCATTAGTAAAAACCGCAGTATTTGGATGTGATGCAAACTGGGGAAGAATTATTGCCGCTGTAGGTTATAGTGGAGCAACTGTTGACCCAGAAAAAATCACGATAAAAATTGGCAATGCCTTAATGGTTGAGCACGGTGAACCAGTTCCATTTTCAGAAGATGAGTTAATTCAAATACTAAAGGCAAATGAAGTGAAAATTTACGTCTCTTTAGAACAAGGGAATGGTCAAGGATTAGCATGGGGGTGCGATTTAACATATGACTACGTTCAAATCAA
>Ga0180215_1005808_pt1 | contig 10402 bp, 10 predicted proteins | sample eDN3rd37CBELigBY_FD_128871 | JGI IMG/M metagenome (GOLD analysis project Ga0180215, IMG submission 128871) | Enriched backyard soil microbial communities from Emeryville, California, USA - eDNA 3rd pass 37_C BE-Lig BY (version 2) (version 2) | ecosystem: Environmental > Terrestrial > Soil >...
CCGGCGGCTCGTGTCGTGGAGGCACTTGCGGCCGATGCCCACGGCGGTGAAGAGCAGAACCAGGCATCGGTGCAGGCACTCGTCCACGCTGGGCCGCGGGCTGCCCGCCGGGCCGTAGATGAAGCCGTGGAAGGTCACCGGCGACGTGGTGTATATCCGCCGGAGGAAGACGAGTGCAAAGGTCAGCTGGGCCGGTGTGACCTGCAGTTGCTGCGTGATGGCGGCCATGCGGAAGCGCATGAACTTGCTATCCATCGGCGTCAGCTTGACCTCGGCCGACTGGACCACAATGCCCAGGGCTAGCTCTGCAACAATCCAAAAACCACAAGGCAAATAAAAAATACTGGAGCGGGTAAGTGCACGTCCGTACGGCAATGTCCGTCCGCCAGCGGTCGGATTGGCGCCGTACCGAGAAAGGCAGCCGGGTATCGCGCGAGGGCGCTCTGCTCGGTGGGCTTGGCGCCCGTCGATGGTGCTGCCGCCGCGCCAGGAGGCGCGGGCGTCCGGTTCTCGCGGTCCGAGTCGGATGCCGGCGGCTGATCGCCCGTAGCCATGCGGTCGGCCGGCTTGGCCTCGGCGGTGTCGGCGGCCATCGGCGCAGCGACTACAACGGCCGGCCCGGCGGCGACGGCTTCGTCAACGACCATCTGCGCCGCCATGGTGGCCGGCTGAGAAGGCACAGCGACGACTGCGACGGGACGCTTTGTCGCGCGTGCGGCGTAGATGGCGGGCGGTGGGGTTGGTGCGGTTGGCGTTGCCAAGTAGAGATGAGGAAAGAGCGCGCGGAAGTAGTCGAGTAGGGTGGCGAGCGCCCACTTGAAGTACTGTGTCATGGAGGCCGGGCGTTGACGTGCAGGGCCGACGTAACTACGGCGCTCCCGCCTCGATGCTGCGCGCTCCTGGGGCGGAAGGACCGGCTGCTGACGTTGCCACAGCGCGGCGGACGGCGGAAGTAGCGCTTGGTAGCTGACGTGATCCTTGTGGCTTGGCACGGGCGTCGAGCTTGGCAGGGCGCGCAGCAGCAGCCAAGGGCCCAGTGGCCGCGTGGCGATGCGGGTGGCGAAGGGCGCGATGGCGTGCTCGGTGCGCTGCGCCACGCGGGATCGTGCGCGGCGGGATCGTGCGCGGAGCGCGGCGCGGCGCCTCGTCTCCGTTGGCCGGCAGGCACGTGAGGCGCACTACAAGCACACAGGGTCGCGCTGGGGCGACGAAGTTGAACAGCGACGGCGGCGTGTGGCTGACGCGGTGCGGGGACGTCCGTCGGGGCGTGCGTGCGGCGTCGGGGTGTGCGCCCACTAAAGTGCGACTGCAAAGGAGAAGGCGACGGCAGGGAGGGCGGCGTCCTCGCGTTGCGCAGCGTCTGCAGGCGGCGTCGGCTGCGCCCGCGTGCGTCCTGACGCCTTCCACGCACAGTGACGATGCTATACCGATCGACAGCGGACGATGCGGCGGATGCGGCGGTGCGGTCGACGAGCGCGATCGCGGCCACTAGAGAAAGTTTTTCTAGTCGCGACGATGCGCGCGATCTAGTTGAAAATTTTTTTCTAGATTTTAGGCGGGAGTCTACCCCATTCTGCCGTTTGGACGCCCAGCCATTCTTCATAGTGGCACCCGATTCTGCCACTGGAATCATCCCTCGGCAACCGATCTGCCCACCGCGCCGAGCCGGCGTTCCACCCGCCCTCACCCGATTCTGCCGCTTCCCATACCAGGGCTCACAGGGAGACACTGCCGCTGGCGACCCTGACGACATTCCAAGACGGCTGTGCCCCGTTTCCCGCGTGGAGTCCACCCCGCGTCACCCGATTCTGCCGCGATGTCACGGCCAACTCGTCAGAGCGCCGCTCTGCCGCTAGCAACCCCCGCCTGAAAGACGCGCAGGCTCGATTCCTGATGACACTCCAGACCAGAGACCCATCCGTTCATCGAGCCAATGCATGGCTGCGCGGGTGTGCTGATGTGGACTGGATCGCCAAGTTGCGGACGGTCGGGCGATGCACATTAGGCACGCGTGACCCGGCTCGCGTTGGCAGACTCGCCAGCCGCAGAGGCAGGGATATTTGGGGACGTATGCAGCACCAGCCGGATGGTGCAGCTACTGGGCCCTTTGCTATGGTATTATTAACCGTAATATGACTCCAACGCCATGCACCACAGAATTTAGAGTATTTCATCAACTAGCTAGCTTGCAATCCCTTACGGGGCTGCAAAGGCCTCGGGGTGCAGATCCACCTCCAATTACTACTACAAGCCGGGGGCACTCTATATACACTGGGTGAGCACGGGACGGACGGGCGTTGGCCGGGCCAGCGGTCGCGGCAGGTGCACGGTTGCGCCGCGGTGGAGGTGGAGGGATACCGGCCGGGCATATTCGGCGGTGATGTGCTTCTGGCGTGCATGCTACATGCGACAGCAGTGCTCCGTGTAGACCTCCGAGATGCCGGCCATGATATTCTTGGCTTGATGTTCGGACCAGCCGTGTCCCCGGTTGTGCCGTCATGACGTAGGAGCCCTGATACTAAAGCGCCGAGTAGGTACCGTGCACGGTTCGGCACTGGTCGGCTGGCGAACCACAGATCCGCGAAGATAGGCCCTGTAGGTTTATTCGAACCGGCGGTGCAGCTGGCCGTACCCGAGCCATGCGCGTATCCATGCTCATGCACAAGTATACACTTGCGCACAACGAGAACACCATGACACACGCACACAAACGCACGCACGCACACACACACACACACACACATATTCACACATACACATATGCACTCACACAGACACACATGCTACCGCGCACATTCACGCGCACACCAAATCACGCCAAAACATGCGTGTACAGAATCGATATCGAGCACTTGCAGGATCACGCAACTTGCTCCTCCAGCAGCTGGCGAATAAAGTGGGCAAACTTGCTGTTGATGCTCATGATGGTCGGGCGACGGTCAGGCGATGCGTGCACCATAATGTCCACGATATTGTTCAGTAACACAAGGATTGCGTCGTTTTCGTCCACCTCGAGCTGCGGCACGCGCGCGCCGCCGCGGACGTGCATCTCAATGTCCTCGTTGGTAACGCCGTCCCATGGCACCTGGCGGGCCATCGTCTCCCAGATGACGACACCGAGCGAGTAGACGTCGGACAGCTTGTCGTCCTCTACCGAATTGGACGCGTTGCGCAGGTGGATGCGCGCAAACACCTCGGGCGGCGCGTAGCGCGGCGAGTAGCCCTTGATGCCCTCAAACTTGTCATCGTCCGAGCTGCGCGCGAGGCCAAAGTCGCAGAGGATCGGGTCCGGGAACGCGCTGCCGGGCCGAGGCTCCTGCATCAGGTAGTTAGGCGACTTGATGTCGCGGTGCGCAATGCCCATCGAGTGCACGGCGGCGAGCGAGCTGACCATGCCGGAGCACAGGTGCAGCAGTAGGTGAGACTCGAGTGGCGACTTGTCCTCCTGAGTGTGCAGGTAGCGGAAGAGGTCAGTCGGGTACAGGCGCGTCACGATGGTGCGCGGCTCCTCGGTGTAGCCCAACAGCTTGACGACGTTGGAGTGAAACGAGAGCGACCACATGATCGAGACCTCCTGGTGGAAGTGCTCCATGTTGTCCTCGTCGCTGAGGCTGGGCCAATCCATGACCTCCTTGACGGCACAGATCTCGCTGCCGTTGCGCTGGATGGCGTCCGCCTGGAGCAGCGTGGCGCGGTAGATTGTCCCGGCGCCGCCGGCGGTCAGGCGCGCCTCAGGCCGGATGTCGGTCGCGTAGTCCATGAAGAGGAACCCCGGCAGCGCGACCTCCATGACCGTGTTGAGCAGCGTGGCGTCGGCGCCGCGGAACTGCGTCTTGGGCACCTGCAGGTTGGCCTTGAGCGCCTCGGGCGTCATCTCGCCCAGGAAGCTGTTGGGCAGCACGCCGCCACGGCTCAGCGTAAGCATCTGCAGCTGCGAGCTGTACTCCTCGAGCAGCTTACGCTGCTTGGCCTGCATATTGCGCTTGTAGACGACAAAGCCAACAACGAGCAGCACCAGCAGCGCCACCACGGCCGCGGCGACGCCGGCGACCACGCCGGTCTGGACGCCCAGCACCCCCGGCGGCAGTGCCTGGTTCTCGATGACGGTGGCGGTGGTGATGGTGTACTCGAGCACGTTGCCCTCGTTGCCGTCGACATCGATGGCGTAGATGCGGAACGTGTACGTCGTGCCGGACTCGAGGTTCGTCACAGTGTACGTCGTGTCGGTCGCGTTCTCCACCAATGTCTGGTATTCGTCTGTGAGATCGCGCGAGCCGCGCACGCGGCGGCCGGCGAGGCGGAACGCGACGGTGTGGTCGGAGCCTTTGGCCCATACCAGCTTGATCGAGTCGCGCGAGACGGTGGTGCCTAGGGCGATGGCTGGTGGCTTGATCCGGGTTGCGACCTCCACGAGCGCAAAGTCGGCGTCCATGCCGCTCTCGTCGCCGGCAAAGATCTGAACGTAGTACAGCGTCGCCTCGATCAGGCCGCCGATGGTGACGGTAGTCATCTCCTTCGAAAAGTACTGGCCGCCAGTCGGCGGGAAGACGCTGTTAAAAATGATGCCGTCGACGGTGTACAGTACCTGGAAGCGGTCGGCGGACGGGTGCGCCTCCCAGCTCACCGTGACCTTATCGTCGGTCACGTCCACGACGGCCGTGGAGGTGATGCGAGTGGCGCCGCCAGCGCCGGTGCGGACAACGCAGTCGTTGATCACCTCGGTGGAGAGCCACTCGCCCGTCGCCGAGCACACGCGCTGTGGCGGGCCTGCCGCCGAGAAAGTGTATCCGGGCGAACAGCTGCCGGTGGCGGTTGTGCCAGCGGGCGTCTCGGGCCACGTTGTGCGGCCCTGGTAGTTGTTGATGGCCGGGCACGGCGGCTGAATTGCCGTGCAGAACGTGGTGACGGGGCCCCACACAGCATTGGGCTGGCACTGCCGCGTGGCCTGGCCGGTCCAGCCGTTCTCGGTGATGCATTCTCCAACCGCCGGCTGGCCCGCGAGCGTCTGCGGCCACCGCGCGTTCATAAAGTTGTCGTCGGCGTCGCATGCGGCCGCTATACAAAAAACCATGAAATAAAAATGCCGCGCGCACAAAGAGAGCCGTTAGACCCACGCTTCTCAGAAGTTGTGTCACATGCTGACCGCGCGCCGCCGGGATGGGTGACGTACGGATGCAGCCGTGTATGACAGGACCCCAGGTGCGATCGGGCCGGCACTCGCGGCTGGGCCAGAGGCCGTTGCCGGCTGGCCGGTAGGTCTCCGCACAGGCTGTGGCATTGATGACTATCGCGGCGTTGCCAGCCTGCGTCGTCGGCCACGACGCGTAGCCGTCGACCTCGCTCACCGAGGCCGTCTGCGGGCAGTACAGCGCTGGATGAACGCGTGGTTTTAAAGCGGCCGAGGAGTCCGTGTGAGGCCAAGTTCGTCATTATTCCATGTCGGCAAGCGTCCATGCCGTGCGTCATACGGGTGCAAGTGCCCTCGTAGGTCGTCGCCCACTGGCCGTTCAGCTGGCAGAGACGGGAGACAAAGCCCGCGTAGCCCGGCTTGCACAATGCGCCGCTTGCCGTATCGCCGGCCCTCGTGCTCGACGGCCAGCTAGCGTCAAAGTCATTGTTGGCCGCACAGAAGATAGCTGGCAGCGGCGTGCACGCCCCACTGTATGCCAACGCGCCAAACGCTTAGCAATTCTGCGCAACTAATTGACGTCGCTTTGTACAGTACGTACGCTGGCAGCCGCCGGTAGTCTCGGACCAGACGCCCGTGGTTTGGCAGGTACGCTTCGGTAGCGTGGCCAACGGGCCATATCCCGGCAGACACTCCCCCGTTTGCGGCTGGCCGTTTGCAGGTGACGTCGGGAAGGTAGCAAAGGCGCTGCTATCGGTGTCCTCCTCGCAGTAGAGCACTGCCGACGGGGGCGGTGTGTGCCGTAAAGCGTTGTCTACCATCAGCGTTGCATTGCGAGGCCGGGCACGTGTTTTCAATCGACGACGTACATTCGCAGGTGCTGGACTCGTCGGACCAGTTGAAGTCGTCCTGGCACGTGCGGGTCGGCGCGACGTTGTCCCGCGGCGCGTAGCCCGGTGCGCACGTACCCGTGCCCGTGGCGCCAGTCTGCGTCGCCGGGTAGGATACGCTCTCGGACGACAGTGCAGAGCACGAGCCGCCTGCGTGGGATCACCGCGCCATCCCATCGTCGTGCACAGCTTGTGAGCCGAATGTCTGCCACCGGGCGTTTCTTTCCGTGCCGAGAGCATACGTGTGCACGGCGTGCCACTGATGGGGCCAAACTGGCCCGAGAGCGTGCACACGCGCTGCGGGCTGCCGACAAATCCCGGCACACACTCGCCAAACGCCGTTTCGCCGGATAGCGTTGTCTCCCACACGGTTGTGCTGTCCGATTCGTTGTGGCACATGTTGCCTGGCCGATGGGCACAAATTTGACGTCGCGCATTTTAGTTCGGGTAAGCAGCTGCACGTCTAGGTGCCGGCTCACTGGGTGGTTGAATGCATGTGCGACGTACGGACGCAGGGCTGCGAGTCGGCGGCGTCAGACCACGCGGTCTGCAAGCTGCAGTCCTTGACTGGCCGGCCACTGGTGCCCTCGGGGCACGTGCCCACCACGCTGCTGGTACCCGCGGGCGTTTCGGGGAACCTGGGCTGACTCGGGTCGTTGAGCGCGGCGCAGACGCTCCCTGCGGTGGGCCACGATCCGGCCCCCGCGCATGACGAGGCAACCAATGAGCGTGATGCCGCAGCGCGCCGCCAACCAGGAAGAAATGTGCGCGCCACCGGCCGTACGGATGCACTCCGTCTCGAGCACGATCGGGTTCCAGCCCATGGCGTTGCCGCCCGAGCCAGTCAGGGAGCACAGGCGGACTGGGTTGGTGCCCGACTTGCTCTGGTAGCCTGGCTTGCAGGTACCCACGACGTCAGCCTTCTCCTCCGTTGTCTCTGGCCAGTAGGCGAAGCCATCCTCTTGGAGCTCGGGACACGGCTCGGCTGTCCAGGGCGCCACACGGCAAAGACGGCATAAAGTTACACCGCGACCTGTCAGCCGTAGCACAGTGACGCCAGTGCTCTTGCAAATGCCTTCGGCAGGGACATACGCGCGCAGAGGTTCAGCACCTCGTCCGACCACGTGAGGTCCGATTGACATAAGCGCACCGGTCGGCCGAAGAGGCCCTCGGCACAGGTACCCACGGCATAGCTACCAGCCTTGGTGACGTCAAAGGTTGCATTGATGCCGGTCGTGTTGGTGTCGTCCACAAAGTCGCAGTATCCGGCTGGGAGGCGGCGGCAAGCAGCAGCAGCGACGCGTTGGCGCACAGCACTAGCTTCAGTCGCCGGCAGCAAGGAACGTGCATTTGGCGCGTTCGTTATACCTATGCATACGCTGTCGGGCGCTTGCCACACGCCAACACCGCTAACAGCGGAGCATTTGCGCATGGGGATGCCATTGTAGCCTGGCGGGCATGTGCCAATCACATCGTCGTCGCCCGCGTTTGAGAACGGCCACGTCGCGTCACCGTCATTGTCGCGAGGGATGGCGATGGCCGGGCAGGTGATCGCTACGGAACACCCAGAGTTGTGCATTCAGAGCGACAGCTTTTCGAGTCAGCACGCCTCTCCGGTGGGGCGACAACATGCGCCCACGGTGCGTACGAATGCACGGGTTTTTGATCGCTTCAAACACGCCGTCGATGGAGCAGCTGCGGTAGGACGGCACACCGTCGGCCAGACGGTGGTTGCCGTCGCACTCGCCGAGTACCTGCGACTCGCCGGCGGCCGCCTCTGGCCACGATGCGCCCCCTTCCGTCGTCGAAGCACACTTCTTCTGGACGCACGCGTTGCTCACCGTGCCCGACCACGTGCCGTCTTCGCTGCAGTCCATCGTCGGGTGCAGCGGGCCGTCTTTCTGGTAGCCCGGTGCGCACGAGCCTTCCACATTGGTGGTGCCGGCGACCACACTGCTAAAGACGTTGCCGTTGAAGCTGTCCAGCGCCGGGCAGGTGACGGGAACGCATGGGTTGGTGACGTCGTCCGACCACTCGCCAGTGATCAAGCACTTGCGTAGCGGCCGCGGCGACTGCACAAAGAGCGAACCGCACGTGCCGGCGGCAGTCACGCCGGCGAGCGTATTGGCATAGTCAGCGTTGTCAATATTGGCCGCCTCGCACGCCTTGCCTATACAGCATAGGGACGTCGGCACATCAACGGGGGCGCAAAGGGTGGTAAGCCGTTATGATCCAACATGGCCTGGCCGATACGCGGGCCGTACGCTGGCACGGGTTGGTGATGCCCGAGAGGTAGCCGCCAGTCGCCTGGCAGACGCGCTTCGGCCCGCCCTGCGCTGGGTCAGTGGGCTCGTAGCCCGCCAGACACTCGCCCTCGACATCCACATTTTGGCCGTTTGGGAGCTGCCGCGGCCAATTGGCAAAGCCAAACTCTTCGCTCTCGCAAGTGATCACTGCCGTCCCCCCCCAACGGCGCGAAAGTGCAGAGCGGTTCGCTATTGAGCGTTTTCGTGGAAATTAATTCTTGATTGTGGTGAGCCACGTACGCTTGCACGCCGCAGGGTCCGATTCGTCGCCCCAGTATGCTTCGCCCGTGGCGGGGTTGTACAAACATTGCCGCGAGATCGTACCAGCAAATCCGGTCTTGCAGGCGCCAGCCGTGCTGCCGATGGGCACACTGGCGAACGTAGCATTGTGCTCTTCCACCGCCGGACACAAGATCGCTGCAATACAAGTGCCCACACGCGACCAATGCCTTAGGGAGAGTATGTTGCACGGTTAGCAACGCAGGGCGAGAGATCCAAAAAACGCCCACACGCTTCGTACGCTTGCAGTTGCTGTACGGTTCGGCCCACACGCCGGTGGAGCTGTTGGCGCCGTTCCAGAGGCACATGCGGGTGGCGTAACCCGCCGAGCCTGGCGGGCACTGCGTCGTCGTGGCGTTCTCGCCGGCTAGCACGATCTCGGTCACGTTGAAGTAGAAACCCGTCGCCACATTGTTGGTGCAGGTGGCGCCTGGGGCGGATGAGTTGCCTTTTGGCGGAGGAGCCGCATTAGCCAAACGAAATCGCTCCCGCATAGCGAACCAGGCACTTGATGATATTGCCGTACGCTCGCAGTGGTAGCCGTCGCCGTAGTAGTTGGGCGCACACGCGCACATGGCACCCGAGCAGATAGCGTCGCGGTGGCAAGTGACCGTCACCACGCTAGTGAGCCTGTGTAGGCGCACCGGGGGCGCCACAAGGTCTGCGACAGGTCGGGCCGCGTTAATGAGGCTAGAGAGTACCAGAAACTCCGTTGCGCGTCCCGGAACGCACGCAAAGTTGTTGCCACGGAAGGCATGGTCGTCGATACCGCTGTTGGCTACGCGGATGGCGTTTGCCTGGCACCAGCGCTTGACCCAGAAAGACAGCCGGCCATTGTTCAGTTTCAGATTGTCGCTGAATCGGTCGAGGTCAGAGAGCGACGGCGAGTAGCTGGTCAAGTTGGCCGCCACAAAGGTGATCTTGGAGCTGGGGTTGGCCAGCAGCGGCGAGCCCGCCACTTGGCCCCAGGTTAGCGAAGCCGTCCACTCATCATCGACAAAGCCGATCTGGAAGTTGTTGGCGTTGCACGTGGTGGCCGAGTCCGGCGACGCCATAAAGCGCAGCGACGTCAGGCACACGGTGGCGTCCGCCGGTAGCTCCTGCAATGAACACGTGGGGCGTGAAGGAAGTCAAGTGAACAACATGTAAGCTTATGTCCACCATCAAAACCAATCGAAGGCAACTGCGCGACAGCGCCTACCATGACAGGCAAAGAGATGAACGGATACGCGCGAATGTTGGTGCCGGGGGTCGAGTCGGCATATGGCAGCGCGCTCCAAAACATGGACGGACGCGAGCAGCACGCTGTGCTGGTACCCATTGACGTGCCGCAATACGTATTGCCAGACTCCTTGCCTGCCGAGCAGTTGGTATTGCAAGTGACGCCGGCGAGCGAGCTGGCATACGTGCCGAGCTGAGTACCGAGGCACATGGCAGTGGGCGCCTCCTGCTGCACCGTGACAATCTTGCTCACGTACGCTAAAGGACTCGGACGGGGCATGCCCATCGCTCAAACGCAAATTCCTCGCGTTAGGCCGGCCACCGCCACAGCACACCACGCAGTCACGCAAGGTGCATACGCAGGCACTGGGAGCCGACCAGCTGGTAGCCCGGGTTGCACGTCGTGTTGCAGGCGCTGCCACCCGGGCAAGCAAAGTTGACGCCGCACACGTTGGATCCGTAGCACACTGCGGGGAAGCGGGTCATAGGTGGAGGCGGTGGCCAGTTAGGCAAGGATTGACCCGGCTACCTTTTAGACCTCCTGCGATCCGTACGCGTGCAAGTGGTGCCATCGCCGA
>Ga0180215_1005809_pt1 | contig 10401 bp, 8 predicted proteins | sample eDN3rd37CBELigBY_FD_128871 | JGI IMG/M metagenome (GOLD analysis project Ga0180215, IMG submission 128871) | Enriched backyard soil microbial communities from Emeryville, California, USA - eDNA 3rd pass 37_C BE-Lig BY (version 2) (version 2) | ecosystem: Environmental > Terrestrial > Soil >...
ACGAAAATCCTGCGCAATCTGGTGAAGATCGCGGAGGGAAAAAAGGCGGCGTAGCGCCGGACATCGCCCGCCGGCGCTGCTCAGCCGGCGGGATCGCCCGGCGCGTTCAAACTTTTACGGTGTCCGGCCGGCGGATGCCGAGATGGTCGGCCAGCGTCTGTCCGGTATATTCGGTTCGGAACAGGCCGCGCCGCTGAAGCAGCGGGACGACCTGATCGACGAAGTCATCGAACGCGCCGGGGAAGTAGGGCGGCATGACGATGAAGCCATCCGCGCGGCGCGCCTCGAACCATTCCTGCAGGGTGTCGGCAATGTGCTCTGGCGTTCCGCAGACCACCCAATGTCCGTGCGCGGCCGCGATCAGGTTATAGAGGTCCCGCAGATTCATGCCTTGTCGGCGCGCCATGTCGAGAAGCGCCTTGGAGAAGGTCTGCCCTCGTTCGGTCAGCGGAAAATCCGGAATCGGACCGTCGAGCGGATAGCCGGAAATGTCATGGCCCAGTCTCTGGGAGACCAGTGGAATGGCATTGGTGTCGCTGACCCAGCCTTGCATCAGATCGAGCTGCGCCTTGGCCTCTGCCGGCGTGCGGCCGATCACCGGCATGACGCCGGCGAGGATCTTCACGTCGTCGGGATTGCGTCCGGCGAGACGGACGCGCTCCTTCAACTCGTCGTAGGAGCGCTTGGCGGCATCCGCCTCAGCCACGACGGTGAACACCACGTCCGCGATGCGAGCCGCGAGGTTCTGTCCGGGAGCCGAGCCGCCGGCGTGAATGATGACCGGACGGCCTTGCGGGCTTCTCTGGATGTTGACCGGACCTTTCACCGAGAAAAACCGCCCCTGGTGATTGAGCTGGCGGAACTTGCTTTTGTCCAGAAACTCTCCGGTCTTGCGATCGGCGACGATTGCGCCATCGTCCCAGCAGTCCCACAGGCCGAGAACCACATCGACGAATTCGCTGGCGATCTCGTAACGCAAATCGTGCGGGATCGGCTGCTTGCTGAAATTCAGCGCCGCTTTCTCGTTTGCTGTCGTGACCACGTTCCAGGCCGCGCGGCCGTTGCTGAGATGATCGAGTGAGGAAAATGCCCGGGCGACGTGGTAGGGCTCGGCGAAGCTGGTCGAGACGGTGGCGCCAAGGCCGATATGCGTGGTCACACGGCTGAGTGCAGCCAAGAGGGTCGTCGGCTCGAACCGCGATATGAATGACGGCTGATCGTCGGTATCCGCGGTCAGTCCGTCCGAATTGAAGAACATATCGAACTTGCCGCGCTCGGCGATTTTCGCGATCGCCTCCTGCACTGGCCATGAGCAGTTGCTGTCGAACGCGCCGTCGATCCGCCAGCCGGCGGAATGGTTGCCGGTGCCGAGAACAAACACGGCAAGGTGCATCTGGCGATGAGGGTCAGGCATTGCAAAGCGCCCCGCAAGTTGTCGGGCTTGGTCTGCGACCGCTGTCCCGTTATTGGCCGATCTGGATATTCTTCTCGCGCGCGAGCTTTTTCCATTGCTCGAGTTCGGCCTGGACCTGTTCACGCAGTGTATCGGCAGTGCCGCCGACCGCTTCCATGCCGTTCTTCTCAAGCGCTGCCAGCACCTGAGGGGTCTTCAGGATGGCGTTGATCTTGCTGTTGAGCAGATCGACGATCTCCTTGGGTGTTCCGGCCGGCGCGAACAAGCCATACCAGGGCGAGAGATCATAACCCGCAACGCCGGCCTCCGACATCGTCGGCCGATCGAGGACAATGGCCCGCTTCGGCCCCGTTGTCGCCATCACATGCAGTGAACCGTCCTTGACCTGACCCAGCGCCGAGAAACCATCGAAAACAAAATCGATGCGCCCCGCGATCAAATCGACCAGCGCCGGCGCCGAGCCGCGATAGGGAATGTGCGTCGTTTCAATATTGACCATCGAGTTGAACTGCTCCGCGGCCAGATGCGTCAGGCTGCCGACGCCGTAGGAGCCGTATTTGAGATGTCCGGGTTCGCGGCGCGCCAGCGCGATCAATTCCTCGACAGATTTCGCCGGCAGCGACGGATGGGTCAGCAGAAAAAACGTGGTCTTCGAGATCAAGACGATGGGCACGAAGTCCTTCTGGGGATCATAAGTAATCTTGGGCTGCACGCTCGGATTGGTCGTGTGGGTCGAACTCGTTCCGAGCAGCAGGGTATAGCCGTCAGGCTGCGCCTGTGCGGCCGCCGTCGCTCCCAGTGAACCGCCGGCGCCGGCACGGTTGTCGACGATCACCGGCTGGCCGAGTTGTGCTGCCAGCGGCTCGGAGATGATCCGCGCGATGATATCCACACCGCCGCCGGCGGGAAACGGCACGATCAGCTTGATGGCTTGCCGAGGATAGGCCTGAGCATTCGCCAGCGTTGTCATAAGGACGGCGAACGACGCAGCCAATCCAATCCTGTACCACGTGCGGATCATGGGTTGTCTCACGGCAGGCGAATCCTGTTCCGGATTTCGCGGAAATTGCGAATGTCGAACCTTGGACCGAATGGATAGATTGACACCAGGGCAGGCGCAAGCGGCTCTGGCTTGTGAGCCTTCGATACTACTCGGAGGCCGGGTGCTTTCTCTCTGCCGCCACCTTGCGGATCACGTTCGCGAGCTGCTCCGGCGCCTGTGCGCCCGACACCGCATAGGCGTTGCCGAAAATGAAGAACGGCACGCCCTGGATGCCGGCGGACTTCGCCTGCTCGACGCGCTGGGACACGAGTGCAAGGTCGTCATCGGTTGCAAGCTTCTTCGCAACCTCGTCCGCATCGAGCCCGACATCGGCGGCGGCCCTCGTCAGCACGTCCCGTTCGGAAAGATCGGCGCCTTCGGAAAAATACAATTCCATCAGCCGCTGCTTCATTTGCGGCGCCTTGCCGATTGCGTCAGCCCAGTGGATCAGGCGGTGGCTGTCGGTGGTGTTGGGCTGCCGGTTCAGTTTGTCGATCGCATAGACGAGCCCGTCCTGCGCTGCGGCCGCAGAGACGCGGGTGGCGATGTCCCGATAGCGCTCCGGCGAGCCAAATTTCGTGGTCAGATATTGCTCGCGCGAGAGGCCTTCCGGCGGAATCCAGTCATTGAGAAAGTAAGGGTGATAATGCACCTCGACCGGTATATCCGGTGTCACCGCGATCGCCTGTTCCAGTCGCTTCTTGCCGATAAAGCACCACGGGCAGACCACGTCGGATACGACATCGACTCGGACCGGATCGGTCATGGCTGACCTGCCTTGTTTGAAGCGCGCTCCCGTTGATGTAGGCCGCGCGCTACTCCGCCGCAACAGCCGATGGCGTGATCCTGGCGAGGAGGCTTTCCAAGGTGTCGCAGGACCGCCAGGCGGTCAGCGCAACATCGGGTGCGACCGGCCGGCGACGGCCGGCCTGCAGCATGGTATTGCGCAGGACACTGACGAGCCGCTTGGCCGCGGTCTGCGCCTGCCGCGCTGCGGTGTCGACGAATGCGATCAGAATCGAGCCGTCATGGTCCCGGCAGGCAAAATCCGCGCCTCGCACGAGGCCGCAGACCAGGCGCGCGGCATCGTTCAGCGCACGCGAGTCGAGATCGACGTCGAAAATCAGCCGCGCCACCGACAATCCGCTCGACCGGCGGCTCGCATCGCGCATGACCCGTTCAAGCTCGGCCATGAAGGCCGGACCGCACATCAAACCCGTGGTCGGATCGATGACGCCATCCTTCACGAAGGCGTCAAGCGTGCGGCGCAGTCTCGCCTCAAAGGCATGCAGGCGCACGAGCGGCAGGATGCGCGACACGAGACATTGCGGATCGTTCGCGGATACCAGATGAGGCAGCCGCGCTTCGGCTCCAACCGGCCGGCCGACCAGGCCGACCGGAAGATCGCGAAAGCGCGAATCCTCGGCAATCACGGTCAGCAAGGCGTCGACATTGTGCGTATTGAAACCGTCTCCGATCACCAGTCCGTCGGCGTCGCGGCATTTCAGATAACGCGCCGCCGCCTCGATCGCGAGCACCCCGATCACGCCGGTCCGTTCACCGAGCGCGATCGAGAGGCCGGGATAAGTCCGGCCCCGGCCGGCGAGAATCACGGTCGCGTCGTCGAGCGGATCATTGGCCGGCGTGGGCGGCAGCCTCTGGCCGGCCAGCCGCGCCGCTTCCGCGCGCCGCAATACGCTGGCGTGCAACGCGCGCACCCGCAGCACCGACGACAGCCGCGTTGCGACAGCTCCCGGTGCAGCATCGGCTGGCATCGCCAGCGCTTCGCGATAGGGCAGGACGTCGTTTGTGGCGGCGCAGGCAACCACGGGCACGATCGGCGTGCGGCGCGTCACGGTGCGGGTGAGGCTTGCGCCGAGCTTGTAATCGTGTGCAGCGCGGGCGTCGGCCAGAACGATCGCGCACGGATCGGCAGCCGCGATCGCGGCGAACGCCTGCGCACACGAAGCTTCGATCACCGGAAAGGCCCCGGCTTGCGAAATGGCGGCGATCAAATCCGGGGAGGGTTGTTCGGCGACAACAACGACCGGGCCCTGCAACCACATACGCTCGCCTCTTTATCGGGAGGCCGTTCATAGCGCGTGGCGAATTAATGCGCGGTCAATAGCGCACTGCAAATTGTCAGGCAGCGCGATTTCGAAACGCTGCCGTGAGCAGCGGGTTGATCCCCATCGTCTCCAGCATGTTTCGCATGGTTACGGGATCGGTAGCATGACCTGCTAGCCGGTGTCCGCACACCGCGTGCGGAAGCGCCGCCAATACGCCATGCGCATCGAGTCCGCGCACCATGTGCTGCAGATCGTGCATCGCGAAACGGTAACCTCCAACCGCAACGATATCCGCGGGCGGTGCGGTCACGACCAGTGTGTTGCCGGCCAGGCGGCAGGGATAGCGGGTGTCAACATGTCCGCGGGCCGTCGACGCATCTGCAGGCTCGTCGTCTCCATAGGGGCGGTAAGGTGAGGCGGCGAGTGCGCCGCTCACCCCGAGCGTCCCGCCGGGGGTGAGCGCGACATCTGCACTTGGGTCCCCACCGCTCCCGATCGCGACCGGCCCGAGCGGCCAGGGCAGGGTCCGGCCGCCGGGCGGGCGTCGCGCCGCCAGCAGCGCGGTCTCGCCAAAGGCCGCGACATCCATCAATGTGACATCGAGATTGGTCCACTGGGCGGCTGCCGCGAGCCGCTCCGGCGCGCGCCAGACCGCGACCACGCTTTGCAGACTCAGCGGCTCGAGCCAGCCTGAGGTGCTCAGGCCGGGCAACATGGCATCAGGCACCACCAACACGTCTGCGCGCTCACATTCGATCTGCGTGCGAAGCGCATCCGGATCGAACGGATGATGCAGGACCAGCGTGCCGCCGCTCAGAAGCCAGGGCACCAGCGCCGCCGACAGTCCGGCATAGGACATGGCCGGAAGCATCGACAGGATAACCGCGCTCGGGGCGATCGTCCCGCGTTGCCGTATCAACCGCCCGCCGGCGAGCAACTGCGTCGCATCGCGTGCGACCGGCATGATGCCGCCCGTGGTCACTTCGAAGGTCACGAGAGCGAGAGGCGCGCTGTCGGTGTCCTGAAACAGGATCGAATCCGGATGCTCGTCCGGACCATCGAGCAGATCGTCAAGCGGGACGATGCCGTCGTCGCCGGCGCAGTTGAAGCCGCACACCGCGCGGATCGGGAACAGTTCGGCGGCGACTTCGAGGGCGAGTGCGGCATGGTCGAAGCCAGCTACGCGGCCGCAGGTGACGATGGCGCGCGTCCCGGCTGCGGACAGCGCCGCGACGCAGTCGCTGCGCCGCCACAGCAGCGGCAGCGGCGCCGCGATCATGCCGGCGCGCATGATCGCGAGCAGGGTGAGGATACCAGTCGAGACATTCGGCATCTGCAGCCCCACCACGGCGCCGGGTGCGAGGCCGATCTCCCGCAGGCGGGCTGCGATCGCGCCGACGGCGCAATCGGCCTGACGATAGTTCCAGCGGCGCGGGGCTTTGCCGGTGATGAGCGCGCAATCGGGCGGGTCGACCAGCGCCGGTGCATCCGGATGGCGCGCAGCATGCGCTTTCAGGATCGTATCAAGGGTGGGAATGCTGCCGTGCGCCATGCTCATGTGCCGGGCCTGCGCCACCATGCTTCCGGAAGATAGCCGAATAGCGGCGTCACGGCGGGATGCTCGATCCGAGTCCAGCGCGCCACCCACTGGTCCGGCAGGTGAAACAGCGGCACCACATAGAAGCCCGAGATCAGCACACGGTCGAGCGCACGAACGGCGGATTCGAAGGTGCCGCGATCGCGCGCAACGAGAAGCTGCGCGATCATGGCGTCGATGGCCTTGCTCCTTGCGCCCATATAGTTGCGCGTGCCCTCGGCATCGGCGGAGGCGGATCCCCAGTAGAAACTCTGCTCGTTGCCGGGCGAGAGCGACTGGTCCCACCGATAGGGAATCATATCGTAATCATACGTGAGTCGGCGCCGGTCGAACTGCACCGCGTCCACGTTGCGGACCGTTGCCGCGATGCCGGCCCGCTTCAAATCGCGGGCATAGGCGAGGGCGATCCGCTCCTGATCCCGGGTCGACACCAGGATTTCGAAGGCGAGCGGCTCATGGGTGTCGCGATGGCGCAGCACCGTGCCGTCGAGTTCGTAGCCGGCCTCGGACAGCAGCACGAACACCTTTTTGAGCACCTCGCGGTCGCGGCCCGAGCCGTCGGTCCTTGTCGGCGCATAGCGACCCTCGAGCACGTCTTCGCGAACCGCGCCGGGGAAGGCGGCGAGCCAGCTGCGTTCATGCTGGTCCGCAGGCCGGCCGATGGACGACAGGTCCGACCCCTCGAAATAGCTCGCCGTGCGCTTCTGGAGGCCGAAAAAGTAGTTCTTGTTGACCCATTCGAAATCGAACAGCGAAGCGAGTGCTTCGCGCACGCGGATATCGGCGAAGATCGGACGGCGCGTATTGAAGACCAGTCCGTTCATGCCGACCGGCGTGCCGTTCCGAAAAGTCTCCTTGACATAGCGGCCGGCCTTGAAGGCGGGCGTCATGTATCCGGTCTGCCAGCGCGTGACGTCGCTCTCCGCCCGCAGGTCGTACAGACCCTTCTTGAACGCCTCGAACAGCGCATTCTCGTCGCGATAGAAATCGAATTTGATCTCGTCGAAATTCCACAGACCGCGATTGATCGGCAGATCCGCGCCCCAATAATCCGGGTTTCGCACAAACGTCGCGCTACGCCCCGGATCGACCGACTTGATGACGTAAGGACCGCTGCCGACAAGGGGCGTGAACGTGGTTTCCTCAAAATGCGCGGGATCGATCGCGTGTTTGGGCAGCACCGGCATGAGTCCGAGGATCAGCGGCAATTCGCGATCGTTGTTGCCGGACAGATCGAAGCGCACCGAATGCGGGCCGACGATCTCGGCGCGCGCGACTTTGGAATAGTAGGTGCGGTGATTGGGGCGGCCCTTGTCGCGCAGGAGCTGCCAGGTGAAAATCACATCCTCCGGCGTCACCGGCTTGCCATCGGAGAAGCGGGCGCGCGGATTGAGATTGAACGTCACATAGCTGCGCTCGTCGTCGGTCTCGATGGTCTGCGCGAGCAGGCCATAGAGCGTGAACGGTTCATCATAGCCGCGGGCCATCAGGCCCTCGATTACGTAGCCGCGGATATTTGGGACCGGGATGCCGCGCACCACCAGTGGGTTCAGCGTGTCGAAGGTCCCGGACACACCAAGCGTGAGCCGTCCGCCTTTCGGCGCATCGGGATTCACATAGGGCATCGCGGCAAAGCTGGCCGGCATTTTCGGCGCGCCGTGCATCGCAATCGCATGACGCGCGCCGGTAGCGAGCGTCGGAACGTGCGACGCGAGCACTGCGGCGACCGCGATAAGAAGGGCGGCGGTCCATTCACGACAGCGGGTGGCCAGACGCTGGGGCGACGTTTTCACGGTCCGGCAATCCGATTCGGAAGATGGAAGCAGTCAATCATGGATCATTGCTGGTCCCGGCATTGTGTCGCGCCCCATATCATCATTTTTAGCACCAATGCTTTATTATGGAGGCGATTTCAGGTATCAGGCCCCTGCGCGGCGTCACGCTGTCGCCTTTTTTGCCATTGAGACAGCGCCTTGCGGCCGAACGGCCCACCCGCCGCCGGGCGCGGCGATCAACGAGGACACGTAGATCATGACGTATCGCTCTGCGTCCGCACCGGCCCGTCCGGTGGCCCGGGTGCTTGCAACCTTTGCCGCGATCGCCGCGCTTTCGGTAGCCGGCCTCGTCACCGCGTCCGCGCAGCAGCAGAAGTCCGCCCCCAAGGGTCAGCAAAAGGGCGGTGCGCCGGCGCAGGCGGCCCCCCAGCCCGGGGCACAGCAGGACCAGGCCATGCCGCCGCTGATCTATTCAAACTGGACGAAGATCTGCGGAAAGGGCCCCGAACAGGGTGCGAAGCAGATTTGCCAGACCGGCAAGGATGGCCGGCTGGAATCGGGCATGCCGGTGGTTGCCGCGATCCTGATGGAGATGGAGGGCGAAGGGAAGAAGGTGCTGCAGATCATGCTGCCGCCCGGCGTCTATCTGCCGAAGGGCACCCGCGTCGTGATCGACCGCGACGAGCCTTCGGCCATTATTGGAACCTTTCTGACCTGCGCCAATGGCGGCTGCATCGCCCATCTGGAAGCGAATGCCGACATCGTGCAGAAGCTGAAGAAGGGCCAGAACCTTTATGTGCAGGCCTACAACATGGCGCAAAATGTCATGACGCTGGCGCTGCCGCTCAACGATTTCGCCAAGGCCTATGACGGCCCGCCCACCGATCCCAAGGAACTCGAAGAGAAGAACAAGAAGCTGCAGGATGAATTGCAGCGTCGCGCGAACGAACAGCGCCAGAAGCTCGAAGGCGGCAAGACCCAGTAAGGGGGCAATGGCCCGCCTCCAGCATTCGCACGTCGTCTTGCGAATGTCCGATATGACGGACTATTAGCGATCTGGATCCTGGTGGAGCGTTGCTATTCGCGTTCCCAGTCCCGGCGTCTGGGTGGGTTCCGAATGCAGGTGTGCTCCCCGCACCTGCCACTTGAGGATGTAGGGCGCGCCTTGCGCCGGCGCGCCCCGTTCTTTTCAGCAGGCGATCTGGACCTCAATTGCAAGTCACAATTGCAGGTCATGGCCGGATCGTCGCGGTTGCGCCTTGACTGGCGGCCGGACGATCGGCGGTATGGGCTTCCGGCACGCCGCGCCGCGGCACACATCAGGAGAACGACAGATGAGCCATTTCCTTTCCTCATCCCCGTTCCGCATGCTGGTCCGGGTGGCGTCGCTCTGCGGACTCGCCGCCGCGCTGGCGGGGTCCGTGAGCACGGAGAGTTTCGCTCAGAAAAAAAATCCGAAGGGCGCCCAGCAAGCCCAGCAGGCCCAGAAGGATGACCCTGCGCAGCCCGCCGCGGCCGAAATACCGCCGCTGATCTACTCCAACTGGACCAAGCTCTGCGGCAAGAGTGCGGAGGCTGGCGGCAAGACGATGTGCCGCATCGGCAAGGACGGCCGGCTTCAGTCAGGCGTTCCGATGGTCGGCGCGGTTCTCATCGAAGCGGAGGGCGAGGCGCGCAAGATTCTGCAGATCATGCTGCCGCTCGGCATCCTGCTGCCGCGCGGCACGCGGGTGCTCATCGACAATGACGAGCAGGGGGCGTTGGTGCTGCCGATCATCGTTTGCGCGGGCGGCGGCTGCATGGCGCAGACCGAAGCCAATGCCGACATGGTGGCGAAGCTGAAGAAGGGCCAGAACCTTTATGTGCAGGCCTATAACATGCAGCAATCGGTGTTCACGCTGGCGCTGCCGCTCGCCGATTTCGCCAAGGCCTATGACGGACCGGCGACCGATCCGAAGGAGATCGAGGAGCGCAACAAGAAGCTGCAGGAAGAGCTGGCCAAGCGCGGCCGCGAACGGCTTCAGCAGCAAAAGTAACGGCGCCGGGCGACGCGGCAGAGCGCTCGCTGCATTGGCCGCTCTCCGGTCAGTTCACGGTGAGATCACGTGGGCGATAGGAGCCGCGCTTGTCCTTCACGAACATTTCCCTGACCTGCGGGTGGCGGATCGGTTCGGCCGAGGTGTCCGGCAGGAGATTCTGTTCCGAGACATACGCGACATACTCAGTCTCGGCATTCTCCGCGTACAGATGATAGAACGGCTGGTCCTTGTGCGGGCGCACTTCGGCGGGGATCGACAGCCACCATTCCTCGGTGTTGCTGAACGTCGGGTCGATGTCGAAAATCACCCCCCGGAACGGAAAGATCCGGTGTTTCACCACCTGTCCGATATGGAACTTGGCGACGCGCGCCTTGTTTGCGGGCTGTGTCATGGCACACCATAAATAGGCCGGCGACTGTTCCGGCGCCAGCGGCCAAACCGACTCGCCTGGGGCCGGCTTCGGCC
>Ga0180215_1005810_pt1 | contig 10401 bp, 7 predicted proteins | sample eDN3rd37CBELigBY_FD_128871 | JGI IMG/M metagenome (GOLD analysis project Ga0180215, IMG submission 128871) | Enriched backyard soil microbial communities from Emeryville, California, USA - eDNA 3rd pass 37_C BE-Lig BY (version 2) (version 2) | ecosystem: Environmental > Terrestrial > Soil >...
AAGATCAGCCCCGCGCCAATCGCATCGACGCAGCAGATCGTGCGCGGCGGACATCGATTGCAGACGTCCCTGGAGCGCCGACACGTAGGGAGCTACGGACGTGGCCCCCGAACTCGAAAGCCTCGCGATCGCGAGAACGTTGGCCAGAATGTTCTTCACCCTGTGGTCCAGCTCGCCCATCAGCAGGGTTTGATGATCCTCCGCCTGCTTGCGCATCGTGATGTCGAGAAATGTCCCGACAATGCGCCACGGCTCGCCGGCGCCATTCGTGACCACCTTGCCCCTATCCAGCATCCACGAAGCCTTCGAGGCGTTGTCCGCAACCCGGAATTCCGTTTCGAGTGGATGTTCCGCATCATCGGCCCGGACAAACCGCCGAAGCAGGCTCCGACGATCGGCGGGATGAACCAGCCTCATGACGTCTTCGAGGGATACCGGCCCACTCGGCGGGAGCTGCAGCATGTCACGCGCGTTCTGTGACCAGCGAAACTGCTTCTTGGCGACATCGAACTCGTAGCTTGCGAACTGAGCCGCCTCGGCCGCCAATCTCAGGCGCTCTTCGCTCCGCGCCAGCTTCTCGTTCGTCACCTCGAGTTCGTGCGTGCGTTCAGCGACACGCGCCTCGAGCCTTTCGTTGACCAATCCCAGCAGCTTTGTCTTGGTGTGGAGGTCGACGAACACGCGGACCTTGGCCTTAAGAATCTCGGGCTCGATCGGGACCGGGACATAGTCCACGGCGCCGATCGTATATCCCCGCACCAGATCCTCCTGGCTGAGACGGACACCCGAAACGAAAATAATGGCCGTCTTCTCATGTCGCGGGTGCTGCCGGATCATGGTGGCAAGCTCGAAGCCGTCGATATCCGGCAGGCACACGTCCATCAGGATGACGGCGACTTCCGTCTTGACGAGGATGGCCAGCGCCTCGCGCGCGGAATGCGCGCACAGCAAAGTCTCCCCAAGACCTTCCAGGATTGCCCTGTACGTGACGATCTTGCCGGGTTGGTCATCGACCAAGAGGATAGAGGCGCGCGGGTGGGTATTCATTATTTCACCTGTGCAGCCAGATGCGCAGCGCGGCGAGCAACTGATCGGTATCCACGGGCTTTGCGAGATAATCCGACGCCCCGGCTTCCAGGCATTTCTCTCGGTCGCCTTTCATGGCCCTTGCGGTGAGAGCAATGATGGGAAGTCGCCGGTGATGCTCCCTGCTGCGGATTTCGCGAATAGTCTGATAGCCGTCCATCTCGGGCATCATTATGTCCATGAGCACGATGGCAACTTCGCTGGAGTCGAGCGCCTCTACGGCTTCACGCCCGGTCGTCGCTGTGAGGACGACCATGCCACGGCGTTCCAGAACACTGCTCAACGCAAAGATATTCCTCGCATCGTCGTCGACAACGAGGACAGTCTTGCCCACGATGTCCTCGTCGCTTCTGTGCAGCCTTCCGAGCAGCTCCTGCTTGTCCGCGGCAAGGTTGGCAATATTGAGATGCAGAAACAGGGCAACTTCATCCAGCAGGCGCTCTGCCGACTCGACACTCTTGATCACGTTCGATCGCGCCAATGTGCGCAACCGGCTTTCGTCGTCGGCAGTCAGTGCGTGTCCCGTAAAGACGATCACGGGCACTTGCGAAAGTTCCTCGCTGTGCCCCATCTGCTCGATGAGCTCGAAACCCGTCATATCGGAGAAGTCGAGACCGAGGATCACGCAGCGAACCGGCTCGCTGCGAAGACAAGCGAGCGCCTCCTGCCCCGTCTTCGCGGTCAGAATATCCACTTCGTCGTGCGCCAGCAGTTCGGTCAGCGCCTGCCGATCCCGCGCGTCACCTTCCACGATGAGCAGAGGCCGTCTCTCGTTGCGCGCAAAGGCACGCAAGCGGTCGAGGGCGCCTCCGAGCTCCTCGGAGGAGGAAGGCTTGACCACATGTCCGAAAGCGCCGCGCGAGAGGCTGTAATTCCGATCTTCGTCGAGTGAGACGATCTGGACCGGAATGTGTCTCGTGAGCTGATTGCGCTTCAGCTCGCCAAGCACGGACCATCCCATCATGTCCGGCAGGAACGCATCGAGCGAAATCGCCGTCGGATTGTAGTCAAAAGCCAGGGCCAAGGCATCGCTGCCGCGAGAGGCCACCAACACCTTGAAGAGCTTCTCGCGCGCGATCTCCATCAGCAACCGCACGAATGCTGGATCGTCATCGACAATGAGAATGACCTCGTCGCCAGGACCGATGTCGTCGCGATCGTCATCGATCGCGGGCCGTGGTTCCTCGGCTTCGGCGGCGCCTTCGATAGCTTCTGCCGAAGCCCCGCGGGCATAGCCGATGGCCTCCAGGCCCATTGGACCGTCGTACCGGAATGGCACGAACAGCGTGAACGTGCTGCCAACACCGGGTTCGCTGCGGAGCTGGATCTCGCCCCCGAGCAGGCTCGCGAGTTCGCGGCTGATCGCGAGTCCGAGACCCGTACCGCCATACTTGCGGCTCGTACTCGCATCCGCCTGCTGAAAGGCTTCGAAGATCAGCTTCTGCTTGTCGAACGGAATGCCGATGCCGGTGTCCGCGACCTCGAAGGCGACCTGCGGGGATGAGCCGAATGACCCATGTGCGCCGCCGTTGGCGAGGAAGACGGAGATGCGGACGCTGCCTTCGGACGTGAATTTGAACGCGTTGGAGAGCAGGTTCTTGAGGATCTGCTGAAGACGCTTCGAGTCCGTATTGATGGTCTTACCCAATGCCTGATCGAGTTCGACGTGAAACGCCAGTTGTCGACGCTCGGCTTCATGACGGAACGGCCGCGCGACAGTTTCGAGAAGGCCGTTAAGGGAGATATCCTCCGCTTCGACGGTAACGGTGCCCGACTCGATCTTCGAGAGATCGAGGATGTCACTGATGAGGTTCAAGAGATCGGTGCCGGCACTCAAGACAGTGCGGGCAAATTCGACTTGTCTCTCCGTCAGATTGCCGTCCGGGTTCTCGGTCAGCTGCTGGCTGAGAATGAGGATGCTGTTCAGCGGTGTGCGCAGCTCGTGAGACATGTTCGCGAGGAACTCGGATTTGTATCGTGATGTGAGCGCGAGTTCCGCCGCCTTCTCTTCGACCGCCCGACGCGCAAGATCGATTTCGAGGTTCTTGCGCTCCACCTCGACGTTCTGCTCCGCGAGCTGCTGTGCCTTGACTTCCAACTGATCGTTCGTCTGCTGCAGCTCTCTCTGCTGGCTCTGCAGCTCGGTGGCGAGCGTCTGCGACTGCGCGAGCAGGCTTTCTGTGCGCATGGTCGCCTCGATACTGTTGAGGACGATGCCGATGTTCGACGTGAGCTGCTCCAAGAAAGTGAGATGGATCGGCTCGAGCTCGTTCAGCGAGGAAATCGAAATGACCGCTTTGATCTCGCCCTCGAACGTCACCGGAAGGACCGCCACACTGCGCGGGATCGCCTTGATCAGACCGGCATCGATCCGGATCGTATCGTGCGGCACGTCGGCAAGAAGAATATGTTGCTTGTCCACCGCACACTGGCCGATGAGCCCCGCACCGAGCGCGAGCTCTTCCGGAAAGCCGCTCTCGACGGGATTGCCGTAAGCTGCAAGGAGCTTGAGCGGCTTGGACACCCGGGCGTTGCTTACTTGATAGATGACGCCCTGCTGCGCTTTGACGAGCGGCACGAGGGTCGAAAGTATCGTCCTGCCGACCGTCTCGAGATCGCGCTGGCCTTGCAGCATGCCCGTGAAGCGCGCGAGATTCGTTTTCAGCCAGTCCTGCTCCGTGTTGCGCTCCGTCGTGAGGCGGAGGTTCACGATCATCGAGTTGATGTAGTCCTTGAGCTCGGCGACTTCGCCGCGCGCCTCGACCTGAATGTTTCGCGTGAGGTCGCCTTCGGTAACGGCCGTTGCGACCTCCGCAATGGCACGCACCTGGTTCGTGAGGTTCTCGGCCAGCAAGTTCACGTTGCCTGTGAGATCCTTCCATGTGCCCGCGGCGCCGGGCACGTCGGCCTGACCACCCAGACGCCCCTCGACGCCGACTTCGCGCGCGACCGTCGTCACCTGATCCGCGAAGATGGCCAATGTCTCCGTCATGCCGTTGATGGTGTCGGCGAGAGCGGCAACCTCGCCCTTGGATTTGACAGTCAAGCGCTGCTTGAGATCGCCTTCGGCGACTGCGGTCACGACCTTGACGATGCCGCGCACCTGCTCGGTGAGATTGGCCGCCATGACATTGACGGTATCCGTCAGATCCTTCCACGTGCCGGCGACGCCAGGAACGGTCGCCTGCCCGCCGAGGCGGCCTTCGGTGCCGACTTCGCGCGCGACGCGCGTCACCTCGGACGCGAAGCCATTGAGCTGATCCACCATCGTGTTGATGGTGTTCTTCAGCTCGAGAATTTCGCCTTTCACATCGACGGTGATCTTGCGCGACAGATCGCCCCGCGCCACGGCGGTCGTCACTTCGGCGATGTTGCGGACCTGGGTCGTGAGATTGGCGGCGAGCAGGTTGACGTTATCGGTAAGGTCCTTCCAAGTGCCATCGACGCCCGGCACGACGGCCTGGCCTCCGAGCCGCCCCTCGGTGCCGACCTCGCGCGCGACGCGCGTCACCTCGGCTGCGAAGGACCGAAGCTGCTCGACCATCGTATTCAATGTTTCCTTGAGCTGCAGGATCTCGCCACGCACGTCGACGGTGATCTTCTTGGAGAGATCACCGCTTGCGATGGCGGTAGCGACCTCGGCGATATTGCGGACCTGCGCCGTAAGATTGCCGGCCATGAAATTGACGCTGTCGGTCAGGTCCTTCCACGTGCCGGCGACATCGGGGACGGCAGCCTGTCCGCCGAGCTTGCCCTCCGTGCCGACCTCGCGCGCGACGCGCGTCACCTCCGATGCGAACGAGTTGAGCTGATCCACCATCGTGTTGATGGTGTTCTTCAGCTCGAGAATTTCGCCCTTCACATCGACGGTGATCTTGCGCGACAGATCACCCCGCGCCACGGCCGTCGTCACTTCGGCGATGTTGCGGACCTGCGCCGTCAAGTTCGAGGCCATCGAGTTGACACTGTCGGTCAGATCCTTCCAGGTGCCGGCAACGCCTGGAACGTTGGCCTGACCGCCGAGCCGGCCCTCCGTGCCGACCTCGCGCGCGACGCGCGTCACCTCACCCGCGAAGCGGTTGAGCTGATCGACCATGGTATTGAGGGTTTCCTTCAATTGAAGGATCTCACCCTGCACATCGACCGTGATCTTGCTCGAGAGGTCACCGCGCGCGATCGCGGTCGCGACCTCGGCGATGTTGCGGACCTGGGCCGTGAGATTGCCGGCCATGGAATTGACGCTGTCGGTCAAGTCCTTCCACGTGCCGGCAACGCCTGGAACGACGGCCTGCCCGCCGAGCTTTCCATCCGTGCCGACTTCGCGCGCGACGCGCGTCACCTCGGCGGCGAAGGCGTTCAACTGATCGACCATCGTGTTGAACGTCTGCGCGAGTGTCAGGATCTCGCCGCTCGCACTGACCGAAATTTTCTTCGAGAGATCACCCTGCGCGACCGCGGTCGCGACTTCGGCAATGCTGCGGACCTGCCCGGTGAGATTGCTGGCCATCGAGTTGACGTTGTCGGTCAGGTCTTTCCATGTGCCCGCGACACCGCGCACGGTCGCCTGCCCGCCGAGCTTGCCTTCTGTGCCGACCTCGCGCGCGACGCGCGTCACCTCGCCGGCGAAGGCATTGAGCTGGTCGACCATCGTATTGATGGTCTCCTTGAGCTCGAGCACCTCGCCGCGGGCATCGACATCGATCTTCTTCGAGAGATCGCCCGTCGCAATCGCCGTCGAGACCTCGGCGATATTGCGAACCTGCGTCGTGAGGTTCGACGCCATCGAGTTGACGTTGTCGGTGAGGTCCTTCCATGTGCCCGCAACGCCACGCACATCGGCCTGGCCGCCGAGACGCCCCTCGGTGCCCACCTCGCGCGCAACACGCGTGACTTCCGAAGCGAAACCGTTCAGCTGGTCGACCATCGTGTTGATGGTCTCCTTAAGCTGCAGCATTTCACCGGACACATTGACGGTAATCTGTTTGGAGAGATCGCCGTTGGCGATGGCGGTCGCAACCTCGGCGATGTTACGAACCTGCCCCGTCAGGTTGCCGGCCATCGAGTTGACGTTGTCCGTGAGGTCCTTCCACGTACCGGCGACGCCGGGAACTATCGCCTGCCCCCCGAGCTGGCCCTCGGTTCCCACTTCTCGCGCGACGCGCGTCACCTCCGAAGCGAAGCCGTTGAGCTGGTCCACCATCGTGTTGATGGTATTCTTGAGCTCGAGGATCTCGCCGCGCACATCGACCGTAATCTTGCGCGAAAGGTCACCGCGGGCGACAGCCGTCGTCACCTCGGCGATGTTACGCACCTGCGTGGTGAGATTTGCCGCCAGAAGGTTCACGTTGTCGGTGAGATCCTTCCAGGTGCCGCCAACGCCGGGAACAACCGCCTGCCCACCGAGCCGGCCTTCGGTGCCCACTTCACGCGCGACGCGCGTCACTTCGGCCGCGAATGACCGAAGCTGATCGACCATCGTATTGATGGCCTCCTTGAGCTGCAGAATTTCGCCACGAACATCGACAGTGATCTTCTTGGAGAGGTCACCGTTGGCGACCGCGATCGTGACCTCCGCGATATTGCGAACCTGGGCTGTGAGGTTCGACGCCATGGAGTTGACGCTTTCCGTCAGATCCTTCCAGACACCCGTCACCTCCCGAACTTGCGCCTGGCCGCCGAGCTTGCCGTCTGTGCCCACCTCTCGAGCGACGCGCGTCACCTCTGACGTAAAGACCGACAACTGCTTGATCATCGTATTGACGATCGTTGCCGTGCGGAGGAATTCACCCTTCAGGCGGCGACCGTCGACCTCGAGTCTCATGGTCTGCAGGAGGTTGCCTTGCGCCACCGCCTCGATGCTTCGCGTCACCTCGCTTGTCGGCCATAGGAGGTCGTCGATCAGCGCGTTGACCGAGTGCTCCATTTCGCCCCAGGCGCCGCTCGCTATGCCGAGCCGCACGCGCCGACGCGTTTGGCCGTCCTTGCCAACTACCTGGCCGATGGTTTGGAGCTGATGCGCCATACGCGCATTGGCGGAGACGATCTCGTTCAGCGTATCGCAGACTTTGCCGTAAATGCCGGCGTGATCGCCGGGCATTCGGACTGAGAAATCGCCGTCTCGGACGGCTTGGAGTGCTGCGAGGAGATCGACGAGCCCGGTGTGCGGAATGCGAGCCCCCACCGTAGTGACGCCGTCTGCTGGCTCACTCATTCGTACTCCCCCTACACTGCTGCGCGATGGCGCGAATACGCGCGCGGGCCGCAAGTCCGCTGACCGCTAAACGTCGGCCGAGCGGTCCAGTTCCGGGGTCAGTGCAAATTTTGTGAGCTGTTCTTGTCGATCACGGCCGCAATGATGAGCGCGAACGTCAGGAGCCGTGTGAGATAGGCGTAGGGCTCAAAATCCTCAGCGGCCCCGATCATGGCGAGCACAAGGCGCCCCGCACTGTCGATCGCAAACGCGAGGGCGAACATGATGAAGAACCGGTCACGCGTCTGCCGCCAGTACTTGAGGAAGAACAACGCAGCAACCGCCGATGCCATCGCGACCGCGCCTGAGATCACGTCAGTCATCTATTCCGCATCCCAAACAAGGCCATAGATCAGAACAACCATAGCCGCCAGAGCGCTCATCGACCGCGCCATTCCAAAGTCGATGTCGGGAAAGACGAGCTTGTCAGCTATCAAAAAGACATTGTTCATGGTGAGGCCCACGAAGCAGAGACCGCTCCAAAGCAGCAGTCGGTATTGGCTGCGCGCGTAAGCCCGCAGCAGGAGGCAAGCGCAGGCGAAAGCGGTCAGAGCACATAGGCCGTATATGAGCATCGCCATGATCAGGAGTCTCTCCGCAACCTGAAGGCGTCCGCAAAACGTCGGATCCGGCGGCCATGGTCATGAATGAGCTTGGTTACTGGAATGAGCTGGCGCGCATAGACTTCCGCGATCCGCTCGACCATGCGATCGAGCTCCGGCGCCGCGCATTCGTACCGGTAGCCCTCATCGTCCTGAACGACGAAGCCAAGGCTCATGAGAGCGCGCAGGACGAGCTCGGCCTCGGCAGGCGGGACATAGAGGCGCTGCGCCAGAGTTTCTGGGCTCCACGACACCATCTCGCGACGCATGAGCAGCAGCGCCTCGAGTTCCGCGACCGACGCGATCGTCTTCAGCAGGAAATCGCTGACATCCTGCGGTATGAGCTCGTTCGCTGACATCCTTCCCTCAGCTCGATACCGTCAATAACCACAGAGCTGAGCGGTGGCAACCCTCGTTGCGCCGTCCGAAAGAGCGCGCGAAACCAACGAGGGGCCTTGGCGATGGCTTCTTGTATGCGGCGCTCGCGCGACCTGCAGCACGTGAACGCAAGCTTCGAGGCACCTGCCGCCGTCGAGCATATCGCCGATGCCTTGCGCAAGCGCACAGAAGCTCCGTTAACCGAAGAGTACGGCCGCTGTTCTAACGCCACGCCGTACGGTATGCTGATTTCCATAGTACTGTGGATTTCGGTTCTGCCGCGCGGGTCGCGTCGGAAGCTGTTCGCCTCACTCCGCCTAGCCTCAGGTGACTCGTGACGTCCGGTCATGACAACGCTCAGTCGATGATTTTCGTCATCGAGGACGATGCGTCCATGCGCGAGGCGCTTATCGCTCTGTTCGAGTCGGTGGGTTTGCGCGCCAAAGCGTTTGGCTCGGTGCTGGAGTTCCTCGGCGGCAAGATGGCGGACTGCCCGAGTTGCCTGGTGCTGGATGTCAGGCTTCCGGGAATGAGCGGGCTGGACTTGCAGGCACACTTTGCCGAAGCGGATATTCGCATGCCGATCGTGTTCATCACCGGCCACGGCGATATCCCGATGACCGTAAAGGCGATAAAGGCTGGCGCTGTGGAGTTCCTTACCAAGCCGTTCCGAGATCAGGATCTGCTTGATGCCGTGCAGCAAGGCTTGGAGATGGATCGTGTGCGCCGTCGCCAGCTCAGGTCTGTGGCGGATCTGCGGTCCCGCTTCGAGTCGTTGACCCCCCGAGAGCAGCAGGTCATCACGCTCGTGAGTACGGGTCTGATGAACAAGCAGATCGCAGGCGAACTTGGCGTAACCGAGATTACGGTCAAAGTGCACCGCGCCAATGCGATGAGAAAGATGGGAGCCAAATCGCTGGCGAGCGTGATCAGGATGGTGCAGGACCTCGGCCCTCACGGCGCCGGCTGAGATTTCTCTAAACCTATGTATAGTTTCTAGTTGGCGCGCTTCTCCCTATTTGATGCAGGCCGTCATTTGGTGGTGTGCATTGGCCAACTCTTCACTCATCTCGATTGTTGACGACGACCCATCGATCCGCGAGGCCACGATGAGCCTTCTGGAAGCATATGGGTACAAGGCCGCGGCATTCGCGTCAGCGGAGGCATTCCTCGGCTCGGAGCAGCTGGCGCACACGTCGTGCCTGGTCACCGATGTACGCATGACCGGCCTGAGTGGACTGGAGTTGCTGCGCCATCTGCTCAATGTCGGATATCGCATTCCGGCCATTGTCGTAACGGCGCATCCCGAGGCTCACGTGCGTACGACGGCGCTCGATCTGGGCGTGCGCTGCTTCCTCACAAAACCCGTGAGGGAGGAGAGTCTCATCTCCTGTCTCGAAGGCGCTCTCAACGGGCACAGCATCGAGCCTGCAGAGCACTAGGCTCTGCCGCCGGCCAAGTCCGGCCCTCCGCTTCAAGCCGCGCGCCTTATCCTTTGGAATAAACCACACCTCCGACAGGGCTAAGGGGCCGATACACGCGCACAATCGATTCAACGGACCTCCATACGCCATACCAGTGCGACGACGTGGTGAACGACGTTGGAGCAGTTTGCCGATGGGACGCTGCGTAGCCGAACCTGGCCGATATTTGCCAGACGAGAACAGCATCGCAGAAGGTGCTGCCGTGCGCATTGACTTCAGTATTTTTGAGGACCGTGCGAGATCGAAGAACGATGGAGGCCTGATGACTGACATCGTATTGGAAATAGCGCATTTTCTGACGCCCGAGCTTGTCGAAAGGATATCATCCGCTGCGGAACTCGATCGCGCCAGCGGGCAAATGGCAATCGAAGCCGTGGTGCCAGCGCTGCTGAGCGCGCTGGTCGATCTCGCCGACAAGCCCGGCGGCGCCTCGCGATTGTCGAGCGCCATTGCCGCACAACCTTCCGACACACTGTCCGCCCTTCCGGGCAATCTCGGCGAGCTACCGGAGTTCGAGCTCAGGGGCCGAAGCGTTTTGTCAGCGCTGCTCGGGACGAGCCTCGTCAGGCAAATGGCCTGGATCGTCGGCAGCTACACCGGC
>Ga0180215_1005813_pt1 | contig 10393 bp, 9 predicted proteins | sample eDN3rd37CBELigBY_FD_128871 | JGI IMG/M metagenome (GOLD analysis project Ga0180215, IMG submission 128871) | Enriched backyard soil microbial communities from Emeryville, California, USA - eDNA 3rd pass 37_C BE-Lig BY (version 2) (version 2) | ecosystem: Environmental > Terrestrial > Soil >...
AGCGAGGAGCGCGCAGCGGCCAGGCTGTAATTCCCCTCCTTCGCCTGCTGCATGAGCCGGTTCAACTCCTCGTTCTGGAACAGCGTCCACCACTCGTTCGGAGGCGTCTCGCCGAACGCCATCCGTGGGTCCGGATCGGCTGCAGCGGTGTAGCGAGTCGCGGTCGGAGCGTCCGGCCGCTGGAAATCAGGTCCGACCGCGCATGCGGACAAAGCAAACATCGCACCGGCGGTCACCAAACCACGTAACGTTCGAGTCATCATCTCGTTCAACTCTATTCCGCGTGCGCCACAGGCGCCGCGCCGCCGCGGGCGCGGCGAAGAAAGAAGACCAGCGGCGTCACGGCCAGCGTCATGATCAACAGCAAATGGAAATCGTTGATGTAGGCGATCAGCGTGGCCTGATGCGTCACCACCCCGTCGATGGCCTGCAGTCCGTGCAGCGTGCTCGCATCGAACACCGGATGCGTACGTGTCGCCAGATCGTACGGGGTGACGTGCTCGGCCAGACGTGCATGCATGAACTGCGCTTTGCGAGTCAGCAGCGCAGTGACCATCGCCACACCGATACTGCTGCCGATATTCCGCAGCAGATTGAAAATCGAGGTCGCCTCGTTGCGCTGGCTGGGCGCGAGCGTGCCGAATGCAATGGTCGTGAGCGGCACCCAGGTGAAGCCCAGACCGAAGCCCTGAATCACGCCGCTCCAGATCACCAGAGCGTCATCCATCTGCGGCGAGAAGCCGGTCATGAGCCACAGCGAGAACGCCGTCGTCAGCAGACCGAAGGTCACCAGCACACGCGCATCGAGCCTGCCGATCACCCGCCCGACGATGAACATGGCCGCGAACGTACCGATGCCGCGCGGTGCGGTCACAAGACCAATCGTCACGATCGGATAGCCGAACAAACCTTCGAGCAGCGGCGGCAGCAGCGCCAGTGTCGCCAGCAGCACGATGCCCACCATGAAAATGAACACCGAGCCCAGCGCGAAGTTGCGATCCCTGAACAGCGAGGGGCTCAGGAACGGCTGCCTTGCCGTCAGGATGTGCACGATGAACAGATAGAACGCCGTCGCTGCAATCCCCGCTTCGATGACGATCTCGGTGGAGCTGAACCAGTCGAGCAACTGGCCGCGATCGAGCAACAGCTGCAGACTGCCGATCGCGATGCTCAGCATGGCGAAGCCGAAGAAATCGAACGGCGTCTTCCTGAGCGGGGTTTCGTGCAGGAACCTCGAAGTAAGCAGCAGCGCGATCACGCCGAATGGAATGTTGATCAGGAACACCCAGCGCCAGCTCTGCGTGTCCGTCAGCCAGCCGCCGAGCGCGGGCCCGAGAATCGGCCCGAGCGTCACGCCCATCGCCCACATCGCTGTGGCTTTGCCGTGCTGATCTTTCGGATACAGGTCGAGCAGGATGGCGAGCGACAACGGCACCAGCGACGCGCCGGCGACACCTTGAACGAGCCGATAAACGACCAGCTCCGTCAGGCCATGCGCCAGACCGCACATCGCCGAGGCCGTGGTGAACAGTGCGATCGACGCTACGAACACTTTCTTGCGACCGACCGGCCCGGTGAGCCAGCCCGCCAGCGGCGTCATGATGGCCGCGCCGACGATGTAGGACGTGAGCACCCAACCCATCTGCTCCTGCGTCGCCGACAAGGTGCCCTGGATCTTCGGCAGCGCCACGTTGGCGATGGTGGTGTCCAGCGCCTGCATGACCGAGCCGAGCATCACCGCCAGAACTATCCAGCCGCGGTGACGCTGTTCCTCGGCATCGGCTGTCGGAACCAGTTCGGTCATCGCTCGAGCGCCGCCACCGCCTCGGTCTCAGCGGCCGTGTCGGACCGCAATCCGAACAACGTCCGCTGATGACGAGTGTCCACTTCGACATTCGCGCTCAACCCGGTACGCAACGGAACCTCAGCCGTGGTCTGCAGCTCCAGCCGCACCGGCAGACGCTGCACGACCTTCACCCAGTTGCCCGATGCGTTCTCGGCCGGCAGCAACGAAAACTCCGCACCCGTTCCCGGGCTGACACTGACCACGGTGGCCGCCAGCTTGTGGCCCGGATAGGCATCGATGAGCACTTCCGCCTGCTGACCTGGCGCCATGTGAGTCAGCTGCACTTCCTTGAAGTTCGCTTCGATCCAGATGTTCTGCGAAGACACCAGTGCGAACGCAGGCGTCGCGGCATTCAGGTAATCGCCGACCTGCAACTGCTCGACCTTGGTGACGATGCCGGACGCAGGCGCATGGACGGTGGTATAGGAAAGATTCAACTTCGCACTATCCAGCGCGGCCTGCGCCTGCTGGACGCTGGGATGATCGTTCACGTCGACGTCGGGATCGCCACCGAGCCTGGCGAGAACTGCTGTGATCTGCTCACGCGCCGCTTCGAGCTCCTGACGGGCGGCATCGCGGGCCACTTGCGCCTTCTCGACTTGCGCCTGAGAAGAGATGCCGGGCTCGAGCAGCGACTGCTGCCGAGCCAGCTCTTTCATCCGATAGTCGAGGGTAGCTTGCGCGGATGAGCGATCGGCCAGCCGTTGCCGATAGGTGGCCTTGAGAGCTTGGACTTCCAGCTTCGCCGAGGCGAGCCGCGCCTGCGCCTCCTCCACCGCGATTCGAAACGGGCGATCGTCCAGACGGAACAGCAGATCGCCCTGGCTCACCTGCTGATTGTCACGAATGGCCAGCTCGCTGACGCGGCCTGCGACGTTCGCACTGATGGTGACCTGCGCAGCCCGGACGTAGGCATCGTCGGTGGACTCATATCGCCCGCCAGTCACGTAGAAATACGCGGCGACGACCGCCACCAGCAGCGGCCCTCCAATCATCAATGGACGGCGCAGCCTGCTGGGAGCCGCCTCGGTTGCAACGGGGTCGGATACGGAATCGGACACTGAATCGTTCATCGGTTGCTGGGAACTCATGGAATCGCGAAATTACTGAGCCTTCTTGCGGATCGGCGGAGCCGGCGGCCTCGCGGCAGCCATCGCTTGCTCCACCTTGGTGGAGAGCAGGTTCTGATAAACGTGCTCGAGCAGGCCCATCAATTGATTGCGCTGCTCGGCGCCCAGCCCGGACAGGGCTTCTGAGCGCATCTGGGCCGACAATCTGTCGATCTGTTCGAGCACCGGCTTCGCGCCGGCGGTGACATACAGCGTGCGAGCACGGCGATCGTGGGGATCGGGCCGCCGCTCCACCCAGCCGTCGCTCTGCATCCGGTCGAGGATGCGAACCAGCGTCATGGGCTCGATTTCGGCGATCTCGGCCAGCCGCTTCTGACTGATCCCTTCATTACGGGACAGGTGAAACAATGCCTTGCATTGGGACAGCGTCAGCGACAGCTCGCAGGCGAGGGCTTCGAAGCGCTTGGTGTACAAACGCTCGATGTTCTTCAGGATGAACCCGAAGTTCCGGATGCGATCCACGGCGGCTCCACAATGGCAAGGCTGACCGCCCGTCCAGGGCGAGGAGAATAGGAGCCTACGATATGGTCATGCCTGAGATCGTATCAAGTGATATTATTTTTAGGTGCCGACCTCTGCCTGAACGCCCTGAGGGAGCTTCAGCGACCCGCCAGGCGTTCTGCGCAGGTACACTGGGCAGGAGCAACACGAGGTACCCCATGAGTTCGAAGACATCGACCGCGAAAACGACCACGAAGGCGAAAGCCTCGTCCCACAAGGCCAAGGGTGGCAAAGCCAAGGCGACGGCCAGCTGGGCGGACACCATGAAACAGGCGTTGGAAAAGCGCCAGCCGGCCGGCGGCTTTCCCAAGCAGCCCAAACCGCGAGGCTCGGGCGTCCAGCCGGTGCGGAAGAACGCTTTCTAAGGTTCGCGTTTCATTCTGGAAGACAGCATCGGAACGGCTCGCACATCGCTGTGGCGAGCGTCTGACAGACTGCGCTCCTCAATACACTTTCAAGCCACCGAACTTCTTGCGAAGCCGGCGCGCGAGCATCTGATATCCGCCGGCAAAGCTCACAGCCGCTACGCCCAGCATCGCGACCAGCCAACCTAGAATTCCGGTCGACGCGGTGCTGGGCAACACCGACGCCTGCAGCGGAGGCTCCGCAGTCGCGGTAATCGTCTCGCCTTGCGGTGGAGGTGGGGCAACTGGTGCGGCCAGGCGCGCTTGCAGCTCACTGACTTGTCCACGTAGCGCATCGTTATCTTTCTTCAGCTGCGCGATCTCTTCCTGTGATTTTTTATCGACCCGCGGCGTGGGAGCTGGTTGCTGACGCTGCAACTCGCGAAGACGCACGATGGCCGGCGGATCGCTCGTCAGATAGCTCGCCCCCACCCAACCTTCACGACCGTCTTCCAAACGAATCCGGACCAGGGAGCCGGAGCGCTCCAACTCCTCGACTGCATCGCCCGTTTGAATCGTCTCGAGGCGCGCGCTGCCCTGATCGGGCTCGGCATAAACATTCAACACCAGCTTGTCGGAGACGAAACGTTTCTGCGGGATCGGCTCAGGCGCCGCGGGTGTCTCGGCGATTTCGGCTTCCTGCGCGATAGCAACGACCGGCAGGCTGCCGAGGCACGTTGTCGCAATCAACAGACATAGCGGCGCCGCTGATTTATTCATATCGGCGATGTTTTCATCAGTTGCCCGGCGCGAGCAACCGTAGGAAGCTGAACGAGCCGGGACGACTGCGAAAACTTTGAACCGGATCGCAGCGGCTACTTCAGCGCGCGCAGCTTGAACGCCGCAACGATCTGCAACACGCCATAGATCAGCGCGCCTGCCCCGATCCACAAGGCAGTGACGACCAGCCCCGTCACCGGGCTCGCGACGAACAGAACGCCGAGCACGATACTCAGCACACCACTGAGCGCGATCAGCCATTCACCTTTGATCTCCTGCCGCACGCGGATCGCGAAGACGATGCGATAGATGCCGGCGAAGATCAGCCAGGCGGCAAGAAACATCAGCAAAGCGCCGGCCGCGGCGATCGGGTTGGCGACCGCCATGATGCCGAACAGGATCGAGAGTACTGCATACAGCAGCACCCATCCCTTGGATACCGCCAGCCTGCCGCTGAACGCAGCAAACAAACTTACGATGCCCTCCGCCAGCGCCAGTACGCCAATCGCCCAAACCATCGCCGTTGCGGCCGCCACCGGTCGCGCCAGCGCGAACAAACCGAAGATCACACCCAGGACGCCATACACCAGCAGCACCCACCAGCTGCGCCCGATCAGTGGCAGCAAACCCGGCATCGATTGTCGATCCACTGCGCTCGTGCTCATGATCGTCTCCTCAGCAGAGATTCAGTTCGATCGGCCGCGCGGCACTCCGGGTAATCCGAGCTCGCACTCGAGCGAAGCTCGATCCCACTTGCCCGACACCGCCGCCGCTTCATACGTCGACTGCAAAAAGCTCATGAGCTCGGCCGCGGGATCTTTCGCTGCGCGCACCCGTTCGTAGGGCAATACAAACTCGCCGAGCGATTCATTGAAGGATGCGTCCTGCGGCTGCACGCGATATTCCTTGAAGCCCGGCGGCGTGGGATAGGCATAGGAATAGAACGATGCGTCGATGTTCGGCCCACCCGGCCAGAAGCCGGCACTGCTGACTTCATGCGAATAGGCTTCCTGCATCACATCCTGACGCAAGCCCGGCGCGGTCCCGCTGAACAGCGGCGCGGGCCGACCCGAGAAGCGAGTCACGGCGAGATCGAAACTGCCCCAGAAGAAATGCACCGGACTGCTCTTGCCCAGAAAGCCGGTGCGGAACGTCTTGAATACTCGGTCGCACTGACGCAGCACCTGAGCGAAGCGCTGCACGTATTGCGGATCGTAAGAGGCGTGGCTGCGATCACGCGAGAAAGGGATTGCACCGGCAATCTCGCTCGGCAGGTCGTTGATCTCGACCACGATGCCGAGCGAGTCGAGCGCTCGCCTTAGCGCCGCATAGAAGTCCGCGACCGACATCGGACGCAATGCCATCCGCCGGGACTGACCATCGCTCACTTCGATGTCCAGTTCGTGCTCGCGCAGATCGAAGCTCAGCTCGAAGGAGCGATCGCCATCCGGAATCGGCGATGTAGTCAGCCCCCGGGTGGTGACGTACAGCGCGACCTGCCAGCCATGATTCAGCCAGGGCGTACGAGCCAGCCGGATCTTGCCGACGATCTGCGTCCACAGATGCAGCGTCGTACAAGTGTCCTTCCACGCCGCATAAGGCAACTCGGGCCACGGATCCAGACTCATGGAACATGCCTCGGGAAGCTGAAGATCGGCTGTCGGCATCTTCCAGCCATCGCTGTTCCAACGGCAAGTGGAGATCGGCCTTCATGGCCCGTGGTCACGGGCAAGCCGACCTTCACCCTGCAGCAGACGGAAGTTTCTACATGCGGCTGCGACGCTCACTTACGGCGGCTGCGAGTTGCTCGAGAATCTGCACCGAAGTCTGCCAGTCGACGCAGCCGTCCGTGATGCTCTGACCGTATTCGAGCGCCTTGCCCGGCGCCAGGTCCTGACGGCCGGCCTTCAGATGACTCTCGACCATGACGCCGCTGATGCGACGCTCGCCGGCGACCATGCGCCTGGCGATATCGGCGATGACGACCGGTTGGTTCTCCGGCTTCTTCGAGCTGTTGCCATGACTCACATCGATCATCACGCGCGGCGAGAGTTTGGCCGAATCCAGCTGCTTGCACACCGAGTCGATGCTCGCCGGATCGTAGTTCGGCTCCTTGCCGCCGCGCAGGATCACGTGACAATCGCCGTTGCCGCTGGTGGTCGCAATGGCGCTGTGACCTTGCTTGGTGACGGCCAGGAAATGATGCGGGAACGACGCCGCCTGCACGGCGTCGATCGCGATCTTCACATTGCCGTCGGTGCCGTTCTTGAAGCCGACCGGACAGGACAGGCCCGAAGTCATTTCACGATGCACCTGGCTCTCGGTGGTGCGTGCGCCGATCGCGCCCCAGCTGACCAGGTCGCCGATGTATTGCGGCGTGATGATGTCGAGGAATTCGCAGCCCGCCGGCAAGCCCAGATCGTTGATGTCACCCAGCAACTGGCGTGCGATGCGCAGCCCGCGATTGATATTGAAGCTGCCGTCGAGATCGGGATCGTTGATCAGCCCCTTCCAGCCCACCGTGGTGCGCGGCTTCTCGAAATAGACGCGCATGACGATTTCCAGCTCACCCTTGAAGCGCTCGCGTTGTTCCTGCAGGCGATGTGCGTACTCCATCGCGGCCTTGGTATCGTGAATCGAGCACGGCCCGATGACGACGGCGAGCCGGTCGCTGCGGCCATGCACGATGTCCTGCATCGCTTTGCGGCCCTGCTCGACCGTGGCCGCGGCGCTCTCGGTGCAGGGGTACTCGCTCATCACCTGGTGAGGAGTCACCAGTTCGCGGATTTCTCGAATTCTTAAATCGTCGGTACGGGCGTTCACGCAAGGCTCCAGGGGTCTTGGCCGATCCGCCAGCACCGGCGGCGCAAAAAAAAACCGCCAGTTTGCTGGCGGTTTTTCGGGTGACTCGGTCAGTTTTCGGTCAAATCGAGGTCAGTCCTTCCGCCAGCGGCATTGGATAGCTGAAATAAAACCAATAGCGGGCGAAGGAAAATTGCATGGCCGATTGATAGCACAGGAATATTGCCGGCCGCAACTCCCTGATTCGCATTGTGTAAGAAGATGCGACGCTGCTGCGGCCTCGGGCCCTGGCCGTCAAGCCGGCTCGTACTGCAAGCGCCGTTACGGCTTTCACCCAATCTCGCCGACGCCTTGCACTCAAAGGCCAGATCCCACAGTGCGTGTGAAGCCCCACTGCAGACCGGCCGGACTGGTAACCATTGGTGATCTGCTGATCACAGCTCGGCATGAAAGGTGACCCATTCGTCACCGCCGCGCGACTGATCCGGTATCGATCAGCTCCTACGATAGCTCCCCACGATAGCAGCACTGCTGCACTGGCCAAACCACCTGGGACAACGAGAATGCGCGGACATAGGAATATCGGCGAATCGCTGGGCTACTCGGCCCTGCTCGCTTTGATCGTCGCTGGAAGCACGAGCACGGCGCTGGCTGCCGAGGGCGACGTTGACACGAACGTTGCGGCGGACTCGAAGATCGAGAGCGTGACGGTCACCGCACGCCGCCGAGAAGAAGCCATTCAAGATGTGCCGCTGGCGGTCTCGGTGCTCAACGCCGCCACGATCGAGCAGACCGGCACCATCAACGTCGGCCGGCTCTCGCAGCTGCAGCCTTCGGTGCAGTTCTATTCCAGCAACCCGCGCAATTCCAGCGTGAACATTCGCGGCCTGGGCACGCCGTTCGGTCTCACCAACGACGGCATCGAACCGGGGGTCGGCATCTATATCGATCAGGTTTATTACAACCGTAACGCCACCGCGACTTTCGACTTCCTCGATGTCGAGCAGGTCGAGATCCTGCGTGGTCCGCAAGGCACCTTGTACGGCAAGAACACCACTGCCGGCGCCGTGAACATCACTTCACGCAGACCGACGTTTACTCCGGAAGCACGCGTCGAGCTGACGCGAGGCAACTACGATTACATCCAGAGCAAGGCATCGGTGTCCGGTCCGCTGATCGGCGAGAAGCTCGCCGGTCGTCTGAGCGCTTCCTATACCTCGCGCGAGGGCACTATCTATAACACTGCGACGGGTCAGCACATCAACGAGCTGGACAATCGCGGTATCAAAGGACAGCTGCTGTGGCAGGTGAGCCAGGACTTCAAGATCAACTTCTCCGCCGACTATACCGAACAGGATCCGGTGGGCTACGGTCAGGTCTGGGCGAAAACCGGCTCGACGCAACGCGCGCTCAACCGTCAGTACGCCGCGCTCGCCGCTGCGTCCGGCAATTATCAGCCGCCCAGTTTCAATCCGTTCGATCGACTCACCGACCTGGACTCCCCGCTCACCGCGATCCAGCAGTTCGGCGGCGCCTCGGCGCTGGCGGAGTGGAACATCGGCCCCGGCCAGCTCACCTCCGTGAGCGCTTATCGCAAATGGGACTGGGGTCCGTCGAACGATCGTGACTTCATCGGCCTGCCGATCACCACCGTTTCGGCGAATCCGTCCGAACAGCGGCAGTATTCGCAGGAGCTGCGCTACGCGGCCTCCAGCGAAAAGATCGACTACGTCTTCGGCGTGTATGGCTTCTACCAGACGGTCGATACCTCCGGCGTGCAGGAGCAAGGTCCGTTCGCGAGCCGCTGGCTGCTCAGCGGCGCGAACGCCAACGATCCGTCCATCCTGAACGGACTGCGCTCGGAGAACGATATCGGTTTGAAGAACACCAGCGTCGCCGCGTTCGGCCAGCTCACCTGGCACATCACGGACGATCTGCGCTTGCAGCCCGGCCTGCGCGTCAACTACGACAAGAAGGAAGGCAAGTACATCGCGACCGTGACGAACGCGACCAACACGCCGCTCACCGCTGCACAGCGCGGCGTGCTCGCGCCGCAGAGCTATGAACCCGAGTTCGACGACACCAACGTGTCGGGCGACCTCACGGTGTCGTACGACCTGAGCAACGACGTGCTCGCGTATGTCACCTACGCCCGCTCGTTCAAGTCGGGCGGCATCAACCTTTCGGGATTGCCGCTGGATGCAAACAGCCAGCCGATCACGGCCGTCGCCGCGGTCGATCCGGAAAAGACCAATCATTACGAAGCCGGCTTGAAGACCCAGCTGTTCGCGCGGAGCGTGACGCTGAACCTTTCCGCCTTCTGGACGGACATCGACGATTATCAAGCGACGGTGACGAACAGCCAGGCCAATGTGATCCGTGGCTATCTCGCCAACGCCGAGCACGTGCGGGTGCGTGGCGTAGAGCTGGAGCTGAGCACGCAGCCGATCGAAAACCTGAACGTGTTCCTCAACGGCGCCTACACGGATCACGAGTACGTGAAGTTCCCGGATGCGCCGTGCCCGCCGGAGCTCTCGGGCGGTACTGCCGCAAGCGCCGCGAATCCGCCGAGTGCGCCCGGTACGCCGGGCGGCTTCAGCCCGCCTTCGTGCGATATCTCCGGCCAGTGGTTGCCGGGCGTTTCGAAGGTCGCGCTGTCGTATGGCTTCGAATATGACTTGCCGCTGAGTGCGCTCGGCTCCGATGGCGGCGCCTACTTCGCGTTCGACGGCAGCTATCGTTCCAAGTTCTCCTCGAACCCGTCGCGCTCGATCTACACCGACGTGTCGGGCTACTCGCTCGCTAACTTCCGCGCCGGCGCCCGTTTCGGCGAAGGCTGGAACATCTACGGCTGGGTGCGTAACGCATTCGGCAAAGACTATTTCGAGTTCCTGTCCACGCAGTCGGGCAGCACCGGCCTGATCGTCGCGCAGTTGGGCGACCCGCGCACCTACGGCCTGACCATCAACAAGACGTTCTGATCTGCGCCA
>Ga0180215_1005814_pt1 | contig 10393 bp, 15 predicted proteins | sample eDN3rd37CBELigBY_FD_128871 | JGI IMG/M metagenome (GOLD analysis project Ga0180215, IMG submission 128871) | Enriched backyard soil microbial communities from Emeryville, California, USA - eDNA 3rd pass 37_C BE-Lig BY (version 2) (version 2) | ecosystem: Environmental > Terrestrial > Soil >...
CATCCAGTCATCGGGATCGGAAAGGTCGCCGCCCCTCCCCCGTCCGTCGAAGCGGCGACCATGGGTGTCCGCTGCACGCAATGTCGAGGGCAAATGCCGTGAATGTCGCAAGTCCGTTCGGCGCAGCAACATCGCCTTCTATCCAGCTCTGACACTCCAGGGCATGGGATAGAGCGCACTAGGTTGGCCAAGCTCTAACGGTCGAGGGGTCGCAATTGGAGAATGCATGGGCGACTCGGGAGGTCCTGTCGTCATTCCTGGCAGAAGCGGCCCGCGTCTCGTGGGCGTAGCGAGCGCCGTCATTACATCCCGGGCGCCGTGCGGCAACATCCTCATGATCGCGCCTGCGACGATCGTCAGCTCGCAATTATAAGTCAGAAGCGCCGGGGCAGCCGCCCCTTCCCGGCTTCAGGAGGGAGCGAACTGTCCCGGCGCTCGCAGATGAATAGAAGCTAAGGCTATCGTGCTTCAGCCCCAGCCCAGAGGGCTACGGGCAGACTTCCACACGACGCCATTCGCCACGAATACGCTCGCGGGCAAGATGGCAGCCCGGCTGGACCATCGTATTAGGGTCATAGCCGATCTGAGGCTGAACCGGCGTGCCTGTCGAGGCCGGATAGATCGATCCTGTGGTCTGCGCATGCGCGGAGCTGATTCCCGCACCAAGAGCAACTCCACCAACCCCGGCGGCGACAATCGCTGGTATGACCCAGCCCGGATAAGCCGAAGCCGGTGTCGGAACAGCGGCTGCAGTGGCCGCGATGGTGATTGCTGAGGTAAGACCAATCAGGGATTTTCTCATGACCAATCCTCCAAAATAGGGTGCAGCAAACACCCTGTTTCTTCAGTTTCGTCACAAGGAATGCGATAGTCTCTTCATGCTCGTAAGGTCTATCGCAGTACGGGAGAGATGCGGGTCGAGCAACGACACATCGCTTCCTCTCGCGGCGTACTAACATTGATGAGGCAGGAAGGTTCCGATCGTTTGTTCATGCGGAAGTGAATGACTTTTGCGTCGAACCTACCACGAATTTCAATAGGAGCAGCCGCAGCACCAGTATTCCCGGGACTTCAGCCGAAGCGCCCGGCACCCACCTGTCAGAGAATACGTCCCTGGCCTGGGCTTACGCTGCCACTTTCTCCAGATCGCCTGTCCACTGCCCCATCGAGGCCAAGCCATTCATTCTAGCACGGTGCGCGAATGCACGCTGGGCCGCCTCAGTATTCCCGGACTTGCCCGACCATGCCTTCTGGGGCGCTGCCTGGAGGGCGCGACCATACGAGAAGGTCAGTCTCCAAGGGACCCCGCCGATTCTGTTCATGGCGTCGAGATGGGCGGTTGCCTCCTCGTCCGACTGCCCGCCTGAGAGGAACGCGATGCCGGGCACGGCAGCGGGCACGCAGCGCTTGAGCACCATGAGGGTCTTCTCGGCGACCTCATCCACCGATGCCTGCCGTGGTGACTTCTTGCCAGCGATCACCATGTTGGGCTTCAGCACCATGCCCTCGAGCACGACCCGCTGCTCGTACAGCTCCTGGAAGACGGTCTTCAGCACGAACTCCGTCACGGTGGCGCAGCGGTCGATGTCGTGCGCCCCATCCATCAGGACCTCGGGCTCGACGATCGGCACCACGTTCTGCTCCTGGCAAAGGGCGGCATAGCGCGCCAAGGCATGGGCGTTGGCCTTCACCGCCGTCCAACTCGGGATGCCCTCACCGATGTCGATCACCGCACGCCATTTTGCGAAGCGGGCTCCGAGGTCACGATACTCTGTCAGGCGCTCGCGGAGTCCGTCGAGTCCTTCCGTGATGGTTTCGCCGGGACAGAAGGGCAGCGGCTTGGCGCCGAGATCGACTTTGATGCCAGGAACTGCGCCCGCCTGCTCGATCAGCTTCACCAGCGGCGTCCCGTCCTTCGCGGTCTGCCGGATCGTCTCGTCGTAGAGAATGACGCCGGAGATGCAGTTCTTCATCGCCTCCGTCGTGCGGAAGAGAAGCTCGCGGTAGTCGCGCCGGTTGTCGGGAGTAGATTCGACGCCGATGGCATCGAAGCGTTTCTTGATCGTCCCTGAGCTTTCATCAGCGGCCAGGATGCCCTTGCCGGGTTGCACCATTGCCGCGGCAGTCTGTGCCAATTGGTCAAGATTCATCCTCTCCTCCACAGATGATCGTCTTCACTCCAAATTCTACCGCCTCAGGCGGTAATCTCGACTCGCACATCGCCGGTCCGACGCAGAACGTGGGTTGCTACCTCGCTCCCCGCACGGCGCACCGCGAGATCGAGGCGGCATTCGTCGATCGTAAGGTTACGCAGCACGATCTCGTCGAGGAAGCCCGGCAGGACCGGTCGATCGAGCCGAACCGTCCGGGCCTTGGAATCGAAGTCGAGGCCAAGGCAGGCCTGAACCAGACTCAACGGCGTTGCGGCGGCCCAGGCCTGAGGCGCACAGGCTACCGGATAGAATGTCGGCCCTTCGGCGCGTCGGCGAGGGAAGCCGCAGAAGAGTTCAGGCAGCCGCCTGAAGTCGATATAGACGGATGCGTGGAACAGGCCGTCGAAGATCCGGGTGGCCTCGCGCTTGAAGCCATAGCGGGCGAGACCGAGGGCGATCAACGCGTTGTCGTGCGGCCAGACCGAGCCGTTGTGGTAGGACATTGGGTTGTAGCGCGCCTCGGTCGAGGCGACGGTTCTGACACCGAAGCCCGAGAACGAGGATACATCCATCAGCGTCGCGGCGATTCGGAGCGCGCGTTCGGGCGATGCGATGCCGGCGAACAGGGCATGCCCCGCGTTCGAGGTCCGTACCCGGCAGGGCCGTTTGTCGCCATCGAGCGCCAGGGCATAGGTGCCGAGGTCTTCGCACCAGTACGCCCGGTCAAATTGCTGCTTCATCCGGTCGGCCTCCGCATCCAGCACCGTCGCTCGCTTCGGTAGGTCAAGGCTTGATGCGATGAGCGCACCGGCGCGCTTGGCGGCATAGACATAGGCTTGCACCTCGCACAGCGCGATCGGCCCCCGGGCCATGGATCCATCGGCGTGGAAGACCGAGTCGTGGCTGTCCTTCCAGCCCTGATTGATGAGCCCGCCTTCCGTCCGGCGCCCATACTCGACGAAGCCGTCCCCATCGCGATCACCATAGAGATCGATCCAGCGCAGGGCCGCTTCGATACTCGGCCAAAGCTCATCCAGGGTCTTGGTATCTCCTGTGCGCTCCAGGTAGGCGCCAGCCAGCATGACGAAGAGCGGCGTCGAGTCGACGCTGCCATAGTAGCGGCGGAACGGCACCTCGCCGAGCTCAGCCATTTCGCCATAGCGAACCTCGTGCAGGATCTTACCGGGCTCGGCATCCGCAGCCGGGTCTTCGGCCTTAGCCTGGTTGACGGCCAGGAACCGGAGGACGCCACGCGCCAGCGCCGGGTCCATCCACAGCGTCTGGTAAGCCGTGATGAGAGCATCCCGTCCAAAGGCGGCGCTGAACCATGGCGTGCCAGCATAAGGATAGGGCCCCTGAGGCGTGTCCGTCACCAGCATGTAGATGTCTGAGACGGAGCGCCGGACGGCCTCGTTGAAGATATCGTTCGAGGTTGCGATCGAAGCGGCTCGCGACGAAGATTGGCGCAGCGCCCGCCGCGCCTCGACCATCGACGACAGGTAATACTCGCGCGGGCGTCGCTGAGGCACGTCATCGTCGCAACGGATCTCAATGAAGATCACGTCTCGCTGCCGGGGCGCAACCTCGATGTCGAACACGGCGCGCCCCGATTCGACCCGGGCCGGAGCCGGATCGAAGCGGAGGCGCGTCGTTCTGGTCCGGCCGTCGAGACCGCTATAAGTGAGCGTGACGCTGTCCGATCCGACAACCGCCGGATGGAATTTCCCCCGGCGCAGGCGGCGGGTGCCGCGGACCTCGAAGAGGTCGGCAAAATCGGCCTCGAAGCGCAGTTCCAGCGTCAGGCGCTGGGGCCGGTCACCGAAGTTGCGCACCAGCAGGCGTTCGAAGCAGGTCGACTGCCAGAGGAACTTCGACCGGCGGATATGAATCACGTCATGATCGAGAAGACGCCGGCCAGCCCCGTCGTAGAGGTCCGGGTTGGTGAGATCGCAGGTGAACACGGCGTTGTCGTCGCGTAGGGTCGACGACAGGAGGATCGGGCGAACTCCGTTGATCAGTAGATCCAGGTGGGAGAGATGGCGGGTATCCCGATGGAACAGCCCATCAGGACTCCCCTCCCCCGACAGCACATCGCCATTACGGTCGAATACCCCGAAGGTGTCGCCCTGCTTCAGGGTTCGCGGGCGCCGCTCCTGCAGCGAGGATTGCGACGCGACGGCGAACTGGCCCACACGGACATCGGTTGGATCATCGAGCCGGTCAACATGCAGGGTCATGATATCGTCCTCCATCAAGAGAACAGATGTCAGGAAAATGGAACTTATCCCACCACATGCAAGCCAGCCCCGGCTCCATTGGCACGGCGCAGGTGAGCGGCGTCGAGACGTACGCCGGACAGCCCGCGGTAGATCGCGAGATAATCCTTAGCCATTCTCTCGACGGTAAAACGCTCCAGGAAGCAGCGTCGCACCTCGGCCCGGTCCAGGACCTTGAGTGTTCGCACAGCCTCGACCGCCTCCTCGATGCTGTCGACGATAAAGCCGGACGTGCCATGCTCGATCACCTCCGGCACCGACCCGCAGCGGAAGGCGATGACGGGAGTGCCGCAGGACATGGCCTCGATCATCACGAGACCGAACGGCTCGGGCCAGTCGATCGGGAAAAGCAGCGCGGCGGCATTGCCGAGGAAGCCAGCTTTCTCGCTCTCATTGATCTCGCCGATGAACTCGACATTGGGATGGGCATCGACCAGCGGCTTGATGACCTCGTCCCAGTAGGCTTGGTCGGCCTTGTCAACCTTCGCCGCCATCCTGAGCGGCATCCCGGCCTTTGCGGCAATTTCGATCGCGCGGTCGGGCCGCTTCTCCGGCGATATCCGCCCCAGGAATGCGAGATAGCCGCCGGTCGGCTGCGGCCGGAATGGCAGGAGGTTCTTCGGGAGTCCATGGTGAATGGTGCCAATCCAGTTCGCATCCGCGATCGGCTTGCGCTGATCGTCCGAAATGGAAACGAGCGGAATATCCGGGAACATCCGGTAGAATGGAGCGAGGTCGATGAGATCGAGCCGACCGTGGGTCGTCGTGACGGTCCGGTCGGCGAATTCGCGAATGAGCGGGAAATGCAGCAGGTCGATGTGGAAGTGGATGACATCGAATTCGTGGGCCCGCTGCCGCACCTGCTCGAGCATCATGATGTGGTAGGGCAGCGGGTCCTTGACGACGGGATTGAGCCGAAGGGCTAGGTCGCTGCAGCGCACGAGTTCGGCCTTCGTGACGGAGTCACCGGAGGCGAACAGAGTTACATCATGTCCCTGCCGGACCAGTTCCTCGGTGAGATAGGAGACAATCCGCTCGGTTCCCCCGTAGAGCTTGGGCGGAACCCGTTCATTCAAAGGAGCCACTTGGGCGATCTTCATCGGCAAAACCTCCTCGAAGAGCGAAGAATCGACGAATGAGATTCGCGCGGCCGCGGAAAGTCGGCCCGCGCGGCACAGAGCATTTTCGAGATAGGAACCAAGCTCAAGCTTGCAAGGGTCGGGACGGCGGGCAAAGCCGGTGCCGTCCCGGCCGTTCATGGCGCCGTTGACCTACTCAGCAGCCGATGCAGATATCCGGTATGATTTCCTTCGGATCCCTGCTCAGAAGCCGCTCGTGCCTCTTGGGCTGCCCGACACGCTGTCGAATAGCGGATTTCGACTGTTGTGCGTCATCCACCCTGCTCAAATCCCGTCCGTCCGTGGCGGCTCGGTCTTGCGAAGCCAGCATCTGGTTCTGGCGCGCCGTCATCGCCGAGAGGGTTGCAAGGCTCAGAAACAATGTTGCAAGTATTCTCCGACGCATGGGATCCTCCAGCGATAGAGGGCACCACATTCACCGTGATCCATAAGCAACTTGGCAATTTCTCCTGGGTCGCGAGAAGATGAGGCGGGGCAGTTCACTCCGCTGCGACGTCATACTTGCCACCCGCCAATCCGACCAAGGACGCCGACTGCCCCGCTCCTACTCGCCAGGCCTCGGCTCAGCCGCATCCCGTCTCCGGGCGCCTTGACTCTGGATCTTCACGGACAGCTCCGGCGCTTCGTTTTCCTCGGCCCCGGCCTCGGCTTTGTGGCCGAGAAGGCTGGCGACATCGACCGGCCCGGTTTGCACGGGCACCCAGGCTGGCGGATCGCTCGCTGGGAATGACTCGAGGCTGGCCTCCTCAACGATATCAAGCGTCCGAGGTCTGGGATCGTCCATAGGCATGATCGTTTCCTCTCATGTCGCATGCGCCGCGAAGCTTGACGAGGAAGTACCCGGTTGCCACGGCTGGAATCCTCGGCTGCTCCGAGAATGGACATTTAGAGCCGTGGAGCCTCAGGGAGATCCTCGTCATGGGTCTGGAGCATCTCGACCAGACGGGCGACGCGCCCCGAAGGAATGGGCCTGCCCTCGTTCAGCATGGCCTCGTCGTTCTCAAGCCACGCCCGGGCCTCGGCCAGATCAGCCTGGCTCGCGCCCATGTTCAGGATCTCGGTCAGCACCCAGTCGTCCGAACGCCCAATGAGCGCTCTTACCTCGTCTCGGGTCAGCTTGTCGTTCATGTGCGATCTCCTCTGTGACGGGAAACCAACCTCGATGTGGGATTGACGCGCCGATCATCAAGACCCTTCCGAACGTCTCCAGAGATAAGGGGCGGAAACCCTGTGGCATGGCTTCCGGACCAGGTCTTGACACGCAGCAGAGGCATTCCTAACTCGAACAATGCCAAGGCTTTTCAAGAGCTTGGCACCTCGGTCGCCGGCGGATGTCCGGCGCTCTTATGGTTACGTTGCTCAATGGAGGATGTAGCTATGAGAACAACTTTCGATCTCTCTCCCCTCTTCCGCTCGACGGTCGGCTTCGATCGTCTGATCGACATGCTCGATCAGGTCAGCCGGGTTGAGCCGATGACCAACTGGCCGCCTTACAACATCGAGAAGGCGGGCGATGACGATTATCGCATCACCATGGCGGTCGCCGGCTTCTCGCCCGACGAGATCGAGCTTCTTCAGCAGGAAAACACGCTCTTCGTGAATGGCCAGAAGCATCCCGAGCCCGAAGGCGTGCAGGTTCTCCACCGCGGCATCGCCACCCGCGCCTTCAAGCAGAGCTTTAGCCTTGCCGATCACATGAAGGTCACCGGGGCGAGCCTTGAGAACGGCTTGCTGACGATCGAGCTGAAGCGCGAGGTTCCCGAGGAGCTCAAGCCGCGTCGGATCGGGATTAGATCCGGCAACGGCACGAAGGCGCTCGCTCAGGACAACCAGCCGCAGCAGATCGAGCACGAACCACAGGAAAAGAGCAAGGCCGCGTAGGGCGAGCACTCGATCATGAGTGCCATGGTGCAGGAAAAAGTCCGGCACCAGCTGCTTTCACCTGCTCAAAGGAACGATGAAAGGAGGAGACAATGAATATGCGTGATCTCATTCCGTGGGGCCGCAGCGAACGGTCGACGGTCCCAAGCACCATGCGCGGTGATGACTCCAATCCGCTCCTGGCTCTTCACCGCGAGATGAACCGTCTGTTCGACGACATGATCAGCCGCTTCGAACCCGGCATGCCCTCGCTCTTTGGACGCCTATCGGGCTGGCCGACCATCGAGGCTATCGAAACGGATAAGGACGTTCGCGTCTCGGCCGAACTGCCGGGCATGGACGAGGATGACATCGAAGTCCTCGTCGATGAGGATGTCCTGACCATCCGCGGCGAGAAGAAGGCCGAGACCGAGGACAGGGAGCGTCGCTTCAGCGAGCGCTATTACGGCCGTTTCGAGCGGGTGATCCCGCTGCCCTTTGCGGTCGAGGACGACAAGGCCGAGGCGTCGTTCAAGAACGGCGTGCTCACCGTCACCCTGCCGAAATCCGCGAAGGCGCAGGAGCGGGTCAAACGCATCCCGATCAACGGGAGGGCCCGCCGAAGCCGACACTAACCACCTGACAGGCGCGGGGCAGGCCTGCGCGGCTGCACCGCGCCATCCTTCGCTCGATGAGGGAGTATGATCATGGAGACCATTGAAACCAAACGCGATACCAGCGCCGTTCCTGCCTCTCAGATTGCATCGCCTGGCGTCCCCGGGCCCTCGTTCGTGGAGGCACTGGTCGATCCAGTGAACGTCTTTTTGAGCCCCCAGGAGGTCGTGGACCATCCCTGGTTCAGCACCGAGGAGAAACGGACCATCCTGCTGTCATGGGCGCGCGACGAGCTGGTGATCGAGCAGGTCGCCGGCAGGGTCATGCCCGATCTTCAGGTGAAGTCCCGCATCGATGCCGTGATCGAAGCGCTCGCGCTGTTCGATCCATCGGCCGCCGGAGAATACCTCAGCGCGATCCAGACCGTCCGCGGGAGCAGGAGCCGAAAGCGGGTTCGCCGGACGCTTCCACATTAGGTTCGCTCAGGATGGAGGGTTACATGCACGAACGCTTCATCGGAATCGGACACAACCGGCAGCCGGTTTCCCGCCTGATCCCGGGGCAGCCGTGGCCTCAGGACGCAGAGGCGCTGATCGTTCGCCGCACGCGGCCGGTCATCACCTCCGGCCGGGCCGGCACGAACCAGTGGATCCTGCGCTTCGAGCGACGCCTTCCCCAAACCATCGAGACGCTCATGGGCTGGACGGCCGATGACGACACCCTGACTCAGGTCGAACTCAAGTTCGGTTCGAAGGAGGAGGCGATCGCGTATGCCGAGCGCGAAGGTCTGGCGTACCGCGTCGACGGTGAACCGATCGCCACGGGACAGATCTCTCGCATAGGAGGAACCGATGGCTCGCATTACCACGAAAGACTGTGAACAGGTCCTGCCGAACCGGTTCGAATTGGTCCTTCTCGCAGCCCGTCGGGCGCACGACCTGTGGAATGGGGCCGAGCCCCAGATCGACCCCGATGACGAAAGGCCGACGGTGGTTGCGCTGCGCGAGATCGCCGCGCGCAGGATCGATCCCGCCGCGCTTCGCGAGGACTTGATCGCACGCTTCATGGCAAGCGGGCCCGATGTCAGCGATTTCGGCAGGCCGCCCGCCCGGACGCCTGCCCCAACCTCCCCCACAGCCGATGAAACAGGACCATCGGATGGGGGAGCACCTGCACAGGTGACTTATCACTGATGCAAACGTCAACGTAGGAGATCAGCGATGAAGAACCTGAAACATTGGAGTGAACTCACTGCAATCAACATCATCACCGCGCTAGCCGGTGTTTTCCTTCTCGGGTCGCCCTGGCTGTTCGGCTTCATGGGCGAACAGACGGCCATGTGGAGTGCAGGCGTGATCGGTGTTCTCACGATCATTCTTGCACTGGCCGGGTTCATTGAGCTTCGCGAGTGGGAAGGCTGGGCAAGCCTCGCCCTGGGCCTCTGGACCGCTATTGCCCCGTGGGCCCTGGGATTCTCGGGCGTGACGGCCGCGATGGCGTGCCACCTTGGCGTGGGCCTCGTCGTCGCGGCGCTCGCGGCTCTTGAACTCTGGACGATCCACAACAAGCCCGAGAAGCTGGCCGGATAAGCCCGCATGGGCCGGAGGAATCTCTGTCCCCCGGCCCGTCCCGGACCCACCGGATCGTTTGACCGATGCAATGGAGGCTCAATGATGAAAGGTCTCATCAAAGCTGCTTTCATCACCCTACCCCTTGTTTCGGCCGTGACCGCGCCAACCGCAGCTTCGGCGCATTGGCGCTCCGGGCCCTGGCATCACCATCACCACACGGGGTGGCATCCGGGCCCTGCCGCCGCCATTGGCGCGCTGACCGGACTCGCCCTTGGAAGCGCAATCGCGGCCAGTGCACGCCCGTACTATGCCGTGCCTGGGCCGGCCTATGCCGCTGGCCCCTATCCGGCTCATATCGGTCACATTGCGGAGCGAACCTGCGTCACCGAACGCTGGCGCGAATGGGTGCCGGGCTGGGGCTGGCAGGCGCATCGGCGAACGCTGTGCCACTGACCTGACTGGCGAGAAGAGGCCCGCAGCCCGCGGATCTCTTCCCATCCGTTATCTGAAGCGGTCGCACGGACCAAACACCGGGTTGGATGAAGGAAAGCACGCAATGACGAAGCAAACCCGCTTTAACGTTGGCTATGCGATCGCCGCGTTCCTGGGCATTCTCGTTATCCAATATTTTATCGCCAGTACCCAGCAGATCGCATCCATTCCCTACAGCCAGTTCCAGGAGCTTCTACGCAGCGGCAAGGTTGCGGAGATCGGGGTTTCCGACCGCTTCATCCAAGGCCGACTGAAGGAACCTCTCCCAGGCGGCCAGACATTGTTCG
>Ga0180215_1005815_pt1 | contig 10393 bp, 11 predicted proteins | sample eDN3rd37CBELigBY_FD_128871 | JGI IMG/M metagenome (GOLD analysis project Ga0180215, IMG submission 128871) | Enriched backyard soil microbial communities from Emeryville, California, USA - eDNA 3rd pass 37_C BE-Lig BY (version 2) (version 2) | ecosystem: Environmental > Terrestrial > Soil >...
AACAGCCAACTTTTAGAAAAAAGCTAATAAAAAAAGCCCTGATTCCACAGAGCTTAAATTATTAATTGAAGATCGGATAAAGTGCATCACTTAAGCGACCAAATTCCTCAATTGATAGGGTTTCCCCTCTTCTTGATTCATCTACGCCAACCGCTTTTAACGCCGCGATAATTTGTTCCTTATTTTGTTTTCCATTAGGCAGCTGGCTCGTCAAATTATTTAGGATTGTTTTTCTCCTCTGAGCAAAGCTCGCTCTTGTAACCTGGAAGAAAAATTCTTCATCTTTCACCTTCACTGCTGGCTCCTCACGAACCGTAAGCCTGATTACCGCTGAGTCCACATTTGGTTGAGGCATAAAAACAGTTTTAGGGACAATCATGACCGTCTCGGCCACTGTATAGTACTGAACAGCAATAGACAGGGAACCATATTCCTTTGTTCCCGGCTTAGCAGCTAGCCTGTCTGCTACTTCTTTCTGAAGCATGCCCACAATTCCGCGAATAGGCAGCTTCTCCTCTAATAACTTCATAAGAATTGGCGTTGTTACATAGTAAGGAAGGTTGGCCACAACCATAATATCCTCAACCCCCGCTAATTCCTCATCTATATACTGCTTAACGTCTGCCTTTAAAATATCCTGATGAATCACCTTCACATTTGGATAGGGGGATAGTGTATCAGCAAGAATTGGCAATAAGCGTTGGTCAATTTCAAAAGCCATAACCTTCTTACTTCTTCTCGCAAGTTGTTCTGTTAACGCCCCAATTCCAGGTCCAACTTCAATGGCAGCAGAATTTTCCGTTAAGTTGGCATGGTCAACGATCCGATTTAAAATATTTGTATCAATTAAAAAGTTCTGACCCAGACTCTTTTTAAAAGAAAAACCATACTTATCAAGAATTTCCCGGGTTCGTACCGGGGTTGCGATATCTTTATGCATTCTCTTCCTCCTGTCTAATCAGAGCCATTGCTTCAGCAAAATCCTCTACACTCACCTGGAACATCATCAAGCGCTTATGTAGCTGCTTCCCATTTGTATAGCCAATTTTCAGTAGTTTCCCGAGCTTCTCTCGTCTATCCTTTGCTCCCTCTCCGGCAATCAAACCAGAATCGAGCAAATCCTCGCGGGTAATTTCCTCTTTAGCCGTTTCATCCATCAATTGGGCATCCTTTAAAGCCTCACGAATGACCTCAGAAGTAGCATGCTCAACCCCCAAGCCTCGACCACTTTTAGCGATAGCTTTTTCCTTAGGGATAAAGGCATGCTTACAGCCTGATACATGCTCAGCAATCGTGTTACGAATTTTCTCCCCTGGGAAATCAGGATCCGTAAACACAATAACCCCTCTAGTCTCCTGAGCTCTTCGAATCATATCAATGGTCTCTTCGCTGATGGCTGAACCATTTGTTTCAATCGTATCAGCATTTACGGCATTTTTAATCGCTGTTGTATCGTCTTTTCCCTCTACAACAATCACTTCTTTGATTTTCATATCTTCCTCCGTGAAAAAGTTAGCAAAGCACAGCAAAAGGCACTAGGCGCTAAACAATTCTTTAAGTTTAAACTTTTCTTATCTTTTTGAAAAAAACTTGAAACATTTTTGAAATATACTCGTCTAATATATATATAATAAGAATTGAATATAGAGTAAATTCATTGGGATAAATTTCAGCGAAACTTCCTTTAATGCTTTACATATTATACATTAAATAAACAAAATGAAAAATGCAGAGGAAATATCCTTCCTCTGCACCCAAGATTAATTTAGTACTTTTATTTTCACTCGTTTTGTGCCCCACTGAAAGGCTTGTGACTTCGACGGGAAAAACACATCTATTTTATTCCCGTTAATGGCAGAACCAGTATCAGATGCCGTTGCATACCCATACCCTTCTACATAGACCTTTGTTCCTAATGGAATAACACGTGGGTCAACAGCAATTACTTTTGCACTTGGATTTGATTTTAAGTTTAATCCTGTAGCGGTAACACCCGAACAGCCATTACAGCTTGCCGTATAGGCAGTAGAGCTAACATAAAATTCTTTCCCGCCGGACTTTGGTGCAGAAGCAGACCTCGAAACTTGGGTAGCAATCACCTTTGTCCCCATCGCTACGACTTGATCCTGCTTGTCTCTCACCTTAGTCTCGCTAACTAGCTCCCTAGCTACTTCTTTGCCATCTTCTAGAATGACTTCATATTTCTTAGACACTAGACCTTCTTTACCGGCTGTCACAACTTTTTGTTTTCCCTTTTCCAAACCTTGATCATTTTTCGTAACAGTTGCAAACTTGATTGGTTCTTCCACTACATCGGTGACTTTTTCTACTCGAATTACCTTAATTAAGGTATTGCTCGAAACAGTTTCTTTAAGTCCTGGTTCAACTCGGTCCATATCCTGGAGTTCGATTCCTTTTTTTGTTAAAAAGTCAGCGACCGTAGTCGAAGTAGACCATTCTTCTTGCTCTTTTCCGCCAACTACTACTTTTACCGGGAAAGCTCGTTGAATGTCAATCTCCAAATCATGTTTTATCTCTGAGTTTAAGTTTGGGGTTAACTCGTCGTGTTCCTTTAATTCAATCTTTTGTTCTTCTAAAAATTCTTTAACCGTGTCTGAAGCAGTCCAATAAGTTTTCCTGCTCTCATCATCTACCAACTGTACCTGTTTTGCCGGCTTCCACTCAACCTGTAGGTCATTTTTAACCTTCGTGTCTGCCGATATCGAAAGATAGTCTTCCTCGCCAAGAGAAATTTCTAGTTCATCAAATATATCTTGAATTGTCTCTGCATGCGTTTTAACAATTTTTTCTTGGCCGTCTAGTGTCAATGCAACTGTCTTCTTCGTTCCCTCATACAAAAAGAAACCAAGAACAGTCATGAACACTAGCAAACTAGCAGAAAGGATCGCCAGTCTTTTCTTACTCAAAGACTTAGAAAACAGGTTTTTCATATTTTGGGTTGCTATGAAAAACGCCTCCTTTTCTCGAGTGATTATATAGAGTATACTGCCGACGTGTCAACCCAAATACCTTCCCCCGGATTATATCCATCATTATGCAAGATGTTTCTCAAAAAGGAAAGGAGGACTTGTCGACACGGTTATCCTATGTATCGAAGAATTAAGGTAGAACCAATAAAATTCTATAAAAATAGGACAAACCCTTATGTTTATCGACAGCATTTTCTATCAATTTATGTCGAATAGTTTTTTTGCGTTTTCTGTAGTTGCCTTAGCCACTTCTTCGTAAGAAATTCCTTTTAGTTCTGCTATCTGTTCAGCTACCAATTTGACATATGCAGGCTCATTTCTCTTCCCACGGTACGGGTGTGGAGCCAGGTATGGACAATCTGTCTCAATCAATAAGCGATTGAGTGGAATCGCTTCTGCGACTTCCTTTGGCTTTTTAGCATTTTTAAAAGTAACGGGTCCGCCAAGAGAGATATAAAAGTTCATGTCCAAGCAGTCTTTCGCTGTCTCAACACTGCCGCTAAAGCAATGCATGATCCCACCTACTTCAGCTGCCCCTGATTCCTTTAAGATCTCAACAATATCAGAAGTTGCTTCTCTGTTATGAATAATGATTGGAAGCTTAACCTCTTTCGCAAGTTGAATCTGCTTCTTGAAAACCTCTTTCTGAATCTCTTTTGGAGATTTGTCCCAATGATAATCCAGACCCATTTCTCCAAGAGCCACCACCTTCGGATGAGAAGATAATTCTCTCAGCCACTCTAGATCTTCTGGTTTCATATCAATCGCATCGACTGGATGCCAACCAACACTAGCATAAATAAATTCATAGGTCTCGCAAAGCTCAATTGCTTTCGTAATCGTTGGTCTGTCAAAGCCGACAACAACCATGGTTGAAACACCTTCCGCTTGCGCTCGATCAATGACCTCTTGTAAATCTTCGTTAAATTGCTCCGCATTTAAATGCACATGCGTATCAAATAGCATCAAGAAAAACTCCTTTTTATTAGGTAAGAATACTGTCTTCCTTGTTAGATTCTACCTTTCCTAATAAACTATTCTAATGCAATTTGCCATTTATGTCCGTATTTTACTCTAAATCGACAAATTCCAAATAGAGGAAATCGCCTTTTGTCACAAAATTAACTTAAGAATTTGACAAAATCATAACGAGTTTCCTACCCTAAAAGCAACTAAAATTCAATAAAGTAAACAAAAAAACATAGAAATGTTACACATGAAACATTTCTATGTTTTATTTGAAACAGATGTCTTATTTAGAAAGGGTGGTTGATTTATTTTTCAAAAACAACAATCTTTTAGAAAACAAACGCATAAAGTGGTAAAAACTACCGAAACTTTATTTTACTCTTGCACCGAGCGGAAGAGATTCTGCAATTGTAGCAAGTGATAATTCTCCATCTTTTGATCCTGCTAAAATCATGCCCTCAGAAAGTTCGCCACGCAATTTCACTGGCTTTAAGTTGGTTACACAAATAACCTTCCGCCCTACTAGCTCTTCAGGCTTGTAAAACTGTGCAATTCCAGAGACAACCTGACGTTTTTCATAGCCTAAATTAAGTTGCAGCTTCAATAATTTATCTGCTTTTTTCACTGGCTCTACATGAATAACCTCGGCAACGCGAAGCTCAACCTTCATAAAATCATCAATAGTGATTTCTGGAAGTGTTTCAGGCTTTTCCTCGACAACAGGAGCAGGTGCAGAACTACCTTGCATTTTTTCCTTAATAAACGCGACTTCTTCCTCTGCTTCTAATCGTGGGAAGATCGGCTCGCCCTTTTGAACTTTTGTCCCTTCTGGAATCCCTCCAAAGGTTTCAAGGCTTTCCCAACTTGTCAGACTTTCATCCAGCACATTTAACTGCGCAAAAATCTTTTTTGGAGTCTGGGTTAAGAATGGTTGCAGAAGGACTGCAGTCTGTCTTAGTGATTCAGCTAGATGAGCCATAACATTTCCTAGTGCATCCTTGTTCGCTTCATCCTTTGCAAGGACCCACGGCTGCGTTTCATCAATGTATTTATTGGTTCTACTGACGAGTTGCCAAATAGCCGTAAGGGCAACGGAAAATTCCATTTTCTCCATAGCCTCTTCATATTTTTTCACAGTTTGTCTGCTCACTTCATGAAGCTGTTGATCAAATTCTCCATTTGAACCAGCATAAGCAGGAATCACACCATCGAAATAACGGTTAATCATCGCTACCGTTCTGTTTAGCAGATTCCCTAAGTCATTCGCTAAGTCAAAGTTAACTCGCTCAACAAAACCTTCTGGAGTAAATACACCATCAGCTCCAAATGGAACCTCACGTAATAAATAATATCGAAGTGCATCAAGACCATAGCGCTCAATTAATGTGACAGGATCCACCACATTTCCCTTCGATTTCGACATTTTTCCATCCTTCATTAATAACCAACCATGCGCAAAAACCTTTTTCGGTAATGGAAGGTCGAGAGCCATTAACATGATTGGCCAGTAAATTGTATGAAAACGAACAATTTCTTTTCCAACAAGATGTACATCTGCTGGCCAGTACTTCAAGTACTTTGAGTCGTCATCCTTCCCGTACCCAAGTGCAGTGATATAATTCGATAAAGCATCAATCCATACATATATAACATGCTTCGGATTCCCAGGAACTTTAATTCCCCAGTCAAATGTTGTCCTTGAAACAGCTAAGTCTTCTAGACCAGGCTTGATAAAATTATTAATCATTTCATTTTTTCTTGATTCAGGCTGAATAAACTCTGGATTCTCCTCATAAAACTTGAGAAGTCTATCCGCATATTTGCTCATTCTAAAGAAATAAGATTCTTCCTTCACCTTTTCAACAGGGCGATTACAGTCAGGACAGTTGCCATTTTCAAGCTGTCGGTCGGTGTAAAAAGATTCACATGGCGTACAATACCAGCCTTCATATTGATCAAGATAAATGTCACCTTGTTCAACTAAACGAGCAAATAACTTTTCAACCACTTCTTTATGACGATCCTGAGTAGTACGGATAAAGTCATCATAGGAAATGTCCAATTTTCCCCAAAGCTCTTGAATCCCAGAGACAATTTCGTCCACATATTGCTGAGGTGTAATTCCTTTTTCTTCAGCTTTCCTCTGAATCTTTTGACCATGCTCATCTGTTCCTGTTAAGAACATTACATCATAGCCACGCATTCTCTTATAACGTGCCATTGCATCCCCGGCTACCGTTGTATAAGCATGTCCGATATGTAAATTCCCACTCGGATAATAGATGGGTGTTGTTAAATAAAAAGTCTTATTGTTTTCCTTCATATTGGCTACCTCCTTGGCTAGAGAACAAAATCATTCTAATTCATTATTATACAATTCTTCCCTATGTATTTCCACGTTGTCGAAATTAGTGTCGAATTATGTCGAACAATGGTGAAGTGCTGTCTTTATTATTATTAATTGAATAGTAATTCACTACTGGATTTACCAGTTCATTTTCACTTTTCATATATTAAAAACTTGATAACATCATGTTCTTCCGTTATTGTTAATATTTTCTAATCCCAATTAAAATAAAATAATTGACGGATTTGGGAATGGCTGGTATTATAAAAAATATAAATAAATGTCGAATAATGACGAAACATAGAGAAATATTTTGGAGAGGGGAATATTAATAATGAAATCTACAGGTATTGTACGTAAAGTTGATGAACTTGGTCGTGTAGTTATTCCAATCGAATTAAGAAGAACACTAGGTATTGCTGAGAAGGATGCTCTTGAGATTTATGTTGATGACGATCGCATTATCCTAAAGAAATACAAGCCAAATATGACTTGCCATATTACTGGTGAAGTTTCTGATAACAACATCACACTTGCAGGTGGTAAATTGATTCTAAGCCGTGAGGGTGCAGAACAACTACTTTCTGAAATTCAAAATTCATTTGAGCCTGTTAAGGCCTAAGTTAAAGCTTCTCGCTATGAGAAGCTTTTTTTTAGGCTTTGTTGGAGGGCTCCAGGCCTGTCGTGAGCTGAACAGGACGCTTCCGCTTTTCTTTTACTCCACATGATACGCTTGGTAGATGTCTCTTTTGTTCATTCCCCGGTCTTTGGCTGTTTGTTTGATGGCTTCTTTTGAGGTCATTTCCTGATTCTCAAGATAATGCTCTACATGTTCTTCAATCGTAAAGCTTTCCCACCAATTGGACGACTCCTCTTGCTCTTGACCATCTCCACCTTCGACAATTAAACAAAATTCTCCCCTAATTTCGCTATTTTCCACCCATGTGACTGCCTCACTAAGGTTTCCTCTAATAAATTCCTCGAATTTCTTTGTTAACTCCCGACACAAAACAATATTTCTATCTTTCCCTAAAATCTCAGCCATTAAAACCAATGTTTCACGTAGCCGATGCGGGGACTCGTAGAAAATCAAGGTAGCAGACTGTCTTGTTAGCTTTTCTAATTCTTTCCGCTTTTCCTTTTTCCCTCTTTGTAAAAACCCATAAAAATAAAATGGCTGCGGCTGGATTCCCGAAGCAATTAATGCCGTTAATGCTGCATTTGCCCCAGGTAACGGAACAACCGTCAAGCCTTCCTCAATCGCAACCTGAACAAGCTCGTAGCCTGGATCAGAAATGGTCGGCATTCCCGCATCACTAACGAGCGCAATTTTTGCTCCCTGATGGAGCTGCTCGATCATTTTCTTGCCACTAACGTCTTTATTATGTTCATGATAGCTCGAGATGGGAGTCTCAATCTCAAAATAATTACATAGTTTCTTTGTGTTTCTTGTATCCTCTGCCGCGATTAAATTCGCTTCCTTCAATATCCTTAATGACCGGAAGCTAATATCTTCTAGATTCCCTATCGGTGTAGGAACAAGATACAAGATCCCTTTTTCATCTTCCCGTTCAAAGCTTTTTTGCTGTTGCATAATCTTCACCTAGCTCTCTATTTAAAAAATCTTCTTTTTTTGCCTTGGTTAATTGTTTAAAGGCATACTCAGCCTTAAGTGCTTCCCCTTTTGTTAAATAAGGTTTTGAATATAAAAGCTGGACCGGTCCTCTTCCGCGTGTGTACTTTGCACCTTTTCCTTCATTATGTAACTGAATACGGCGGTTAAGATTATTTGTATATCCAGCATATAAACTGCCATCCCGACATAAGAGCACATAAAAATAATGTTCACTGTTTTCCATATAAAATTTCTCTTATCTCTGGTGTATATTCATTCTTCTCATTATAAACAAAAAGTGGTTTTTCTATTTTTAAATCGGGGCTTCCACCCTTGATTGCTTCAATAAGAAGAGTATTGGCCTCCTTGCCTTGGTTTGGATAGACAAATTGGACGCGCTTTGGTTCGAGCCGATATTTTCTCATCAATTCTGTGATATCAATCAATCTTTGCGGCCGGTGAACAAAGGCAACTTTTCCACCTTGTTTGACCAACTGACTCGAAGCTTTGATCGCATCTTCAAGCGTGCATAAAATCTCATGACGTGCAATCGCTAAATGTTCATTTTCATTGATTATTTTTTTATCAGGAGTTGGGAAATAAGGCGGATTACAGGTGACAATATCAAATTTTCCATATCCTAGCTGTTTTGGCATTTCTTTTATGTCACCATGAATCATTGAAATGCGTTCCTCTAGCTTATTGTATTCTACACTTCTTACAGCCATATTATATAGTCGTTCTTGGATTTCCACACCGATTATAGAACCTTTTGTCCTTGTACTTAGAAATAATGGTATCACCCCATTACCCGAACAGAGGTCAATCAACCTCCCTTTCTGGATGGGGACATAAGTAAATCTAGCCAGTAGGACGGCATCTAGTGAAAAGGCAAATACAGATGGACTCTGGATAATCCGCAAATCCTCTGCTAATAGATAATCCAATCTTTCATCACCTATAAGTTCAATCATACTGTTCCTCCATTAACCAATTATGATTTTGAAATTTTTTCCTGCGTTAAATGTGGATGTTGATTTGTGCTCTAGGTACGAACGGTTCGCGGGCAGTCCGGAAGCCTCCTCGTCGCTTCGCTCCAATCAACAGTATGCAAAAACAACATCATTCATTAACACAGCCTAAATCCTATAGGATAAGTCTATTCTTCCTTATCTTACAAAAAAAACCTTCCCACAATGGAGAAGGCAGCCAATTATTTTTTATTGAGAAAAGACAAGCAAAACATGCAATCTCCTTCTTTACGAAGGCTTCCAAAATTCAAGTTACAAATATGGAAGCCTTCCTGATAAAGGCGGGCAAGATTATCATAGCCTTCTCCAATATCCAATGAATTCCGTTCACTGGTAGGCTTTTTACCCTTTATCGGCTTATTTTCTTTCTTTTCGGTTGTTTGTTCTAGACGGCGTCTTAGATGTTCATTTTCCAGCTTTAAAGAGTTATTTTCTTCGAGTATTTCTGCTAAATGCTGCTTTAACTCACCCAGCTGAACATAAAGATTTCCAATTTGCGCTTCCATATTACTGACTGAGTCAAAGATCTCTTTTTTATCCACTCTTTCCACCTCATTAATCTGTGGATGATTGTATTGAAACGGCGCCTTCTTTCAGTACTTCATCAAGTGTATATTCAAGTACACGTCCCTGGCTAGGGAATTCTACTTGCATGATATGCTGCAAAATATTCAAACCAACCACTTTCCCACGACCATTTGGAGTTTCAATGAACTCGCCAAGATCCGGGAGCATTTCTTTTGATGACTCATAATTGTCATTTTCATATTTTAAACAGCACATTAAGCGACCACAAAGACCTGATATTTTCGTAGGATTTAGCGAAAGATTTTGATCTTTTGCCATCTTTATTGAAACAGGGTCAAAATCTCCTAAGAAAGTTGAGCAGCATAACATTCTTCCGCAAGGGCCGACTCCGCCAAGCATCTTTGCTTCATCGCGGACGCCAATTTGGCGAAGCTCAATCCTTGTCCGAAAAATAGCTGCTAAATCTTTAACTAACTCACGGAAATCAACTCTACCATCTGCAGTAAAGTAAAAAATAACTTTATTTCGATCAAATGTATACTCAACATCCACTAGTTTCATATCCAGTTGATGTTCATTTACTTTTTGACCACAAACCTCATAGGCTTCTTTTGCAGCAGCCTTATTCTCATCGACAATAATACGATCCTTTTGATCGGCAATTCTTACTACCTTTTTCAGGGGGAGGACGACATCATTTTCGCCTACTTGCTTTTTAGCAACGACCACCTTGCCGAATTCTACACCTCTGACGGTTTCAACGATAACAAAATCATCCTTTTGAATTGCTAGTTCTCCAGGATCAAAATAATATATTTTTCCCGCTTTTTTAAAGCGGACACCTACTACATCATACAAGTGAAGATCCCTCCTGCAATTTTAACACCAGCTCTTCCATTAACAGCTGGGGATT
>Ga0180215_1005816_pt1 | contig 10392 bp, 10 predicted proteins | sample eDN3rd37CBELigBY_FD_128871 | JGI IMG/M metagenome (GOLD analysis project Ga0180215, IMG submission 128871) | Enriched backyard soil microbial communities from Emeryville, California, USA - eDNA 3rd pass 37_C BE-Lig BY (version 2) (version 2) | ecosystem: Environmental > Terrestrial > Soil >...
CGTGCAGACGTGCAAGCTTGAGCTTCGCCTGCTTGCGACGGTTCGAGCCCTTGGTTTTCTTCGCAAGCCGGCGCTGCAACTTCGCCAGCTTGGATTCGTTCTTGCGGAACGTGTTCGGTGCGGACACCTTCTCGCCGGTCGAAAGGATGGCGAAGTGAGACAGGCCCAGGTTGGCCATCTTCGCCAGCTTGAGCGAATGGCCGTCCCACTTGAATGCGCTGGCCGTGTATTCCACCGACTGCGGGCCATCCTTGCGCTTGAACTGCGGGTAGCGGGCGCGCTTGGCGAAGAAGTTCGCAAAGGCCGTTTGCAAGTGCCGCAGCGCCTGCTACACCGGGACGCTGGAGACCTCGTTGAGCCACGCAAACTCAGATTGCTTTTTCAAGGTCGTCAGCGCGGCAGACGATTCGTGGTACCCGATGCGTTCCTGGCGCTGCATCCAGGCATCGGAGCGCATGCGCAGCATGTGGTTATAGGCGAAGCGTGCGCATCCGAACGTTCGGGCGAGGATTTGTTCCTGCTCGGAGCTCGGGTAGAACCGGAATCGGTAGGCGCGTTTGATATCCACATTTCGCATCATACCAAAAACATGTGTAAAACACTGTATTTATATCCAGTATTGCAGCCTGCCGGCTGCGCCCCTTTCCTCCCCGCCGTGCACGACGGGGTTTCTCGGAGCAGCGGATGAATGCGAAACGAAGCTACGGCGACGGCTGCGCGGCGGCGCACGCGCTGGATCTGATCGGCGAGCGTTGGGCCTTGCTGATCGTGCGCGAACTGCTGCTGGGGCCGAAACGCTTCACGGATCTGCGCACCGGCCTCAAGGGCATCAGCGCCAATGTGCTATCCCAGCGCCTGGTGGAACTCGAATCCGCCGGAATCGTCGTCCGGCAACGCCAGCAGCCGCCCGCCGGCGGCATGGCCTATGCCTTGACCGCCTGGGGCCTCGAACTGGAGCCCATCCTCCTGCAACTGCTGCTCTGGGGCGTGCGCTCGCCCGCCTTCGCGCGCGGCAGCCCCCTCAGCGTCGATGCCATGGTCCTGTCGTTTCGCGCCCTGTTCGACCGCGACGCGGCCGCGGGCCGCGATGCCGAGATCCTGCTCATCCTCGATGGACAGGCCTTTGTGGCGCGAGTGCGCACAGGCACATTCGACGTCCGGCGGGCGGATCCCACCCGGCAGACGGCGGCGGTCCTGCGCACCGACCCCACCACCCTGCTGCACCTGGCCTACGGCGCCGCCAGCCTCGACGCTGCGCTGGCCGATGGCCGGGCCGCCCTGGCCGGCGAGCGGCCGGCGCTCGACAATTTCCTCAACTGCTTTTCGGTGCCCCGCCCCGTCGGCGCGGATCGCCGCCCTTAAGGATCCCGCATGCCTACACCCCTCGTCCGGCTGGTCGTCGCCTACGCGGACAACCGCGTCATCGGGCGCGACAATACCCTACCCTGGCGCCTGCCCGGCGATCTGGCGCACTTCAAACGCAACACGCTGGGACATCCCATCATCATGGGACGCAAGACCTGGGCCTCGCTCGGGCGGCCATTGCCGGGACGCCGGAACCTGGTGCTCAGCCGGGCGCCGGGTTTTTCCGCGGACGGCGCGGAAGTCCTGCCCTCGCTGGAGGCGGCGCTGGCCGCCTGCGCGGACGCCTCGGTGGCCTGCGTCATCGGCGGCGAGCAGGTGTTCCGCCTCGCCTTGCCCCTGGCCGACGAGATCGTCGCCACCGAGGTCCATGCGCAGATCGAGGGCGACACCTGGTTCCCCGCACTGCCCGCCGGACAGTGGCGCGAGACCGAACGCCTGGTCCAGCCCGCCGAAAATGGGCTGGCCTATGACTTCGTCATCTATCGCAAGGCCTGAATCGGTGCCCAGTGTGCTGTTTGGCTAGTTCGTGCATTTAAATTCGGATGCATGGACTTGTCAGGCAAGGCGCAAACCGCAGGGATAGCGGTGGCTATCCCGAGGATTTGCAACGCCGCATGGCAAGTTCAGGCGCCGAAGTTAAGTATGCGAACTAGCCAAACAGCGCACTAGGCCGGGGATCAGTCCAGCGCATCCCTGAAGAACCGCCACAGGCGCGGGTGCGTCGAATAGGCGACGTTGAAGCGAAACCACCCTTCGTCGCGCCCGCCAGGATCGAAATAGGCGCCGGGCGCCAACCAGATGCCGGCCTCCAGGGCGCGGGCAGCCAAGCCCACGGCGCCTTCGCCGCGGGCCGCGCGCGGCCGGGCCCACAGGAACAGGCCCGCGCCGGGTTCATGGCTGATCTCGAAATCGCCCTGCACCATGGCCTCGCAGACTTGGTCATGGGCCTGGCGCAGGCGCTCGCGCACGCCGCGCATGTAGGTGCCGTGGCGGCCGTCGCGCAACACGTGGTAGACGGCGCGTTCCATCATCTCGGCCGAGGTGAGGCCCAGGGACATCTTGGTGCGCGCGCACTGCGCCAGCAGTTCCGGGGCACACAAGAGGTAGCCCACCCGCATCGACGGCATGACGCTCTTGGCAAAGCCCGAGATATACACCACCCGCCCGGTGCCCGCGAGGGCCGCCAGCAGCGGTGCGGGCTCGAGCAGCAGTTCGCGGGACACATCGTCCTCGACCACCAGAAAGGCATGCCGCTCGGCCAATTGCAGCAGACGAAAGGCGCCCGCCATCGAAAAAGTCGCACCGGTCGGATTCTGCAACACCGTGGTGACGAACATGACGCGAATGGGATGCTCGCGCACCAGGCGCTCGAGAGTGTGTTCGCAAACGCCTTCCCGCGTACGCGGCACGCTGTGCACCACGACACCGCTCAGCGCCAGAATCTGCAACAGGTTGGCATAGCACGGGGTCTCGACCGCCACATGGTCGCCTGGCCGCAGCACCGTGCGCACGACGACATCCAGAGCCTGCGTCGCCCCGTGCGTCAACAGGATCTGGCCGGCGTCGGTCTCCAGGCCATGCTCGCCCAGGCGATGGGCGATGTGCTCGCGCAAAGGGTGGTATCCCAACGGGTGTCCGTAGGACGCCATCTGGCTCACCGGAACGCGCCCCAGTTGGCGCAAGGCATGCTGCAGGCCAGCCTCGTTGTGCCAGTCGGGCGGCAGCCAGCCGCAGCCCGCCTTGATCGAGATGGAATGGTCGGCGAACACGTCCGACAGCAGCCAGGTCGGCCCGATGCGCGGCGCCACCCAGGACGGCGCCGGCACCGGCGCCGCCTGCCGCTGACGTGCAACGCGGAAGCCGGCGCCCGGGCGCGACTGCAGCAGGCCTTGCGCCACCAGCCGGTTATAGGCCGCCATCACAGTGAAAGTGCTCAGCCCATGGTCGCGGGCGAATTGTCGGACCGAAGGCAGCGCCATGCCCGGCCGCAGGACGCGCTCGCGGATGGCGCGCTCGAGGGCGCAGGCCGCCTGATCGACCAGCGAGGGCGCCCGCTTGCGATCACGATCGGGCTGGAACAGGATCATCCCGCATCCTCCAGGCGCGCCGCGCCAATCCGGCGGCCGCCCAGCAATCAATACAGTTAGGCGATTGGAGTCAATACAGCTATCCAGCCATCCTAACACTGTATATGTATTTCACCCAGGGGGCGGCACAGAATGGGTCGACCATTTTCCGTCTCTGTATCCTTTGATCGCGAGGCCGCCATGAGCACCGACACCATTACCGCCACGGACTTGTCCAACCTGTGGATGCCCTTTACCGCCAACCGCCAGTTCAAGTCGCATCCGCGAATGCTCGCCGGCGCCAAGGACATGCATTACACCACCACCGATGGCCACCAGATCCTGGACGGCACCGCCGGCCTGTGGTGCGTCAACGCCGGCCACGCCCGCCGACCCATCATCGAGGCCCTGACCCGGCAGGCCACCGACCTGGACTACGCGCCGAGCTTCCAGATCGGCCACGAGGACTCGTTCCGGGCGGCCACTGAAGTCGCGGCCCTGATGCCCGAGGGCCTGGACCGGATTTTCTTCACGAACTCGGGTTCCGAATCCGTGGACACCGCCCTCAAGATCGCCCTCGCCTATCACAGGGCGCGCGGCGAGGGCCAGCGCACCCGCCTGATCGGCCGCGAGCGCGGCTACCACGGCGTGGGCTTCGGCGGCATCTCGGTGGGCGGCATCTCGCCCAATCGCAAGACGTTCTCGGGCGTGCTGCTGCCGGGCGTCGACCACCTGCCCCACACCCACGACCTGGCCCACAATGCCTGGACGCGCGGCCAGCCCGCCTGGGGCGAGCATTTCGCCGACGCCCTGGAGAGCATCATCGCCCTGCACGACGCCTCGACCATCGCCGCGGTCATCGTCGAGCCCCTGGCCGGCTCGACCGGCGTGCTGCTGCCGCCCAAGGGCTACCTGGAAAAGCTGCGCGCCATCACTGAAAAACACGGCATCCTGCTGGTCTTCGACGAGGTCATCACCGGATTCGGCCGCCTGGGCGCAGCCACCGCCAGCGACTTCTTCGGTGTCACCCCCGACATCATCACCATGGCCAAGGGCATCAGCAACGCCGCGGTGCCGGCCGGCGCCGTCGCGGTGCGCCGCGACATCCACGACACCATCCTCAATGCCGCCGGCAGCGGCATCGAGTTTTTCCACGGCTATACGTATTCCGCGCATCCCATGGCCACGGCCGCGATCCTGGCCACCCTGGGCGTCTATCGCGACGACGGTCTGTTCGAACGGGCGCGGGCCATGTCCAAGCCGTTCGAGGATGCGGCGCACGGGCTCAAGGGCGCGCCCCACGTGATCGACGTGCGCAACCTGGGGCTGGTCGCCGGCATCGAGCTCGCCCCCCGCGAAGGGGCCCCCGGCGCGCGTGCGGCCGAGGTCTTTGCCAAATGCTTTGATCGCGGCGTCCTGGTGCGCTATACCGGCGACATCATTGCGATATCGCCCCCGCTCATCATCAGCGAGGCGCAGATCGGGCAGATTTTCGACACGATCCGCGAGGTCCTCGCGACGGTCGACTGAACACCCCCCGGCACGCCGCCGTACGGCGGGCGTGCCGGGGTGAGGCGGTGGATGCCATCACTGAGCGGCCTGTCGCGCCAGGTCGACGTTCTCTTGGCCATTGGGTACATTCTTCAGCAAAGGACCGTACAGGCCAGCGGTAAGATCCTTGAACGCCGCAATATCCGACTGCACGATCGTGACGCCGGATTTTGTCATCGCGTCGAGACTCGCCTTATAGGCATCCCCATAAAACTTGATGCCGTAAGCCGCAGCCTCGTCGGCCGCCTCTTGAATAACCTTTTGATGGTCAGGCGATAACCTGTTGAAGGCGGATTTGCTCATTATGATGACGCATGGCATATAGTGAATCTTCACCATATTATAGAATTTACTGACCTCAGCAAATTTATCGTCAATCATAAGGTCGGGGGAAGTCTCTCCGCCATCGATCACCCCGGTCTGCAGGGCCAGATAGACCTCGGAATAAGCCATGGGGGTCGCCTGCGCCCCCAACTTCTCATAGGCATCCACATAGCCGGGCGACTGAATCACTCGAATTTTCAAGTCCTTCATGTCAGCCGGGGCCTCGATCTTCTGAGAGCCATATATATTGCGCTCTTGCACCGAAATCCACCCCAGGCCGATCAATCCGTGCTGATCCAGGTATCCAAGCATTTTCTTGCCGAAATCCGCCTGCAGAGCGCGGTTTGCGCTATCGAGATCAGGGAACAAATAAGGCAGGGAGAATATTCCGAATTCCTTGACGGTATTCTCGAGCGGTGGCTCGCCGGTAATGACCAAGGGTACGGCCCCGGTGCGTGCCGACTGGATCAGCTTGACCTCTCCGCCTAGTTGGCCGGATGGAAAAACATTGATCTTAAGTGTATTGTTGGATTTTTCCAGTGCCAGCTCTGCCATCCTGGTGGCGACCGCATGATAATGGCTCTGAGGGGCCAGCACATGGCCTAAATTCAGTTCCACCACCGTCGAGGCCATCGAACTCATGGGAAAAATGGCAGCGAACAAAATTCCAGCTAATGATTTTTTCATTGAAATCTCCATACACCCAGGGTGTTATAAAAAGGCCAGGGATAGCCAGGGAATGTAACTGATCAACAGTACATCAAGGATCAACACGCACAGAAATATGCCCAGCGGACGAAGCAAGGATTCCACGGACAAGTTTGCGATCTGGCAAGCGATAAACAAGTTCACCCCTACCGGCGGAGTGACCATTCCAATGCATATATTCACAATCATGACGATGCCGAAATGAATCGGATTGATGCCGTAGTCGATTGCAATAGGTGCAAGTATAGGAACGAGAATGACAATGAGGGCAATGGCCTCCATGAACATGCCCGAAACAAACAGCAAAAGGTTGGATAGCAGCAGAAATCCGATCGGACCATCCACCAATTCGCTGACGATCATGCCGAACTTCTGTGGAATCTGATTCAGCGTCAGCATGTAGGCGAAAAGACCCGCAAAGCCGATGATGAGCATGATCACGGCCGTCATGATCGACGCTTGTTTCAATGCATCCCGAATGCTATGCCAGGTGAGTTCCCGATAAACTATTCCGCCCAGAAATAATGCATAGAGAACCGCAACGACCGATGCCTCTGTCGCCGTGAACGCTCCGGAATAAATACCTCCCAGGATGATCAGCGGCATCAACAACGATAAAAATGATTCCTTAAGCGCGCGAAGGGTTGTCACGGCCCACGTGGACCACTCCACGCGTTCGGCAACGTCAAAGCCGACAATACTGGCCACGATGATTATCGTCATCATGAGGGAAACGCCCACCAACACCCCCGGCAGTATTCCCGCTATGAACATGCTGCCGATGGAAACATTGGCGATCAAGCCATAAACAATCATCACGAGCGACGGCGGAATGATTGCGCCCAGCTCTCCGCCCACGGCTACGCAGGCGGCGGCGAAGTTCTTGGGGTAACCCTTGTTCTCCATCGCGGGGATCATGCTGGTGCCAACCGCTGCTGTCGTCGCCGAGGAGGAACCTGACATGGTCGCAAAGAACATGCACGTCAGGATCGATGAGGCCCCAAGACCACCACGCAGCCACCCGACCAGAGCATTTGCCAAATTGATGAGCCGCCTCGATATCCCCCCCGTCTGCATGAGGCTCCCCGCCAGAATGAAGAACGGTATGGCCATCAGGGTGAAGGAATCCAGGGCATCGAATATGGTTTGCGGAATACTGAAAAGCTCGATCCCATAGTCCATCATGGCGAAAGCCCCAGCGACCCCGAGCGCCGCAAACACGGGCACTCCAATGGCAAGGCAGGCGAATAAACCTCCAAACAGTATCAGCATGGCGTATTTCCCAGAAACTGGTTAGGGCTGCGGCCGATCATGGGACATACCCGATGGCGAGCTAATGGATTCAAGCAGGACGGCAAGGACATTAATTGCAGAAATTGCAAACCCAACCGGCATTGAAAGGTATAGCCAAAATTTCGATATTGTCATGGCCGGTGAAGTTTCGTTTGCGCCAAATTGACTCCATATATATCCGTACCAAGCCATTGTGACGAAGAAGCCCATCAAGATGAGTAATGAAAGGAATTTCATCACTCTGGCAGCAGGCGGCGGCACAGCGTCAACCAGAGCAAGCACGGCAATCAGCAGACCGTGCCGCGCGGCGGCGGCTCCACCCAGGAACACGAGCCATACCATCACATATCGCGCAAGCTCCTCCGTCCATGGAAGGGAAGCGGAAACCCCAAGCATGGGAAGTATGAAACGCACGCCGATCTGTACGGATATCAGGACAACCATCAGCAGCAGTCCGAACGCAAGCAGGGCATGGACAATACGATTGAAGCCGTCTACAACCCATATAACTGCAGCATTCATATTTATCCTGAGTCCGCGTGGTGGCGAATAAGTATTCATTGATGCCTCCAAACAAGCCAGCGTCGACTCAACAACTCGACCCCAGATGGCTATCTAGCATGACCATCGCTCATTTGACGGTTCGCGCGACGCGAATAATACTCAAACGTTGCGGTATAGCGCCGCGGCGTACTCAGCCATGCTTGGGCTTCGATCCCCAATTCGGGGGCAATGGGGCGTATCTCACCAGCGCTCATGGCGAGCAGCTGCAAACGCGCCGCCCGCTCGAACAACACGCTCAGCACGCAAGCCTCCTGTACATTGGAGGCCGCCACCAGCATGCCGTGATGCGCCAGAAATACGGCTTTCTTGTCCCCGATTGCGCTGGAGATCAGTTCACCCTCTTCGTTTCCAACCGGGATTCCAGGCCACTTGCTCACAAACGCCACTTGGTCATACAGCATGCAAGCGTCCATATGAGATATATCGAGCGGGACCTCGAGCATCGACAGCGCCGAAACATGGGGCGGGTGAGAGTGCACGATGCAATTGACATCCGGACGCTTGCGATATAGCCAGGAATGAAAGCGATTGGCGGGGTTGGCCATGCCGGCACCCTGCAGGACCTTGAGATCCTCATCAACAAGCAGAAGGTTATCCGTTGTGATTTCGTCGAATCCGAGACCAAGCCTTTGCGTCCAGTAGGTCCCCGGCGTATCCGCCCTTGCTGTTATCTGGCCCGATAAACCGGAGTCATGGCCGAACGCGAACAGAATTCGACACGTTTCGGCGACTGCTTCCTTGGTAGTCCACTGACGTGGGCTTAGATTGGCCTCCATCTGCTCAATAGCTGCCGTTACGATGTCGGCTTTGGCCATCTTCATTGTATCGTTAGACATTTTCGCCTTCTCTAAAAACATGAAAGTCTTATAGACCAGAAACTGGTCGGTTAGCGCATGACGAACAAGTTCTTGGTTTCGGCCCCGGTATTGATCCAGACATTCTTGGTTTCCAGGTACGAATAAATTTGCGCCATTCCGTTCTCACGGCCAATACCAGAATCCTTGTAGCCGCCGAAAGGAACCATGAAACTGAGCGCGCGGTAGGTATTGATCCAGACTGTGCCGGCCTGAATGCGATTCGCCATGCGAAATGCCCGTCCCATATCCTTCGTCCAGACGCCCGCACCCAGGCCGAAACGCGAGTCGTTGGCTATCCTGACCGCATCGTCTTCGTCTTTAAATGTGATGACCGAGAGAATCGGGCCGAAAACCTCTTCCTGCGCGATTCGCATCGTGTTGGTCACTTTGCCGAATATGGTTGGCTCTATGAACCATCCATTGCCGCATTCCGGGCGCGTTGCCGCGACGCCGCCAGCCAGCAGTTCGGCACCATCGTCCTTTGCAACCTCTATATAACTCAGGACTTTTTCATACTGTGGCCGATTGGCGATCGGCCCCATTTGTGTGTCCTTTTCCTGCGGGTTTCCCATTCGGATGGCCTTCGCGCCCGCGACCAGTTTCTCCGTGAATTCCTCATAGATTGACTCCTGCAACAACAGGCGCGAACCTGCAATGCACGTCTGCCCCGCTGCTGAGAAAATCCCCGATAGCGCGCCTTTGACAGCATCTTCCATGTTGGCGTCCGCAAAGACGATATTTGGAGATTTTCCGCCCAGTTCGAGCCCGACCGGCTTCAGGTGCTTGGCGGCTTGTTGGTTGATATGCCTTCCAGTGGCGTCGGAGCCAGTGAACGAGACCTTCCTGACCAGGGGATGCTCCACCAGCGCAGATCCGACATCCGCGCCAAATCCGGTCACGACATTGACCACACCAGGTGGAAAACCCGCCTCTGCAAACAGCTTTGCGAACTCCAGCGTGGAAGCGGAGGCATGTTCCGAAGGCTTTATCACTACGGTACACCCAGCAGCCAAGGCCGCTACTATCTTCCAGGCTGCGAGAAGCAGTGGTGAATTCCAGGCGGTAATCGCGACGACGACTCCCACTGGTTCATACTGGGTGAAATTGAAATACCCTTTTTTGTCCAACGGAACGGTCGCCCCCTGGATCTTGTCCGCCAAACCTCCAAAATAGTAATACCACTGCGCGGTATAACGTATCATCGCCTCTGTTTCCGCGATCAATTTCCCATTGTCATTGACCTCGGTTTCCGCCAGCGTCCTTGCGTCTCGAATAATCAGATCGCCCATGCGATGCAAAAGCGCTCCGCGCTCGGTGTGTGTCAACTGGGACCACGGACCTTCCGAAAACGCGGCAGCTGCGGCTTTTACAGCAACATCTGCGTCCTCAGCGTTGCCTTCCCCAATCTGCGCCCAGACTTCTCCCGTATATGGGTTGTAGCTGTCGATCCACCGGTTCGACGTCGGGTCGACGTATTGCCCATTGATGTACATTTGATAACGGCGCATGCTCAATCCTTCATTCATTGAGGTAAGAAACACATTCACTCGAAGAGAAAAACCCACAGCGTCATTGTGGACTTCATTACGACAACCACCAATGCACCTCCAGTCATAGCAGCTATCTAACCGATGGGATGCGCGCGACGAAACAGGCGAACAGCC
>Ga0180215_1005819_pt1 | contig 10387 bp, 11 predicted proteins | sample eDN3rd37CBELigBY_FD_128871 | JGI IMG/M metagenome (GOLD analysis project Ga0180215, IMG submission 128871) | Enriched backyard soil microbial communities from Emeryville, California, USA - eDNA 3rd pass 37_C BE-Lig BY (version 2) (version 2) | ecosystem: Environmental > Terrestrial > Soil >...
CAGCGCTACCGCGTCGGCACCAACTACAACCAGCTGCCGGTGAACGCGCCGCACGCCGCGCCCGTCAACAACTACTCGCAGGACGGCGCGGCGCGCCACCACTTCAACGCGCCGAGCGCCCCGGTGTACGCGCCGAACTCGTTCGGCGGCCCCGTCGCCGACCCCGCGGTCGCCGGCGAGGGCGGTTGGGAGGCCGACGGCGAGCTCGTCCGCTCCGCCTACACCCTGCGCGCCGAGGACTCCGACTTCGGCCAGGCGGGCACGCTCTACCGCGAGGTGTTCTCCGCCGACGCGAAGGCGCGGTTCCTCGAGACCCTGTCGGGCCAGGCGAACGCGATCACGATCGACGAGATCCGCGAGCGGTTCTTCGGCTACTGGACGAGCGTCGACGCCGACCTCGGCGCCGCGCTGCGGGCCGCCTTCGCGGCAGGCGTGAATGCCGACGCGCCGCAGCAGCCCGAGGCCGACGGCGTCGCCGCGTAGGCGACCCACCGAGACGGCGAAGGCCCGGGTCGCGCCTCAGCGCGCTCGGGCCTTCGCCATCGGAACCTGGGGCCGCAGGGACGCTACGCCTCGACGAGCGCCCGCCGGACCACCGAGGTGAAGAAGCCGAGCCCGTCGACGCCCGACCGCATGGCGGCAGGGGTGTCGGGCCCGAAGCCCGGCTCGACCGCGTGCTCGGGGTGCGGCATGAGGCCGACGACGTTGCCGCGGGCGTTCGTGATGCCCGCGATGTCGCGCAGCGATCCGTTGGGGTTCACGTCGACGTACCGGAACACCACGCGACCCTCGCCCTCGAGCCGGTCGAGCGTCTCGTCGTCGGCGATGAACCCGCCCTCGCCGTTCTTCAGCGGGATGGTGATCTCCTGGCCGACCTCGAACCCGCTGGTCCAGTCGGTCGCCGCGTTCTCGACCCGCAGCACCTGGTCGCGGCAGATGAACGTGGCGTGGTCGTTGCGGATCAGGCCGCCCTCGAGCAGGTGCGCCTCGGTGAGCATCTGGAAGCCGTTGCAGATGCCGAGCACGGGCATGCCGGCGTTCGCGGCATCCACGACCTCGGTCATGATCGGGCTGAGCGACGCGATGGCACCGCAGCGCAGGTAGTCGCCGTAGCTGAACCCGCCGGGAAGGATGAGCGCGTCGACGCCCTCGAGGTCGTGCGAGCCGTGCCAGAGGGCCACGGGCTCGGCGCCCGCGAGGCGGACGGCGCGCTGCGCGTCGCGATCGTCGAGCGAGCCGGGGAAGGTGATGACGCCGATGCGCATGCCGGGCCGCCTCAGTGCGTCTCGCCCGCGGGCGCGACGTAGCCGGTGTCGGCGTGCTCGGCGGCGGCGTGAGCGGCCTCCTCGGCGAGCTCGGCGTTCGACAGCTCGTAGTGGATGCCGACGACGTCCTCGATGACCGAGTTCGAGAGGATCTCCTCGGCGATCTGCTGCACCTGCGCCTTCAGGGCGTCGTCGACGGGCCCGTCGACGATCAGCTCGAAGCGCTTGCCGATGCGCACGCCGGTGAATCCGGGGTGTCCGGTGCGGGCCAGGGCGCCGGCGACGGCCTTCCCCTGGGGGTCGAGCAGTTCGGCCTTGGGCATCACGTCGACGACGATGGTGGGCACCGCGGTTCTCCGTCCGGTGTCGAGGGTGTGGATGCCTCGATTCTATCGGGCCTCGTGTGCCGCCTCGTCCGCTGCCGGCGCGCTCGAGTCCGGCTCAGGTCTGCGCGATCAGCAGGTACGTGAAGTACGCGACATAGGCGCTGACGAAGATCGCGCCCTCGAGCCGGGTCACCAGCCGGTTGGTGATGAAGACCGGGATGCAGGCGATGGTGGCCGCGAGCATCACGGGGATGTCCACGAAGGCGAGCTCGGGCGGCACGGGGATGTCGCCGGCCGGGATGACGCTGGTGACGCCGAGGATGAGCAGGATGTTGTAGACGCTGGATCCGATCAGGTTGCCCACCGCGATGTCGCGCTCGTTCCGGAGGGTGGCGACGATGGCGGTGACGATCTCGGGTGCGCTCGTGCCGATCGCGACCACGGTGAGGCCGATGAACGCGTCGGTGACGCCGAAGAGCCGTGCGAGCTCGACCGCGCCGTCGACGAGCCAGTCGGCCCCGACGGCGATGACCGCGAGGCCCGCCAGCAGCATCGCCGCGTTGACGACGACCTGCCGCGTGGGATGCGTCGAGACCCGCGGTGCGTACTCCCCGTCGAACTCGGCGCGCACGGCGACGCTCTCGCGTCGGGCGTTGCGCACGGTCAACCCGGTGAAGACGACCGCTCCCGCGATGAGGACGACGCCCTCGAGCGTGGTGATCCAGCCGTCGATGCCCATCAGGAACAGGACGAATGCCGACGCGATGATGAACGGCAGGTCGAAGCGGATCGTCTGGCTGTCGAGCGGCAACGGCCGGATCACGGCCACCAGGCCGAGGATGAACAGCAGGTTGAACGTGTTGGTGCCGGCGATGTTGCCGACGGCGAGCGCGCCGTTGCCCTGCAGTGCGGCGTCGATGCCCACGGCGAGCTCGGGGAAGCTCGTGCCGATCGCGACGACCGTGAGCCCGATGATGAGGGGCGGGATTCCGAGTCGGGCGGCGAGCCTGGCGCCGCCACGCACCACCAGTTCTGCTCCTCCGACCACGGCGGCGACGCCGACGAGGAAGAGCAGGGCGGCGGCCATACTCCACCCTATCGGCGCGGAAACGGCCACCCGTCCCGCGGTCGCGTGCTCAGCGGCGAACGGCCCTCACCACGATCGTGACGAGTCCGACGAGCGCCGCGACGGCCGCGGCACCCACGAGCACGGCGACGAGCACGGGGCGCTCACGCGACGTCGTGTCCAGCCACTCGCCCACGTCCTCCATCACGTCGGACGCCGTCGCGCGCGACGCTCGGGCGGCCTCCGCGGCCGAGCTCGACGCCTCCGCGACGGCCTCGGCGCCGCGCTTCGCGGCCTCCGCGGCGGCGTTCTTCATCGCGTCGAGCGTCTCGGCGGTCTGCTGCGCCGCCTGGTCGGCCTCGGCCCTCGCCGCCTCGACGGAGGATCGGGCCGCCGCTTCCGTGTCGGTCCGCAGAGTCTGGTCGTCGCTCACGGTGTTCACTCCTTCGGTCGGGGTCCCGGGGGCGGGGCATGTTCGGTGCCTCCACCCTCGCGGCGCGGCGACGTCGCGTCGAGGGCGTTGACATGCGGCGGCGGCCGTTCTAGCCGGCCGTGGCCTCGCCCGCTGAGCCCGTCGAAGCGGCCGACGCGGACCGGCCCCGTCGACGGACTCGGGGACCACGTCGGGGTCATCCGCCATCGCCGACTGCGGCGAACCCCGATGCGGACCGGCGGGCGGAACGACGAGGATGCGCGCATGAAACCCGTCGCACAGGTCCTCGCCGCCATCGAGGCGCTGACCCTGATCACGGTCGGCCTGCTCGAGTCGTTCTTCTTCCGCAGCCCCGAGCTGTACCCGATCTTCCTCATCGAGCCCGACGAGTACGACGCCGTCGCCCTCTGGACCCGCAACGTGGGCGTCTACAACATGCTCATGGGCGCGGCGATCATCGTCGGCCTGGTGCTCGTGCACCGGGCGCAGGTCGCCGCGGGGCGCGCCATCATCCTCACGATCTGCGCCATGCACCTCGTGCTCGGCGTCTCGCTCGTGGTCACCGCGCCCGAGCTGTGGCTCTCGGCCGTGTTCGAGTTCGGCCTCGCGCTCGCCGTCATCCTCACGATGACGATGGGCGGTCGACGGTCGGCCGAGCGCACGCCGGCCGACGCCGACATGACGGCCTGAGGCATCCAGGCACGCGGCCCCGCGGCATCCGCCCCTCAGGCCAGCCCGGCCCGCTCGGTGAGCACCGCGCGCAGCACGTCGCGCGTGGCGGCCAGCCCGCGATGCACCTCCTCGAAGCTCGTCGAGAGCGGCGAGAGGCCGAGGCGCAGTCCGCCGGGGTCGCGGTAGTCGGGGATGACGTCCTGCTGCCAGAGCCGCGCCGTCACCTCGCGCATCGCGGGATGCTGCAGCGTCACGTGGCCCCCGCGCTCGTCGGGGTCGACGGGGGAGGCGAACGTCACGCCGAGGGGTGCGAGCCACTCGTCGGCGACCGTCATCGCATACGAGGTGAGCGCGACCGACTTCGCCCGGATCGCCGCCATGCCCGCCTCCTCGATCATGGCGAGCGTCTCCTCCATCGCGAGCATGCCGACGATCGGCGGCGTGCCGCTGATGAAGCGGCGGATGCCTCGGGCCGGCCGGTACTCGGGCCCCATCGCGAACACGTCGGCGGTGCCCATCCACCCCTGGATGGGCTGCGCGAGCACGTCCTGCAGGTCGTCGCGCACGTAGGCGAACGCGGGGGAGCCCGGGCCGCCGTTGAGGTACTTGTACGTGCAGCCGACGGCGAGGTCGAAGCCCCAGTGGTCGGCCCGCACGGGCACCGACCCGGCCGAGTGGCAGAGGTCCCAGAGCACGAGGGCACCGGCGTCGTGCGCGATGCGCGTGAGCTCCTCGGCGTCGGCGAGGTACGCCGAGCGGTACGCGACGTGGGAGAGCACGACGAGGGCGGTGTCGGGACCGACCGCCTCGGCGAGGTGCTCGGGCGTCACGCCCGACGAGGTGTCGACCTCGATCCAGCGCAGCCGCATCCCGCACTCGCGGGCGATCCCGTCGAGCACGTACCGGTCGGTGGGGAAGTTGTCGCTGTCGACCACGATCTCGCGGCGGCCGGGGTCGCGGGCGAGCTGGGCGTCGACGGCGGCGCGCGCGAGCTTGTAGAGCAGCACCGTCGTGGAGTCGCCGATCACCGTCTGCCCGGCCTTCGCCTCGATCACGGCGCGGCCGATGCGGTCGCCGATCTCGAACGGCAGCTGCATCCACGCTTCGTCCCACCCGCGGATGAGCCGCCCGCCCCAGTCCTCCCGCAGGAAGCGGTCCATGCGCTCGAGTGCCGACACCGGCGGACGCCCGAGGGAATTGCCGTCGAAGTACACGAGGTCGGTGTCGGCGCCGACGAAGCGCTTGCGGTAGTGCGCGAGTCCGTCGGCGCGGTCCATGCGCCGGGCGTAGGCGAGATGCGGGTCGAGGGTCACAGGGCCTCCAGCTCTTCCGTGGGCACGACGCACGCGGTCGCGAGCCACGCGGGCAGGTCGTCGAGGGTGTCGGGCACGGCGCCCGGCACGAACGTCATGATGCCCTCGGCCGACGTCGCGCGCGGCCAGGGGTCGGTCATCGCGGCGAGCAGGGTCGGCGCGTCGAGTCCGGCCCCGACGAGCAGGGCGAGCTCGTCGGCGTTCACGCCGAGCGGCTGGTCGCCGTTGCCGAGGTCGGTGCCGTAGAGCACCCGCCCGCCCGCGTCGAGGAAGCGGCGCAGGTTGTCGGCGGCGCGCTCGGCGTCGGGCGTGACGCTGCCGTACCCGGTCACGAAGAGCGTCGAGATCCAGCGCTGGCCCAGCTCGACCGCACGGGCGATGAGCCCGTCATCGACGCGCTCGGTGAACGGGGTGTGCGCGAGCGCGTCGACGCCCGCCTCGATGGCGAGCCGGGTCATCCCGTCGCCCTCGACGTGGGCGACCACGGGCAGACCCCGCTCGTGGGCGGCCCGCACGATCGCGTCGAGCGTCGACCGGTCGAACACCGGCCCGGCGTCGGCGTTGAGCGCGACCTTGATGACGGATGCCCCGAACGCCTGCTGCTCGCTCACGGCCGTCTCCGCGGCCCGCGGCAGCGCTCCGCGGCCGGCGCCGTCCTCGGCGGCGAGCTCGGTCGCGCATCCGGGCGCCGCCCACGGGCGCCCGACCGGATAGCCGCCGGGCGCCGTGAGGAAGGTGCCCGCGAAGTCCGCGCGCGGCAGGCCGTCGCGGTGCCGCCGGGCGGCGACGAGGTCGAGCGGCGCGCCGAGGTCGACGAGGCCCGCGATCCCGGTGTCGGCCAGTGCGTCGGGGCCGATGAGCATGAGGTGCACGTGGTGGTCGACGAGGGGCGGCAGCATCGTGCCCACCTCGCCGGGGTGGTCGCCGTTGAGGGATCGGCGCACCGGCACCGCGAGCGGGCCGAGGTCGATCGTCGCGACGGGGGCGGTGAACGGGTCCGCGGGGAGGTCGCTCATCGGCTCACCCCGGGATCTCGGTGCGCACGGCGTAGAGCTCGGGGAAGAACGTGAGCTCGAGCGCGCGCCTGAGGAACGGTGCGCCACTGGACCCGCCGGTGCCGGGCTTCGAGCCGATGATGCGCTCGACGGTCTTCAGGTGGCGGAACCGCCAGAGCTGGAAGTTGTCCTCGAGGTCGACGAGCTCCTCGCAGGTCTCGTAGGCGGCCCAGTGCGCGTCGGGGTCCGCGTAGATCGCCGCGAACACCGGCACGAGGTCGGCGTGGAACGTCCAGGCGAGGGTCACGTCGCGCTCGAGCACGTCGGCCGGGATCGGGTACCCCTGGCGTGCGAGCAGCCGCAGGAACTCGTCGTAGAGGCTCGGGGACTCGAGGGCGTGGCGCAGGATCGCGGTCGCCGCGGCATCCGACTCGAAGACCTGCATCATCTTCGCGTTCTTGTTGCCGAGCACGAACTCGACGGCGCGGTACTGGTACGACTGGAAGCCGCTCGCGTTGCCCAGCACGCCGCGGAACTGCGCGTACTCGGTGGGCGTGAGCGTCGCGAGCACCGACCACTGCTCGGTGAGCGTCTTCTGGATGTGCTTCACCCGCGCGATGCACTTCAGCGCCGGGGCGAGCTCGTCGGCGCGCATGAGCTCGCACGCCGTCTCGAGCTCGTGCAGCACCAGCTTCAGCCAGAGCTCGGTGGTCTGGTGCTGGATGATGAACAGCAGCTCGTCGTGGTGCTCGGGCCTCGAGATCGGTCGCTGCGCGGCGAGCAGCGTGTCGAGGTCGAGGTAGCCGCCGTAGCTCATGCGGTCGCTGAAGTCGGTGACGACGGATGCCTCGATGCGGCGGGTGTTCGCGGCCACGGGCTGCTCGTCTTCGAGGGGTTGGGGCACGTGATCAGCCTAACCCGCGGCGCCTCGGCCGGGCCGGACGCGGCGGGCGCCCCCCGCCCGGACCAGCCGGGCCATGCTGCCCGCCGCGCCGTCTCCCTCTCCCCCGAGAGGGCCGTCGCAGCCGGTTCGATGAAACGGAGGCGACTCTCCGAATGATAGCCGAGTTCGGGCGTACAGTGAACTCGTGAATCCGAACGCATCGCCGCGTCGCGATGCACGGCGCAACCACGAGCGCCTCCTCGCCGAGGCGAGGGTGCTCTTCGGGGAACGCGGCATCGACGCCCCACTCGACGAGCTCGCGACCCGCGCCGGGGTGGGCGCGGGCACGGTGTACCGTCACTTCCCGACGCGTGATGCGCTCATCCGCGAGCTCTACGACACCGCCGTCGGCGACCTGCACGACTTCGCCCCCGAGATCGTCGGCGCCGAGACCGGGTGGCGTGCCATCGAGCTCTGGCTCGAGCGCCTCGGCGCCTGGGTCGCGGAGTCGCCCTACCTGCCCGCCGTCATGCGCCGGGTCGCGGAGCTCGATCCCGACTACAAGCCCGGCGCCGAGTTCGCGGACTCGATGGAGTCGATCGTCGCGCGCGCGAAGGCCGAGGGCTCCCTGCGCGACGACGTGACGCCGGTCGACCTCGGCGTGCTCGTCGACATGCTCGGATCGATCGGGCAGTACGGCGGTGCGTACCTGCCGTACTGGCGCCGCCAGCTCACGATCGTGCTCGATGGGCTGCGCGCCCGTCCCGACCTCACCCCGCTGCCGGGTGCGGGGCAGTCGTTCGACGCGTTCCACGACATGTCGCACGCCAAGGCGCCCCGCTGATCTCACCCCTGGTCGTCGAGTAGCGACGCCGAAGGCGACGCGTGTCGAGACGCAGCACGGAGAGGGATCTCGATCCGCGTCCGGCTGCGCCGGGCGCTACTCGATCACCGGTCCCACGCCGCGCGCACCTCGACGTCGCGGTAGTACCGGATCATGCCGTCGAGATCGGCGACGCGCAGGGTCACCGCGCCCATGCCGGTGTCGGGGCGAGCAGGCCGCCCGACGGGAGGTCGTCGTCCGTGGTCACGGCTCGCCTCGCATCCCCTGGCTCAGCGTCCGAGCGTCAGCCGGTCGAGCAGCGCCCGGTAGCGCTCGGCGGTCCGCTCGACGATCTCCTGCGGCAGCCTGGGCGGCGCCTCGAACGCGGCCTGGTCCCAGTTCGCGGCGAGCCAGTCGCGCACGATCTGCTTGTCGAAGCTCGCCATGCGCTGCTCGGGCGTCGCCGCGGTCGCGTAGGTCTCCGCGTCCCAGTAGCGGCTCGAGTCGCTGGTGAGCACCTCGTCGGCGAGCGTGACGATCCCCGTGTCGCGGTCGGCGCCGAACTCGAACTTCGTGTCGGCGAGGATGAGCCCGCGCCGCTCGGCGATGACCGAGGCGTGCTCGAACGTCTCGACCGAGATCGAGCGGAGTTGCGCCGCGACGGTCTCGCCGACGAGCTCGACGGTGCGCTCGTAGGTGATGTTCTCGTCGTGCTCGCCGAGCGGCGCCTTCCACGCCGGAGTGTAGATCGGCTCGGGCAGGCGATCGCCGTTCTGCAGGCCCTCGGGCAGCGGCACGCCGCCGATCGCGCCGGTCGCCTGGTACTCCTTGAACCCGCCCCCGGTGAGGTAGCCGCGCACGACGCACTCGATGGGGAACATGTCGAGCGTGCGGCACAGGGTGGCCCGCTCGGCGACCTCGGCCGGGACGGGCGGCACGTCGAGCCGGTCGTCCTCGGCGTAGGCGAGGTGGTTGGGCACGTCGGGCAGCTGGTCGAACCACCAGCGCGTGAGCGCCGTGAGCATGGCGCCCTTGCCGGGGATCGCCGGTTCGAGCACTCGGTCGTAGGCGCTCACGCGGTCGCTCGCGACGACGAGCACCACGCGCGAGAGCTGCAGCGGGTCGCCCGTCCAGGTGTCGTCGTCGTGGAGCGTCGCGCTCGGCACGTACAGGTCGCGCACCTTGCCCGAGTAGACGTGGGTCCAGCCGGGCAGCTCACCCGTTCCGGTCATGTGTCCGTGCTCCTCACTCCGCGCCGGGCGCGGCGATCACTCCGCGACGCGTGCCGCGATGTCGGTGCGGTACTGCCCGCCCTCGAGGCGCAGTCGCCCGAGCGCCTCGTAGGCGCGGCCGCGCGCCTCGGCGAAGTCCGATCCGACGGCGACGACGTTGAGCACGCGGCCGCCGGTCGCGACGAGCGGGGCCTCTTCGCCGTCGGCAGCGGGGGTGCCGTGGGCCGTGGCCGCGTGCGCGAGGTGCACCCCGGGCACGGATGCCGCGGCGTCGACGCCCTCGATGACCCGGCCGGTGACGGGGGCCTCGGGATACCCCTCGCTCGCGAGCACGACCGTGACCGCGGCATCCGGCCGGAACTCGGGACGCGGCAGCGCGGCCAGGCCGCCCGTCGCGGCGGCGGAGAGCAGGCCCGACAGCGGCGTGGCCAGGCGCGGCAGCACGACCTGCGTCTCGGGGTCGCCGAACCGCGCGTTGAACTCGATGACGCGGATGCCCTTGGGCGTGAGGATGAGCCCGGCGTAGAGCAGGCCGATGAACGGCGTCTGCTCCTCGGCGAGCCGACGCACCGTCGGCAGCGCGATGGTCTCGATCACCTCGTCGACGAACGCCTGCTCGCTGCCGAAGCCGTCGGCGAGCCACGGCAGCGGCGAGTACGCGCCCATGCCGCCGGTGTTCGGCCCCGCGTCGCCGTCCTGCAGGCGCTTGTAGTCCTGCGCGGGCGAGAGCGGCAGCACGTGCATGCCGTCGGAGAGCAGGAACAGCGAGACCTCCTGGCCGTCGAGGAACTCCTCGACGAGCACCGGGCCCTGCTGCAGGTAGTGCGTGGCGTGTGCGAGCGCGGCGTCGCGGTCGCCGGTGACGAGCACGCCCTTGCCGGCGGCGAGGCCGTCGGCCTTCACGACGTAGGGCGCGCCGAACTCGTCGAGCGTCGCCTCGACCTCGGCGAGCGTGTCGGCGAGCGTCGCCCGGCCGGTGGGCACGCCGGCCGCCTCCATGACGCGCTTCGCGAACGTCTTCGAGCCCTCGAGCTGCGCGGCCGCCTTGCCCGGGCCGAACACCGCGATGCCGCGCGTGCGCAGGGCGTCGGCGACGCCCGCGACGAGGGGTGCCTCGGGGCCCACGACGACCAGCTCGATGTCGTTGTCGATGGCGTAGTCGGTGACCACGACGGGGTCGGTCGGGTCGAGGGCGATCGTGGTCACGCTGCCGCGCGATTCCGAGGCCGGGGATGCCGCGATGCCGGCGTTGCCGGGGGCGGCGATGATCTCGTGGCCGGCCTCCTCGTCGAGGAGCGCGAGGATGATGGCGTGCTCGCGCGCGCCCGAGCCGAGGACGAGGATTCTCACCGGATCAGGCTACCGGATCGGCCCTCCCG
>Ga0180215_1005821_pt1 | contig 10386 bp, 5 predicted proteins | sample eDN3rd37CBELigBY_FD_128871 | JGI IMG/M metagenome (GOLD analysis project Ga0180215, IMG submission 128871) | Enriched backyard soil microbial communities from Emeryville, California, USA - eDNA 3rd pass 37_C BE-Lig BY (version 2) (version 2) | ecosystem: Environmental > Terrestrial > Soil >...
GAATACGATCGCCAGCAACGGGCGGCAGATCCTCAGCGAGCTCGGTGCGCACGGCGATCCTGTTCTGCCGGAAGTCGTTGGACAGAAGCGCGACCACTTCCCGCGCAGCGTCGTTGAGATCGAGGGGATCGAGCGTGAGCTCACGCTTGCCGAACAGCGACCGCAGCCGGGTGACGACATCTGCCGCACGGTTGCCATCCCGGATCGTGCGGCGGGCCGTCCTGCGCGCACCGTCGACGTTGGGAGGGTCTGCATCGAGCATTCGCAGGCATGCACCGGCGTTGGTGATGATTCCCGCGAGCGGCTGGTTGACTTCATGCGCGATTGACGCCGTCAGGGCGCTCAGCGCGGCGATTCTGGATACATGCGCGAGCTCGGTGCTCGCCCTCGTCAGCGCCTCCTGAGCAAGCCTGCGTTCGGTGAGATCCAGAACGTACGCCACTCCGCGGTTGCCTGTTTCCTCAAAGGCCGCCGCGCCTATCAGCACGGGGACACGGCTGCCGTCCTTGCGGAAATACTCCTTTTCGAACGGCTGCAGCGTTCCGTTGACCTTGAGCTGCGGCATCCAGTGCCGCTCGTCCCTGTCCCGCCATTCCGGTGGAGTGAGGTCGTTCCAGTTGAGGCGACCGGCAATGAGATCCTCCCGGCCGTATCCCACCGTGGCGAGGAACGCATCGTTCGCATCGAGAATGCGACCCTCGAACTCGAAGATGACGATCCCGATGACGTTGGCGTCGACCAGTCGCCGGATCCGCGCTTCGCGCTCCGCGAGGTCGCGATACAGGCGCGTATTCTCCAGCGAAGTGGCACCTTGGGACGCCAGCAGCTTCAGCACGGCGAGGCATTCAGGGGCGAACACGTGGGACGCGCGGTTGTTCTCCAGGAACAGCAACCCGATGAGCTTTCCCTGATTCGACAGTGGCAGGCAGAGCACCGAGCGGACATGGCTGCCGATGTACGGATCCGCCGAGAAGGGGTTCGGGACGGCGGCATCGTCGAGGATCACACTTTCCTGCGTGTGCACGACATAGCGAAGGATGGTTTGTGGGAGTCGAGCTGCGCCAACCGCCTCGTCGCATAGCTGAACGACAACGGCGTCCCCCGTGGTGGTTGCCTCGGCCGCGACGCGCTGCTCGGCATCCCGGGTGAGTATGAGAACAGCCCGTTCGGCGCCGGCATGCTCGATGGCCGTTCGCATCAGTGTGTCGAGCAGCTTGTCGAGGACCATCTCGCGCGAGATCGCCTGCGAGATCTTGATGACCGTGGCAACGTCGAGCTGCTGAAGGGACGCCCCGATGGTACGCGTCTGAATGGCGGCGCCCTCCTCCGTCCTCAGGTGGGGATAGAGTCGATCGAGCTGCCTGACCTTGCCTTCGGCTCCCCAGCGCAGATAGCAGTATCGGGCGCTTCTCAGATAGGCGCGGGAGATCGTCTCGAAGCCGCGCGCCGCGTGGAACCGCGCCGCGAGCTCATTGGCCAACGCCTCGCCATGGATGAATCGGTTTTCGCGTGCAGACCGGACAGCGCCCTCATACAGGCGCTCGGCATCGAGCTCCCGGCCTTCGATGCGGGCGATCTCCGCACCGACCAGCGCGGCCCGGTCCGCGAAGTTCGCCGGGCAGTGCCCGGCCCACTCCAGGAGCTGCCGGTGATGCGCGATCAATTGCCGCAAATGCGCCCGACTTGCCTCGGAGCCCGAGGAATCGCAACACGCCGCATGGCTCAGCGCGCCGTAGAAATGGGCTTCGGCCGTTTCGAAGAACGAGGGCGATGTCCACAGAAGCCGTTGCGCATGGAGTGACGCATCGACCGCTGCCGCAGCATCACCCGCAAGGAAGCGGGCCTGCATCTTCCGGATCCAGTACCAGCACGCCGCGATCGCCAGCACCGGATCCGCCGATAGCCGGCGTTCGACTTCGTTTTCATCGAAGCGAGCGTCGTCGAAGGAGCCGAACACGTTCGTGAGGCCGCGGAGTGTGCGGATGAGCGCAAGCTGGGAGGCGATGATGTCGACCACGAGGCCGAAGCGGGCATTCTCGGCGAACCTCGAACCTTGTTCGGCTTCACGATGGACGTCTGCGAGCGGCTCCCCCGCCGCGAGCAGGATGGTGACCAGGTTGTTGCAACTGTAGGCACCGAACGTGAGGTCGCCGATAGCGTTGGCGGTCTCGAAGGCGCGCCGGATCAGATCGCGGCCGGCCGTCACATGCCGCGTCCAGGGCATGATGAGGGCGCCGAAGCACATGTAGGTGCGGGCTTTGAATCGCGCGAGGCCACGCCGCTCGACGAGATCGTAGCCCAGTTGCCCGAAGCGAAAACCGGCAGCGTAGTTGCCGAAACGAGCCCCCGCGATCTGGCCAAGCCAGGTATAGGCGTAGCAGGACGCGTCGGAATTGCCGAGTGACAGGCTCAGATTGACCATCCGGCAAATGACCAGGGTGTGCAGGTTCGCATCAGTGAACAGCGCGGGCGATACGACCTTGTTGAGCACATCGAGCGTGGCGAGCGCAACGGCATCGCTCATCAGCGGCAGATCGATGAGCGCTTCGGTCGCGCGGTTCGCAAGCAGGACCTCCGTACGCTCGTACTCCCGCCTGGCCTCCTCTTCGTCAGGATGGGCGTTCCACTCGATACCCACGTGGCGCAGATACGAGAGGCAGACGTCGACCGCCCGATCGCTGCGATCCAGGGTGGTGTAGAGGTCGATGCGCAGCCCTGCAACCGCTGCCTGGTCGAGCGGATCTGCAGCTCGAGATGCAAGGTCGGTCAGGCCGGCCTCGGCGGCTGCGAGCTGCCCCGTCAGGAACTCGCATTCGGATTTCTGCAGCTGCAGGGCGAGCATGAGATCGGGACGGCGACTCCAGCCCTCACCCGACAGGAGCGACACGCCGGAAACGAGGTAGCGCAGCGCCGAGACATAGGCTGTAGAGGTCTTGGCGCGCTCGCCCGCGAGCAGGTTGAGCGCGGCCAGCCGCTCCTTCTCGTCGGGCGATGAAATGTGGGCTGCGGCCCGGTTGAGTTGATTGACGATCTCGAAGATCGCTCCGTCGCGCGTTTCCGCAGATAAGCGGCTCTCGAGCAGCCTGCCGATCTTCAGATGCGCCCGGACCCGCCGCTCTTCGGCGATCTGCGAATAGGCGGCCTCCTGAACCCGATCGTGAAGAAAACGATAGGAATCCGGCGTGGCGAGCACGAGACCGTTAGATACCGCGTCCTTCAAATCCCTCTGCAGACGCTCGGTCGAACATCCCCGGATCATTGCCAGAAGCGCGGGTTCCGCGCTGCCGCCCAGGCATGCGAACTCCTGAAGCGTTTCCTGGGTAGCCGGCGGCAGTCGATTGAGCTTGTCGATGACCAGATCCGCAACGTTGTCGGTGAATCCCTTTGCATGGATGCGGGTGAGGTCCCACGACCAGCGCGAAGCGCCATGATCGAATGCGAGCAGGTGCTCCTCGACCATCGCCAGCAGGAACTGGACGACGAAGAAGGGGTTGCCGGCCGTCTTCTCGTGCACGAGCTGCGCCAGCGGCGCCGCGCCTTCCAGATCGCAGGAAAGCGAATCCGCGATGAGACGACCGACATCCTCCAGCCCCAATGGGGAAAGCGCGATCTCTTCCACGTGCGCACCTGCGCCACGAATCGCCTCAAGCGTGCGCATCAACGGGTGCGCTGGAGTGACTTCGTTGTCGCGGAAGGCGCCGATCAACATGAAGTGCCGTATCTGGTTCTGACTCAGCAAACCTCCCAGAAGATCGAGTGTGGCAACATCCAGCCATTGCAGATCGTCTATGAAAAGGACGAGCGGTTGCTCAGCTCCCACGAAAACAGCCAGGAAGCGTTGGAACACCACGTGAAAGCGTCCCTGCGCATCCTGCGGCGGCAACTCCGGGACCGGTGGCTGCTCGCCGATCAAGAGGGTCAGCTCTGGAATGAGGTCCGTCATGAGTCGGGCGTTTGGACCCAATGCCTCATGCAACAGCCGGCGCCAGTGCTCCAGCTCGTCTTCGCTCTTTGCGAGCAGCGGACGGACGACGCTTCCGAACGCCTGCGCCAGGGTGGCGTACGGAATATCGCGCTTGTACTGATCGAACTTGCCTGCACCGAAAACTGCACGATCCCCCAGCGTCCGGCGAAAATCATTTACGACGCAGGACTTGCCCATGCCGGAATAGCCGGAGACAAGCACGAGCGCCGGCGTACCGTCCTTCACCGTGCGCTCGAATGCGGCAATGAGAATTTCCCGCTCATGCGTACGCCCGTACAGTGTGTCGGGAATCGTTAGCCGATCGCGCGCGTCGTACGCGCCCGGAACGAAATCGGCGATAGACCCCTCGGCCTCCAGCTGCGCAAGGCACCGCCGAAGATCGCGCTCAAGGCCAGCTGCAGTCTGGTAGCGGTCGTCGGGGGACTTGGAGAGCAGCTTCATGACAATCGCCGAGAGGGCCGGCGGAATGTCCTCCGCGCGTTCCGACAGAGGCGAGGGCTGCCGGGCAATGTGTGCGTGCACCCATTCCATCGGCTCGACAGCCGTAAACGGAAGTGTGCCTGTCAGCATTTCGTAAAACGTGACCCCCAAGGCATAGAGGTCCGAGCGTGCGTCGACCGGGCGCTTCATGCGGCCGGTCTGCTCGGGCGCCATGTAGGCGAGCGTTCCCGCGAGGGTCTCCGGCGGGCCGGTACGCTCGTGATCGCACGACATGCGGGATGCGATTCCGAACCCCGTGAGCCAGACGCGTCGGGCGGCCTCGTCGATCAGGACATTCGCTGGCTTGATGTCCTTGTGTACGATGCCGCGCCGGTGCATTTCGCCAACCGCGAACGCAAGGCGGACGCCGAGTCGCAGGAAGAGACGAAGATCGACGGGCCCGGCACCAGCCATCGCGTGGGGGGACGTGTGGCTGAGGGGCGGCGCTGCCAGAAGCCTGCACGGCGCCTGTCTCACCGGATCTTCGAGCATCAAAGCGACGTGGCCCTGATACTCGCCCAGCGCGAGCGGCCTCAGCGCCCAGGTTGTATCGAGCTCATTTCGAAGGGCGAACTCATGTTCCAGCATCCGGACGCGCTCGGGCTCGGGGCGTTCGGATGCACAAGTGGACACAAAGACAGATGGCGGCTCCAGACTCCCCCCCGGCACCCGCAAGCCACGCCACAGGAGGCATTCGTCGGCCCGATAAAAAACCTCCAGGGTGTACTGCGTGAGATCCATGCGGCTTCAGGGTGTCGGGAGTCGCACTCTACCAGTCCAAATGCGCAGAATGACGAGCGCGGACCGATACCAAGGTATCGGTCTACTGTGCTCATCGCGTGCCGGAGCGGCAGCGAACCGTCGCGGCTCGAACGAAGATGCCGATCCACTTTGAGCCGCGCAGTGGACATCCCGGCGGTCCGGGGAAGGAACACCGGGGGCGCTGACGTTCCTTTCCCAGCGCTTGGGAAGCAAAGGGTTATTGCCACAATCCCACGCCTCCAGCAAAGTTGGGCATCGCTCCGCCGCCTCGTTACCGAGTCCAATGCTGACCCAGCGCTCCCAATCGCTCAGCCACCGCGAACGCCTTGACCTCGTGGCTGGGGACCTGCTGAACAACGCCGTGGTAATCCTGCGAGCGCAGGAGCAGGTGTAGCGAGACGCCCTCATCATGAACGCACCTGTGGGAAATTCGCAGATCGCGGGAGCGCAGCCGGGCATCGACGATATTTCCGTATTCGTGGCGCAATCGGCCGCCTGGACTGGCGATGTGGCTGAGGTTTTCCAGCAGTTGAGCGAAGCGCTGTCCACTCTCCTGAACCTCGATTTTGTCTTCCTCCACCTGGTCGACGGCGCCGGACCGCTCCCGAGGCAGTTCAGCCGGACTCGCTCCGGATTTCAGACCCCAGAGGCCGCGACGATCGGCACGCATCTCCATCGGTTGCTTGGTGAAGACGCTCGTGCCTGGCCCGCCTCCTCGCGACAGCGCTTCCTGGATAACGATCTTTCGTTATCGGTCGTCCGCATTGGCCGCGCGGACGTCGATTGCGCTGTGCTCGTCGCGGGATCCATCCGTCCGGGGTTTCCGGAAAAGACGGAGAAACTGCTGCTTCAGTTGGCGGGCAATCAGGCGCTCTCGGCCTTGCAGCGGGAGCAGCTCCAGCGCGCTAACCCGCCGGCCGACAGCTCCCTCATGGGCGGGTTTCCCGGCTTCATGGCCGTGCTCGCGCCAGACGGCCGCATCGAACGCGTGAACCGTGAAATCGAGGAATACTGCGGGCAAACGATCGACGAGCTGCAGGACTGGGGAACCAACGGCACAGTTCACCCGGACGACCTGCCGCACGTCGCGGAGATCTTCACCCGGTCGATCGCCTCCGGCACACCCTACGAGATCGAACAGCGGCTACGCCGATTCGACGGCGAATACCGATGGTTCGGCAACCGCGGCCGACCGGTGCGCGACGAGTCCGGACACATCATCGCCTGGCACGTCCTGCTGACCGACATAGATGATCGCAAGCGTGCCGAACGGGCACTTGCGGCCAACGAGCGCAACCTCAAACTGACGATCGACAGCATCCCTGCGCTCGTGTGGTCGGCTCGGGCCGATGGGACAGGAGACTTCTTCAACAAGCACTACCTCGACTACATCGGGCTCTCCCGGGACGATATTCGTGATTGGGACTGGAAGCGGGTCATCCATCCCGACGATCAGCAGGTCATCGCAAATGCCTGGCAAGACCTCGGAGCTGCGGGTGTGGCGGGCGAAGTGGAAGCGCGCGTTCGGCGTCACGACGGAACGTATCGATGGTTCCTGTTTCGGGCCCACCCGCTTCGCGACGAGAACGGCAAAGTCATCAAGTGGTATGGCGTCAATGTGGATATCGAGGAGCAGAAGCGCGCCGCCGCGATGCTTGCCGGCGAGAAGCAGCTGCTGGAATGGATCGCCTCGGGCCAACCGTTGCGCGATGTCCTCTACACCTTGTGTACCGTCGTGGAAACCGCGTCGCCAGGGTGCCATTGCGCGCTTCGAACCATCAATCCCGTCGGAACGAATTTCGAGTACGGGGTGGCGCCCTCGCTTCCCGGAAGTTTTACGGACTCGATTGCGGGCGGCAGCGTTCGCGCTGACGCGTCGCCTTGGGGGGTGGCGGCCGATCAGAAGATCCCGGTGTTCGTGCACGATGTGACGAGGGATCCTCGCTGCAACGGCATGCCCGGCCAGGACGCGCTCCGGGCGCAGGAACTCAAATCGATGTGGTGCACGCCGATTGCCTCGAAGTCCGGCAAGGCTCTTGGCGTGCTTTGCGTCTTCCATCGCGAGCTCTCGAGTCCGGACGCTGAACGCCAGGACCTCATGGGGCGAGCTGCCCACATTGCGAGTATCGCGATCGAGCGGCTGCGCGCGGAGGAGGAGTTGCGGCGAAGGGAGTACCTGCTCGCGACCGCCGAGCGAATCAGCGAGACCGGGTCATTCGTGTGGGATCTGGATGCGGACGAGGTCGTGCTCTCTGAACAGCATCGAAGCCTGTACGAGATCGACGAGCACATTGCCCGTCCCAACCTTCGAGCCTGGGTCCATCCCGATGACCTGCCGCTGGTCGACAGCAAGATAGCCCGCGTCATGAGGGGCGAAAATTGCCCCGAGAACGTGGAGCGGTTGCTGATGCCGGACGGGCGGATCAAGTACATCAGCACCGCATTCCGGGTGTTCAAGCATCCGGACGGCCGCCGGGAATGCATCGGTGTCGCGCAGGACATCACGCGACGGCGACTTGCCGAGGACGCCCTCGACCGCCTCCGTTCAGAGCTCGCCCACCTGAGCCGCGTGATGAGCCTGGGCGAGCTGGCGGCATCCATCGCTCACGAAGTGAATCAACCCGTATCCGGAATCCTTACGAACGCGAGCACGTGTCTCCTCATGCTCGGGGCGGACCCACCCGACATTGAGGGTGCCCTCAAGACGGCGCAGCGTACGATTCGGGACGGCAACCGCGCGGCAGAAGTCCTCCGGCGCCTGCGCGGACTTTTCCGCAAGCAGGAATTCGTCAGCGAACCGCTTAACCTCAACGAAGCTGCGCAAGAGGTCATTGCGATCTGCTCGCACGACCTGCAACGGCGTCGCATCGCGCTGAGCGTCAACCTCGATCAGACGTTGCCCCTTGTTGTCGGAGATCGGATCCAGCTACAGCAGGTTGTACTCAACCTCGTATTGAACGCGGCGGACGCGATCAGCGGCACCGATCGTCAGCCACGCCAGATTTGCGTTGAAACGACCCAATGCAGACCGGGCATCGCCGAGCTCAGGGTTCGCGATACAGGAACCGGCGTCACCGCGGGCGATTTCGGCAAGCTTTTCGAAGCGTTCTATACCACCAAGCCCAATGGCATGGGCATCGGCCTGTCAGTCAGCAAGTCGATTCTCGAACGCCATGGCGGCAAGATCTGGGCGCAGCCTAACGAGGGACCCGGGTCGACTTTCGGCTTCTCCATTCCCCTTGCGCCTTCGGCGAGCTTGGCTGACCTATCGCAGCGACTGAACGTGTAACTCACCACTGAGCGCGGGTCGGCGGATCGTCCGCGCGACCCGCGCTGGCTCATCAGAACGTCCCGGCGCGCTCCTCTCGTCAGTAACTCGATCAGCTTTCGCCGATACCATCGTGCAATCGCTTCTGAAGCGCTTGCCTGGTGTGATACGGCCACCTTCTTCGGAGTTACACCGATGAGCATCCAGGTTCTCGCGGGAATTCTCATTGCAGCGGCCCTCGTTGCTGGAGCCTTGTGCGCTGAAGTTGCGCCACTGCGAATCCGCACGCGACTGTTACGCAGCCCCTTGAGCGCCCGGCGAGCACGGCTGGACAGGTCCGAAGATCGAAGCTGACGATTGCTGTCACGCCCCTCCTCACCCAGGATTGCACTCGACCCCCACTCCCCCTCAAGTGAGTGCGTCGAGGAGGGGCGTCTTTTCAACGTTCCACTCACGAGGAGCATGCAATGAACGCTGCGACAAATGCCCTTGATGCGCGACCCGTTTATCTGAAGCCGCCAATCGGCGACATGATGCTCGAGGTGATCGTCATCCCGGTGTCAGACGTGGATCGCGCCAAGGATTTCTACTCCAATCTGGGGTGGCGACTCGACCTGGACTTCGCTGCGGGCGATACCTATCGCGTAGTTCAGTTCACGCCTTCCGGCTCGTCGTGCTCGATCATGTTCGGCACCGGAATCACGGCGGCTGAGCCGGGTTCTGCACAGAACCTGCACCTGATCGTGTCGGATGTGGAGGCTACGCGCGCCAGGCTGCGTGATCGCGGCATCGAGGTCAGCGAGCCCTTCTACGATGCTGGCGGAGTGTTCCACCACGCCAACGGGGACTGCCGGGTCGATGGCCCGCATCCCAAGAGGCAAAGCTACGGGACGTATGCGTCTTTCAAGGATCCCGATGGGAATGGCTGGTTCTTCCAGGAAGTCACGGCCCGTTTGCCCGGACATGACGCGCCGCTGCCGAGATGAGACATCCTGAGGAGCCGACATGACACGACAGTTTCGCTCGGTGGATCTTGAGGATGCCCGCCGGATCATTGCGGCAGGTGAACGCAGGGCGCTGGAGCTTCGAATTCCTTACAACATCGCCGTTGTCGATGCGGGCGGCGGGTTGGTTGCGCACGTACGGATGGACGGCGCCTGGCTCGGCAGCGTCGACATCGCTATCAACAAGGCGTGGACCGCACGCGCGTTCGACATGTCCACGGAAGATCTCGCCAGGCTCACGCAGAGCGGCGCGCCGGGGTTCGGCCTGAACACCACCAACAATTCCAGGGTCGTGATCTTCGGGGGCGGCATTCCGATCCGCGACAACGAAGCTGTGATCGGCGCGGTGGGGGCGAGTGGCGGCAGTGTTGATGAGGACGTTATCGTCGCGCGGGCGGCGCTAGCCGGTTTCGCGGATCACGATTAGCCCCGCATGGATTGGCCATCACTCGAGAGTGGTCCAGACTGAAACACGATATTCCCCGGTACGATCAGCGTGACGAGGGTTCCCGCGCCCGCACTGCTCGTCAGCGTGAGCTTCCCCCCGATGCGCTCAGCTCGCTCGCGCATTCCGCGAAGCCCGAAATGCCCCTCCCTTCCTTTCTCCAGCACCGCGGCATCGATGCCGTCTCCGTCATCGCTGATGTGCAGCTTGAGGTCGGGGCCGTACTCGAGCAGCACTTCGATACGCCTGGCGTGGGAGTGCACGCAGGCATTGCGAATAGCCTCGTAACCGATTCGATACACCTCATCGCGCACAACCGGATGCATCTCTCGTGCGGAGCCAGCGACGGTGAGCGACACCTCGGCGCCCGAGTCGTCCCGACTTTCATCGATTGCCCGCCGAAGCGCGCCGGCCAGGTCGTTGCGTTCTATCGTCGAGACAC
>Ga0180215_1005822_pt1 | contig 10385 bp, 14 predicted proteins | sample eDN3rd37CBELigBY_FD_128871 | JGI IMG/M metagenome (GOLD analysis project Ga0180215, IMG submission 128871) | Enriched backyard soil microbial communities from Emeryville, California, USA - eDNA 3rd pass 37_C BE-Lig BY (version 2) (version 2) | ecosystem: Environmental > Terrestrial > Soil >...
CCTCGGCTCCGCCAACGGCACCTGGTTCCACAAGAAGCGGGTGGAGCGGCAGCGGATCGAGGACGGGGACGAGTACTTCCTCGCAGCAGAGCGGCTCCGCTTCTCGGTGCGCTGATGCTCCCCTGGCTGCTGGGCGGGGTGCTCGCGGTCAGCCTCTCGATCTCGCTGGTGACCGACCTCCGGTCCCGGCGGATCCCCAACCTCGTCACCTTTCCCGCCTTCGGCGCGGCGCTCCTCCTGCGGATGGCGCTGGGCGGATGGGACGCAGCAGCGGACGGGCTGCTGGGCGCGGCCATCGCCTTCGTGCCCTTCTTCCTCCTCGCCTGGGCGGGCGGGATGGGCATGGGCGACGTCAAGCTCGTCGCGGTGGTGGGCGCCTGCGTCGGCGCCGAGCGCGTGCCGTGGGCGCTCTTCTGCATCGCGCTGGTGGGCGGGCTGCAGGGGGTGGCTGCCCTGCTCGCGCGGCGGGGCCGCGGCGGGCGGGCGACGGTGCCCTACGGCGTGGCGATCGCCCTCGGCACCGCCTGCGCGCTGGCGTGGAGGCCCTGGGCCGGGGGTTGAGACCGCGGGGGAGGCCGGGGGCGCCCGGCGGGCCGGTGCCGCGGCTCCCGCCCGCGGCGAGAACCCTCGGGAATCCGGTCGGTTGGCGGCGCCCGCGCCCCTGGTCGATCCCTTGCCTCGGCGACCCGCACTGCTTCGGATCGGGTCGGCGGTGGTGCGGGTGTCGGCAGCAAGGGGACCCGGGTCCGTAGCGCCACGGCGCCCGGACGCGACCGTCGTTCGGGTGCGAAAGGAGCGCCATGGGCCGCCCGATCGCCTCGCTGATCCTCCTCCTGCTCTTCCTCCTCCCCGCGCCGGCAGTCGCCGACGCGCCCCCCGGCGCCGGCGAGATCGTCCTTGGCGTCGGCGCCCAGCGTGTTCTCACCGTGCCCCAGGGGATCGAGCGCCTCTCCATCGGCGATCCCGAGGTGGCGGACGTGAAGCCCCTCGGGCGCGATCAGGTGCTCGTCCTCGCCGGCAAGCCGGGGCGGACCACCCTGCTGTTCTTTTCTTCGGGAGTAGTCGAGCGGTGAGGCGTGGCGGCAAGGAACGCCTGCAAATCCTGCGTTTTCCTGCGGGGCGGGCCGTGAGTGGTTCTAAGGAGGGACTTTGGGATTCCTTGGGTGATCCCAGGTGGCAGCCGATCCCGCCTTGACACGGCTGGGTGATTCGTTGCAGCTGGGCGCCTGTCTTTGGGCGGCGCTCCTTACCACAACAGGCGTGCCGCGTCAATGCGGTGGTCGTTTCTGGTCGCTTGTGCCCGCTGCCGGCCTGTTGTACCGTTGACCCTCAGGGGTGGGTGTCTTGCTGCGAAGTGTGGTTGCCTGTTGACTCCGGCAGCAACATGTGCAGCCGGTTGGCTGTGGGTTCTGGTGTTGCGCTGAGTGATCGACCCCCGGTGTTGCCTCGCGATTCTGTGAGTGATCGTCGAGGTGGGGCTACGGGGGATGCTGAGCATGATAGACCCGGAGGGGAGTGCGCTCGCAATTTTGATACTTTTTCTCGGCGCCTAGGGTGACTACGCAGTCCCTTCAGATGTCCCCAGGTGCCTCTTGGAGCGCCTCTATCCCTAGCCCCCTCGTGAGCCACGGGGTGATCCCGGGGATCTCTTGGGAGCGCCAGGGGGGCCTTACCGGCGGTGCTTCGCTGGGGTGCGTGTCTCGGTTGTGATCTGGCCCTTCCAAGAGCCTTCGTCGCAGTTTATCTCCAGCATCGAGATAGGCCCGGTGCCGAAGAATTCTACCTGCACGAGGGCGCCAGAAGCGATATGCGGATCGTTCTTCCCCCCAAACTTCCAAGGGTTACGAGACCCACCCAAGCGTTCCCGCCTCGTAAGATCGAGTACGAGTTCCGCATTCGTACAGTCTGATCCGCTTGCGTTCTTGATCTTAAGCGTGAGGAAGCTGATTACGCCGGTCTCGACTTCGGACACCACGTCGAACGACGGGGCAGAATTGCACCCAGATACAGCCGCAAGTGTGACCAAGAGGATCAGCCCTTTTCGCATTGCAACGTAGTTATCACACTTTGCGCCGATTGGGGCGAACCGCCGCTGAGGCGGCTGGCAGCCCCTCAGATTGCCTCGGGCCGCACCCCTAGTCTGACCTGGGATGTGCGGGCTCGGGGGTCTCCTGCGGTCAGCTGGAGGCCTTCTCGTGGACGCCCGTGGGACCGCTACGCTGACTTCTTCCCCTCGGGCTGTGCAGCACCTGGCTCGGCGGCTCGTGGGGTACGGCGGCGGCTGGCTGATCGCAACGCCTGCTCTAGCTGGACCGTCGTGGCCTCTAGTTGAAGTGCCTCGCGCATCGAGCGCAGGAGTTGGGCTTTGGCCTCAACCACCCTGTCGCCCTGCTTGTCGAAGTCAGGCGGTTGCGGGAAGCCGACGATGACGCCGATCTCTCTCTCAAGGGCGAGGCAGCCATTGAGGACATCATTTGGGAGTAGCAGCTCGTACTTCTCGACGACCTTCGCCAGCCTGCCCTTCGCCCGGAAGATCGTGTTCATCCCGCTGGGGTCGTTCGATTGCTCGGCCCAGAAGCACCAGTTCGAGACGTCTTCAGCGGACTTCGCAGCAACCCTGATGACCTCAAGGCAAGCCTCCAATTGCTGCTGGTGGACCCATTGGGCGATGGCATCGCCACGTCGCCTGTCGGCCCACAGGTTGCCGAGGACCGCCCCGACGAAGCCAAGGATGCCCGTCAGGATAGGGCCCATAACGTTCGGAGCGGCGTGGAGGGGGGCTGTAAGCTCGTCCATGACGTCCCACCGGAGCTGCTGGTTGGCCAACGGTCACCTACGGGTCGTCGCTACGGGGCCAGGTCTTGCTCCAGCACGTCGGCCAAGGCTTGCAGACGAAGCAGCAAGTCCCTCCCCGAGCCGACCGTGAGGTTCTCCCCCGAGCGCCGGTTTTCATCGACCAGCCGCACCTGCTCCAGCAGGGCCACGACGTGCTCGGGCTTGTAGCGTGCCTCGATGTCGTCCTCGGCCCGGTCGTCATCAACCCGGGCGGCGTGAGCGGCCAGGTCCTCGATGTGGGGTGCCAGCCCTTCCATCCGTGCCTGCCCTCCACCGTGGAGCGCCATGCCGACCTTGCGGGTCTGGTTGATCAACTCCATGACGTAGTGGTCGCGGTAGGGGCCTTCGTCCTGCCAGTTGTCCATCGCATCTCCTCGGGAAGATCACACCAAGCGGGCGTCTTCCCCGTCGTCGTCCTAATGCGACTCTGCCATCATCAGGCCGAACCGTGGGGAGGGAACTCGATGGCCAAGGTTTGCTGCTCGAAGTGCTCGAAGACGTTTGACCCAACCAACCACCTCGTGACCTCCGGGGCCGCTGCGGCTGGGGCTGCTGCCGGGGCGTGGTTTGGCTCGGGGCTGGGGATTGCGGCTGGTCCGCTGGGGGCCATTGCCGGAACGATCCCGGGTGCCGCCATCGGTGGCCTGCTCGCTGGTCTCGGGGCTACGAAGTTTGCCAAGTGCCCTGGTTGCGGCCACGCCTTCATGATCTAGCGGCTGGGCCCCTGCCTACGGTCGCTTCTGCCGGTAGTCGGGCGCCTGCTTTGGGACGAGCCCCAGGGCTTCCATGGGGTTCGAGGCCATGCGGATGGCCTGCTCCAGCTGTTGGTCGGTGGTCTCCAGCAGGAGTGCCTCCCGCATCGCCCGCAAGAGCTGGCTCTGGGCGTTTCGGATATGCCCCTGCTCCTGCTTGAAGCCCGGACTGAACGTGGGCAGCAGCCACCCGATCACCGCGGAGTGAAACTCGCCCCACGCTTGGTACACCTCCATCGGGAGGATCAGCGTGTTTCTGGAAGATGACCTGCGAGAGCTCATCCAAGGCGTCTAGCACCTCGGGGGCGGGCGGCTTCGTCTCCATCATCCGGGTCGCGCCAATCCAGCGGAAGGCTACGGTGGCGGTCTTCTCGGCCAGCCGGTTGAGTTCGAGGAACACCTCCAGCCGCTTGTCGTAGAGCTTCTGAGCGAACACGTCGCCCCGCCTACGGTCGGCCCACAGATACCCGAGGACCGCACCACCGAAGCCGAGGAGCGGCGCGAGGAACGACGCGAGGATGGGGAGCCAAACTCGAAGTGCGTCCACGGCCGCCCCGCTGCTTTACCCGAGGAAGACGCTGTGCTTGTACGGCGAGGCGTCGAGGCCAGCCGAGAACTTCCTCCGAGCCGCCTCCAGGTCCCTGTAGTACGACCGAAAGACGTCCGAGGCCCGGTCAGCAACCTTGCGGTTCTTGGGCACGGGGATGCGGACTTCGAGGGCACGCTCGCCCACGTCCTCACGGTTCGTCTGCATGAGGACCACGCGGTTCCACTGGCTGCGGACCTCGCGGAGGGTGAGGGCCCACAGCAGGTAGAACTGGTCGAAGGGGGCGGCCTCGGTGGCCCGAACGACGATCACTTCCTTGGTCAGGATCACGTCCTCCTGACCTGGCATCAGCACGCAGAAATCGCCGATGTTCTTCGAGGCGCGCTCGGGGGAGATCAGGTCGTAGGCCTTGAGGCCGGACGTGGGGCCCCGCCAGAACTTCTCCGCGAGAGCCCTAGGCGCAAGGTTCGTCGGGTTGATATTCACGCTCCCGGCCCGCAGGTCGGAGACCTTGATGTACGGGACATCCCCGACGCGCTGGTCGAGGGACGGGCTGCCGTGGCCGTGGAAGATCGTGACCAGCCCTGCCTTCTCCAGGTCTGCCAGTGAGGCCGAGGTGAAGTCCGAGAGCGTCTCAACGAAGGCGTTGAAGGCCTGCGTGGTCGAGTGGTCGTAGTAGTTCGGTGAGGCCACGCGGAGCTTGTAGACGTCCTCCAGCTTGCACACCGAGAGGTACGGGGAGGTCAACTTCCCCTGCTGCACGAGGGTAGCGTCCTCGGCCAGCTTGTCGTCCAGCTCCGTGGTCGAACGCTCGCCGGTCAGCGGGTCAACCTTGTACTGCTCGGCGCCATCCTTGTTGATGCCACAGGTGGGCGCGTTGGAGACGACCACCTCGTCGTTGCGGAACCATGCGGGGCGATGCGGCATGACTAGGCCTTCTTCTCGACGGGCGCCTTCTTCTCGAAGACGTACAGGTTGGTCTTGGCCCGGCAAAAGCCCTGAAAGGCCTCCATCGGAACGTTGAAGATCCCCCGCAGGGCGAGCCGGGGCTCGAGCCAGTCGTACAGCCACAGGTAGGACTTCGAGAACAGGTAGGTCTCGGGCAGCACGATGGCCATGCGCCCACCGACCACGAGGAGCCTGTAGCAGAGTTCGAGGAAGGCGAGGCCAACCTCACGCTCGACATACTTGTTCTTCTCGAAGGTGTAGTGCTCGCCCACCTTCTTCGGCTTCTGGCAGATCGTGAGGCCTGCATCGCGGGCGTCCGCAGCGGAGAGCGTGAGCTTCTCCCCGAAGGGCGGGTTGGTGACGATCACCGTGAAGGACTCGTCGGTCAGCATCGGGACGAGCGCCGGGTACTTCTTGGCCCACTGATGGCGGCGCAGGGAGTCGCCAACCTGGGTGTGCGTTGAGCCGTCACCGAGGACGATCATCATCGCCTTGGTCAGCTTGACACTGATGGGGTCCTTATCGACGCCGTAGAGGTGCCGCTGGGCCCACGCCTTGGCGTCTCCCTCGGAGATCCCCGCGTTGTTCTCTCGGAGCTGCCGGAAGCATTCGAGGAGGAACCCGCCGGTGCCGCAGGCCGGGTCGATGATCTTGTCGTCGTACTGGATGTCGAGGAGCTTAACCGCGCTGCGGATCACCGGGGTGGGCGTGAAGTACTGGCCCTCCTCGGACTTCAAGGTCTCGTTGCGGAAGACCTGAAACGCCCGGGAGACGGCCTCCAGCCCGACGTCGATGAGCTTGACCGCCGCGAGTTCGTAGCAGGCCTGATGGATCGTGGCGTCGTCGAGGTGCAGCTCCGAGTCTTCCTTGCGCCCGAAGATGTCCGCGTGGGTCAGGCGCATGGTGTCGTAGAGGTCCCGCACCTTCTTCGCGGTCTGCGCCTCGTCCTTCCACACCTGGAATACGACGGGCTTCGTGGGGGCCATCTTGCCCTTCCGGTCGCTCTCCAGCTTCACCAGGATCAAGTTGCAAAGCTGGTTCAGCCGGTCGTCCGGTCGGGTCGAGCGGGAGTCTCCGATCACCACGAAGTTGAGAAGGCGCTCGAAGGCCTTGGTCAGATCCTTTGCGGTGGCGGGGGTGAGGTCGGGCCAGCAGAGGGGCTTGCCGCCCTCAATGAGATCGTCGTCGGGCTGGGGGAGCTGGACGTTCTTCTTCTGTTGGAAGGTGCCGTTGGGCAGGCGGATCAGGGCCGCGTTCTTGCTCCCGTTCGTCCAGATGCCGAGCCGCACGCGGGGCTCAAGGCTCATGTACGTTTCGAGCTGCGAGATACCGGCCTCGATGTCGGGGGCCTTGGTCTCGATGAGGACCTTGACGTACTCACGATCGCCCCGGCGTTCCGGCGTCTCGAACAGCGCGATGTCTACCGGGAAGCCCGCGAAGGACTTCCCTTCCTCACGCTTGGTCGCGTCACTCGGGGTCTTCGGGACCTTCCACTCGGGATCCCAGAGGATCTGGTCCTTGTGCCACCCGAGGGCGACCAGCTTGTCGATCAGAGGGAGTCGGACTTCCTCGTGCTCCGGGCCTTTCGCCGCCATGGTGCTTGCCTCGTGCCGTTGACAGAGATTCGCCCGCAGGTCCCACAAGAGGAGGCCCGGGGCTGGAATTGTCGGGCGGCGACCATAGCACGCGGCCCTCGCGGGGGGATCGCTCTTGACCGGAAACAAGAAAGCCCCCGGGTCTCCCAAAGGAGAACCACGAGGGCCTCGAGGTACTCCGAGAGCGGGCCGCGCACGGTCAGCCGGAGGCTTAATCTTCCGGCTCGAACATCTGATCGGGGGGAAGGCCCACGCAGGCGCGAAGCCACTTTCGGACGAGTTGGTGGCCTATGAGCACTCCGATCACGAGTGGCGGAATCACGTGCTCTCTCAAGGGGCCCGAGCGGTCGGGCTTGAGCGCAGCGGCGACGAAGAGCCGCACGGCAATGCCCAGACCTACGACGAGGCTCATCGCGTACCGGACGGCGTAGACGGCTGCCACGAGGAGCACGAGGGCCAGCACGGGGCGGTTCCCCTTGCTGACGTCCTCCAGGATAGGAAGCCCAGCCAGAAACTCGTGAAGCTCGCTCACTGTGGTGTTGCCTCCCGGATGGCCCTCGGTGATGCAAGGATTCGCCTGTAAACCACCCCGAGCGGGGTACTGTCGAGTTCCTGACGGATCACTCGAAGGGCGCATCTTGGCCGCGGAAACGAGAAAGCCCCCGGGACTCCGCTGGGGAGATCCGAGGGCTCTAGAGTATCCCGAGGGCGGGGCCGCGCATGGTGCCGCTGGTGGTGGCCCGTCGTGGCGCTGGTTACTTCTGCTCGCTGTCCTGAATGTCCATCGATGTGCTTCGGAGCAGCGCGGTCAGCTGGTCCTGGCTGGGCAGTGGGTAGCCGTATTCGGCGGCGGTAAACACGGCGGCGGCGCTGAGCTTTCGTGTGAGAACGTCCCCACAGCGGGCCGCCGGTGTCTCCTTCTTACACTCGAGATACCGGGCCTTCGCGTCGGCGATCCTTTTGCTCAACGCAGCGCCGTACTCACGCCGAAGGTTCGCCTCGGTCTCCCCGGCGCACCCAGTAGCAACCAACAGAAAGGCCCCGAGGGTGGCGCTAGCCAAGCGGGGAATCGTCACGGTGTCGTCTCTCCGAAGCATTGTAGGTGGTGCAACGAGTCGCCTCTAAACCATCCACGGTGGGGTCCTGTCGAGGCCCTGACAGAAGAACCAAAGTTTAGGTCGAAACGAGAAAGCCCCCGGCCTTCCGCTGGGGAAACCACGAGGGCCTTGAAGTACCCCGAGGACGGGGCCGCGCATTGGGGCCGCAGGGCGGAACAGCGCTCGTTACTTGGGGGCTACTGCGGACGCCGCTTCCTCCGACTCGTCCTCGTCCTCTTCCGTGGGTTCCTCAGGGTCCGACTTGCCTTTGGTGTCTGCACGCTCCTCCATCCTTCCCAACCCAACGCCCATTCGGAATGCGACGAACACGGCGAGCAGAGGCCACGCGCTTCCGTTTCCTTTGTGAGCCACCCAAGCAGCGCCAAAGAGGATGATCGCCGGGAGGGTGTCCATCCCGTCGAGGAGCCAGAACAAAAGCCTAGCGGGCTTGCTCATAGCGGGCTGGCTTCCTGGGGCGGTCTTGCGGGTCGTCATGTTGGCTCCGGGGGTGCTTGGTCTGGGGTTGGTAGATCACCTCGGCAGGGGTTATGTCCAATCAGCCCCATCGCCGGTGCCTCACCTGGACCGCTTGACGACCGTCCAGGCGTAGCCGGGGGACACGCCCAGGGTCTCCGCGATGCCTTCATAGGTGAGGCCCTGCTGTCGCAGTTCAACGACCCGGGCTTCCTTCGCTGCCTTGATGGCCAGTTTTGCCGCACGCGCCGAGGGTTCTTTCGGGAGCCGGCCTCGAGTTTCCCTGAGCCTCCGCTGGGCCTCCTGGGCCTCCGCTGCGGCGATCTTCGCCGTAGCTGTCGCCTTTATCTCGGTGGCGTGTGTAGCGCGGGCGGGGCCCAGCACTTCGTCTAGGCGCTGCCGCATCTCGGTTTCGGCCTCGCGGACCAGCTGGTTGACGGCTTCCTCGACCGCAATGCACCACGCAAGCGCCCGCCTCCGGGCCTGCCGGATGGGATCGCTGTCGGTGAGGTGTCGAGGGAGGACCGCTCGGACCCGAGCCTCGAAGGCGTCGACAGGGATGGCCCACAGCTGGAGCTGGGCGTCGAGGTCAGGACGCTGGGCAAGGAGGGCCGGGAGGTGCTTGGGGATCTCCTCGGGGTGAGCCGAGAGGTGTCGAGGTTCGGGGTGGGTGGGGTGCAGCACGCGGGACTCCTGGGGGGGCGGCTCGCGGCCATCACGGGCCTGCGTGGCCCCGGGGTACGAGCCAGCGTGCGCTACACTCATCGTCGGTGCGGTTGCGCTGGCGGCTCAGCTCTGAGTCGAGCAAAGGGGGGAACGTTGTCTGTGCCGACGATCATGGCGCTCGTGGGCGGGCTCATCGTCCTGGTTGGTCCCTGGGTTGCGTTGCGCTTGGGGTTGAGCAGGGCGGCAACAAGCTGGCTGACAACGGTGGGCGGCGTGATTGGTCTGATTGCCGCCGCGTGGTCTGCCGTTCACGGCGAGGCCGCAACGGAGCGCCAGGAGGACTTGCAGGCCCAGCTGCTCGCGAAGAGCGATGAGATCGCTTCGTTGAACGCTGCGTTGCGCCGCGAGGTTACCGGGGGAGGCTTCGCGAGCATCGCGGTGACGGGCAACGGGACCGTGATGATCCGCGGCGACCCTGACTTCCCGCTGTTCGACGTGCACGTCCGAGCCTTCGACAGCTTTGAAGAGCGGAAAAAGCCGCGAGACGATGATGCCTTCGACCTAGCGAAAGCCATGTCCCGAGGACGGCCCATAGGTGACTTCCGGCCTGGCGAGTGGAAGGTGCTGGAGGGGTTCCGTATCCCGCAGGACGGGGAACCTCGTGAGATCTACGTCCACTTCGACGCTCGACACGCCAAGTGGGGCGTGGAGCGCTTCTATCGCCAGGTGGATGGAGAGTGGCATTTCGCCCAGCGTGTCGTAGAGCACCTGAACATTGGGTTCCCGAGTCGTTGGGCGCGGACGTTGTACTTGTCCGTCCCCGACGAGCTGCGTTCGGACCCGGAGTTCGAGCAGTGGATCGAAGAGGACCGGAGGGCAAGGGAGGACCGCCTCTGCCCGAGCTACGGGTTCACCGAGCCGCTCTTCTTCTGGGACGAGGAGAACGACCGCCGCCGGAGGGCTTTTGCGGAGGACTCAGCCGTCCAGTGAGAAGGCCAGGAGGCGGCTTGGGAGCCCTCGAGAGGGGATCCGCACCCGTTCCCCCGGGAGGCGCCGAAGCGCGTCAGCGGGGCGCTCAGGAACTCTGAGGGGGCCTGCGGTGGAACCCAAAGGTGAAGCGGGGCGGCTACCCCAGGACGTCTGGAGGGGAAGCGGGGATACCGAGCGCCGACGCTAGGAGGCCTGTAGGGCAGCTGTAGGGTTTCTTGAGGACGACGAAGGGAAGCTGGAGGGGATGGTCCTATCCCTTTTCCTCCCATCGTCCTTTTCCAACCAGGTCGGTGCTGAGTCAGCTGCTGGTCTAGCTACTGGAGGAACCCACAGATCACGAGAGCTTGGCCAGTAGTTCGGTTCCGTCCCGTATCCTGTGTAAATCGTAGCTGACCGGTAGGAACGAAAAAGGGAAGCTCCTTCCCGAAGTCCACGAAGACACCGCCTCCCTGGCAGGAGGTGAAGGAGCATCCCAGATGGC
>Ga0180215_1005824_pt1 | contig 10383 bp, 8 predicted proteins | sample eDN3rd37CBELigBY_FD_128871 | JGI IMG/M metagenome (GOLD analysis project Ga0180215, IMG submission 128871) | Enriched backyard soil microbial communities from Emeryville, California, USA - eDNA 3rd pass 37_C BE-Lig BY (version 2) (version 2) | ecosystem: Environmental > Terrestrial > Soil >...
CCTGCCGGGATCGCGGAGCCTGCCAAGGCCCCCAAGCTCAAGCGCAAGGCCACCGCGGAGCAGATGGGCCTGCGGCAGCGGGAGATCTCGGTCAGCGAGTTCTTCTCCAAGAACCGCCACCTCCTCGGCTTCGACTCGCCGACCAAGGCGCTCCTCACCACGGTGAAAGAGGCGGTCGACAACTCGCTGGACGCCTGCGAGGAGTCGGGGATCCTCCCGGACATCACCATCGAGATCCGCGATCTGAAGGCAGGCGATCGCTACGTGGTCTCGGTGGAGGACAACGGCCCCGGCATCGTGAAGGCGCAGGTGCCGAAGATCTTCGGCAAGCTGCTCTACGGCTCCAAGTTCCACCGGCTGAAGCAGAGCCGCGGCCAGCAGGGGATCGGGATCTCCGCCGCGGCGATGTACGGACAGATCACCACCGGCAAGCCGGTCCAGATCTGGACCAAGACCGGGAGGGGCCGCAGCGGCTACCACCTGGAGGTGCAGCTCGACACCCGCAAGAACGTGCCGGTGGTCCTCGCCGAGACCGAGGTGCAGCTCGAGAAGGAGCACGGCACCAAGGTCGAGATCGAGATGCAGGCGGACTACGGCCGCGGCGCCCGCTACCTGATGCGCTACGTGGAGCAGACCGTCCTGGCGAACCCGCACCTGGCGTTGACCTTCGTGCGCCCGGGCGCGGAGCCGGTTCGCTTTCCGCGCGCGGCGGAGGAGCCCCCCAAGGAGGCCCTCGAGATCAAGCCCCATCCCTACGGGGTCGAGGTCGGCACCCTGATGCTGATGGCGAAGGAGTCGAAGTCCCGGGACGTCCGCTCCTTCCTGCAGAGCGAGTTCTCCCGGGTCTCCGGCGCCGTCGCCGACGAGATCATGAAGAATGCCGGGCTGCGGGGGCGGCTGCGGACGAAGGAGATCGCGGACGACCGCGACGTCGCCGAGAAGCTGCGCAAGGGGATCCTCGAGACCCGGATCATGGCGCCCTCCACCAACTGCCTCTCGCCGATCGGCGACGAGCTGATCCGCCAGGGGCTGATCTCCTTCCTGAGCGTGGTGGAAGACGAGGGGGAGGAGCTCCCCGAGCTCTTCCCGGAGCAGAAGAAGGGGAAGCGGGGCAAGAAGAAGCAGGCCCAGCTCAGCGCCGAGGAGAAGCAAGCGGCGATCGAGAAGGCAGCCGCCGACGCCGCCGCGCCGGAGCCTGGCGAGGAGGTGATCAAGGGGAAGAAGTTCTTCATCGTCTCCACCACCCGCCCGCCCAAGGTCTACCGGGGCAACCCCTTCCAGGTGGAGGTGGGCCTCGCCTACGGCGGCGACTGGCCCCAGGACAAGACGATCGAGCTCTACCGCTTCGCGAACCGGGTGCCGCTCCTCTTCCAGCGCGGCGCCTGCGGGATCACCGACGCGGTGGTGAAGACGGAGTGGAAGAAGTACGAGCTGCAGCAGCCCCGCGGCGGCCTCCCGGTGGGGCCGATGGCGCTCCTGGTGCACATCGCCTCGGTATGGGTGCCCTTCACCTCCGAATCCAAGGAGGCGATCGCCCACTACCCGGAGCTCCTCGCCGAGATCCGGCTGGCGCTGCAGGAGTGCGGGCGCAAGCTGGCGGCCTTCATCCGCAAGCGGAAGGCGGCTGCCTACGAGCTGAAGCGGCGATCGATCTTCGAGCTCTACATCGAGGAGCTGGCCACCTCCCTGAACGCGCTCACCGGCGTGGACCGGGAGGAGGTGCGCTCCGACCTCCTCTCGCTCGCGCGGGAGATCACGGGCGGTGAGGAGACGGACGAGATCCTGGATCGGGTGATCCAGGGCAAGCGCAGGCCGACGGACGAAGAGCTGGAGATGGAGGAGGCGCGCTGATGGCGACCCGGGACGAGCAGGCCAAGAAGACCCTCGCGAAGATCGAGAAGATGGCGCAGGGGGTGGTGAAGGAGCTGCGCAGGCAGAAGAACCCGCGCCTCGAGGTCCCGCTGCGGACCCTCTCCAACGTGCACTTCAACGCGAAGAAGAAGATCATCGAGCTCGGCAAGGACAAGCAGGAGCGCACCTTCTTCAACGTGTCGCAGGCCAAGAAGTTCATGCAGACCTTCCTGGTGGCGAGCGCGTGCAAGGAGCTGCTGGAGGTGGGCAAGACCACCAGCATTCGTGATCTCTACTACATGACGAAGCACACCCTCGGGGAGACGAAGCAGAACACCTTCGACGAGCAGGACGAGTCGGATCCGATCATCGAGGATCTCGAGGTGACGGTGGACGCGCTCCGGGAGGAGCTCCACCTCTTCGCCAACCGCAAGGGGCTGATGGTGGGGCCGATGACGGTGATCGACTCTGGCGACACCATCGACCTGCGGCGGCAGGGCTCCGGCGGCTGGGGGGTGCCTTCGATCGTGGAGCCCAACGTGATCCGCTTCGGGAAGCACGAGGCGAAGTACGTGCTCCTGGTGGAGAAGGAGGCGGTCTGGAGCCGCTTCAACGAGGACAAGTACTGGAAGAAGGAGAAGTGCATGCTGATCCACGGCGGCGGGCAGCCGCCGCGGGGCGTGCGCAGGCTCACCCAGCGGATGCATCGGGAGCTGGGGCTCCCCGTCTACGTGCTGGTCGACAACGATCCGTGGGGCTTCTACATCTATTCGGTGATCAAGCAGGGCTCGATCAACCTCGCCTACGAGTCGATGCGGATGGCGGTGCCGGGGGCCCGCTTCGTGGGGATCTCCTCCTTCGATGCGGAGCGATACAAGCTGCCGGAGGAGACCTCGATCCGGATGGACGAGGGGGATCACAAGCGGATCCGGCAGATGCTCGACTATCCCTGGTTCGAGAACAAGAAGTGGCGGCGCGAGCTGGAGGCGATGGCGAAGAACAACCGCAAGTATGAGATCGAGGCCTTGTCGCGGCGGGGGATCTCGTTCATCACCGAGGAGTACCTGCCCAAGAAGCTCAAGGATCGGGACTACCTCGAGTAGGCCCCGATCTCCGAGGAGAGATGATGGGACCACGAGACGACCACGGCGAAGGAGGGGAGATGCGACCCCGCGATCGGGATCCCCGGCGCGGGCTCGGCGAAGGGCGCTCGAGGAGCCTGCTCATGGCCGGCCTCATCCTCGCGGCGCTGGCGATCCTCCTGGCGCGGTCCGCCTGGGCCCGGGCCACCCCTGCCTCCCTCGCCGGGACCTGGGTCTCCTCCGAGACCCTGCAAGCGCTGGAGGCGGGGCTGGCGGCGGAGGTGGGCTGCTACCTCGTGGCAACCTTCGAGCCCCTCGCGATCGAAGAGCGCTGCGGCGAGCGGCGCACCGAGTGGGGCTGGCTGGAGGTCGAGGAGCGCAAGGGGAGCGTGGAGGTGCGAGACGGCCTGCGCCGCCTGGTCAACCGGGCGGGGACACCCAACGAGCTCGAGCTCACCAGCGGCGGAGAGCTTCGCCGCCTGTATCGGATCTCGCCGGAGCAGGAGGAGACGGTGGCGGAGTGGGCCATGCTCCCGCCGCCGCCGGCCCTGGAGGAAGAGGAGGCTGCGGCGCCCCAAGAGCCGTTGGTCGAGCCGGCCCGGGCAGAGGCACAGAGCGAGCCGATCATCCCGCGGTCGCGCTTCGGCTGCGCCGCCGCAGGCGGGAGCCGGGACGCGGCGCTGGCGCTCGTGATCGCTGCAGGGGCCCTTGGTTTCCGCTCGCGTCGCAGCCGCGCGCAGGAGGGATGAGATGCTCTATCTGAGACAGCTCGGCCTGGGGCCGATGCAGAACTTCGTCTACCTCTTCGGGGCAGCCGGCGAGCGCGAGGTTGCGGTGGTCGATCCCGCCTGGGACGTGGACGCGATCACCGCCGCAGCCGAAGCCGACGGCAAGGAGCTGGTCGCGGCCTTCCTCACACACCACCACCACGATCACATCAACGGGCTCGAGCCCCTGCTCGCCCGCCGCCCCGATCTGCGCGCCTATGCCCAGTCGACGGAGATCGACTTCTCGCCGGAGCTCCAGGCCTTCGGGGAGAGGATCCAGGGGGTGGCGCCGGACGAGGTGGTGCAGGTGGGGGAGCTGGCCGTTCGCTGCATCCACACGCCGGGACATGCGCCAGGGGCCCAATGTCTCCTCGCGGCAGACTCGCTCTTCAGCGGCGACACCCTCTTCATCGGCGGCTGCGGGCGCTGCGATCTCCCCGGCGGCGATCCACGGGCGATGTTCGACAGCTTGCATCGGATCCTGGGCGCCCTCCCAGACGAGACCATCGTCTACCCGGGCCACGACTACGCCGAGCGGCCCACCTCCACGATCCGCGCCGAGAAGCGGACGAACCCCTACTATCTGCATGGGGACGTGGAGTCCTTCGTCCGCTTCCGCATGCGCCCCCGCTGAGGTCGGGCGAGGGGGCGAGCAGCCGATCGGAAAGCGAATCGGTGGCATCCCGCGCTGTTGACCCGAGCCCGCGCTTGCCGGTAGCGTGCGCGCGATGACAGACGGCAGCAAGGGCGATGGGAGCGAGGCCTCCGTGGATTCGATGTCGGATCCGCGGCATGGATTGGACGCCGCGGACAAGGTCTGCGGCAACTGCCTGATGTGGCAGCCGAACCGGCAGGAGGCCAGCGGCAGGTGGGTGGGACCCTGTCGCCTGATGCCCGGGCGCGGCGACCTCGCGCCGACCGCTCCCGTCTGCGAGCGCTTCCTGCCACGCGGGAGCCGCATCCCCACCGTCGCGCCGGTGGAGAGCGGCAGGCGTCGCAGCCGCACCATCGCGGGGCCCACCTTGCGCAGGGGCGGCTCCTCGATCACCACCAGGCCAGTACACACCATGGCGCCCCGTCCGGATCGACCGGACGTGGAGCTGGGAGAGATCCTCGACATGACCCGCAACGAGCTGATTGAGATCATCCGCGACGCCCTCGGCGAGAACGACACACCTCCCCTCGCGGGCAAGTGGGACGGCGGCAAGGTCGTGCTGCAGCCGGCGGATCCCGAGCTGCAGGCGCGGGAGATCCCGATCGACTCCCTCTTTCGCAAGGTGGTGATGGTCCGCGATCGGCTGCGGGTGCTGGAGGCGAAGCTCAACGCGCACTCGAAGCTCAGCGACGCAGAGAAGGTGGAGATGCAGAGCTACATCACCAAGTGCTACGGCTCCCTCACGACCTTCAACCTCCTCTTCCGGGACAAGGAAGAGTACTTCGTCGGCGAGAAGTCCTAGTAGGATCCGAACGGTGCCCGAGCCTGCGCTGACTCCGGAGATGATCGTCGCCGCCTACGTCCAGGGGATCTTCCCGATGGCGGACGAGGAGACGGAGGAGATCGGCTGGTACTCGCCGGACCCCCGCGCGATCTTCCCCCTCGACAGCTTCCACGTGCCGCGATCGCTGAAGCGCACGATCCGCCAGGAGATCTTCGAGGTGCGCATCGACAGCGCCTTCGAGGAGGTGATGCGGGGCTGCGCCTCCAGGGAGGAGACCTGGATCAGCGAGGCGATCATCGAGGCCTACGTCGGGCTCCACCGCCACGGCCTCGCCCACAGCGTGGAGGCCTGGTACGACGACGAACTGGCGGGGGGGCTCTACGGCGTGTCGTTGGGTGGCGCCTTCATGGGGGAGTCGATGTTCACCCGGGTCACCGACGCCTCCAAGGTCTGCCTGGTCTTCCTGGTGGAGCGGCTGCGTGAGCGGGGCTATGCGCTGCTGGACAGCCAGCTCCCCTCCGAGCACCTGAGCCACTACGGGCAGATCCTGGTCTCGCGGCGGGAGTACCTGCGACGCCTCGAGGAGGCCCTCGCCCTCGACTGCAGCTTCGTCTGAGGGTCCCTTCCCTGGCTCCGAAGGGCTCCGAAACGAGAAGAGCCCGCCGCGGCGCGCATCGAGCGGCTGCGACGGGCTCTTCGTTCCCGCGATGCGGGGTGGGCGATTACTTCGCGCCCATGGTGCGGACCAGCTCGACCAGGGTGCGCACGCCGACGCCGGTGCCGCCCTTCGCGAGGTAGCCGCGATCCTTGTCGGAGGTCGACGGACCGGCGATGTCCATGTGGACCCAGGGGGTGTCGCCGACGAACTCCTGGAGGAACTGCGCCGCGGAGATGGCGCCGCCCCAGCGGGTGCCGGAGTTCTTCATGTCGGCGATCTCGGACTTGAGGTTCTCCTTCACCTCGGGGATCAGCGGCAGGCGCCAGTAGTTCTCGCCTGCGTCGCGGGCCGCCTGCAGGACCTGCTCGGTGAAGGCATCGTCCTGGCCGAAGGTGCCGACGGTGTAGTTGCCGAGGGCGACCATGCACGCACCGGTGAGGGTGGCGAGATCGATGATCCCGCGGGGGCCGGTCTCGCAGGCGTAGGAGAGGACGTCACCCAGAACCAGCCGACCTTCCGCGTCGGTGTTGGTGATCTCCACGGTCTTGCCGAGGCGGGAGGTGAGCACGTCACCAGGGCGGTACGACGAGCCGCTCGGCATGTTCTCGCAGGCGCCCACGAAGGCGTAGACGGGGAAGTTCGGCTTGAGCTCGGTGGCGATCACGTGCATCGCCGCGAAGACGGCGGCGGAGCCCGCCATGTCGGTCTTCATGTCGACCATCGCGTCGGCCGGCTTCAGGGAGAGCCCGCCCGAGTCGAAGGTGATCGCCTTGCCGACCAGCGCGAGGGGCTTGGCCTTGGCGCCCGCTGCGGACTTGGGGGTGTAGCGGACCTCGATCAGCTTGGGGGGCTCGATGCTCCCCTGGTTCACGCCGAGGAACATTCCCATCTTGAGCTGCTCGATCTTCTTCTTCTCGTGGACCGTCACCTGGAGGCCCGCGCCCTTGAGGTGCTTGGCGGCGGTGTTGGCGAGGATCGTCGGGGTCATGGTCATCGCCGGCTCGTTGACGAGATCACGGGCGAAGGCCACCGCCTCGCCGACGGCGATGCCGAGGGAGAGCGCCTTGGTCACGGCGGCGTCCTTCTTCACGCCGGGGGCGGAGATCAAGCCGTGGGTCACGGCCTGCTTGGTGCTCTTCTTCTGGGTGCGCCACTTGTCGAATTGGTACGCGCCCATCGAGATCCCTTCGGCGGTGGCGCGCACCTCGTCCGCTGCCGAGGCCTGTCCGGGGAGCCCCACGGCGACCTTGCCCCCGCCGGTGCAGGCGCACTCCTTGGCTGCGGTTCCGGCTGCCACCCGCAGCACCTCGAGATCGAACTTGGACTTCGCACCCATCCCGACCAGTAGCACGTGGCTCGCGGCGATCTTACCGTGGGTGTGGATGACGAATCGCTGGTGCAGCTTCCCGGTGAATCCCTCGCGCTTGGCTGCGGTGAGCAGCACACCTCCGAGCGCAGCGTCGAGCTCACCGAGGGACGCGGATGCACCCTTCTTGGCGAGATCTTCTTCGAAGACGGGGAGGGAGACGAGGTTGGCCTTTGTCTCGGCCAGGCGGGTAGTTGCGAGCTTGATGTCCATGGACTGCTCCAGGTTGAGAGCGTCTCATGTGGCGCTCTTGTTGAGTGTTAGGAGCCGCGGGTTCTACCACAGCAGAAATCAAGTGGAGAATGATTTGATCCGAATTGAGGAGAGGGGGCCCTCTTGAAGGACCGAAGGATTTCGAAAGGGGGGCGCCCGTCCGCCAGGTCCCGACTCCTCTGGACCCGCGCCGTCCCGATCCTCGCCCTGGTCGGCGCGGCGCTCTTCGCGGCGAGCGACCTCCTCGATCCGCCCACCTCGCCGGGCACGCCGAACCAGCTCGGGATGCCGGGCGACCGCCCTGCCGACGCGGTCGAGAAGCCGCAAAACACTGGGTTTGCACTCGAGATGCGCGGGACCTTGATCGCGGCGAGCGCGGAGCAGCTGGTGATCCGAAGACCCGGCGAGCTCGACGCCGTGATCTTCCTCACCCCCCAGACGGCGATCACGGTGGATGGAGATCCAACGACCTTTGATGATCTTCAAGCGGGCGGAAAGGTGGTCGTGATCTTTAATCTCGAGGATCAGCGGCGGATCGCCACCAGCGTCGACGCGAGCCTCCCGGGAGGCCAGCCGCCCAGGCGGAACGCTGCGGAGCCGATCGTCCCCCAGCCCCCAGGCGCCCGGATCGAGGATGGGCTGCCGCCGGACGCGGCACCCGAGATGCCGCCTGCCGAAGCGCCGCCCCTGGAAGAGAGACGCTGAACTTCCGTGGAGCACATGCGGACGCCGTGCGCCGGCGGCCAAACCGCGGCGCCGAAGGATCCCGGCGCAGCGGCTTCGACACATGTCTGAATTTGGCTACATGTACATCCCGCCGTTGACGTGGAGGACCTGCCCGGTCACCCACCTGCCGCCGGGGCCCGCCAGGTAGGCCACCGCCTCGGCGACGGCGGAGGGCTCGCCGAACCGACCCAGCGGGATCTGCTTCACCAGCTTCTCCTGCACGGCGGCGGGGACGTTCCGCACCATCGGCGTGTCCATGAAGCCTGGACAGACCGCGTTCACCGTGACCTGATCCCGCGCGAGCTCCCGCGCGAGGCTCTTGGTCAGGCCGATCAGCCCGGCCTTGGACGCCGAGTAGTTCACCTGTCCCAGGTTGCCCATGGCGCCGACGATCGAGCTGATGCTGATGATCGCCCCTGCGCCGCGGCTGCGCATGCCCTCCGCCACCGCCCGGCAGACCTGGAAGGTGCCGCGGAGGTTCGTGTCCAGCACCACGTCCCAGTCGTCGTCGGTGATCCGGCTGATCAGGCGATCGCGGTTGAGGCCGGCGTTGTTCACCACCAAGGCGAGGGGCCCCAGCTTCTGCTCGGCCTCCCGCACCATCCGCTCCACGTCGTCGCGGCTGCAGATGTCGGCCTGGATCGGGATCGCCTTGGCCCCCTTCGTCCCCAGGTGGTCGCTGAGCCGCTGGGCCTCCTGCGCCCCCGTCCGATAGTGGAGCGCGAGGTCGAAGCCCGCCTCGGCGAGCCGCTCGGCGATCGCGCGCCCCAATGCACCCGACGCCCCCGTGATCAGCGCCACCTTCCGCATCTGTCCCCCCTCCCGAAGCGGTCGCTCCGGCGCCCTGAAGTTAATCTTTCTCGACCAGTTGGACGAAGGCCCCTGCGAGGGACTCGATCGCGGCCTCGGCCCTCTGCCGGGTGGCGGCGATGGGCTCGCCCTTCGCCGCTGGCTCGCGCAGGTCGAAGTAGTACTTGATCTTGGGCTCGGTGCCGGAGGGCCGCGCGATCACCCGGCTCCCTCCTTCCAGGTCGAAGGCGAGGACGTTGGAGGAGGGGAGCTCCAGCCGCTCCACCTCTCCGCCCTCCCGTCGCAGGGTCCCGTCCAGGTAGTCCCGGGTGGCGATCACCTTGCGACCGTCGATGGAGGTGGGCGGGGCGCGGCGCAGCCGCTCCATGGTGGCGCGGATCCTGGCGAGGCCCTCGGCGCCGGGGGCGGTGAAGCCGGCCTGGCGGGAGAGGTAGAGACCATGCCGGCGGTAGAGCCCCTCGAGCGCGTCCAAGACGGTCCGTCCCTGTGCAGCCAGGTCGCGCGCGAGCTCGGCGAAGATGGCGGCGGCGCTGATCCCGTCTTTGTCGCGGCAGACGGCGCCGACGCTGTAGCCGAGGGCCTCTTCGAAGCCGAGGACGAAGCGGGTCCCGGTCCGGGACTCCAGCTCCATCGCCCAGTTGGCGATCCACTTGAAGCCGGTGAGCACCTCCTCGTAGCGAGCGCCGTGTGCCCGGGCGATGGCCCCCGCCATCGGGGTGGAGACGATGGTGGTGAGGAGGAGGCGATCGCCCTCTTGCCGCTCCAGGAGGTGATCGGCGAGGAGGACCCCCACCTCGTTGCCGCTGAGCTGCTGGAAGGAGCCATCGGGGAGGGGGAGGGCCACCGCCAGGCGATCGGCGTCGGGATCGTTGGCGACGACGAGGCCCGCCCCGACCTTCGCGCCGAGGGCGAGCACCCGCTCCATGGCTCCGTCTTCCTCCGGGTTCGGGTACTTCACGGTGGGGAAGTCCGGATCGGGCTCGAGCTGATCCGCCACAGCGTGGACGTCGTCGAAGCCGAAGGCGGCGAGGGCGCGGGTCGCCAGCGCGCCGCCCACCCCGTGGAGCGGGGTGTAGGCGATCCGAAGGCCCGGACGCGAGCCGCGATCGCCGGGGCGCTCCAGGGAGAGGGATCGGACCGCCTCGAGGTAGGCGAGGGCCGTGTCCTCCCCCAGGTCGACGAAGAGCCCGGCGGCGCGGGCCTCGGCCTCCTCGAGGCGGGGGATGGAGGCGAGATCTCCCAGCTTGGCGATCGCCTCGGCGATGCCGCGATCGTGGGGCGGGATCACCTGGGCGCCGTTGCCCCAGTAGACCTTGTAGCCGTTGTACTTCGCCGGGTTGTGGCTGGCGGTGATCATCGCGCCGGCTGCGGCGCGGTGGTGCGGGATGGCGAAGGCGGTGAGGGGCGTCGGCGCCACCTCCGAGAAGACCAGGGCTCGGATCCCGTGGCCTGCCAAGACCGCCGCGACGTC
>Ga0180215_1005826_pt1 | contig 10380 bp, 8 predicted proteins | sample eDN3rd37CBELigBY_FD_128871 | JGI IMG/M metagenome (GOLD analysis project Ga0180215, IMG submission 128871) | Enriched backyard soil microbial communities from Emeryville, California, USA - eDNA 3rd pass 37_C BE-Lig BY (version 2) (version 2) | ecosystem: Environmental > Terrestrial > Soil >...
CTAAATACCAAAGCAAAGTTTGCTTGTTCTGCAAGGGAATGGTTTAATTCACGATCTCTCATATAATCCCATTTGTTTACTTCTATATTTTCCTTTGGCCAAATTTCTTCTAATAAGTGAATTAGCTCATATTCTGTAAATCTCGTATCATTAGAAGTCATAATTGGGCCACCGCCATTTTCTGAAACGATTTGTTTCAATATAGAAGACAGTTCTTCCTTATTAGTTTCAATGACGGTTGTATGAATGTTGGTACATTGTTCTTTAAAAGCAGCTATTAACTCTGATTTAGAGGTATTTTGCATTACTTCCCAATTAACTTGGTGTTTCCATGTTGGAAGTGTTACATTATTAATTCGTCTTTCTCTACCTAGACTTTTCGCTAGTTGATCTAAAAATTCTTCTCTATTATGAACAGTACCTTTCATTCATTCCTCCCACCTTTCTTGTAATCTTCAAACCAATCTCTAAAACGTTCTTTACTTGGTGCTGGGAATTCACGAATCGCTGTCCAATTTTTTAATGGACCAATTCCTTTAGAAATTCGTTCTCCTGATACAATAGGTTTCATAATGACTGGGGCTACTTTAGTACCTAAATTATATAAATTAGTAGAAGAGGTACCCATACCAAACATCTTCATCGCTACTTTTTCTGTTAACGGTGCGCGGCCTTCTTTTTCAACAATGACCTGTCTATGTTTTAAAAGTAATTCATGTAATGGTATTTTTACTGGACATGCATCTGTACACGCTGCACAAAGACTAGATGCATATGGCAGTTCTTTGTAGTAATCGTATCCACCTAACAACGGTGAAAGTACTGCACCGATTGGACCTGGATAGATTGATCCATATGCATGTCCCCCAATATGTCTATAGACAGGGCATACGTTAATACATGCAGCACAACGAATACATTGTAGGACTGATTGAAATTCTGTTCCTAGAATATTCGAGCGACCATTATCTACAATCACGAGGTGGAACTCTTCTGGACCATCTGCTTCTTCATCATATTTTGGTCCTACAGTTGTTATATAGCTTGTAAGTTTTTGTCCTACAGCACTGCGAGTCAATAAACCAACTAGTACATCTAGTTCTTCCATTGTGGGTACTAAACGTTCCATCCCCATAACTGCTATATGAGTTTTAGGTATAGAGGCGACAAGATCAGCATTACCTTCATTTGTTACTAAACAGATTGACCCTGTATTTGCAACGGCGAAATTACAACCCGTAATACCGATTTCTGCTTCCATAAAATGTTGTCGGAGAATTTTACGGACAAACTTTGTCATTTCATAAGGATCTTCTGACAGTTCATAGCCAAGTTTTTCTTGAAAGATGTCACGGATTTGTTCTTTTGTAAGATGTAGTGCAGGAGCTACAATATGTGAAGGTGGTTCATAATCGTTAATTTGCAAAATATATTCGCCTAAGTCACTTTCCACAACTTCGCAACCAATGCTTTCAAGTGTTTTATTTAATTCAATTTCTTCTGTTACCATTGACTTTGATTTCACAATTTTTCTAGCATTCTTTTTCTCCGTAACCTCCTTAATATAGTTAGCTGCCTCTTCCTTTGTTTTTGCGAAGAAAACATGCCCGCCTCGATTTGTCACACTTTCACTTAGCTGCATTAAGTAGTAATCCAAATTCTCTAATGTGTGCTGACGGATCTGTTCTCCTAATTCACGCCATTCTTCCCAATTTCCTAATTCCTGACTTGCCGTTAAACGCCTTGTATAAAGTCGCTCTTGAGCATTTGATACCGCCCCCCGCATAGTAGTGTTTTCAATTCCTTCACTAACACGCTCTTTGAACTGATTGTTACTAATTTTGATCCCCATCACGATATCCCCCTTGTATTAACGACTATTCAATACCTCTGCAATATGCATCACCTTAATTTGTTTATCTAATCGTTCAATTCGTCCACCAATGTTCATTAAGCACCCACAATCCCCACTAATTAAATAATCCGCTTCCGTTTGTTCAACACTCTCTACCTTTTCATCTACCATCTGTTCAGAAATTGGCATCATTTTTATAGAGAAGGTTCCACCAAATCCACAGCAATTTTCTGATTTTGGTAGTTTAACAATTTCTAAATCTTGGACATTCGATAGGAGAGTAAATGGTGCTTCTTTTACACCCAATAAACGAGTCATATGACAAGATGTATGATAAGTTGCTCTTCCTTTCAACCGTGCTCCAACATCGGTAATTTTTAAAATATCAACTATAAACTGTGTCAGTTCATATGTTTTTTCAGCTAGCTTTTTTGCGCGTTCTTCCCACTTGGCATCACCTTTAAATAGATTAGGATATTCACGAAACATCGTTGCACAAGAACCAGATGGAGTGACAACATATTCTGCCTCTTCAAACACTTGGATCATATTTTTAGCTGCATGTTTAGCCTCTTTAACATATCCGCTATTGTAGGTAGGTTGTCCGCAACAAACTTGTGATGTAGGAAATGAAACTTCACAACCAAGTTTTTCAAGTAGCTGAACAGTTGCTTTTCCAACGTTCGGTTGAAAGTTATCAACCAAACAAGTAACAAATAAAGTAACACGCATATTAAAACCTCCTAATATAAGTCCGCTATTAATATATTTATATTCATGTGCATATAAGAATATATAAGGTACTAAGTCGTAGTTATAATCCTAGATAAAATGGAGTAGTTTAAAACTCTGGTTTTTAAGCTGTGAATGAATAGAAAAGTTTCGACTTGGGGGAAAAGTAGATGGTATTAGAACAATATGTGGCTCATCTAAATAAAGGTGACTATGAAGGTATGGCAAATTTATTTACAGAAAATTGCCGAGTTGACGATGGAGCGGCTAGAACTGTAAATGCACCAGACTTAGTTGTTCAAGGAAGAGAGAATTTAAAAGAAGCATTTAAAATAGCGTTGGATGGTAGTGAAATTCGTGCAGAAGTTGTAAAACTAAATGCCAATTCAATGGAATACAATGCTTACCTTGGTGATATAAAACTTGAATGTATAGGTTGTGCGACTTTTAAAGATGGTTTAATTGATGAGTATATTGTTCGACCAAGATAATTAGGGCGAAAAACAAGGACTTAGGTGAAAACTTAAGTCCATTTTTGTGTAATTCTAGATGTGAATAAATTACCAACAAACTTGAAAAGTAATTCTTCATTAGAAGTAATTGAAACTCATAAAACAAAGTATCATTTCCTATAAATTCACCAACACTACATCCATCGATTAATCATAGGTTGGTGAGAAACGATGATTCTCAGATTTGGTTATGTCTCCATGGCGCTTCCATTGTGGGAAGCAACTCCTTCAAGAACGTTAACGTATACAAATTGGAAAAAGCTCGATGAAAAAAGTAGAGTAGAGAAGTTATATCACCTGACAGAGCAAAATTTAAGAAACACGATTCGTGTTCTTCATTATAATATTGCGCATGGTATTGAGGTTTATAGAATGTCTTCTTCTCTTGTACCACTTGCTACACATCCAGAGGTAATGTGGGATTTTAAAACCCCTTTTAAAGACTTGTTTAATGAAATTGGTGCTTTAGTTAAAAAACATCAATTAAGAGCAAGCTTCCATCCAAATCAGTTTACATTGTTTACAAGTCCACAAGAACATGTGACGGCGAATGCAATTATTGATATGAATTACCATTATGAAATGTTTGAAGCAATGGGATTACAAAAAGATGGAACGATCAATATTCACGTCGGTGGTACGTATGGTGATAAAGTGAAGGCAGTCAATTCATTTAACGAAAATTTTAGGAATCTCCAACCACATATTAGAAACCAAACAACCCTTGAAAATGATGATAAAACATACACTGCGGAAGAAACCTTGAAAATTTGTGAAGAGCACGGTGTTCCATTTGTTTTTGATTATCATCATCACTTTGCCAATCCTGGTGAAGGTGAGTACGTTAATTTATTGCCTAGGATTTTTAAGACGTGGGAAAGAACTGGTAAAGTTCCGAAGTTTCACTTGTCATCTCCAAAGTCGGAAAAGCAAATAAGAGCACATGCTGATTTTGTTGATATCGAATTTGCCCTTCCTTTTATAAAAGCTTTAAAAGATTTCGGTCAATCGGCAGATATAATGATTGAAGCAAAAGCGAAGGATCAAGCAGCACTTCAACCTGTAGAAGAATTGGGGAAACTGCGCGGTTTTAAACGAATTAATGGTGGTGCGATTGAATTATCATAAATGTTGCTGATTAAATGGCACTGTTACTTATGGAAAAATTAATCAACAATATAGTTCGGAATGAAAAAGATTTTTTAAATATCTCTATTCTTGAATAAGCAAAATGGCATACTTTCAAGAATGGGGGTATTTTTATTAATTAAATGAATTATAAGAATTTCGCAATCGCGTATCAGTAGTAAGGAAAAGTGAAAAATATGCTTATTTAAAAACAACAATAGATATATATATTGAAAGATTTAATTGTTGCTTATAGAGAAACATTGCTATTGAAGTTCAATATATTAACTTGTATTTTGAGTAACATAAGTAACGATAAGTCAGTAGATTGCACAAAACTGTGGAAATGAGTCTAGGCATTCTGTTCGTTAATGAACTAAATGAAAATAACATAAAGGTAAACCACCTTTTTCCTTAACTATTGAAAATGGAGAACTTGCAATTACTGTTTAGTTGAACACTGAAGCAGGCAAGCTCGCAAACTTTTATTGTATAGGAGTTGAAGGAACTTATTTTAAGAGGTGATGTAATAAGTGAACAAAGTGGATCATATATTCACAAAATATTTTAGTAGTTTATTTTTTATGAATACTTCCATTTTTATTGTCTATCATGGATTAATTGCTACACTCCCACTTTATGTTTTAGGATTTTTAGGAAGAAGTGATAGTGATTCAAGTTTGTTAGTCACCATTTTTTTAGTTTCTTCAATTATTGTTAGGCCATTTTGTGGTAAGTTGCTAGATTACTACGGAAAAAAGAACATGTTAATTGTTAGCTTACTATTCTTTTTATTATGTACAATCTTGTATATAGTTATTAAACCGTATACATTACTACTAATACTTAGATTTTTCCAAGGTATTTGGTTTAGTGTTGTAACAACTGCAGCGAATGCAATAGCAGCAGATATTGTACCTGAAAGTAAAAAAGGAACAGGATTGGGGTATTTCTCAATCTCTACTAATTTAGGAATTGTAATTGGCCCTTTTATTGGATTGACAGTAGTTCAACTTTGGAATTTTGATTTGCTATTTATTATTTTAGCAATAACATTAACGATGGGTGTATTGTTAGCATTACCAATAAAATTAGCTAATACAGAACTTGAAGGAGAAAGAAATTTTAAAATCTCATTAAAAGATTTAATAGAAATGAATGCGTTACCGGTAGCTTTGTTAGGCATGCTTGTAGCATTTTCCTATTCAAGTGTCTTATCGTTTATATCGATTTATTCCGAACAAAAAGGATTGTTAACGGTAACGAGTTATTTCTATATTGTATTTGCTGCTGTAATGGTTGCCATACGACCGATAACAGGTAGATTATATGATACAGTTGGACCGAAGTATGTTATAATCCCTTCCTTTTTTATTTTAAGTGGGGGATTTGTTTTATTAGGTTTTATAGAAGGGCCAGTTCTATTTTTGATTTCAGCGATCTTGATTGGAGCAGGATATAGTACACTTCTTACATGCTTTCAGACTTTAAGTGTACAGTCTACAAGTTTAGCAAGAAGCGCATATGCAACTTCAACATTTTTTACACTTTTTGATTTTGGTGTTGCAGTGGGATCAATTGTTTTTGGCATTATCGCAGTTAATTTTAACTATCTCACAGTCTATCTAAGTGCTGCTAGCATTGTTTTAGTTGCACTCCTATTTTTCAACTTTAGATTTAGAAATTCAACATTAGTTTCATAATTATAGATTTTTGGATGTTGAATAATCGGTTATCCGATTTTCGCATCCTTTACTTTTATATTCATAAAAAATCTCCGCCCTTGAATGATGGCGGAGTAGGGACTTCCAGATGTTAGTCTAACAATTGTGTTTAAAAAACTTATACTACATGAATATTATTTTCTAATAATGTCTCTGCCCCTTTTAGACTATTTAATTTTGGTGGCCAAACACTAAGATCGAATGGGAAATCTGAGCCAGGAACAACTCTGTCTTCGCCAACACATTTGATTAAATAATCAACACTGTCTTCATTCCAAAGTACATTATCATACCAAAAACGTTTTAAGTATTCTGAAGGTGGTGCAGTCAAGTTAGATGAAACAAGCGGCCATTGTTCATAGCCTTTGTCCAGTCTACCTAGTTGGTATGGAAGGAATCCTCCACCATGAGCAAATAAAATTTTGACATGTGGATATTTGTCAATTAAACCACTCAATACTAGATCAGCTGCACAAACGGTTGTTTCCCATGGGACACCTATTAAATTTGGTAACATTCTTCTATTTAACCTGCGATCTTCAGACAATAATGGGTGGATAAAAATAATTGCCTTCAATCGATTGGCTTCTTCCAAGAAAGGTGTGAAATATTCATCAGATAACATATGATTCGCTAAACCTGGTCCTATTATAGCCCCTTTTAGACCAATGGACATTGCCTTATTTAACATTTGCGCAGCTTTATCTGGATTGTTTAGTGGGACAGTAGCTAGTGCTGAAAGATTCTTAGGTGATGAATTGACCCAATCTGCAAGAGATTGATTATATACCCCTGAAATCTCGCTTGTAATTTCTTCAGGAAATTCATACATGAAAAGCTGTGGAATTGGTGAAACAACTGAATGAACAATATTTGCTTCCGCTTGTTTAGAAAGATATAAATTACTGTCTATAAACGTATCTTTTAATTCAAACCCCCATTTTTCATTTACAACTAAAAACGGAGCTTTCCCTTCCCCCTTGTCAACCCATTTTGCATTCACAAGATCCTTATTATCCTTTAACCAAGATAGAACATTTTCAGGAATAAAATGTGTATGAAAATCGTACATAACGTACCTCCATGTTTTTAGTAATTTACTATATGAATCTATTTCCAGTATCCCATCCGATGAGATATTTCATCTGCAGCACTAATTACTTTCTTTGCTAGACTACTTACTTTTTGAGTTTGAAATCGTTGCTTTGGCCCTACTATGGCAAGAGAGGCAATGACATTTCCAAGGTAATCATATACTGGTGCAGCAATTGAATTGACCCCCTCGGTGTATTCTTCAACTGTAAAAGCGTATCCGTTTTTTCTAACCTCAGCTAAGTGTTCCCTTAATTGTTTAGGATTTGTAATGGTGTTCTTCGTGAATTTTTTTAATCCTTGCTCAATTACTCTATCTAGTAGACTTTTATCCTTTGAATAGGCTAATAGTACTTTTCCTGAACTTGTGCAATATAAAGGATTTCTACGACCCACATGCGTTAATACCCTTACAGGATGATTACATTCAACTTTATTAAGGTACATAACCTCTAGATTATCAACTATTGAAATGTGAGAAGTCTCACCTGTACTTTCAACCAATTTATTAAGCTCTGTAATCGATTCCTGATAGACATCCATATTGCTATTAACAATTCCGCTTAAAGTTAAAATGGAGAACCCCAGACGATATTTATTTGTTTCAGGGTCTTTATACACAAAACCTTCACTTGCTAATGTTGCCATTGTTCTACTTACAGTGCTTTTATTCAATCCAAGGGAAGTTGCAAGATCACTAACTTTTTTTTCAGGTTCGTCCATAGTAAAGCTTCTTAAAATTCTTAAAGCATTTTTTACCGAAGATAGGTGATTCGCATCTTCATTTTGTAGAGTCATATTTTCACCCCTAATCTTATAATTCCAATAGCATTTTTTTAATATTAATGTTTACGAAAATATAGCAGATAAAAATAGGTTTGAGAAGTCTTTATTTATAAAATTCAGATTATTTAGAATGAAAGTTGTTGTAAAACCTTATTATAAAGCGTTTTCAGATTAATTTTAAAAAGTAAACAAATTTAGATAGTGTTGCGTATAGAGCAACAATGCAATTGAGGGAGGTATATTAATGAATTAACATAAAATTATGAAAATTAAAAAATATTATAGAATTGAGAGGTATTTAACTATGCATGTTGAAACAAAAGTTAAAGCAATAGACTGTTTACATTTTATTAACGGCAAGTTCGTTGAATCTCAAAACAAGAAATCGTTCCAAAATATCAATCCAGCTACAGAAGAAGTATTGGGTACAGTTGCAGAAGGTGGTAAACAAGAAGTGGATTATGCAGTTGCTGCAGCAAAAAGAGCTTTAGACGGACCTTGGAAAAAAACAACGTTACAAGAGCGTTCTAAAATACTTCGTCGAATTGGAGATCTAATTTTAGAAAGGCAAGAAGAACTAGCGTTATTAGAATCATTAGATACAGGTAAACCACTCTCATTAGCAAACAAAATTGATATTCCAAGAGCAGCATATAACTTCCATTTTTTCGCAGACTATATCATTTCTATAGGCAATGAAGCCTATCAACAAGATGATCAAGCAATTCACTATGCTTACAGACGTCCAGTAGGGGTTGTTGGGTTAATTAAACCTTGGAATCTACCGCTATTATTACTAACTTGGAAACTAGCACCAGCATTAGGGATGGGGAACACAGTGGTTATTAAACCAGCTGAATGGACACCAATGACAGCAACCGTGTTAATGGAAATTTGTAAAGAAGCGGGTGTACCTGATGGAGTTGTGAATCTTGTACATGGTTTTGGTCCAAATTCAGCAGGAGCAGCGATATCAGAGCATCCGGATGTAAACGCAATCTCATTTATCGGTGAACCGGGTACAGGGACTGCAATTATGAAATCTGCTGCAGATTCATTGAAAAAGCTTTCATATGAATTAGGTGGCAAAAATCCAAATATTATTTTTGCTGATTCAAACCTAGATGAAGTAATAGATACGACTATACGTTCTAGCTTTGTAAACCAAGGGGAAGTTTGTTTATGTGGTTCAAGAATTTACGTTGAACGTCCAGCTTTCGAAGAATTTGTACAAAAGTTTAGTGAGCGCGTGAACGAATTAAAAGTAGGAGATCCATTAGAATACGGTACTGATGTAGGAGCACTAGTCTCAAAAGAACATTATGACCGAGTGAACAGCTATATTGAAATCGCTAAAAACGATGGAGCGACAATTGTTACAGGCGGTAAACGTCCTGAAGGAATTGACAAAGGATATTTCCTTGAACCAACAATAATTATCGGATTAGATCGAAACTCTAGATGCGTAAGAGAAGAAATTTTTGGTCCTGTCGTTACGATCACTCCATTTGATATGGAAGAAGAAGTCATTATGCAGGCGAATGATACGCACTATGGTTTGAGCGCAACAATTTGGACAAATGATTTACGAAGAGCACATCGTGTAGCACACCAAATTGAAGCAGGAATCATTTGGGTAAATACATGGTTCTTACGTGATCTAAGAACTCCATTCGGTGGAATGAAACATAGCGGAATTGGACGTACAGGTGGAATGCACAGTTTAGATTTCTACTCAGAATTATCTAATATCACAATTAAGCTATAGAAAGGATGTCTCAAATGAATAGTAAAATTAAAGATTATGCGAATCAGCTAGCTATAGCAGAAACAACCAGAATCGGCATTTCGCCTTTAAGTGAATCAGACTCATCTTTAACCGTGAATGACGCCTATGCGATTCAGCTTGAAAACATTCGTCGGAAAGTAGAGGAAGGACAAAGAATAGTAGGGAAAAAAATTGGTTTAACTTCAAAAGCGATGCAAACATTGCTTGGTGTAAATGAACCTGACTACGGACATTTACTGGATAGTATGGTAATCGAAAATGGCGGTCGAGTAGATATTGAAAAAGTTCTACAGCCGAGAGTTGAGGCAGAGATCGCATTCATTTTAAAACATGATTTAAAAGGACCTAATGTTACTACTTTAGATGTATTGAAAGCAACAGATTACATTGTACCAGCATTAGAAATTGTAGATAGTAGAGTGAGAGATTGGAAGATTAAATTAACTGATACCGTTGCAGACAATGCCTCATCAGGATTTTATGTATTGGGAGGAAGCCCAGTAAAGGTGACAGATGTCAATCTTGAATTAATTGGAATGGTATTTAGCAAAAACGGAGAAATCGTAAATACAGGAGTTGGTGCTGCTGCATTGGGCAATCCAGCTTACTGCGTAGCATGGTTAGCAAATCGATTAGCTGATTTTGATATTACTTTAAAGGCTGGGGAAGTTATATTATCAGGTGCTCTTTCAGCTGCAGTGAACGCTGAAAAAGGTGATTTCTTTACAGCTCGTTTTGCTCATCTTGGGCAAGTTAGCGTTC
>Ga0180215_1005827_pt1 | contig 10378 bp, 9 predicted proteins | sample eDN3rd37CBELigBY_FD_128871 | JGI IMG/M metagenome (GOLD analysis project Ga0180215, IMG submission 128871) | Enriched backyard soil microbial communities from Emeryville, California, USA - eDNA 3rd pass 37_C BE-Lig BY (version 2) (version 2) | ecosystem: Environmental > Terrestrial > Soil >...
CAGAGCCGCGAGCTCGCCGGCGAATACGGTCGCCTAGCACTCGACTTGGATCAAGTGAACGTAGCAAAGCCGCTGCTCGCCATGGCCGACGATCCGGCCAATCCCGACTGGCGGATTATCTCGGCACGCGGAGCCGCGCTCGCCAAGGAAGGCAACTTTGGCGAGGCCATACCTTTCTTCGAGCGTGCGATGTCGATGGCTCACGATCAGCCGTCGGTGAAGAGCAATCTCGCGCTCGCCTATGCGATGAACGGCGAACCTGCCCGCGCGGAAGGACTACTGCGCCAAGCAGCCGCTTCGGATCAGTCGTCGCCGCGCATCCGCCAAAATCTGGCGCTCGTGCTGGGACTGCAGGGCAAGTACGACGAAGGCAAACTGATTGCCGCGCGCGACATTCCGATGTCCAAGGCAACCGAGAACGCAGAAATTCTCCGTCAGGTCGTGCAGCTCGATCCAAAGCCGGTGCCGAGCACCGAGCCGGTAGGTGCTCCTTGGGGGGACAATGCCAAGCTGCTCGCCGAAGCGACGGCCGCCCCCACGGCGCCCGTGCACAAGGTCGTCGCAAACGACGCCGCCCCGATGCCCGTCGACCTTCACGCCGATGGAGATGCCGGCTGGATTATTTCGACGGACGCAGAGCCTATTCCTCCGGCCAGAAAATAGCGTCAGTGCAGCCAGTCGTGCTCCCTCGATGAATGAGCGCAGCGGTCATCGGTTCGAAACCGAGATCGGGGCGGCACAAGCGTAGCAGCGCCCAAGGCGAGCGCATCACATGTTCATGTAGTTTATCGCTGCCGGTCCGAGGATGACTACGAACAGCACCGGAAGGAAGAAAATGATCATCGGCACGGTCAGCTTCGGCGGCAGTGCGGCAGCCTTCTTCTCGGCCTCGGCCTGACGGATGTCCCGGTTCTCCTTGGCCATGACGCGCAGCGCCTGGCCAACCGGCGTACCGTAACGCTCGGCCTGCACCAGCGCGGTAGCGACGGCCTTTACACCGGGCAGTCCGGTACGCCTGCCAAGATTGTCGAAAGCCTGGCGCCGATCCTGCAGGTAGGAAAGCTCGGCCGTCGTCAGGCTCAGCTCCTCGGCGAGTTCCATCGACTGGCTGGCAATTTCCTTGGACACCTTCCCGAATGCCGCCTCGACCGACATGCCCGACTGCACGCAAATCAGAAGCATGTCGAGCGCATCAGGAAACGCCACCTTGATCGACTGCTGACGCTTCTGAATGAGATTTTCGATGAATATGCTCGGCACGTAAGAGCCGATGAACGCTGCACCTAACGCCATGAGCAGCTTGATGAGCGGCGGATAGGACCACGCGCCAAGCACGAACAGATAGAAGACAGCTCCTATAAAGAAAGCTGCGGGCGCGGCGACGCGGAAGAACATGAAGGCCACGAGCGGGCCTTGGCCGCGCAAACCAGCGCGCTTCAGCCTGTCACGCAGCTCTTCCGTATCGAGCATGCTGCGCAGATTTAGGCGATTGACGATCTGCTGCATGTAGCCGACCGGCGCCTTGCGCAAACGTCCCTGCCGATCGCGCTCCGCCATCTCCGCCAATCGTTCGGCTCGCATCTTGTCGCGCTCGACGGCCATCACGCGCATTCGGTGTGCCATGCGGTCACGCGCTAGGATCGGCATGCTGATCGTCAGCACCGTTGCGAAGACGCAAATCGCGGCCAGGATGGTCACGAGGAACGTCGGGTTCGTGAATGTCTCTAGGTCCATTTGCGTATCAGCCCGCGCGTAGCCAGCGGCCCATCTTGTGGGTCAGAATTTGAAGTTGATCATCTTGCGCATCGTCAGAACGCCCATGAGCATCCAGAAGCCACTCGCCAGGAGCGCGAAGTTGCCCATGGTCGTGTTGAAAAGTGGAGCGATATAGCCGGGCGAGGATCCGTAGACCATCAGCATGACCCCGGGAGGTAGCGATGCGAGCACCAGCGCGGAGGCTTTCGCTTCAGCGCTCAACGCCTTCACCTTCATCTTGAGATGGAAGCGATCGCGGATCACGCCGGAGAGGTTGCCCAACGCTTCGGACAGGTTGCCGCCCGCCTGCTGCTGAATGGCGATAACGATCGCCAGGAAGCGCACCTCTGCCAAAGGCATGCGTGTCGTCAGACGCTCCAGCGCCTCGCTCAGTGTCACACCCACACGCTGCTGCTCGATCACTTCGCGGAATTCGCCGGCCAGCGGCTCTTGACTCTCGCGGGCAATGATCGCCAGACACTCGTTAAGCGGCAAGCCGGATTTCATACCGCGCACGACGATGTCGATGGCGTTCGGAAATTCCCTGATGAACTTGTCCCGTCGACGATTGATCAGCTTGTTCAATATCCAGCGTGGCAACCCGAACACTCCGACGAGCCCGATGACGACCGCGAGAAACATGCGCGTGATGCCAGGCGGCAGAAGCGTCAGGACCAGCGTTGCCGATATGACGCCGCAGAGCAGGCTGAGCAGCCAGAATGTTCGCGGCTTGATGCTCAACCCGGCCTGCTGAATCATAATGCGTAGCGTGACCTTCTTGGCCGCCTTCTGCTTTGCTTCCATCTCCTTGAGGCTGTCAGCAACAGATTTCCGGCGAGCCGCTGCCTGCTCGAGCACGCTGCTCGCATCGCGGGATCGCGGCTCCACTATGCCGCGCATGCGCTCTTCCTTCTCGCGCTCGCCCGAGAAGTACGGATAGAACAGAGCGTAAGCCACTCCGGCTGCGGCAAATGCTGCGAGCGCGGCAGCCAGCATCTGCATCATTTCCGCATCAGACATTGCTATCTCCCAGCGGATTGCCGTTGTCGTCGAGCACCTCGGCAGAGGCCAGCGCTTCGGCGAGGCGCGTTTCCTGCCCGTAGTAAACCGCCCGTTCCCAAAGATGCGGGCGCGCGATGCCTGTCGAGCGATGCCGCCCCAATATGCGTCCGTTCGCGTCCTCGCCGGCCATGTCGAACACAAAAAGGTTCTGGAGCGTGACGACGTCGCCCTCCATGCCCAGCACTTCGGTGATGTGGGTGATTTTGCGCGATCCATCGCGCAGGCGGGCGGCCTGCACGATGACGTCGATCGAACCCGTGATCATTTCGCGGATCGTGCGCACGGGCAGCGCGTAGCCGCCCATCATGATCATCGATTCCAGACGGCTGATGGCTTCGCGCGGAGAGTTGGAGTGCAGCGTTCCCATCGAACCGTCGTGGCCCGTGTTCATTGCCTGCAGGAGGTCGAACGCTTCGGGTCCGCGCACCTCGCCTACGATGATACGCTCGGGACGCATGCGCAAACAGTTGCGCACCAGGTCGCGCATCTTGATCTCGCCCTCGCCTTCGAGGTTCGGCGGTCGGGTTTCAAGGCGCACCACGTGCGGCTGTTGCAATTGCAGCTCGGCGGAGTCTTCGCAGGTAATGATACGCTCGTCGTGCTCGATCGAGCCCGTGAGACAGTTAAGCAGCGTGGTCTTGCCAGAGCCCGTGCCGCCGGAGATCAAGACGTTGCAACGCACCTTGCCGATGATCTCGAGAAGCGTCTTTCCCTCGGGAGATATGGACCCGATCCTGCAAAGCTGCTCTAGATTGAGGCGGTCGCGTTTGAACTTCCGAATGGTGAGCGCAGGGCCGTCGATAGCCAGCGGCGGCGCGATGACGTTGACACGCGATCCATCAGGCAGACGCGCATCGCATATAGGGCTGGATTCGTCGACGCGCCGCCCGACCTGGCTCACGATCCTCTGGCAGATGTTCATCAGCTGCAGATTGTCGGCAAAGCGCACGTTCGTGCGCTGCACCTTGCCCTGCACCTCGATATAGGTCGTGCCTGCACCGTTGACCATGATGTCGGCGATATCGTCGCGAGCCAGCAGCGGCTCCAGCGGCCCATAGCCGAGAACGTCGTTGCAGATGTCTTCGAGCAGTTCCTCCTGCTCGGCGATCGACATGACGACGTTCTTGATCTGGATGATCTCGCTGACGATGTCGCGAATCTCCTCGCGCGCCGAAGCGACGTCGAGCTTGGCGAGTTGCGTCAGATCGATCGTATCGATGAGTGCGTTGAAGACGGTCGTCTTGACGTCATAGTACTCTTCCGAGTGGCGCCGCGGCTGCTCAATGGGCAGCGGCGCAGCTTTCGCCGGCGCTTTCGACGGCGCGGTCTTTAGCTCGGCTGGTGCAACGGGTTGAACTGTTTGCGGGATTTGCCGAGCGGTAGCGGGATCGCCTGAACGCTTACCAAACATCTGCGGTCCTTAGAGCTTGATTCTGAACTTTTCGAGGATGGGAGCCAGCGCCGATGTCCTCTTGGCCATCTGTATGTCGCGGCGATTGCTGATCGCCAGAGCGATGTCGCGGAACGCTGCCGCAGCGCGCGCCTTGGGGCTCAGCTCCTCGATCATCTGGCCATTGTTGGCAGCCTGACCGAAAGTTTCGCTGTCGAAGTCGATCACGCTCATCGCCTTCAGGCCGACAGCACTCTCGAACTCTTTGACGCTGATCTCGGGCCGCTTGGGCATGTTGACGGTGTTGAGGACCAGGCGCGGCTTGCTGTCGTTCTTCCGCACGTCCTGAAGCTGGTCGACGATGTTCTTGGTATTGCGCAGGTTGGCGAGGTCGGGTGCAGCCGTGATGACCACCTCGTCGGCCTGCATCAGCGCGCTCTTCGACCAGCTGGTCCAGGCATGCGGCAAGTCGACTGCCAGGAAGGGCACGTTCTGACGCACGATGTCGATGACCTGATCGCATCCCTCGACATTGAGATCGTATTCACGATCGAGCGTCACCGGCGCCGCAAAGATCGACAGATGCTCCGAGCACTTGGTCAGCAGCCGATCAAGCAGCACCTCGTCCAGACGCTCCGGGCTCGACAGAGCGTCGGCGATGCCCTGCACCGGGTCCTGGTTGAAATCGAGCCCTGTCGTGCCGAATGCAAGGTCGAAATCAGCGATGACGACGTCAAGCTTCAGCGCTTCGGATAGCGCCCACGCCGTGTTGTGGCAGATGGTAGAAGATCCGACACCGCCCTTGGCGCCGATGAATGCGTAAACGAGACCGACCGGTTCGGTATCGGGATTGTTGTAGAGCCCCGAGATCGCCTCCATCAGGGGCAGCGGCTCGATCGGCTCCACGAGGTACTCGCTGACACCTCGCTTGAGAAGATCGCGATACAGCGTCACGTCGTTGACATGCCCGATCACCACCACCTTGGTGCCAGGATCGCAGTTCTCGGCCAGCCGATCGAGTTCCGCGAGGATGTGATCGCGCGGCAGGCTTGTCTCGAGGATGATGAGGTTCGGCGTCGGATTTTCCTGGTAGTGCCGGACCGCAGCCTGGATGCCGCCCATGTGCGCGCTCACATGCGCCTTCGCCAGGCGGCGATCCTCGGAGGCAAGCTGGATGATTTCGGCGGTAGCGCCATTCTCGCAGAAAGCTTGAATGGAGATACGTGGGATCGGGCGTGCTCTCGCGCTCGGCGGCGCGGCCCGTTCCGGACCTAACTCCGCGATGGGCGCGCCCACGCCGAATTCGTCATCCGTATCGTCTATGGGCTTCGATTGATTAGACATGACCCTCACACAACCCCGGTTATGCTAACCATCAGGTTACTGACTGGTGTCGCGATTGACGCGTTCATCGGCGCTCTTGCTGGCTCCAGTGGGTACGCCACTAACGTATTTGCCCCACACCTGGTCGCGGCGTTCACCGGAGCGCGCGGTTTCGCTGCGCGGGCCAAGCAGATCCGCCGGGTTAGCGACCATCACGCCGAGGTTGCGCTGATTTGCGCACCCGAAGTTCGGGTAAGGCAGGTTCATCGGATCGTAGGCGAGGTTGGTCGAGAAATCGCCGCACTGGGGGGGCTCGGCGACGTACCGCAGGTAGGAGACGCGAATTGGCGCGTCGCTCGTCCCTTCAGCGCTGTAGGCCTCGACCGAGACCGACGGCTCGGCAAATCCGTAATCGGTCAGCAACGAGCGGATTTCGCCGACCGCGTGCATCGCCGGCACTTCGTTGGCGCCGCCGCTCGGCACCGAAACCACGAGGCGACTGTTGCCGGAATCGGTCGCGCGGTAGTGATTGACGAAGCCGACGAGCTGCGCCCGTTGCGCCGGCGTCATTCCGCGCGCATTTCGGCCGATGCGGATCATGTGCACCGTGGGTTCCTGCGACACCAGAATTGGATGCCGCTGTGATGCATCTACGAGCGTCCATCCGGCGACGCGTGTCGGATCGTCCAGCGTCTTACATCCGGAAAGTGCGAGCACCAGTGCGGAGGCGATTGCCACGCTTCCGGCCAATCTCAGTTGCTTGCCGCTGGTCGTGTGGCGCGGCGGTGCCTTGTGCGAGACAGTCATGATACTTCTCCAGCCCATCCGCTATTCCACGATGAAACCATAGTCGCCCTTGAGGTCGCCCACCGGGGCTGCCTCGCTGCGGCCATAGATGCGATTGATGTGCCCAAGGAAGTTGGCTTTGCGATCGGTCGGATCGGCGAGGCCGTCGACCGGACGCGCCAGTTCCTGGCGAGCCACGGGGCGCACCATGTACGGCGTGACGATGACGACCAGCTCCGTCTCCTGCCGCTGATAATCGCGGCTGCGGAACAGTGTCCCGAGCATCGGCAGGTCCTTCAATCCTGGGAAGCCCTCGATGTTCTGGCGCGTGTCTTCGTTGAGAAGACCGGCGATAGCGATGGAGCCGCCGGACGGTAGCTCGACGGTCGAGTTGGCCTGACGCTTCTTCAGCGCGGGGATCTGAATGCCCGACAGAACAACCGCGCCTTGGTTCGAGAGCTCGCTGACCTCGCTCTCGATCTTCAGGCTGATGCGACCTTCCGAGAGGACGACGGGCGTAAAGGCAAGCCCGATGCCGAACTCCTTGAAGCTGACGCTGACCTGCCCGAGGCTGTCGACCACCGGGATCGGAAACTCACCGCCGGCCAGAAACTTCGCGGGCTCGCCAGATACGGCAGTCAAGTTCGGCTCGGCCAATGTGCGCAGCAGACCGTCGCGCTCCATGGCGCGCAACGCACCGGCGACCGCCTGATTGCCCGACGCCCACCCTGTCGTCACGCCCGAGTTACCGAATGGGTCTCCAACAGCAGCAACAGGGCCCGGATTGTACAAGCCGAGCGTACCTGCATTGGCGCCGGTGGTGGCGATACCGGGCGTCGGCAAGAAGCCGAGCGCGGCCGCCGTCAGGGGCATGCCATTGGCGGAGAGCACCGACGTCGTGAAGTTGCCGGAGTTGACGAGCGCACCGACGTTGATACCGAACTGCTTGAGGATTGTGCGCTGGACCTCGGCGACGCTGACGCGGAGCATGACCTGCTCCTCGCCCTCGACAGAAAGCAGGTTGATGACCGGGCGCTCGCCGTAAACATCGCTGCTTCCGCCGCCACTACTGCCGCCGGAACTGCCGGAACTCATCTGCTGATAACCACCCGCACCGAGTCCGATATTGGTCGTGCTCGAGGTGCTGGTCGAAACAGAGTTGCCGGTATTGGAGATGCTGCCGACATCCGAGTTGGCGTGATAGAATTGCGCGGCGATCTGCGCGGCGCGATTGGAATCGATCGGCGTGCGCACCGTGCCCGTCAGAACGATGGCGCGGCCGGCGGTTTCGCTGCGCACTTTCGAGCCCGGGATCAAGCGCATCAAAAGCTGATCGAGCGCCGAAAGATCGGCGCCGACGGCAACTTCCAGCGTAAGAACCTGCTGACCGTATTCGTCGAAGAAGAAGGCGTTCGTCTGGCCGGTCGACTTCGCGATCAGGAACACACGGTCGGAAGACTGCACCACTGCATCGAGAAGCTTCGGATCCGAAACGAGGACATCCTTGAGCGGCATGGGAAACTGCACGACGATCGAGCGGCCGACGCCCAGGTCAATCCGCTTCGACAGGGGAAACGCTGCGTTCCCCGGGATGCGGAGCACGGAATCCTGGCCACCCTGAGCGCCCTGCCCTCCCGAGCGCGTAGCGAAATCAGCCGCTTGCACGTTGCCTACAGCCGATACGAAAAACAAAACAGCAGCCATACACGCGCGAGCCCATTTTTGGGTCGTTCGCATTATTCGAGAACCTTTTGACCTGTTCGACAGCCGAAACTGAATGACGCAACTCAGTTCACGCCGTACTCACGCGATGACACGCCGTACTTCAGGACGCGGACAACACTGCCGCCCTGATCCTGCGTGGCCGCGGTAGGACCTTTGCCATGCGGATCGCCGTCGGCGACGCTGCGCAGCGAAAGGCTGATTTCGCCCTGTGAGTTCGCTCTAGCCAGTTGCTCGGCCTGCGCAGGAGTGAGTTCCAGCGTGGCCGTGTTGCCGCCCTGAGTTTTGGTGCCGTCCTTCGTGTCTAGCTCTTGGCCCACGGCGAGGACGCGCACGTTGTAGAACAGCGTGTCGGAAACGAACTCCTCGGCACCAGTCTGATTGTTGCGATCACGGCGGGTCAGAATGACGTCAACGCGATCGTTGGGCAGGATGAGACGGCCGGCAGCGGTCTCTTCCTTGATGCGGGTCGAGATCGCGCGCATGCCGGTCGGCAGGATGGCAGCGAGCACACCGCCCTGGCCAGCCTTGATCAGCTTCTGCTTGGTGACGGGCTCGCCCTGAAGCAGCGGCGCGCGCACGATCGAACCGGACACCTCTTGCATGGCTTCGGGATTCGATTTGGTCAGGAACGATGGCGTAATGGCGTCTGCAGGCCAAGTCTGCCAGCGGAAATCGGTGTCTTTGGTCAGTTCGCCGAGCGGCAAATCGCGGCGTGCGACCAGCACCTCCGTAGAATTCACCGGAACGGCGATCTGCGTGGGCTCAGCCGGCTTGTTGACGACCGAGCGCATCAGCACGAACGCCAGGAGACCGGCGCCGGCCGCGACCGTAATCCCGATGAGCTGTGCTCGCTTCACTTTCGGCCGTTCCTTCTAGCCAGAATCGCTGATTTGCGTTCATCGCGATCCTTGCCGAACAATGGTCAACGCAAAGTTAATTGCTGTTCGGGGTTGGGGCGGACCTCACGACAGCAGCATCGGCCAAGCGGTCATCGGATAGACAGCCAGCGCGCCTGCCGTAATGGCGATGCCGTACGGCATTCCTTCGCCCTTTTCATGTAGGCGCAACGCCCAGCCGGGCAGCGGAAGGGCTGCTACGGGCAGCGTACGGTAAGCGAGAAGAGCAAACGCGAGAATGCCACCAAACACCGTGACCCATGCAAGGAAGGGCAGCAGATGGTCGAAACCGATCCAGAGTGTAGCTGCGGCTAGCAACTTGGCATCGCCGCCGCCTAGCAATCGCATGCCAAAAAGCAGCATTCCAAAAAGCAGCACCGCAAAGCTCGATGCAAGATGCATCAGCACCTGCTCGAACGGCATGCCGGTCCAAGTTGCAGCCACGATGAAGGCTGCAGCTATGCCCAACGACACAGCGTTGGCGATGCGCATTGTCAAAAGGTCGGTCGCCGCTGCGTAGACCATCGCAAACGGGAAAACGAACGCAAGCAAGTAAGAAGCGTCGCCCATTGCCTAAGTGAATTCCAGATGGGACCGCAAGGAATGACAGGACCCGGGGCCATCCCGGGTCCTGTCGTCGTAAATCAGCGCTCCTTCAGGCCGTCGGCAACGTCACCGAACGTAGTATTCAGCTCGGTGCTCAGCGTCTGGAGGGCGACGATGATGCCCACGCCGACGATGGCGGCGATCAGGCCGTACTCGATGGCGGTAGCGCCCGACTCATCGCGAACGAAGCGCGAAACGAAATTCTTCATGACAGCATCTCCCAGTTTTTTGCATCGCATCTTGCGAGCCCTACGAGGTTCCCCGCGGGACTGGGGCTATTTCGGCGTCCAGCTCTTAATTAGTGGTAAAACGAACTAATTTGAATGAAAAATCCCGCTAACAACGCTTTAAATCGATCCATAAAATTAGATTATCATCCGCTTTCCGCAGAGAAGCAAAATATACGACCAAGCACCCAGACAGAACTTATCGGAGCTAACGACTCAAAAATATGCGTTGCGCCCACAACCACGGCAAACGACCCAGTCCGGGCCGGGGGAGGCTAGACATCTATACTTATTCAATCGCTAGAAATACTTATAATTACTTGCTGTGGATGCGGCAGAGTTCCTTGGTCCGACGTCGATTGAGCGTACTTTTCGGTGAGCCTACGCTGTGCTCGACGTCGCGTTTGCTCTTTCTCAACCAATTGCTGAACAAATTTCCTCATCCGAGTGAGGAACCGTACCTGCATGCCTGCTCCCCGAGCTTTCGTTCGCCGCATCGCTCTCGCTGCTGCCATTTGCCTATCGGCTGCGGGTCAGGCGCAGGCTTCGGAACTCATCGTCCGATACGACCAGTCGACGCTGCTCCGCCTTCCGCGGCCCGTAGCCGA